>Ga0256867_10001389_pt1 | contig 10246 bp, 8 predicted proteins | sample RVTome_15_FD_185939 | JGI IMG/M metagenome (GOLD analysis project Ga0256867, IMG submission 185939) | Soil microbial communities from uranium-contaminated site in the Upper Colorado River Basin, Wyoming, United States - RVT150D86 (HiSeq) ... | reverse complement strand
GTTCGCGAGCAGCGAGCCGACGGCGCTTACGTCCTCGATGATCGTGCCCGTGCGCACGGTGCCCGCCTTGACCGGCAGGGCCCGCGGCTCGCCCTTGCCGGGGGCCGCCACTTCTGGTGCGGCCGAAGGCGCGGTCGAGCGCTTCCAATAAAAGCCGCCCGCCACAAGAACAGCGACCGCAACGAGGAGCAGAACCAGCCGCTTCATGAACCCGCCAAGGAGCGCCAACGCACGGAAAAGATTGAGATCTTACCTTTTCTCAGACCGCGCGGTCAGGAAAAGATTCGCCAACGACTACAAATGGCGGATGGCGGATGGCGGAGGGAGGAACCCCAAGAGCCCGTATCGAAATGACGTCGCTCCTTCTCAAGCGATCTCCAAAGCGCAGACACAAAGGACACGAAGGACACAGAGGAGAGACGAAATTGAATTTCCTTCGTGTCCTTCGTGTCCTTCGTGTCTACGCTTTTCGCGCGAAGCGCCAACACCCATTACTCATGACGCCTTACCGAGGCTAGCCTGCTGCTCGGCGACCTCTTTGTGGACCTGCGCCATGTCGAGGGCGCGCGCCTGCTCGATGACGCTTTCCAGGCCCTCGCCCGGAAGCGCACCGGCCTGCGCGAACACGATGATGTTCTCCCGCAGCAGCAGGACAAACGGGATCGACCGTATGGCAAATGCCGCGGCAAGCTCCTGCTGCTCGTCGGCGTTGACCTTCGCGAACACGATGTCGGGATGCTTTTCGGAGGCCGCGTCGAACACCGGCGCAAAACCCCGGCACGGCCCGCACCACGGCGCCCAGAAATCCACGATCACGATGTCGTTCTTCCTGACCGTGTCCTCGAAATTCTCGCTCGTCAGCTCAACAGTCGCCATAACTGCATCCCAAACCAGACAGCCACAGAGAACACAGAGAGCACGGAGAGTTACAACCCGACATGTCCAACGCGCAAATTACAGCGAAATTCGCTTGATGCCGTTGGAAAGTCGATATGCACCAAAGTTTATCAACAGTGCCCGCTTCAATCCCGACGCCTTAAGGTAGGACAGAACCTGGGCTGTTGCCGTGTCGGGCAACGCGCGCACGGACTTAATCTCGATAACAACCTCGTCGAACGCAATCAAGTCCAGTCTCTGACCATGGATGATCTTGTCCTTGTATCGAACCTCCACCACGACCTGACGCTTGTAAGGTATCCCGGAAAGATCGAATTCATGACAGACGGCCTCCTCGTAGATCGACTCCAGCAGTCCGGGCCCTAATATCCGATGCACCTTGATCGCAGCGCCAATGATCTTTTCTGTGTGGGCGTCCGCCATGTCGTTTCTTTCTCTGTTTTCTCTGTGTTCTCTGTGCTCTCTGTGGCTAATGCAGTTTAACGCGCGGTTCAGTGCGGCGGGTAATGAGCCGCGCCAGCGTGTCGAAAAGCGTCTTTGCGAATCCATGGAGCGCGTAGAGATGCAGGTTGTAGAGCGACACGTACATCAGTCGCGCGAAGAGCCCCTCGATGAAGATGCTGCCACCGAGCAGCCGCCCCATCAGGTTTCCGACCGTCGAGTAATCGCCCAGGGACACGAGCGATCCGAAATCCCTGTAGCGGTACGGACGCAGCGGCGCGCCCGCGAGGCGCCGCTTCATCATCTTCGCAAGATGCATGGCCTGCTGGTGCGCCGCCTGCGCGCGCGGCGGAACGCATCCCTCACGCCCCGGCCACGGGCAGCAGGCGCAGTCGCCCAGCGCGAAGACATCGGGATCGCGCGTCGTCTGGAGCGTTTCGAAGACGACGAGCTGGTTGATGCGGTTCGTCTCGAGGCCGCCGATGTCCTTGAGGAAATCCGGAGCCTTGATGCCCGCGGCCCATACCACGAGCTCGGCCGGAATTTTTCTCGCGCTGGCGGTCAGCACTCCATCGGCGGCGACCTTCGTCACGCGCTCCCCGGTCAGCACGCTCACTTTCAGTCCACGCAGCAATTCTTCCGCCGCTTCCGAAACGCGCCTGGGCACCACGGGCAGGATGCGGGGCGCGGCTTCGATCAGCGTCAGCTTGACATCGCTTTCCGGATCGATTTTCTCGAGACCGTAGGCCACCAGCTCGCGCGTCGACCTGTGCAGCTCCGCGGCAAGCTCGACGCCCGTTGCACCGGCGCCGATGATCGCGACATTGAGCTGCTCCGGCCGCAGTGGCTGGTGCTGGGCGTTGGCGCGAATGCAGGCGTCGATCAGGCGGCGATGGAAGCGACGCGCCTCATCCGGTGTATCAAGGCTGATGGCAAACTCGCGCGCGCCGGGCGTGCCGAAGTCGTTGGTTCGGCTCCCGACCGCGATGACAAGTGTGTCGTATTCGATCTCGCGCCGGGGTATCAGCCCGCGCCCTTCCTCGTCGAGCGTCGGCGCAACGGCAACGACGCGCCGGGCGCGATCGAGCCCTTCCATGCTGCCCAGCTGAAACTGGAAGCGGTGCCAGCGCGCCTGCGCAAGGTAATCGAGCGCATGGTGATCCATGTCCATGCTCCCCGCGGCGACTTCGTGCAGGAGCGGCTTCCAGAGATGCGTGCGAGCGTGGTCGATCAGCGTCACGCGCACCCGCTTCCTGCGTCCAAGCGTGTCGCCCAGGCGCGTGGCGAGCTCGAGCCCGCCGGCACCGCCGCCGACGATGACAATATGGTGAAGCCCGGGCATTCGCACCCATTATAGGCGCCACGTAACTGCAAGGCAGAAGTCAGAAGGCAGAAGGATGAATGGAACCGCTCAACCGATTCCTTCGGACTTCTGCCTTCTGACTTCTGACTTCTGACTCAGGCTTGGCGCGGCGTCGCCGCGCTCTGCTGCAGGAGCCTGAGCATCGCTGCCGCCTTGTCGAACGTTTCCTGGTATTCGTCCTCCAGCTGCGAATCCGCGACGACGCCGCCGCCCGCCCAGAAGCGCACGACGCCGCCCGAGTACACGAGGGTTCGAATCGCGATGTTGAGATCCATGCGTCCGTCGAACCCGATATAGCCGATCGCGCCGCAGTAGACGCCCCGGCGCTGGGGCTCCAGCTCCTCGATGATCTGCATCGCGCGCAGCTTGGGCGCGCCCGTGATCGATCCGCCGGGAAAGCAGCCGCGCAGCAGGTCGAGTGCATCACGCCCCGCGCGCAGCTCGCCCGTCACGGTGCTCACCAGGTGGTGCACGGTAGGGAAACTCTCCACTTCGAAGAGCCGCGGCACCCTGACCGTGCCGGGCGCGCAGTTCTTCGAGAGATCGTTGCGCAGGAGATCCACGATCATCACGTTCTCGGCGCGGTCCTTCTCCGAGAGCCGCAGCGCCTCGGAGCGCTCGGCATCGAGCCGCGGGTGCCCCGCGCGCGGGCGCGTGCCCTTGATGGGCTTCGTCTCGACGCGCCCGTCTTCCAGCTTGAGGAAGCGCTCCGGTGACGCGCAGAGAATTTGCGCGTAGGGTGTCGTGAAGTAGGCGGAAAACGGCGCCGGATTGATCACTCGCAGTGCCTGGTACGCGAGCCAGGGATCCCCGCTGGCGCCCGCCGCGAAGCGCTGCGCGAGGTTGACCTGGTAGCAGTCGCCGTCGTGGATGTAGCCGCGGATGCGCCGAAACGCGCGCGCATACTGCTCGTGAGTCAGGTTGGACGCGACCGGCGTGACAATCCGGAAGGGCACGCGTGCCTTCTCGGCGGACGCCCTGCGGAAACGCTCGAGGAGGCTGTCCCACTTGAGGTCCGTGTCCGGGTCCCGCCCCTGCCCGACGAGCCAGGACCGGCGCTCGCGGTGGTCGACCACCACGGCCCAGTCGTAGATGCCGATCGCCATCTCCGGGATGCGCTCGGCGTCCTCGGCGAGCGCGGGAAGCTGCTCGATGCGGCGCGCAAGGTCGTAGCCGAAATAGCCGATCGCGCCTCCGCCGAAGGGCAATGCGCCCGCGCATGAGGGATCGGCGGCGAGCGCGCGCCGCACGAGCGCGAAAGGATCCTCGCGCGAGAGCTCGATCGTGTCGGCGTAGATCTCGGTGAGCGGCCCGCGCGTCACGAGACGCACGTAGGGCTCGGCGGAGAGTATGTCGTAACGCGACTGCGCGGGATAGTGCCGGCCGCTGTCGAGAAACACCGCCCACGGAGAATCGGCAATCGCCTCGAAAAGGCGCGCGCTGTCCGGCTGGTAAGGAAGCTCCGAGACAAGCGGCGGAAACATGCTTCATTCTACCCTTAGCGCGCCGGCTGGAGGGTTATAGTACGCGCGGAGGAACGCGATATGCCGAAAAAGCGGACGATCGTGAAAGCGCGACGTGCACGCAAGGTGCGCAACCTGGTGAGCGCGGAGGAGTGGCAGCTGCGCTGCGAGCTCGCGGCCGCGCACCGGCTGATCGCGCATTTCGTTTTTGTCGACATGACCTACAACCACATCTCCGCCCGCGTGCCCGGCGAGCCGCGGCACTTCCTCGTCAAACCCGACAACCAGTTCATGGAGCAGGTGACGGCGTCGAGCCTCGTGAAGTACGACGTCCACGGCAAGCAGGTCATGGAGTCCCCGTACAAGGCGAGCCCGGCGGCCTACAACCTGCACGCTGCGGTCATGAAGGCGCGCCCCGCGATCCAGGCGGCGATCCATACCCACTCGCCGGCCAATCTCGCGGTGTCTGCCCAGAAGTGCGGGCTCCTTCCCATCACGCAGCAGGCGATGCGCTTCTACGACCGGATTGCCTATTACCCCAACGAGGTTGATGACACGACGCGAGACGGAAGCGACCGCGTGGCGGAAGCGCTCGGCGACCGGTGGGTCATGATTCTCGAGAATCACGGCGCGCTGGTGTTCGGCACGACGCTGCCCGAGGCCTATATCTACCATCATTTCTTCGAGCTGGCCTGCCGTGCACAGGTCGGCGCCCTCAACGGGCGCGCGGAACTCATCGTACCCGCGTCCGAAGTGTGCGAGGAGCGCGCGCGAAAATTCGGGAGAGTCGGCGTTTACGACTCGAAGAGCCGCGACTGGGTCGCAGCAATGGCGCTGGTGGAGAAGCTCTATCCCGATTACAGGCAGTGAGATTCAACCGCCAAGACGCCAGGAAAAGGAGGAACAGAACATTTCAACCGCGGAGACGCGGAGAGAAGCAAAATCCATAAAATCCGCTCGTTCCGCGAATCTCCCGGCAGCTCCGCGGTTCGGTTTGGTGTTTGATCTTGTATGTCTTGGCGTTCTCGGCGTCTCGGCGGTTAAACAGCCTTGATCAGAACACCACCACGCTGCGGATCGACTTGCCCTCGTGCATCAGGTCAAAGCCCTTGTTGATGTCGTCGAGCTTCAGCTTGTGCGTGATGAGATCATCGATGTTGATCTTCTTCTCCATGTACCAGTCCACGATCTTCGGCACATCGCGCCGGCCTTTCGCGCCGCCGAAGGCCGTTCCCTTCCACACCCGGCCCGTGACAAGCTGGAACGGCCGCGTGCGGATCTCCTGCCCCGCGCCCGCGACCCCGATGATGACGGAGACGCCCCAGCCCTTGTGGCAGCACTCGAGCGCCTGGCGCATCACGTCCACGTTGCCGATGCACTCGAAGCTGTAGTCCGCACCGCCCTTCGTCAGGTCGACGAGGTGCGCGACCAGATCCGCACCCGCCTCTTTCGGGTTCACGAAATGCGTCATGCCGAACGTCTCGGCGAGGGCACGTTTCGCCGGATTCGTATCGACGCCCACGATCATGCTGGCACCCACGAGGCGCGCGCCCTGGATCACGTTCAACCCGATGCCGCCGAGCCCGAAGACAACCACGTTGGCCCCGGGCTCCACCTTCGCCGTGTTGATCACGGCGCCGATGCCGGTCGTGACGCCGCAGCCGATGTAGCAGACCTTGTCGAAGGGCGCATCCTCGCGGATCTTCGCGAGCGCGATCTCCGGCACGACCGTGTAATTGGAGAACGTCGAGGTGCCCATGTAGTGGTGGATCTTCTTTCCCCCGAGCGAAAAACGGCTGCTCCCGTCGGGCATCAACCCCTGCCCCTGCGTCACGCGGATCGCCTGGCAGAGATTGGTCTTCTCCGAGACGCAGTACTCGCACTGGCGGCACTCGGGGACATAGAGCGGAACGACATGATCGCCCTTCTTGAGGGTTGTGACGCCCGGCCCCACGTCGACGACCACGCCCGCCCCCTCATGTCCCATGATCGAGGGGAAGAGCCCCTCGGGATCGGCGCCGGAGAGCGTGAACTCATCGGTGTGGCAGATGCCGGTCGCTCTTATCTCGATCAGCGCTTCGCCCGCCCTGGGCCCTTCGACCTCCACGGTCTCGATGACGAGCGGCGCACCGGCCTTGTGCGCCACCGCGGCTTTCGTTTTCATTTCCCCTCCGCAAATCGACTGCGAAGGCCAAATACTACATCAGCCACGGAGAACTCAGAGCCGGCCCGGAACCGTCGAGCCTGACGAGAAAATCACCACCAGAACCCTTTGAACCGCGGAGAGACGGAGAAAACCCAAATCAAAACTTTGTTGGCACGACGAATCTCTCCGTGTCTCCGTGGTTCGCTTATCGTTCTTGTTCTGCTAGGCACCTTGGCGGTTCAATCCCGGTTTTTGCTTTCTCTTTGCGCTCTCTGTGTTCTCTGTGGCAAAAGGGCTGTGCGGTTTAAACTCTTGCCATGCAACGCTACCGCGGGCGCTTCGCGCCCTCTCCCACCGGGCCGCTGCACTTCGGCTCGCTCGTGGCCGCCGTTGGAAGCTATCTGGAGGCACGCACGCGCGGCGGAGACTGGCGGGTGCGAATGGAGGACCCTGACCCTCCGCGCGTTGTGCCCGGCGCAGCGGATGAGATTCTGCGCGCGCTGGATGCATGCGGCATGCACTGGGACGGCGATGTCGTGCGCCAGAGCGCGCGCTCCGCGGCCTACCACAGCGCGCTGCACCGGCTGCGCGCCCGGGGAATGGTCTATTCCTGCGCGTGCAGCCGCCGGGAGATTGCCGATTCGGCGATCGCCGGGATCGAGGGCCTCGTCTATACCGGCACCTGCCGCAGCGGAGTGCCGCACGGCAAACGCGCGCGCGCCCAGCGCGTGATGACGTGCGGCGCCGTGATCGCGTTCGACGACGCACTCCAAGGGCGCGTCGAGCATGACCTCGAGAAGGATTTCGGGGATTTCGTGCTGTATCGCGCGGACCGGGTCTACGCCTACCAGCTTGCCGTCGTGATCGACGACGCGGAACAGGGCATCACCGATGTCGTGCGCGGATCGGATCTGCTGGATTCGACATCGCGCCAGATCCACCTCCAGCGCCTGCTCGGATTGCCCACACCGCATTACGCCCACCTTCCGGTCGCGGTCGGCGAAACCGGAGAGAAGCTCTCCAAGCAAACGCTCGCAGCGCCGGTCGATGCCGACCGCCCCGTTCCTGCGCTCGCGGCGGCGCTCGCGTTTCTCGGGCAGCGACCGCCTGCAGACCTTGCCCGTGCCTCACACTCGGATTTCTGGCAGTGGGCCCTGATGAACTGGAATCTCGCCCGTGTCCCGCGGGCGCGCACGGCGCCCGTCCCGCATGTCGATCATGCGTGACGATTGACGAGTGACGGGCGTTGGCGTTTCGCGCGAAAAGCTTTGACACGAAGGACACGGAAAACACAGAGGAAAACGGATATAGATTCCCGTCAATGAACTCCTCCGTGTCCTCTGCGTCCTCTGTGTCTGAGCTTTTGTCCGCTGTTACCAGGCGAAGGGCGCCGCCGGGCTCATCGGTAACCCGGCATGCATCCACGCAGCGATCCCGCCGCGAGAGCCGACGTCGACGAGGAAAAGATGCCGATTCCGGCCACGAGAATGAGCCTGGTGACCCGCGACCGGTGACCGGTTCGAGGTTTGCAGTTTGCGGCTTGCGGCAGTCGTTCATCGATCATCGATAGTTGATCATCGTTCATCGCTGATCGATCATCGATGCCCGTCGGGTGCGCTTGCGCGCGGCCACGCGCCCGATCAGCTCGTGGATCTGCACCGCGGCATCGCGGCCCGCTACCTCCCCCGCGTCGATGTTTCTCTTCTTGTGGTCGAAGTCGAGCATGCGCGTGCGCACGGTCTGCGGCGTAATGACGATATCGGCCGCCTCGAGCTCCTCCGCAAGCAGCCCGTAGCGGGTCCTGCGACGGTGCTGGTTCATGGCGGCCGGCCCCGAGTAGCGCGCCTGCGCGAACCAGGACACGTCGACCGCGATCACGATGTCCGCGCCCATGGCGCGCGCGAGCTTCACGGGCACGGGGCTGGTGAGTCCTCCGTCGATGAATTCCTCGCCATTGATGACCGGCGGGACAAAGAGGTTGGGCACGCTCGCGGAGGCGCGCACGGCGACCCCGGTGTTGCCGCGATTGAACACCGTCATGCGGCGGCTCTTCGCTTCCGTCGCCACCAGCGCCAACCGCCTGGACAGCGCCTCGATCGGCCGGTCGTCGACCATGCGATTCACGAAGTTCTGCAAGGCCTCGCCCTTGACCCAGCCATTCCCGATCAGCACGAAATCCACGATATCCTCGCGCTCCATCGTCAGCGCGATGTGCCGCAGCTCGCCGCCCCGGTGCCCGGCCGCGTAGAGCGCGGCCACCACCGCGCCGGAGCTCGCCCCGGTGACGATGTCGACCTCGATACCTGCGTCCTCGAGTGCCTTGATCACCCCGACGTGCGCGAAACCGCGCGCGCCGCCGCTGCCGAGCGCAAGCGCGATAAGCGGCCGCTCCGACACGAGCGGAACAATCGCAGCCTCGCGCGGCGCGCCGTCCCCGTTGAATTCGCTGGGCAGCAGCGCGCAGGCCGCGGTGACGGCGGTCGCAAAGAGGATGGCGGCAAGGCGACGCATGACGCCGGACATTGTAATTCAATCTCCTGCCGTCAAGGCACACGGCAGCCAGCGGACCGGGCTCTTCCCGGCAGCGACGGAAAAAAGGCTGCGGCCGCCTTTTCTTGTTGAAACATGCCCCATGATTCCTGGACGGTGAACGGCGGTATGATGCCTGCCGTCCTCTGCCTTCTGACTTCTGCCTTCTGACTTCTGACTTCTGACTTTGGAGAGCCCCATGCTGCTGGATGAAATGATCGAGCGCGGCCTGCCCGAAGAGACGCGCATGATGCGGGACGTGACCCGCAAATTCGTAAACGAGCACGTGATCCCGTTCGTGCGCCAGAACTGGCAGCAGGAATGGAGCATGAAGCCCGAGGACCGGCTGCCGCCGCGGATCCTCGAGGTGGCCAACGAGATCGGAATACGCACGCTCGGCATTCCGGAGGAATTCGGCGGCACGCCGCTCGACCCGAAGACCGAGGTGCAGACGTTCGCGGTCATCTCGGAAGAGATCTCGCGCGGGGATTGCGGGCTCTCCGACAAGATGGTGCAGATCTGGAAGGTGTCCGTGCTGCTGCGCAATCTCGCGCCGCGCCACCTTCAGGAGCTGTGGTTCCCGCGTATCGCCGAGGACCCGTCCTTCCTGCTCGCGCATTGTCTCACCGAGCCGCGCGGAGCTTCCGACCGCTGGCTGCCCTACAACGTGCCCGAGGCCGCCATGAACACGAAGGCCGTGCTGAAAGGCGACAAGTGGGTGATCAACGGCCGCAAGCAGTTCATCAGCAACGGCTACGACGCAAAGCTCTACGTCGTTTATGCCAACACCAACACCAGGGTCGGCATGCTCCAGGGCACCTCGAGCTTCCTCGTCCCGCGCGACACCCCCGGCCTCACCGTCCAGCGCTGCAACGAGACGCTGGGCGGGCGCTTCATGAACAACGGCGAGATCGTTTTCGAGGACATGGCGCTGCCCAAGGACCATCTCCTGGTCGAAGGCACGGCGCTCTCCAAGGCCGGCGTGTACTTCCGTCCGGGAAAGATCATACAGGGCTCGAAGAACCTGGGCGTGGCGGTCGCCGCCTTTGAAAAAACCGCCGACTACGTGCAGAACTACGTGCAGGGCGGGCGCACCCTCATCAAGCACCAGGCCACGGCGATCCGGCTGGCGGAAATGGCGACCAGGATCTGCGCCGTGCGCGGGCTTCTGCGCGAAGCGTCGCGCGCCGTCGACGAGAACTCGCCCGAGGCCGACCTGCTCTGCAACGTCGTGAAGCTCTACGCCTCCGAGGCCGTGCTGGAGGTGTGCAAGCATGCGATGGAGCTGCACGGCGGAAACGGCACGATGCTCGATTTCGGCATCGAGAAGCTCTACCGCGACGCCTCCATGTTCCTGCACATGGACGGCACGGTGGACGTCACCAAGTTCAAGATCGTGAAGGCGCT
>Ga0256867_10001388_pt1 | contig 10252 bp, 8 predicted proteins | sample RVTome_15_FD_185939 | JGI IMG/M metagenome (GOLD analysis project Ga0256867, IMG submission 185939) | Soil microbial communities from uranium-contaminated site in the Upper Colorado River Basin, Wyoming, United States - RVT150D86 (HiSeq) ... | reverse complement strand
ACTCGAAGAAACGGCATGGCGTGCTCCTCTCGGGAACAGTGACGCGAAACGGATCGCAGTCCTCTAAAGAGGGTGACGTTCCGCGAGAGGTGTGGCCTACATGGCGTGGCCGGGAATCGCTCCGGCCTAGCCTTGCCCGAACCGCAGCAACGGCAGGGGACTGACCGGGCACAGCTCCGGCGACTCGTCCAGGATATTGCGCAGCGGGGGAACGTGTCCCGCGCCGATCAGCACGAGCACCCGGCGCGTGGCGGGCAGCAGCGACCGGGTCAGATAGTGCGCCATGTAGATGTTGCGCTCGTACCACCGCGCGAGCAGGTGCGGCCCTCCGAGGTTCGTCCCTTCACCGGCGCGAAGCCAGCTTCCGAACATGGAGCGGGAATTCCCGCCCCGAAGCGCCGCTTCTTCGTTGGCGGCCCTGAGCAGCTCGACGACGGTCGGTTGTGACTCGGCGCTGCCCTGCGCCGCGACCTCGGCCCGGAGTGCGGCCAGGACGCTGTCGCGGCGGCGGACGAGGTCGGGGCGGCGCTGGAGCAGCGGCGTGAGCGAGTCGAAGTCGGGCGACATCAGATGGTCGATGGGGTACACCGTCGGATGCCCCAGACGGCGGGCGAGCCGGAATCCCACCTGCACCACTTCGTCCTGCCGGATGCTGACCCCGCGGTCCTCCACGTAGCGCCGAAAGCGCGCGGTCACCGAATCCGCGAAGCCGAACGGCGATTCGACCATGATCTGCTCGGGGGCCCACCGCGCCAGCCGGGCGACGAGGTCCTCCAGCTCCGCCTGCCGTGCGGGCGTCAGCATGTTCTCCCGCCCGCCGGAGACGGCGTCCTGGCTCGAGCCCTGAAAGTGATGCGTGCCGAGGAGCATGACCTGGACTTCGTCCGCGGCACAGGCGGCGGGGAAGCCGGTCGGCCGGCCCTCCTGGGCGAGCACCGCCGGGATACCCGCGCACGCGAGCAGCAGCGGAATCGTGGACCGAAATCGTGTCACCCCCACTACACGGCCCCCGACTTCTCCCGCCGCCCCGCTGCCCGGGTGCTTTCCGCGGTGGCATCTCCCTGGATGAACTCCAGCAGGTCCCTGTTGAGCTGGTCCTTGTGGGTCTCGTTCAGTCCGTGCGGCGCGCCCTGGTACACCTTGAGCGTCGCATTGGGCACCAGCTTCGCCGCCGCCTCGGCCGACGTCCCGATCGGCACCACCTGATCGTCGTCCCCGTGGAGGATCAGCGTGGGGATGTCGAACTTTCTGAGATCGTCGGTGAAGTCCGTCTCCGAGAACGCCTTGATGCAGTCGTAGGTGTTCCTGGCGCCGGCGGTCACTCCCTGGTGCCAGAAGGAATCGATCACCCCCTGCGACGGCGTGGCCCCGGGGCGGTTGTACCCGAAGAACGGCCCACCGGCGAGATCGCGATACATCTGTGACCGGTTTGCGGTGTGCGTCGCCCGGAGACCATCGAAGACGTCCATCGGGATGCCGTTGGGGTTGGCATCGGTCTTGAGCATGAGCGGCGGCACCGCGGCGATGAGTCCCACCTTGGCCAGCCGCGCGGTGCCGTGGCGTCCGACATACCTGGCCGCCTCGCCGCCCCCCATCGAAAACCCGAAGAGGGCCCCGTTCCGGATGTCGAGGGCGTCGAGCAGGGTCGCCAGGTCATCGGCGAAGGTGTCCATGTCGTTGCCGTCCCACGGCTGGTCCGACCGGCCGTGGCCCCGCCGGTCATGGGCGATGCACCGGTACCCTTGCTGCCCCAGGAAGAGCATCTGGGATTCCCACATGTCGGCCGAGAGCGGCCAGCCGTGGCTCAGGATGACAGGCTGTCCCGCGCCCCAGTCCTTGTAGTAAATCCGGGTCCCGTCCTGTACGGTGATCATGCCCATGGTCCACCTGCTTCCGGTTGGTCGATTCGTCCAAGGAATTGCGCGGGATAGCTATTAGGACGACCGGACCAGCGCGGCCGACACGGTCCCGGATCTAAGGCCTTCGAAAGGGCCCGCCTTACCGGGCTAACGCGGCCAGGAGCTCGAGTGATGCCTTCTCGATGGCAGCAAAGTTCCGAGGTCCAGTGGCAATAGAGGTCAGCAGGTTGTCGGCCAGCGAGCGAGACTCCGCGGTCAGCTCTCTGGTGTTCCAGGTGTCCTCGATTGCTCCTCGAAGTTGCGTCCACCGGAACCCCAGCTCGAAACGGTCCGTCGCAAAGAGCCGCGCCAGCTCGGCCCACCCCGCTGCCCGGAACCTTCGCCAATCGACGACTTGTTCGATCGCTTCCACGATGGCCGATGACGGCAGCGAGGTGACTCCATTCGCTGATAGTGAATCGAACTTCGCCGCGACCGCGCTCCCTCCGTCCATCGCGCGCAGCTCAGCGGCGACGTCGATGCCGGCCGCCCTCGCCGATGTGTCCTGGCCCAGGGAAAGCAGCAGGTAGTCGATCAGCCGTACACCGATCAGCACCGACTTTGCCGACCGGGATGCGCTGGCGCCACCGCTAACACCCGGAAGCGACGGCCCCGTTCGCGCCGCCGCGGGCGCCGCCCCGCTGTCCATCGAAATCGGCAGCGGGGGCGGCTCTGTAGCCGCCCCCTGGTTCCAACCACACGCAGTGGCGATGACCAGCGTAGCCGCCATCGCCGTGGCCTGAATACAGCGTCGCGGCATGATGGGTTCGTATCGGAAGGGCATCGCAATAATCTGGGGGTTCGGCGGAAGGGTCGGCAAGAGGGCAGCGGCCCAGGATCGTCGAAGTGCTCGCTCCTCGGTGCTTACTCCACCCGGAGCGTCTGCATCGGGTCCACCGATGCCGCCCGCCGTGCCGGCAGGGCACTCGCGAGCAGCGCGACGACCAGCATGATCACCGCGCTGGTGCCGACCATCGTCGGATCCAGCGGCTGCAAACCATGGATGATCGCCCGGAGCAGGGTCACCACCGCCGCCGCGAGCAGGGTTCCGGCGATGACCCCGCCGGCCCCGAGCCGAAGCGCCTGTCGCACGACCATCCATGCCACGTCCCCGCGCCGAGCGCCGAGGGTCACCCGGACGCCGATCTCGTACCGGCGCTGTGCTACGACGAACGAGAGTACCCCGAACAACCCGAGGGCGGCGAGCCCGAGCGCCACACCGCCGAGCCACGCCAGACCGGACGCCAGACCGGTCAGGGGGGCTGCATCGGCTGCCGCGACGTCTTCCAGCGTGCGGACCCACAGGGTGGGCACGCGGGGATCGAGGGCGCGCACCGCCTCCCGCACGGTTTCGGTCATGTGCTCTGCGTCTCCGTGGGTCCGGATGTAGAAGACCGCGCGCGGGCTGTAGCGCCGGGTTCCCGGAACGAACACGATGCCCTCCGGCTGCCGGTACACCACCTCCCGGCGGGTGGGAATGACCCCGATGACGGTCACGATGCTCAGCGAGGAGTCCGCGCCGATCCGCAGGGTCCGTCCGATTGGCTCGGACCCGCCCCACAAGCGGCGCGCGAACTCTTCGTCGACCACGGCGACGGTCGGGAGCGCGGTCTGCTCTGCGGCGGTGAACAGCCGCCCACGCACGGCCCGGGTATTGGTGGCGTCGAACCACGCGCCGGACACCTCGGCGAGGTCGGAATAGCGGGGGTCGCCCGGGTCCTGCGCGGGTTCCGTCACGGGAGACTCGCTGAGCATGTCGAATAGCGAGAAGGGCGCCACGCCGGCGGCGGCGACCCCCGGCAGCTGCTTCAGTCGCTCCAGCAGTGAGGCCTGATAGGCGCGCCCGGCCACCGAGTCGAAGCCGACCAGGTCGAGGTTCACGGAGACGAGCAGCGCGTGCCCCGCCAGCGCGTGGAGGGACGAGGACGGAGGCCGCTGCGCCACGCGCACGAACACGCTCGAGACCGCGATCAGCGCCAGGGAAGCGGCAATTTGGACCACGACGAGCGCGTTCCGCAGCCGCGAGCGGCGGTATCCGCCGCCTGGAGCGCCGTCCTTGAGCGCACCAGAGAGGCCGGTGCGGGTGGCGCTCAGGGCGGGGGCCAGCCCGAATACGAGCGCGGTGAGCAGGGCCAGGCCGATCGTGAACCCCATCACCCGCGCGTCGATCGGAATGCGAAACGGAATCGCGACGCCCCACGCGTGGAGCGCGTCGAGCAGCCACCGCGCGAACAGGGCTCCGAGTGCGCTCGCCGTGATCGCCAGCACCGCCGCCTCAACGAGCAGCTGACGCACGACGCGAAAGCGCGTCGCCCCGAGCGACAGCCGCATGGCGATCTCGCGTCCGCGCTGAATGCCGCGGGCGAGGAGCTGGTTGGCCAGGTTCGCGCAGGCCACGAGCAGAATGATGGCCGGCACCGCCATGACGAACAGCATGGCGCTGACCATCTCGGCGGAGTCCTTTACCCCGCCTCCCCCCGCCCGCAGGGCCGCAAACGCGTTCTGCCGTTCCACGGGATACGCGGCGGCGAGCCGTGCCGCCGCGGCGTTGGTCTGCGCCTCGGCCTCCGCCAGTGTAGCCCCCGGGCGGAGCCTGCCGAAGACTTGCAGCCAGCGGTCCTCGAGCGCGAGGGTCGGCGTGGCCGCCGGGAGGTTCGGGCGGAGAAACGGCGCTGCGGCGAGCGGGACGAAGAGCTCCGGCGCACCGACGTCGGGGTCGATCACTTCGCCGGGGTACAGTCCGAAGAATCCCTCCGGCGCGACGCCGATGATCGTGAACACGCGCGACCCGATGGTCACGACCTGTCCGGCAATGTCCGGCCGCGCGCCGAACGCGCGGGTCCAGAAGCGGTGGCTGATGACCGCGACCGGGTCGAGGTCGCGCGGATCGGTGGACGGGGGAAGGAACTGGCCGGCGGCCGGGCGGGTGCCCAGCACGTCGAAGAAGTTGTTCGAGACCAGGGCGCCGCGGACGGCCTGCGGTTCGCCTTCGACTCGCACCGAGAGCTGCAGGTTCCCGAACGCGGCGATGCCGGAGAAGGCGGGCACGCCGGTGCGCATCATGTCCCAGTCCACCAGCGACATGGACCAGAGTACCGAACGTCCATTCCGCGTTTCCCGGCCGAGCGAGACGCTGGCGAGCTCGTCCTGCCTTACCACACCGGGAAAGTCGCGGAACATCACGGCATTCAGCACGCTGAACGCCGCCGTGTTGACGCTGATCCCGACGCCTAAGCAGAGGGTGGCCACGAGCGCAAAGCCCGGGGTGCGGCGCATCGAGCGTGCGGCGTAGCGCAGATCCTGCGCGAGCTGCTCGAGGAGCACGCGCCCGCGCGACTCGTGAAAGCGCTCCCGCGCGGCGGTCCGGTTGCCGAACGCACGCGCGGCGGCCGCGCGGGCGTCCGCCGGCTCCATCCCGCCAGCGATCAGCCGCTCGGTCTCGAGGTCGAGGTGCGCGCCGATTTCGTCGGCGAAGTCCTGGTCGGTCCGCTGCCGGCGCCACATGAGCTCACTCCTCCGCGAGCGCGGGGCCGAGGACCCGCCCGATGGCCGCCGTCATGGCGCGCCACCGGCTCGCTTCGGCGGACAGGTGCTTGCGGCCTCGCGCGGTCAGTTCATAGAACCGTGCGCGGCGGCCGTTCTCCGAGACGCCCCACTCGGCGCGGACGAACCGCTGGGCCTCGAGTCGCTGGAGGGCGGGGTACAGCGACCCGTGCTCCACCAGGAGGGCTTCCTCGGAACTCTGTTGAATGGCGCGCGCGATGCCCTGGCCGTGCTCCGGGCGGAACACGAGGGTGCGCAGAATCAGGAGATCGAGGGTGCCCTGCTGGAGCGCCAGGCGCTCGCGGTCCTCGCGTCGGGTAGACATTCTACCCGAAGCTACCGTGCGGACTGGTCGCGGTCAACCGCCATGCCCTGCCGTGGCCGCAGACTACGTTTCGGGCCGATCAACGGAGCGGATTGGGTCCGTATTCCGGCCGCCAGAAGAGCAGCTTGTGGTCGGGATCCAGGAGCACCGCGACGGGAGAGAGCGCGGGCAGTGTAAAGCGTAACAGCGAATCGCCGAGCAGCACGCGATGCCGGATTGGCGGGCCGCTTCGCAGCTGAATCTCCAGCTCGAGCGGGACGTGGTAGAGGTCGCCGTGCTGGCGGATGGTGACGGCCACGCTGTCGGCGCGGCGGTGAGTCGCGTGCCACTCGTAGCTGATGACCGGCGCCCCCGTGCGGTCGAGCCATTCGTGCAGGAAGGTGGCGAGGGTCGTGTCGCGCGGCGCCGCGGCAATGAATCGCGCCCGGGCACTGTCGACGGTCAGCGGGCGGCCGGCGAAGTCCCTGACGAAACCCCGGAGCACACCGAAGAACACCTCATCGCCGACCCGCTCGCGGAGCATGTGGTAGACCCAGTGCCCCTTGGCATCCGAGAGGTTGTGATCCCAGCGGCCGTCGGCCAGCCGGGCCATCGGCACGTCGCCGCCGTCCCGCCACATCCAGAAGTAGCCGCGGGCAGACTGCAGCGGGTGATAGCCCTGGCGCGAGAAGCGCAGGAAGTCCGCCGCGGCGTCCTTCCCCTCGATGGCTTCGATGGCGAGCACCGCCCCGTACTGCGCGAGGGACTCGGTCATCAGGCGGGCGCCGGCGCCGGCGGAGTTGACGAGGTTCCCCCACCACCCATGCGCCGCCTCGTGGGCGAAGAGCGGCAGGTTGCCGTCGGCCCCGAAACTGGCGGCGGTCACCATGATGAACCCTTGCTCCGATGACGCGGTCCACCGCACCACGCTGTCGGGGATTTCCGCGATGGCGTACGAGGGATAGGGATACGGCCCGAAGTGTGCTTCCATCGCGGTGATCGCGCGGGCCAGGACGGCCGCCTGCTTGCGCGCGCTCGCGGTGTCGGCGCGGATGAGGTACACGGCGACGTCACGCTCGTGCTCTCCGCTGCGGGCCACGGTGTACGGCGCGGCTGCGAACGAGCGGTTCACGGCCACGGGCGTGACCCAGGTTTCGATATGGCGGCCCGCCACGATCGAGCTGCTCTCCCGCTTGCCGTTCGACACGGCGCTCCACTCGCGGGGGAGATCGAACGCGGTCGTACCCGGCGCGCCGCGGCGAGGGGCTCCGCCGGTTGGGACCGGAATGGGATACCACACCTCCACCCAGGACGCCAGCGCGACCCGGTCGGTGATGAGGAGCTGCGACGAGGGTACGTGGAGCCGGTAGGAGAACGTGATGTCGGTTTCCGTGCCGCGGGGCCGAGCCTCGGCAAAGCGGATGATCGCCCGCTCTCGAATCGAGTCGCTGACCACCTCCGTCGTGGCGCCGGGCTCGGCGGCGGCAACGGCGCTGAAGCGCATCGCGCGGGCACGACTGTTGAGCCCGAGCGTGAGCCTGTCGGCCTGCGGCGATTCGACGCGCAGGCGGGCACGGCCCTCGACCATGATGCTGGCGGCCGCCGGATCGATGCGCACGTCGAGGTCGAGCGTGGTATAGCTCCAGTCGTTGGATGCCTGCGGGGGGAGCGTCGCGGGCGGCGCCCCCGTGCCGAGGGCGGCCGCCGAGATGGCGGCAAGCGCCAGCGCCCTCATGCGCGAGCCGCCTCCGCGAGGGCCGACCGCCAGGCGAACTGTTCGCCGAGCGCCGAGAGCTCGGCGGGCTGGATCCGGTACTCCACCTGAAACACGCGAGGAGCGGTGCGCTGGTGCGGCGTGAGCCCCGCCCATACCCGCGGCGACAGCAGCACCCGCCCGTTGAGCGGGACATCGGCGATGGCCTCAGCCGGGTGCGACACCATCCGCGGTTCGATCCGAAACCGGGGCGCGGGAAACAGGATCGACAGGTCGGCGGCGATGTTGAGTGCCTTCGCCTCGTCGAGCTCGCACACCTGGATGACGGTGGATCGCGACCCGCGGCCGCGGGCGACACGGGCGGGCAGGGAGGGCTCGGGCGCGATCGCGACGAACCGGACCTGTTCGAGATGCGCCGGCCAGCGCTGCCGGATGTCGTTGTAATGGAAGAAGGTGGCGAGGAGCACCCCGTCCGGCAGGTCGTCCCGGCTTCCCAGCACCCAGGGGCGAGCATCCACCCGCCAGGCGGCCATCAGCTCGTCGCAATGCCCCCTGCACTGAAGCTCGCTGCACTCGAGGAAGTGTACCCGGGGCAGCTCGCGCCGGCTCTGGCTTCCGCTCCGCCGCAACAGTGCCTGCACCAGTTGCGTCGGCGACAGCCCGAATTGCCGCATCGCGCCCGCTTCGGCGCGCCGCAGGAAGGCCTCCAGGCCGTCCCCCCGATCGCGCGGGGACTTCCCGCGCACCACCTCGGTGCCGCTGGGGCCCGAAATGCGGACCAGGCCATCGTTGGCCAGCTCCCCGTACGCCTTCCGGACCGTGTGCAGGTTTACTCCCAGCTCGGCCGCCGCGTCGCGGACGGAGGGGAGGCGGTTGCCGGGGCGCAGCTCGCCCACCGCGATGCGATGGCGGAGGGCTTCCGCGATCTGGTGGTAGATCGGGACGGGCGAGTCGCGATTGATGCGCTGACGCATGATATAATGATATATAACAACGTCGCGCCGGTCAAACCGCGCGATCTCGCCGGCGCTCGCGGCGGAGCCATGTCTTGACAGATCTGCCGGCCGGTGCCAGTATGTGTACGAATAGTTTCGTACTATACCAGTCCGGGCTTTACTATGCCGCCTCCCCTGCCGACCGAAAGCGAGCTGGCCATCCTCCAGGTGCTCTGGGAGGGCGGCCCCCGCTCCGTGCGCGATGTCCAGCAGGCGCTCGAGACCTCCGCGGGCTACACGGGTGTCCTGAAGCTCCTCCAGCTCATGGCCGCGAAGGGTCTCGTCCGCCGCGACGAATCCGAGCGGGCACACCTCTACGAGGCCGCCGAGCCGCGCGCGAGGACGGAGGGGCGTCTTGTCCGCCGGCTCGCCGACCGGGCGTTCGGGGGCTCGACCGTGAGCCTGGTGATGCGCGCCCTCTCCGAGGAGCGCGCATCCCCCAAGGAGCTGCGGCGCATCCGCGAGCTGCTGGACCGCGCCGACGGGAAGGCGCGATGACCGGGCCGGTGCTGCGCTGGCTCGACGGCACGACCGGAGCCGGGCTTTCCTCCGTCCTCGTGCACCTGACCTGGCAGGGCGCCCTCGTCGCGCTCGCCGCTTTTCTCGCGCTGCGCCTGGTGGGACCCTGGGCCAGCGTCGCCCGCTATCGCATCGCGATGGGCGCGCTGGCGCTGCTGACGCTCGCACCGGCTGGGACGCTGGCGCGCCGCGACGGCTGGCTGGCTCGAATTTCTCCAGGGTGGGTCGCGGCGGTGCCCGAGTGGACGCCGCTCGACGCTCCGTCCGCGCATACCGCTTCCGCTGAGAGCACCGCGGGTCGCCAGCCGGGTGCCTCCCGTGCGCGGATCGACCCGTCGCCTGCGGCGCGCGCCGCCATGCCGTGGCTGCTCATCGCCTGGCTGACCGGTGCCGTGCTGTTCCTGGCCAGACTCGCCGGTGGGATGGCCCGCGTGCACGGACTCCGCCGGCGCTCGACCAGCGCTCCACCATCGGTCACGCGCGAGGTCGAGGTGCTCGCGGTTCGGCTGGGCATCACCCGCTTGCCGGAGGTTCGCGTCTCCGGCGATGCGGGAATGCCGCTCACCTTCGGCGCGCTGAAGCCGGTGGTGCTCCTGCCGTGCCGGTTCGCCGACGACTTGCCCGCCGAGCAGGTGCGGCTGGTGCTGGCGCACGAGCTGGCGCACGTCGCACGGCACGACTACCTCGTGAACCTGGCGCAGTGCGTTGTGGAAGCACTCTTCTTCTTTCATCCGCTGGTGCACTGGCTCTCGCGGACCTCGCGCGAGGAGCGTGAGCACTGCTGCGACGAGCTGGCGGCGTCGGTCACGGGCGACCGGTGCGAGGTCGCGAGGGCGCTCCTTGCACTCGAGGAGCTGGTCGGGGTGCACCGCTCAGGCACGCTCGCGCCGGCGGCGACCGGTGGCACGCTGATGCGGCGGGTCGAGCGACTGGTCGCCACCACCACGCCCCCGGGGCGCTTGCACACCATGCTCTGCCTTGGCGTGCTGGCGACGGCGGTGGCGCTCCTCGTCCTCGCTACGCCGGCGTCCGCGCGGATCGATGCCACGACGCCGGACCCGAGCGGCACAGAGGGCTTCCCGGTCGTCTGGGCCGGCGCCGTTCGCCCCGGCGAGCGCCTCCGGGTGCGGAACCTGGCCGGATCCATCCGGGTGACTTCCGTGGAGGGAACCGGGGCCACGATCCGCGCCCGGATCTCCCATGGGGTGTTGCCGGACCTTGTCTTCGAGCCCACCCGGGACGCTGAGGGCCCGGCGGTCTGTGCGCTGCGCGCTGCGCA
>Ga0256867_10001386_pt1 | contig 10258 bp, 10 predicted proteins | sample RVTome_15_FD_185939 | JGI IMG/M metagenome (GOLD analysis project Ga0256867, IMG submission 185939) | Soil microbial communities from uranium-contaminated site in the Upper Colorado River Basin, Wyoming, United States - RVT150D86 (HiSeq) ... | reverse complement strand
TGGCGGTCATCGCGGGACTCGGCACGGCGTCGCCGGCGGCGGCGATCGAGCTGAAATTGAACGGGCTGCACGCGCCCGAGCACCCGGTGGCGCTGACCCACCACTTCTTCGCCGACCGGGTCGAGCAGCTGACCGGCGGCGAGATCACGGTCGACGTGTTCGACGCCCGCCAGCTCGGCGACGCCGTGGAGAGCGTGCAGAGCCTGCGCAACGGCACGATCGCCTTCGTCACCGTCTCGACCTCGAATCTCAGCCAGGTCGTGCCGCAGGTCGACATGTTCTCGCTGCCGTACCTGTTCAAGAGCGCCGACCATTACTGGGACTACCTCAACTCCGAGCGCGCAAAGGCGTTCGTCAAGCCGCTCGAGGACAAGGGCGTCGTGGTGCTCGGCTGGATCGACTCGGGCGCCCGGAACTTCTTCAGCGAGGAGCCGATCCGCTCGGTCGAGGACGTCCAGGGCAAGAAGATCCGGGTCATGGCCTCGCCGGTCCAGGTCAAGACCATCGAGGCGATGGGCGGCACCGGCGTGCCGGTCGCCTGGGGCGAGCTCTACAACGCGCTGCAGACCGGGGTAGTCGACGGTGCCGAGAACAACCACCCCTCGGTCGTGACCATGAAGTTCTACGAGGTCAGCGACTACTATACTCTCGACGAGCACGCCCGCATCCCCGACGCGCTGCTGATGTCCAAGGCGGTCTACGACAAGCTCGAGCCTGAACAGCAGGAGGCGATCCGCCAGGCCGGCAAGGAGGCCGAGGCCTACATGCGCGGCGCCTGGACGATGGCCGAGCAGTCGGCGATGAACGAGCTGCAGGGCCGCTTCACCGAGATCATCGAGGTCGACAAGCAGCCCTTCGTCGAGGCCGTAGCACCCCTGGTCGAGGAGGAGGCCGAGCGCCTCGGGGTCGCCGACGAAGTCAACTACATCCTCGAGATGGGCCAGAACTACTGACGCCTGACTCTCCCCAAATGTCATGCCCGGACTTGATCCGGGCATCCAGGCTCTCTGGACCGCCGGGCCAAGCCCGGCGGTGACATGGGGGTGCCGTCGTCTTCCTCCTAAACCGTCGGCTCGGTTCTCGACGGGGCCATGCCCACTGATCGGATCAGTCTCGCTAGACGGCGTGGGCGGCGCCGACTAACCTTCAGGCCACGGGGAAGCTCCCCGCAGGAGTGCCTGTGCGGCCGACCGGGTTGCAGCGTCGCCTCGCCGCCATTCTCGCAGCCGACGTGGCGGGCTACAGCCGGCTCATGGCCGCTGATGAAAGCGGGACGTTCGGCCAGCTCAAGGCGAATCGCCAGGAGGTCGTCGATCCCGCGATCGCGGGCCACGACGGCCGGATCGTCAAGCTGATGGGCGACGGGCTTCTGGTCGAGTTCGCGAGCGTCGTCGACGCGGTCGAATGCGCCGCCGCCGTGCAGCGCGGCATGGCGGTGCGCAACGCGCCGCTCCCAGGGGACCGCCGCATGGCGCTGCGGATCGGCGTCCACCTGGGCGACGTGATCGTGGAGGAGGGGGACATCTTCGGCGACGGCGTCAACGTCGCGGCGCGCCTCGAAGGCCTGGCCGAGCCCGGCGGCATCGCGCTCTCGGGCGACGTGCGCAATGCCGTCCGGGGCAAGGTCGAGCTCACCCTCGAAGACCTCGGCGAGCGCGCCCTCAAGAACATCGAGACGCCGGTCCGCGTGTATCGGGTGCCGGCGGTCGCGTTCGGTGTGGCCGCGGCAGGTCCGGCCAGGCAGCAGCCAACCGCGGCCGCCCGGGCAAGCCGGCCGGACAAACCCTCGATCGCGGTGCTGCCGTTCGACAATATGAGCGACGACCCCGAGCAGGCCTACTTCAGCGACGGTATCGCCGAGGACCTCATCACCGATCTCTCCAAGATCTCGGGGCTCTTCGTCATCGCCCGCAACTCGGCCTTCATCTACAAGGGCCGTGCGGTGGACCTGCGCGAGGTGAGCCGGGAACTCGGGGTACGCTACGTCCTCGAGGGTAGCGTCCGCAAGGCGGGCAAGCGGGTGCGGATCACGGCTCAGCTGATCGACGGCGCGACGGGCGGGCACCTGTGGGCGGAACGGTACGACCGGGAATGGACCGATATTTTCGCCGTCCAGGATGAGCTGACACAGCAGATCGTTTCGGCGCTGAGGATCAAGCTCACGACCGATGAAGGCTGTCGCGTGCACCACCGGGGCACGGATGACATCGAGGCCTATGATTTCTTCCTGCGGGGACGGGATCTGCTGCAGCGGCGCACTTTCGAAGGCATCGTACAGTCCCGCCCGTTATTGGAGAAGTCGATCGACCTGGATCCCGCCTTTGCCGCCGCCTATGCCGGGCTAGCTTTCGGCTACGCCCTGGAATACGTCAACTGCTGGACCGCAGCGTCTGCGCAGGCCCTTGACACCGCTTTTCGGCTCGCTCGGCAGGCTGTGGCGCTGGACGCAGCCGAACCGCAGGCGCGTTACGCGATGGCGATGGTTCACCTGTGGCGGCGCGAGCACGAACCGGCGATCCAGGAGGCCAGGACGGCCATCGAGCTGGACCCCAATTTCGCGCCCGGATTCTCATTGCTGGGCTTGGCTCTGCACTACGCGGGTCGCTCGGAGGAAGCGCTTGGCATGCTCGAGCGAGCGATGCAGCTCGATCCATACTACCCGGACGCCTACCTGCACTTCGTGGCGCAGAGCCATTTCGCGCTTTTGCGCTACACGGATGCCGAGGCAGCCCTTCAACGTCGACTGGTCCGCAACCCCGACACCGACATCAGCCGCGTCCTGCTCGCTGCCTGTTACGGCCACCTGGGTCGCAAGGACGAGGCAGGTGCAGCGTGGAAAGAGGCGCTGAGGGTCAACCCCGAGTACTCGCTGGAACATCGGCAACACGTCCTGCCCTATAAGAACCCGGCGGACTTCGACCGCATCGTCGAGGGCCTGCGCAAGGCCGGGCTGCCGGTGTAGCCGTCGCTCGGCCTCATTCAGGTGAAAGATCTCTCAACGGGTAGGGGCCCGCAACCAGTGCTCGCCTTCAACCGTGCCATCGACCTCGTGAGCGCCGCAGTGCGCGTCGTCATCCTGCTGATGGCGGCTGCGATCTTCGCGATCGTGATCGTCACCGTGGTCACCCGCTACGGCTTCAACTACGTGCTGTCCTGGTCGGAGGAGGTGCCGCGCTACCTCCTGATCTGGATCTCGTTCCTGGGTGCTGCGGCCTGCGTCGATCTGCGCGACCACATCGCCTTCGACTACCTTTTGAAGCGCTTTCCCGACCCGGTCCGCCGCGCGGTCCAGCTCCTGATCAACGCCGCGATCTTCGGCTTCGGCTGGATCATGCTGCGCTACGGCATCCGCTTCGTGCAGGACTTCGGCGGCGACTTCATGGAATCGATCCCCTACACCAACGTCTGGTACTACACGGTGCTGCCGGTCTCGGGCGCCTTGATGATGCTCTACAGCATGCGCGACCAGCTCAACGTCTGGTTCCTCGGCGAGCGCCGCCTCGAGCACGACCCCGGCCACTCGGCCGTCTGACCGCGGGACCGGATCAGCGCGCCATGACGATCGTCATCCTGTTCGGGGTGTTCGCGGTGCTGCTGCTGATCGGCATGCCGATCGCCTTCGCCATCGGCATCGCGTCGGCGGTCGCCGCGATCAACATCTTCGTCATCGACAACGGGACCATCGTCCAGCGCATGCTGTTCGGCATCAACTCCTTCCCGCTGCTGGCGGTGATCTTCTTCGTCTTCACCGGCGTGCTAATGGCGAGAGGCGGGGTCGCGATGCGCCTGGTGCGCCTGTCCGAGGTCGTGGTCGGGCGCCTGCCGGGCGGGCTCGCCCAGATCAACGTGTTGTCCTCGATGCTGTTCGGCGGCGTCTCGGGATCGGCGGTGGCGGATGTCTCCTCGATCGGGGCGACCCTCATCCCGGCGATGGAGAAGGCGGGCTACACCAAGCGCTACGCCACCGCGGTGACGCTCACCTCGGCGACCATGGGGCCGATCATCCCGCCCTCGATCCCGATGATCATCTACGCCTATGTGGTCGGCTCGGTCTCGGTCGCCGGCCTGTTCCTCGCCGGGCTGATCCCCGGCATCCTGATCGGCGTCGGCCTCCTGATCGCCTGCTACATCCACGGCCGCCTCTACCACGACCAGCCGGTGCCGCCGATGTCGGGCCGGGAGAAGCTCGTCCGCGTGGTCGACGGGCTGGCCGGCATGATGACGCTGGTGATCATCCTGGGCGGCATCACGTCGGGTATCTTCACCGCGACCGAGGCGGGCGCGGTCGGTGCGGTCTACGCGCTCTTCCTCACCGTCGTGGTCTATCGCGAGATCCGCCTGCCCGAACTGCCGGGAATCCTCTGGGAGTGCTGCCTGACCAACGCGGTCGTCCTGTTCCTGATCGCGACGACCTCGGTCTTCACCTTCATCATGACCTACGAGAACGTGCCGCAGTGGCTCGCCGATCACATTTTCGCGGTGATCGACAACCGCTATCTGCTGCTGCTGGTGATCAACCTTATGCTGCTGTTCATCGGCCTGTTCATCGATCTCACGCCGGCGGTGATCATGATGGTGCCGATCCTCTTGCCGATCGCCGACCGGCTCAACCTCGACCCGATCCACCTCGGCATCATCGTCGTGGTCAACCTGACCTTCGGCCTGATCACCCCGCCGGTCGGCACGTCCTTGTTCGTCGGCTGCCGGATCGCCAACATCTCCATGACCGAGCTGATCCCGCCGATGCTGCCGCTGCTCGCGATCATGATCGGCGTGCTCCTGTTCGTGACCTACGTCCCCGAGAGCTTCATGTGGCTGCCCCGCGCCTTCGGCTTCGCGCGATGAGCTCGCGTGCTCGGAGCCGCTCCGGGCAGCGGCTCCGGCGACGGAAGCTCCTCAGCCAAGCCGACATGTTCACTGGTCGAGGACTTGGTAGAGTCGCCATTCGTCAGGCAGGCCTTTCAGGGCGTGTGCTCCGGCGTCGGCGAAGCCAAGGCCGGAACCCGCAACAAGATCTTTCACCGTCTGCGAGACGAGCACGCCGCCGGGGGACGCCAAGGCCGCAACCCGCGCCGCAATGTGCAAGGCAACTCCGTGCAACTGACCTTGGCGAACCTCACACTCGCCGGTATGAAGTCCAATGCGGCAATTGATTCCGAGCGCGCCCAAGGACTTCACAATCGCTACGGCGCATTTGATGGCGCGAGCCGGGCCGTCAAATGCCGCGAGAAACCCATCCCCCGCCGTGTTGATTTCCTCGCCGCGATGTCGCGCCAGCTCGGTGCGGATTGCGGCATGATGTACTTCCAAAAGGTCCGCAAAGCGCAAATTGCCCTTGGCGACAGCTATTTGCGTCGACCCGACAATGTCTGTGAACATCAAGGTCGATACCCGACTTTCGGATATCGCCGGGGTGGAGCTGCCCGTCAAGAAGCTTTGAATGTGGTGCATGAATTCATCTGATTTGTCAAAGAAAGGCAGATGATCGATTGTATCAATCTCCACGAATCTGGCATTTGGAATATGATCTGCCATATAACGGCCGGCACCAACTGGAATGGCACGATCATTTTTGGCGTGAAGGATTAGAGTTGGTACCCGAATTGACGGAAGAACATGTCGAACATCAATCTCAATATTCAACCGCTGCAATGCTGTAGCCGCTGATGCGCTCGCGCTCATGCGCACGAACTTGGCCCACCATTGACGGATTATCGGATCGTTCACAAGCGACGGCGCCCGGATTTCGAGCCAAACGGGCCCTCCCCAGTCGGCTGCCGCTGCCTCGACGGCCTTGAACGCTTCCTCTCTGTCGGTGAAATAGGGGTAGTCGGGCGCTCGAAGGCGTCGGGCGTAACTGCCGACCGTGATCAGAGCCGCGGTACGATCAGGATACGTGGCGGCAAAGAGGGTGCACATGGTTCCCCCCTCGGACCATCCCAGCAAGGCGGCTTGCGACGAGCCGACTGCATCCAGGACCGCCCGCACGTCATCCATGCGCTCTTCGAGAGTTGCCGCTTCCGTAACCCGGTCGGACAAACCAGTCCCGCGCTTGTCGAAGAGGATCAATCGAGAGAACGTCATCAGTTTCTCGAAGAAGCGAACGATGTTCGGCTCCTCCCAAAATAGCTCGATGTTGGAAATCCAACCTGGAACCAGCACGAGGTCAATCGGGCCGCACCCAACCACCTGGTACGCTATGCTCACTTCGCCGGAACGGGCGTAACGGGTCTCCGGGGTCATTGCCGCTCCTGCCGCAGGGTCTGCCCGCAGAGAAGTAGCACTTCTCGTCAAAGGCGTCGCTAGCGATTCGCAGCCGGCAGCGCGCTCGGGTCGCAAGATGGCGAGATAAGGTGGTGGCCGGCTCCATGCCCGTCCTCGAGATGTGCAATGCGGCTTTCGGCGAGCGAAGCGACGCCTCCCGAACGGCCATTGGCCCCGCCTGCGGCAATTTCAGGCAGGAGCCCGGCCAGGGTCAACTCGCCGTTCGGCAGTCGCAGTTCGTCGGCCGCCGGATCGCCGGCAGCGCGATGACCGAGCTGGTCGCGCCGATGCTGCCGCTGCTCGCGATCATGTTCGCGGTGCTGATGTTCGTGACCTACGTGCCCGAGAGCTTCATGTGGCTGCCGCGGATGTTCGGGTTCGCGCGCTGAGTCGACCATGCGCTGGGCGACGTGATCCCGGCGTGCTATCGTCGCCGTGATCTCAAGAGGCTGCTTGCGATGTCGACGTCCACGAGGTTCACCATCGAGAGCGAGCGCGAGGCGGATGGCCGCTGGATCGCCGAGATCCCGGCGCTGCCCGGCGTGCTCGCCTACGGCGCGACGCGCGACGAGGCGATCGCCAGAGCCAAGGCCTTGGCCTTGAGGGTCCTGGCCGAGCGCCTGGAGCACGGCGAGGCGACGGGCGAGCTGGACGCTCTGTTCGAGGCCGCGTGAGCCGCTGGCCCTCGACCAAGGCCCGACGCGTGCTGGCAGCGCTCCAGCGGCTGGGCTGGCGCATCAAGCGGCAGGCCGGCGCGCATCGGACCCTCGAACGCAAAGGCTGGGCCGACGTCGTGTTCGCATTCCACGACGACGAGGAGCTCGGGCCGCGCATGCTGGCCCGGATTGCCAAGCACACCGGCCTGAGGCCCGAGGACCTGTGACAGATAGCAGATGAGGTCGCCCTCGGGCCAGCGGAAGCAGCATCGCATTGCGGAAGGGTAGTGGGGCGCGCGCCTTGACTGCCGAGCAGATCGGGGACATGAACGCGCCCGGCCTCAGGCTGCATCGCCTGGCCGGGAAGCTCAAAGGTTTGTGGTCGGTAACGGTCACCGCCAACTGGCGGGTGATCTTCCGCTTCGACGATGGCAAGGCGTTCGACCTGGACCTCGTCGACTATCATTGAGGTAGCAGCCCATGCCGATGAAGAACCCTCCGCATCCCGGCCGGCACATCCGGCTCGAGTACCTGGGCCGCTCGGTCTCAGCGTGACCGAGGCAGCCCGGATCCTCGGCGTGACGCGTGCCAATCTCTCCAACATCGTGAACGGGAAATCGGGCATCTCGCCGGAGATGGCGGTGCGGCTCGCCAAGGCGTTCGGCGGGTCGGCCGAGATCTGACTGCGGCTGCAGGCGGCCTACGACCTCGCTCAGGTCCGAAGACGCGAGGCCGAGATCAAGGTCGAGCCCTACCGCCCACCGGCAGCGTGAGCACCTGAGGACGAACCGCTTGAGCCCCATGCTGGCCCGGATTGACAAGCACACTGAGGTCCACAACCGCGCTTTCGAGGGTGAAACGATATGCCGAGGAGCGGCCCGTATCGTCGCCGCAAGGGCAGGGAGATCTGGCACTACTGCGAGAACTGCAGCCGGTGGCCCAAAGGAGGGCGCGTATGACGAGCGCCCGACCCTGCGTTGAATTCTTCCTAGCACGATCTAGATTGCCAGGCTGCCAGTGAATAGCCCTGTCATCCGTGCCCGCGGTTCCAGCGCAACCTGCCGCGCGCTGGATCTAAACGAACCCGAAGCCCGCAGCGATCGGGGCGGGATGGCCAGGGGGAGCGTGCCAGGTGATGCGGAGGAGCGGCGCCGGGCCGCGGCCGCAGGCGGCATGATGGCATGATGGCCCCGGTTTTCGCCTGATGCGCCTCGACGCTCAGGACCGTAGCGGCTATTGGCTCTGCATAGGGTCCTTTCTCGGGAGAAGCGCTCATGAGCCTGCGGCACGTCCCGATCCTCGTTCTCGCCGCGCTGCTGCTGGCCGCCGGCGCGCAGGCCCAGACCCTCGAGCGGGTGCGCGAGAGCGGCACCTTCAAGATCGGCTATCGCGAGGACGCGGCGCCGTTCGCCTACAAGGACGAGCTCGGCGAGGCGGCCGGCTACTCGGTCGAGCTCTGCCGCGCCGTCGCGGTCAACGTCAAGCAGGCGCTCGGCCTCGCCGAGATCAAGCTCGAGTACGTCCCGGTCACCACCGAAAATCGCTTCCAGGCGGTCCAGGACGGCCGGATCGACATCCTCTGCGGCGCGACCACCCACACCCTTTCCCGGCGCGAGCTGGTCGATTTCTCGCTGTTCACCTTTATCGACGGTGCGGGCGTGCTGCTGCGCGCGGACGGCCCCGAGGGCTTCGAGGGCCTGGCCGACGGCAAGGTCGGCGTGCGCGGCGCGACCACGACCGAAGAGGCGCTGCGCAACACGCTCGCCAGGCTCGCGCTCGATGCCGAGGTGGTGACCGTCACGAGCCACCAGGATGGTCTCGCCAGGCTGCAGGCGGGCGACATCCAGGCCTATTTCGCCGATCGGGCGATCCTGCTCTACCTGCTGCTCGAGAGCGGGGCCGAGGATCTGTGGGTGTCCGAGCGCCAGTTCACCTTCGAGCCCTACGCGCTGGCGCTCACCCGCGGCGACGACGACTTCCGGCTCCTGGTCGACACCACGCTGAGCGGGATCTACCGCTCGGGCAGGATCGATCAGATCTTCGCCGCCGCCTTCGGCCCCAAGGCCAAGCAGAGCGAGATCCTGCGCGCGCTCTACGTGATCAACGGCCTGCCGAAGTAGGCGGCCTTCCTGACCGGGGCCGGTGCTGCTAAGCAGGGGCTCTGGTCGGTGGAGATAGGTAAATGGCAGCGATCTTCTGGCACGACGGCAAATGGTACGAGGACCAGCAGCCGAAGCTCCTGGGGCCGATGGATCACGCCATGTGGATGGCGACGCTCGCCTTCGACGGCGCACGAGCCTTCGAGGGCCTGGCGCCGGATCTCGACCGCCACTGCGCGCGGCTGATCGATTCGACCCGCAAGATGCTGCTCGAGCCGACGCTGAGCGCCGGGGAGGTTCACGATCTTTGCCTGCAGGCGGTGCGCCGGCTGCCGCGAGACGTGCCGCTCTACGTCCGGCCGATGTTCTTCGCCATGCGCGGCTTCGTCGTGCCGGAGGCGGATTCGACCGAGTTCGCGCTCGCGGTCTACAGTTCGCCCATGCCCGAGCCCAAGGGCATGAGCTGCTGCTTCTCGAGCTACCGCCGGCCGGCGCGCGACGCGGCGCCGACCGACGCCAAGGCGGGCTGCCTCTACCCCAACATGCAGCGCGCCCTGGTCGAGGCGGCGGGACGCGGCTTCGACAACGCGATCACGCTCGACGCCTCGGCCAACGTCGCCGAGCTCGCGACCGCCAATTTGTGGATCGCCAGAGACGGCGTCGCCATGACCCCGGTGTGCAATGGCACCTTCCTCAACGGCATCACCCGCCAGCGCGTGATCCAGCTCTTGCGCGACGCCGGCACCGAGGTGCAGGAGACCACGCTGACCAAGGCGGACATCGTCGACGCCGACGAGGTCTTCTGCACCGGCAACTACGGCAAGGTGCTGCCGATCACCAAGGTCGAGGATCGCCACTACCAGACCGGCCACGTCTATCAGAAGGCGCGCGATCTATACTTCGAGTTCGCCCGCAGCCAGCCCGTCGGCTGAGCCGACGCACCTCGTAAGACCGATGCGCCGGCCGCTGCTGTTCCTCAATCTCGCCCATGCCTACGATCATTTCTTCCTGCTGATTCTGCCGACCGCGGTGCTGTGCGCCCGCGCCGGCCTGGGGGATGTCCTATGGCGAGGCGCTGGCGCTCGGCACCGCCGCCTTCGTGATGTTCGGCCTCGGCACCTGCCCGCGGGCTGGCTCGGCGATTGCTGGAGCCGCACTCACCTGATGTCGATCTTCTTCATCGGCATCGGCTCGGCCGCGATCCTGGCAGGCCTCGGTCACGCTCGCGCTGGCGCTCGG
>Ga0256867_10001385_pt1 | contig 10258 bp, 9 predicted proteins | sample RVTome_15_FD_185939 | JGI IMG/M metagenome (GOLD analysis project Ga0256867, IMG submission 185939) | Soil microbial communities from uranium-contaminated site in the Upper Colorado River Basin, Wyoming, United States - RVT150D86 (HiSeq) ... | reverse complement strand
TACAATCGACGACGATACTAATGAATCGACAATCTCTGGATATCGGTGAATAATTGATTTATTAGTTCTCGATTTGAGCTCAAGTATGTTTTTACTCTTGTGATAAAACAGAATGGCTCTTACTCCATCCCATTTGATTTCGAACTCCCAGTTCTTATCATTAAAGGGTTTATCTACTGGGGTAGAAAGCATAGGCCTTATCTTGTTCGGGAAATCAGACAAAGAGAGGCATTGTATTTTCTTTTTGGTAGAATTCAGAAGATCTGTCTCTTCATCCTTCCTATTGCCATGCATAGGATTAGAATCCACTTGAAGGCTAGAATATACACTGTTGGCGCTGTCTTTTTTTGTATAAACATCTTTTTCAGTTTGAGACAACACAGAATCAGGCAAAGATGACGTTAGGTCCTCTTCTGATGCGTACTCGTCAGTATACTTTATCAAAAGCCATTGGTTTTCCCGGCTGGTTCTAATCAAAGAAAATTTACCGTTCACCTTATGCCCGTGTAAACTAAAAGTAATCTTTCCTTTATCGAACTGCTCATAAATCCTTTCACCAGATTTTTCTAACGTATAGATACCTGTATCCCATACAAGAACTGTACCTGCACCATAGTTCCCCTCAGGGATTGTACCTTCAAATAGAAGATAGTCTAATGGATGGTCTTCAGTAAGGATAGCAAGGCGTTTTATTCTAGGATTGAGAGAAAATCCTTTCGGTACGGCCCATGATTTGAGGACCCCACTTTCTGTTTCGAGCCTAAAGTCATAATGCAATCTTCTTGCATTATGCTTCTGAATGACAAAGTGTCTTCCGAAGTCCTTCCTTAATACATCACTGCGACTGCCAATAGGTTCAGGAGTATTCCCAAAGTTCCGTTTCCTATTATATTTTTGAAGCATGCATTAAACCTTGGCGTTCCGTCCCGCCTTATCCATCGAAACCATACTATTTTTGAATTAGGATTCTGACTTTAGGTTATTCTGTTCCTATAATTTTCCTATCCCTAGTTGTAGGGAAGCTATGTGAAAGTCCATCTGCTTTACATACTTCTTCCAAATCCCCTACTCAAAGGCACTTGGATAAATCTGATGTCATTTACAATATCTTCCCTTGCGATCTTCATAATTATTATATTGAATGATAACGCCGTTCCAATTCGTAGTGCCGTTGATAGGCGTTTACAATCCTACACATTCCTTTTATGGAAATCCAGAGCAAAATCTAGAATTTTGAAGTCTCCTGTGATTATAAAAGCATCAGCTAATGTTTCAATCTCATCCCAGACGATTTTCGGATGATTGCCCTTTAAATTCATTAGTTGTTCAATCTCTATCAACTTGTCTATGGCTGGTTGAAATAAGCCATACAATTTGGGATGTGGAGTCAGAAAACCTTTCTCCTTAATCGGTTCTGCAAAGCTCTGTGAGTTTGATTGAAGATTTGACGAGCTCGAATCTTTGGCTTGGTCTGCAGAATATGTTGTGGCGGATTTATCTTGAGATTGTTTGCTCGATTTGTACTCTTTTTGTCCAATATTTTCGTAACTTTGTGAATTCGGACTGCTGTGTGCAATGGCGATGAAGGGGAAATTGCCAGGACTGCCGATGGCAGTGCCCTGCCTGTTTTTCCTCCTAAATAATATCGGATCAACTGACGAATACTCACCGGTTACTCTACCTATTACATATTCGAGCGTACGAACGATCTTGCCCCGTTCCTGATGGAGAATACGGTTATGTCGGTATGCACTGTACTTCCTGGTAAAATCTTGTGCGCACGTCACGCAGACGTAGTTCTTAAAGCTCATCTGAATAAGGACTATCACATACTCTAAATAAGTGTTGGCGCTGCATTGTGCTGCTTTGAATAGTAATATTATAGTATAAGAATCATCAGGACTACTGAAAAGATTGACTTACGACGTTAACAGGTGGAGATATACCAGGAGTCTAGTTCTTTGAATTTCTACACCTGGATTTTGTCTGTTTAACGCAGAAATCCACTATACTACCAATTACAAGCAAGGTTTATGGATTGAGATTCCCATTGCTATCACTTATGGAACCTCGGCCCATTGTCAGCCTTGATCATACCAAATAATATGAGCCCATAAAAGCGTCAGAGAAAAAAAAGAATCTAAGACGCCTTTCTACTGGGATATGATGTCAATCCTATTACCAAAATATCACGATAAGCGAATAGGAATATGTGACTAAATTATGCCTTTATCTTACTTTTGCTCTTTTAATCTTTTCCTGCAAAAGCATAACACCTTGAATCAATGTTTCCGGACGAGGGGGACAACCAGGAACGTAAACATCAACAGGGATGATTCCATCGACACCGGGAAGTACATTATATGAGTCTATATACAGGCCGCCAGTGATTGCACATGCCCCCATCGCCACCACGTATTTAGGGTCAGGCATTTGGTCATATACCATGCGTAATCTAGGAGCCATCTTTCTTGTCACGGTTCCCTGTACAACTACTAAATCACACTGCCTAAGGGAACCAAATGCTTCTATTATTCCAAACCTCTCCGCATCATACCTGGGTCCCGAAACAGCACCAAATTCTACGCTACAGCAAGCCGTCTCCAAATGAACTGGCCATAAAGACCACATTCTCCCCCAGTTTATCGCATATCCAAGAGGCTTATCTAATGCCTTAACTAAAACATCCCCAATCTTGCTCACCATGACGTTAAAGTTTGATTGATTGAGCAATTCAGCCTTCAAGCTTGTTTATAACCTCTAGGGATTCCAATATTACCTCTCGTACATCATATATAATACTTCAGAAACGATCCATATCGATGATAGGACTGGAACACCAATCATCACACCTGCGGGTCTAAAGGAGGGTGTAATCCATGGTGGTCAGATTTGATGGAACAAAGGTCTTCGAATTTTTTACTTGATCAAAAATGTATAAACGCTACCTAACTTCAAATTATGGCATTGGGATTAAGAATCGGATTCCACGTATCGATTTCTGGTGGAATTTCAAACTCTGTCGACAATGCTCTAAAGGAGGATTGTACTGCATTTCAGATATTCAGCAGAAATCCAAGAGGCTGGGCTGCTAAACCTTTGGATAATGAGGACGTTCTGCTGTTTAAGAACAAATTAGAAGGACGCTTAGATCGTAATGACTCAACGAAAAGTACACTGGCGAAAACTTACGCCAACGGCAGTGGAAAAAAGGGGACTAACGAGAGAGCTAAAATCGATAGAAATGCCATATTTGTTCATATGCCTTATCTACCGAACTTGTCTTCACCAAATAAGATAATCTACGATCAGTCAGCACAAGTCTTGATAGGTGAACTCAATAGATGTGACGCTTTAGATATCCCCTACCTTGTCGTTCATCTAGGAAGTCACCAAGGTGAAGGAATTAAGAAGGGTGTTGAACAACTTGTATATGCGTGCTCTCATGCTATAGAGTCGACTTCGAGTGGAAACAATGTTTCAATTCTGTTGGAAAATAGTGCCGGTCAAAAAAATACAGTCGCCAGTGACTTTGCAGAGTTAAGGATAATACTTGATAAGCTGTATGATAATAATCCCAGTAGCAAGAAGAATAGATTCGGGGTGTGCTTGGACACGTGTCATGCGTTCGCTTCAGGATACGACCTTTCCACAAAGGAAGCCGTTGATGACACGATGGATAAATTCAAATCCCAAGTTGGATTAAAATATCTCAAACTTATACATTTGAATGACTCGCGAGACAAGCTCTTCTCTCGCCGAGATAGACATGAACATGTAGGACTTGGAGAGATAGGAACAGAAGGATTTAATGCATTCTTGAAACATAAATCTCATGTAAATACGCCGCTAATAATGGAAACTCCGATGGATAACAGGCGAAGTAATTCCGATAACCTTGAGTTTGTTAAGGCTATCATTGACAGCCCGTAAAAGGAGGCCATAGTCTACTTAATGAAGATAAATCAATAGGAGGCTGTATCAGCACTAAAATGAACCAGGTTTGGTAATGTTAAAAGTTTAATTGCAAAACTTCTAGCCATCTGTGATAAGTGGGCGCGACATTAATTGAAATTTGTATGAAGTGAGTTATACCTATAAACCGCTCAAACGGAGGTTTCCTCAAATTATAGAAATCTTAATCCTCGGTACTCATTCATTGGATAAGCGAATGAAATAATTACTTGCAACCAATTAGCTCTAATATTTTTGGTAGACCATGTAGGCTATGTACATGAACTTAGGTTAAACACATTCCATCTTATCTATTGGAGAGGTAACTCTATCCGGCTGGTATTCACATATACGTAAGATGTATTTCTACCACGGAAGACGATTCAAGCTCTACTTATACCTATATGTATCTTCAAATATCTCTAACCATAATATGTTCAATTGAATGTGTTGGAATTAGTTCCCTATTAATTATCTTATTAGAATCTTCATCCTTATAGTAAGTAATTGTTACATATTCTGCAACTATCTGTACATTAATTGTTTCAATAGACAGATCCCGTTCATATTTTGTGGTAGATACATCCAATTTTTCTATCGTACTTGCGCCCGATGTCCGTCTAAGATGAGTAATGATCACATTCTTGACTTGTATTCCATGGAATTTAATGGAAGTTTCTTTCTTCAAGTCATCCATCAATCAATTCTAATAATGCACATACTTTAATATATCTAAAGTCTGAAAACCTGCAGGTTATAGCAGAAAGGAGTACCCGTATCAGTTTGTTGGTAATCTTTAAATTAAATTAGTGTGTGACAAGAACGAAGTTGAGTTAAGATTTCTCTCCTCCATATAGTGCCACCTTCAAGTCTAAGAAATACGTTACTAATTTGGACATGCTTGGTTCATTTAAGTGATTCTGTTTTTTATACATTTTCATATGACATAGTAGCTCTTTGGTTTGGATTCAAATACGACAACTAATATGAAATGATCATAATCATCATAGTCGGTCTTAGTTATATGGCTAAAATAAAGCTTAACTAGCTCCTAATTCAACTCTTCAGTATGAATACTATAAATCTAGAACTTTCAAGAAAGGAGCTTGAGATTCTATACGCTTCTTTCAAGAGATATCTGGATCCTTCAACCGCTGTCCTTGTGCCTGAAGATGCAACATTAGATGAAATGAACGAACTCTCTGAGAAACTCAAAAGACAAATAAATAAAAATGACCAACAAGAGTGATATGTAAGAATGTATTCACCATATTTATAGCCTGATCATCACTCTGCCAACTCGCTCGCTTTTAATTTTATGGAATTGTTACTAAAGTTGCGATGCTGCTCTTGCGACAACCTCTGACAGGGCAGGATGTATATGAACTGTCCTTCCAATATTCTCAATAGTTCCGGTATTACCTTCAGAATCCGTAGTTTTCATGGCTACTAATACCTCGTGTATGAGAACAGAAGCATCAGTCCCGATGATATGACAACCTAGAATTCTTCTGCTTTCCTTGTCGACCAGGAACTTTACGAAGCCTTCATGGTCTTCTATCGCAAGACCCATTCCAGTATTGATGTATGGATAAATGGATTTTATGTAATCTATATTTTCCTTCTTTCCTTGCTGTTTCAAAAATTGCTCTGTTACACCAACCCCTGCTATCTGTGGATAAGTAAATATTGCGTGAGGCATAGCAGCATAATCAACTGGAACCTTATCTTGCCCCTGAATCATGTTATGAATAACATACTGAGCTTCTAAATTCGCACTATGTTTAAACGGATATTTTCCAACTACGTCTCCAAGTGAATAAATACCTTGAACGTTCGTTTGTAAATATTCGTCTGTTAGGATATAACCTCTATCATCCAATTTTACACCCACCTTTCCTAGATCAAGTATGTCTGAATTCGGAATCCTACCTGCTGCCACCAGTAACTGATCCGACTCAATCCTTATCGTTTTTCCAGATGAATTATTCCTTGCCATGATTGTATATATTATGGAGCTACTATTCCCTGTTATTTCCTTATTATGATTATCGGAGTCACTGCCCTCACTGTTGGACTTTGAAACCGACTCTGTGGAGTAGCCCAGATACACATTATACTTCTTGGCAAAAATTTCGGTTAATCTTTTTGAAATATCTTCATCCTCCGCAGATATCAACCTGTTCCGAAGTTGTATAATGTTAATTTTTGTCCCAAGAGTTCCAAAGAAATGAGCTAGCTCACAGCATATGTATCCTCCACCAATTATGGTGAGGCTGTGTGGTTGTGTTTTCAGCCGTAAGGCCTGATCGCTGGTTATAAAACCAGATTCGTTTAGCCCTGCTATTCTGGGGATCCACGGTCTGGAGCCTGACGCGATTAGGAAATTGCGGGCAGTAATACGCTGGTTGTTCATACTATTACTATTGCTGTCGCGTCGTTTGTTACCTTTCTTAACTATGTTACTACTAGTCAGGTCTGCATTGACTCCTTCGAGCAATAATTCTTTAAAGCCGACGAATTTGCATTGATTATAGAAGACCTTTGGGTTTTCTATCCTATCGTATGCTTCTTGAATTTCTTCAGATTCTGAATCAACAATACTATTTACACGACTTACTATCTTTTCGAAATCAATCAATATCTTTCCATTTATATTTATGCCAAAAGTGTGGCATTGCCTTATTAGTTCCATGACATCTGCACTATGAATTAATAATTTGGATGGAATACAACCTCTATTAAGACAAGTACCGCCCATCCTATTTTTTTCTATCAGAGCGACTCTGAGACCCCTTTGCGCAGCCGCATTAGCGACGTCCATGCCAGAGCCCGATCCTATGACTATTAAATCGAAATTCTTCGAATCTTCAATCATTCAGATGAGGAGAAAATTACTTAAGAGAGATAAAAGGATTGTTTGAATGCATTATCAGTTTATTACTATTATTAACTCCCAAGGCTTTAGAGGACTTTATTACATTACAAATCTTCGTGAGTTAGACAAATTCATGCTCTACTCGATTTGGTTGTTTCTAACTCCCCTCAGACGTTGGAGCATGTAAACAGTGGGGATAAATCTTCTTTATATCAGATCTTATTTTGAAAAAAGCACGTGCGATCTAGCAAGAAAAGTCTCACAGGAATCTTCTCTTCTTCCTTCGCTTCGTCCACCAGAGCTACGAAGCACAGTCCTCGAGAAAAAATGGAAATGTGCAGCTGACGCAAGGATGGACTACTAAAAAAGAACAGTAAAAAAGTCGTAGAGGAGTTAGACCCAGAAGAGGTACTTGTATTAGAAGAGAAAGAAAAGAAAATTGCAATATTCGGAGACGGTCGGAGGAAGGTCCATAGATATTCTGCAGTGTAATCATATTGGATGTGCTCTATCAGAAGAATCATTTGATCGTCATTGTCATGGATCTAGATTTTCCGCTAGTAGAGGAGAAGCAGTCAACGGTCCAGCCAATAACGATCACACGTATTGGAAACAATAAATGTAAGAAAATTTTCAAGGAAATATTTTAGAAACACCACCAACGCCCAATGTAATTGATAACATTTTAAGAAAACTTACAAGTCCTTAAATAGTTTAAATCGTAAATTAGTGTGTAAATAAGATGCCCGTGAAATTAGGAAAGAAGAGTTACAAGAATTTCGCAAGCGCGAAGGAAGCGGTAAAGAAAAACAAGGGCATATCAGATGAGAGAGCCTCGGCTTACGTTGCCTCAGTTGAGAGAGCGCAAGGGAAGGATCCTAGAACGGGAAAGAAGACAAAAAAGAGAAAGACTAGTGTACAACTTAAAAAATGAAATCGATGGCAAACGAACATGTTTTAGAAAACTACACAAATTTACGACATACATTATCCATTAGCATCTGACCTAATCATAACGCCGTTGGTTCCATCTTTCTGTCCTTTTAGTTGTTTCTTTTGTGAGGCCTACTAATTGGTTTCTGCTTTTACGTTAGCCCTAATTGATCGTCAAGAGATTGTAAATTAGCGTGATCCGATCGTATCATTGTCCCTCTTGTGTATCATATACTGCATCTTCAACAGTAGACCTCGGGAGTTTTCAACGCGGCCGAGACGATCTATAAAACGATTTTTCAAACAAATAAACTTTCACGGCTTAGCTCAGCACAAGCGTGAAGATAATCTGTCAGGTGTTGAACGAACTTAGTCACATTTGATAATTTTAAATTGTATAATGTACAAAAATGTCATGTGAGAGGCAAATGTGATTCCTGCAGCATGGAAGATGTAGAAATACAACCATACGAGTTAAAGAACAAGGAGTGGCGAAATGTTTGTAATCAATGTAGGCCAGCAGATGGAGCATACGGATACTAAAATCCATTGACATTGTCTGAATTACAATCTCGATTGTTCTACGACAAAAGTTAAAACAGTAAAGCCGCGCTTACATCTTGACTAATATTGACAACGGAATCGGCTATTTCGAAACATCTAGGAATTCCAGCAATTTGGGGCCATATTGGATCAGCCAGTGGAAGATTGTTTCACTTGAAGTTGACGGATAATGGTGCATACTGTAACAATTACCAGCAATTTCCTGCTGATAAGGTCGCCCAACCGTTAGATCGATGGAGTCAATCCTCTGGCCGATAGGCGTTGTTGCTCACTAACATATACATTTTTTTGTCTCGCTAATCGGAGATTTGCTTAATCTCCTAAGTTAGGGGCCCTTCATTTCGTGTTCGAGTTTTTTGTGATTTTGCAATTCGGCCTCACTTTTGAAGCCTTTTCCACAGACTATGCACTTGAATTTCTTTCGAGAAAAAAAATCAAACTGCATGATATAATTTAGTAGTTATACTATTTATAGATGCAAGTAATCGCCCACTTTCTAATTTATACCACCCTTCAATTTCAAAATTCTCTCAACATTCAATCCAGCATAAAAGATAACCCTTGAATGCAGAGATCGATGTGGGTAGCCCAAAATTTGAACGAGTTTGTAACTGGCAACTCTATTTATTTTAACAAGCTAGAATAGATAATATCCGACGGTGTCCTAACCGTCAGACGATTTGAATCCTGTAGAAGCTGGGCGCCTAAATTAATTTTCCAACAAATGCAGCGGGGCTCTTGTGTTAGTCTGCTTTCTTAATTACTCGTACGAAAGGTAATTTATCTGAAAACTTTTTATCTGAACCTATGGCTTCGCTCCCATAACCCTGATCCTTAGTGAAGTAGTCAGTTTTGTCCGGTTTAGCCTTTTTTTCAAATTGCTTCGCTTCATCTTCTGTAATAGTAAGGTATACGTCGTGTCCATCCCAACCTTCCACTTTGTCTACCGGGATGTAATAGTATTTTCCACCTCTCTTCCCTTTTTTTATTACAATTTCATTCTTGCTCACAGCTTCTACTTCGCCAATTTCCTTACCCTTTCTTTTCCTTACATAAACAGATTGTTTAGTCAGATCCATTACGCTTTTAGTAGATTGATTATCACGATCCAGCTTATTCTGTCCCATCCGGCTCACAAAACCGGTTAATTATAATAGTATTTAACGGTTTATCGAAACGTCTGATGTCTCTCAACCACAATAAAATTCGGCATATTGCGAAAGCCCATTCACAGTTCTAACTTGATGGCTCGCATGTCCTAAAAAGGGTTATTTATAGACACCTATGGCTGTAGTATTTTTTCATATACTTGTGAGCCCTTTATATTATTGATATTATTAGAATTGGATAGTATTTGAAGGCCCCGTAACAACATTGACCTCACTTTGCCCCCATGATCCGAATTATTGAGTAATTTTCTGTAAAAAGAGACCCAGTAATAATATATTAATTTAAAAGAGGGCTATTAGATTGAAATAAATACTAGTCAGACAATTAGCGCCTACTCTTTTATAGTTTGTCGAATAAGCTCTGTTACAATGGGAAAATTAACTGACAAAGTTAAGGACACTTTAACAGGCGCTAAAGACTCTGTAACCGGAAAAGATGAAAATGCTGACAATAGACAATCTGAGAGCGATCCTTTAAATGAATACGAATCTAAAGAACCAATGACTCCCGCCAAGATAAAGGAGCATGAACCCACAGCTGTTAAGAGAGAAATGACTGAGAACATTACTGAATCAGATAAGGTCGGGACAAATCCCCAAGATGCAGCCGAGAGAGCTCGAAGAAGCGGGATGACAAAAGGAACAGCTGGCGCTACTTGAACTGGTAGTGACTACGAACAAGAAAGCGCAGGCACAAATTATATTACAGTTGATCAACAGCAAGTTCGCATAACGCCTTCCCTTTTTTTGTAGCTAAAAT
>Ga0256867_10001384_pt1 | contig 10259 bp, 5 predicted proteins | sample RVTome_15_FD_185939 | JGI IMG/M metagenome (GOLD analysis project Ga0256867, IMG submission 185939) | Soil microbial communities from uranium-contaminated site in the Upper Colorado River Basin, Wyoming, United States - RVT150D86 (HiSeq) ... | reverse complement strand
CGGAGAAGACCCGCGAGCTGCGCGGGCTCGAGGCGAAGAACCCATGACCCGGGTCCGGATCGGGCCGAGCTGCATGCTCGCCGTGCTCGCGGTGACCGGAGGAGCTTGCCTCGCGGTGGGGCAGGACCGCTCTCCGCTCGCGGAAGCGCGGGCGCTGCTGGCGCAGGGCCGGCTCGTCGAGGCCGACTCCGCGCTCGCCCGGCTGTCCCGCGTGGCGGGGCCGGAGCAGCGCCTGGCCGGGGCCTCGCTCGCCGAGCTCAGGCTGCGCCGGGGACGGCGGGCCGAGGCGATCGATCTGGCCGCCGGACTCGTCGGAACCGTGAGCGACCCGAGCGATCTCGCGGCGCGCGATTGGCTGGCGCTCGGGATCGCGGAGCGCGTGTTGGGTGAGTCCGACCCGCAGCGATTCAAGAACGCCCTCGAAGCGCTCGACCGCGCGGTGGAGATGGACTCGAGCCTGGTGGAAGGGCATCTCCGCCTGGGCGACCTCTTCCTCGAGAAGTACAACGCCCCCGATGCGCGCGCGGCGTACGGCGAAGTACTGCGGCGGGATTCCGGGAATGCGCGCGCCCGCCTCGGGGTGGCGCGGGTCCTCCTCTTCGAGGGCTCGCCGGCGGCGGGGGCCGCGGCGACCGCGGCGCTGGCGGCGAGCGCCGAGCTGGCCGGCACCCACACGCTGCTGGCCCGGCTCGCGCTCGACGCCGAGCAGTACGACTCCGCCGCGGTGCACGCGCGCCGCGCGATCTCGCTCGACTCGCTCGACCTGGAGGCGTGGGGCACCCTTGCGGCGGTGGCCGCGCTCGGCGGTGGCGGCGGGCAGGGGTTCGAGGCGGCCGCGGCCATCGTGAGTCGGTTGCATTCCCGGCCGGCCGCCTTCTATGCCGCCCTCGCGGAGGCCGCCGCCCGGCACCGGCGCTACGCTGACGCCGCGCGCTGGGCCCGGGAGGGCATCGCCGCCGACCCGGCCGATGCTCGCGCGCTCGGCGTGCTGGCGATGAACGAGCTCCGGCTCGGCCAGATGGACAGCGGGCGGGTCCACCTCGAGGCATCGTTCGAGCGGGATCCCTATCATCTCTGGCACAAGAACACGCTCGATCTCCTCGATGCGGTCGCGAAGTTTCGCACCGTCTCCTCACAGCGGTTCATGCTCGTGGCGCCGCCGGCGCAGGCGGAAGCGCTCGCGCTCGAGCTCGTGCCGCTCCTCGAAGCGGCGTACGACAGCCTGGTCACGCGCTACGCCTACCGACCGCCGACCCCGATCCGCCTGGAGATCTACGACCGTCATGCGGATTTCTCCGTCCGCACCGTCGGCTTGCCGGGGCTTGGCGCGCTCGGCGTGAGTTTCGGCACAGTGCTGGCGATCGACGCGCCGACCGCCCGGCCGGGGGGCGCGTTCAACTGGGGGAGCACCGCGTGGCACGAGCTGGCCCACACGTTCACGCTGGGTGTGAGTGGACATCGGGTTCCGCGCTGGCTGTCGGAAGGCCTGTCGGTGCTCGAGGAGCGGCGAGCGAGACCGGGATGGGGCGCCCACCCGAGTGCCGGCTTTCTCGTCGCGCTGCAGGACGGACGTCTGCCGCCGCTGAGCCGGCTCAACGACGGATTCGTCCGGCCGAAGCGTGCCGAGGATATAGGCAACGCCTATTACATGGCGTCACTCGCCTGCGAGTGGATGGAAGCCACCTGGGGCCTCGACGCGATTCGCCGCCTGCTCCAAGGTTATGCGGAGGGTGGGCACACGCCGGCGCTGCTCCAGCGCGTGCTCGGTGTCGCGCCCGGTGAGCTGGACCGCCGGTTCGACGCCTACGTGCGCCAGCGTTTCGCGAAAGGACTCGCCGCCGTGGGTTCGGCGGCCACCCGCCAGTCTGGCGGCGATTTTGCCGCGATGCTCGAGCGCGGACAGCGCGCCCTGACGGCGGGGAAGGCGCCGGAGGCGCGGGCAGCGTTCGAGGACGCCCTGGAGAGCTTTCCGGAGCACGCGGAATCCGGGGGACCCGCCGAACAGCTCGCGGCGCTCGCGCTCGACGCGGGCGATACCACGCGTGCCCTGGCCTATCTTGCGCGGGTGACCGGCGTGAACGACGGCGCGGCGGACGCGAACCAGCTGGAGGCCGAGCTGCGGCTCGCGCGCGGGGACGCGCGGGGCGCGCTGGCGGCGATGGAACGGCTGGCCTGGATGTCGCCGCTGGACCCGGGACTGCACGCGCGCCTCGCCGAGGCCGCGTCCCGGACCGGGAATCACGCGCGCGCCGTGCGGGCCCGGCGCGTGGTGCTCGCGCAGCAGCCGGGTGACGCAGTGGAAGCGCGCTATCAGCTTGCGCGAGCGCTCGCCGATGCGGGCGACGGCGCCGCGGCGCGCCGCGAGGTGCTGCGCACGCTCGAAGACGCGCCGGGATTCGAGGCGGCGCAGGCGCTCCTGCTGGAGCTCAATCGAGGTGGGAGGCGTCCGTGAAGCCCCGCATCGCGATGCTGTCCGCGCTCCTGCTGGCCGCGGCGACGCTGTCCGTGCTGGAAGCCCAGCGACGGGACCGGAGCCGGGGGTCCGAAGAGATCGCCGAGAACGTGGCGTATGACGGGCGGTGGACCTTCGCGCGGATTCGGTTCCAGATGGCCGGGTTCGGCGGATTCGGCGGCCGCGGGGAGCCCCCCTGGATGCACGACTACCCGGCCTCGGACCGGCACCTGGCCAAGATCGTCGGTGAGCTCACCGCCATTCCCGTCCGGCCGGAGAGTCACAACGTCTTCGCCCTGGACGATCCGGAGCTCTTCAAGTTTCCGTTTGCGTACCTGTGCGAGCCCGGGTTCTGGGTGCCCAACGAGGCGGAAGTCGCCGGTTTGAGAGCCTACCTGCAGAAGGGAGGCTTTATGATCGTGGATGATTTCCGGGGCGATCGCGACTGGTACAACTTCGAGTCCCAGATGCGGAAGGTTCTGCCGGAGGGCAGGTTCGTCCCCCTCACGGCGGAGCATCCCATCTTCGATTCGTTCTATCGCATCGAATCACTCGAGAACTTCGTGCCGCCCTACGGCGGCCTCCAGCCGATGTTCTACGGCTTGTTCGAGGGCAACGACCCCGCCAAGCGTCTGCTGATGATCGTCAATTTCAACAACGACATCGGCGATTACTGGGAATGGTCCGACCAGGGGGTCTTCCCGATCGACCTGTCCAACGAGGCCTATAAGTTGGGCGTAAACTATTTGATCTACGCGCTGAGCCGCTGACCAAGGAGCCCGTGTGACCCTCGCTCAACCCCGGCCTGTCCCCGCCCCCGAGACGGACGACGGCGCCCTCGCCGACCACCTTCACTCGGCGATGGCGCGCGTACGGACCGAGCTCGCGCGGACCATCGTCGGCCAGGAGCAGGTGGTCGAGCAGTCGCTGCTGGCGCTGCTGGCCGGCGGCAACTGCCTCCTCATCGGGGTGCCCGGCCTGGCCAAGACGCTGCTCGTCCAGTCGCTGGCGGAAGTGTTCGATCTGCGTTTCAGCCGCATTCAGTTCACCCCCGATCTCATGCCGTCCGACGTGACCGGAACGGACGTGATCCAGGAGGATGCGACCACCGGTCGCCGGAAGCTCACGTTCGTCCACGGGCCGATCTTCGCCAATCTCGTCCTGGCCGACGAAATCAACCGTACCCCGCCCAAGACCCAGGCGGCGCTCCTCGAGGCGATGCAGGAGCACCGGGTTACCGTGCAGGGCAACACCTACCCGCTCGATCCGCCGTTCCACGTCTTCGCGACGCGAAACCCGATCGAGCTCGAAGGCACCTATCCGCTGCCGGAGGCGCAACTCGACCGGTTTCTGTTCGAGGTCGTGCTCGACTACCTCCCCGAGGAGGACGAAATCCGCGTCGCCCGGGAAACCACCACGCGGGAACAGACGACCCTGACCCGTATCGTGGCCGGCGCGGAGCTCATCGCGTTCCAGAAACTGGTGCGCCGGGTGCCCGTCGCCGAACCGCTGGTGCGCTACGCGGTCGACCTGGCGCGCATGAGCCGCCCCATCAACTCGGCGGCACCGGAGCCGGTCAAGCGGTATGTCGCGTACGGCGCGAGCGTGCGTGCCGCCCAGGCGCTGCTGCTGGGCGCCAAGGCGCGCGCGCTGCTCGAGGGACGCGCCCACGCGAGCGCGGCCGATATCCGGTCGCTGGCGCGTCCGGTGTTTCGCCACCGACTGCTCCTGAATTTTCAGGCCCAGGCCGAACGCGTCACCAGTGACCACATCGTGGAAGAGCTGCTCAAGGCCACCCCGCCGCCCAAGTCGGGACTCTGATGTCCGACGCCCCGCGCACAGGCCTCCTCGATCCCGCCGTCCTCGCCCGGATCGGCGACCTCGAGCTGGTGGCCCGCAACGCGGTCGCGGGGTTCCTGCACGGGCTCCATCGGACCCCGCGCCTCGGCGTCTCCGGCGATTTCGCGGAGCATCGTCCCTATCAGCCGGGTGACGATATCCGCCGCCTCGATTGGCGCGTCTACGGACGCACCGACCGGTTCTACGTGAAGGAATGCCAAGCCGATACCAACACCTCGGTGGTCATCGCGGTCGACACCTCCGGGTCCATGGGATTCGGCTCCGGCGCGGTCACCAAGTTCGTTTACGCGCGGCTCCTGGCGGCCTCCCTCGCCTGGTTCTCGCAGCGCCAGGGCGACCGGATCGGACTGATGACGTTTGCGGGGCAGGTCGTCGACTTCGTGCCCTGTTCCACCCGCCACCTGCGGCACGTGCTTCATGCGCTGGAGCGCGCCAGGCCGGCCGGCCGAGGGGCGCCGCTCGAGGGGATCCGCGCGGTCGCCGACCGGCTGGGTCGCTCGGGAGTTGTGGTGATCATCTCCGACTGGTACGCCGATCCCATCCAGATTCGCGATACGCTCGCGGGGATCCGGGTGCGGGGGTACGACGTCATCGCGCTGCACGTGGTCGATCCGGCGGAGCGGACCTTTCCTTACGAAGAGCCCGCGCCCTTCGAGGATCTCGAGACCGGCGAGCGCCTCTCCGTGGTGCCGGCCGCGCTCCGGGACCGCTATCGCGCGCGCATGGAGGATCATCTCCAGGCGCTGGAAGAGGAGATGACCTCCTACGGGATCGACTACAGCCGCTTCGAGACCTCCGATCCCCTCGACGTCGCCCTCCGCGCCTATCTGGTGCGCCGTGAAGCGATGGCGCAGGTGCGCTGATGCCGCTCGGCTTCCTCGTTCCGGCGTTTCTCGTCGCGGGATTGGCCGTCGCGCTGCCGGTCTGGCTCCATTTGCGCCAGCGCGAGCGAAAGGTTCCGATCGCGTTTCCTTCGCTCATGTTTCTGGCCCGCATTCCGCACCGGACCGCGGACCGCCGCCGGCTGACTCATCTGTTCCTGCTGGCACTTCGCACGCTCGCGGTGATCCTGCTCGCGGTCGCGTTCGCCCGACCGTTTCTCCAGGACGACACGGCTACCGCCGCGACCCGCCGCGCCCGCGACGTGGTGATCGTGGCCGATCGCTCGATGAGCATGGGATACGCGGGGTCGTGGGCGGCCCTGCGCGACTCGGTCCGCGGGATACTCGCCGGACTCGGTTCCGGCGACCGAGCCGCGCTCGTCTTGGTCGACGAGGGCGCGGAGGTAGCCGCCCCGCTCACGGGCGAGCTGGCCGGCGTGACTGCCGCGCTCGCGGCCGCCGCGCCCCTTCCCAGCGGCGCGAGGCTGGGTGCCGGCATTCGGGCGGCGGCGCGGCTCCTCGTCGACTCCTCCAGCATCCGCGGCGAGATTCTGTTGCTCTCCGATTTTCAGCGCTCCGGTGCGGCCGGGCTGGAGGGCGTGGCCCTTCCGCCCGGCGCGACGGTGCGGCCCGTGATCATCGCCCCGGGAGACCGGTCGAATGCCGCGATCCTCGGCGTCGAGACCGTGCGGCGCGGAACCGACGCCGGCGGTAGCGCCGAGGTGACTGCGCGGGCGGTCTGGTATGGCGGCACCGCCCCGCGCGCGGTGCGCGCGGTGCTCGAGCTCGGCGGCCGGGAGGTCGCCACCGCCACCGCCACCCTCGCGCCGAATGCCGTGACCCCGATTCGCTTCGTGGCACCGAGAGCGCCCCCCGGCACGGTGCGTGGGGTCGTGCGGCTGACGGAGGATGCGCTGCCGGCCGACGACGAGTACCGGTTCGCACTCGCGGGGGAGGCGCTGATCCGCGTGAAGATCTTCGCACCGGCGGACCTTCGCGCCGCGGAGCTACTCTTCCTCCAGCACGCGCTTACGATTGGCCGGCCGCCCAGATTTACCGTGGAGGTGAGCCGGGGCGGGCCTCTGGCGCTCAACGGTCTGGGCCGCGGCACCGCGGCGGTCTTCCTCGACCGCCTGCCGGCCGACGATGCCGGACGTCGCGCGTTCAGCGGGTTTCTCGACCGGGGTGGGGGTGCCCTTGCCCTGGCCGGCTCGCGCCTGCCCGCCCGGAATGCGCCACCGGTGCCGGACGACCCTTGGCCCGCGTCGGTCGGCGCCGTAATCACCCGGACGGAATCCCCCGGGGTGCTCGGCGGGCTTGACCGGGATCATCCCGCGCTGGCGCCGCTGCAGGGGCTCGAGGGGAGCGGCTTCTCGGGCGCGAGATTCTTCCGCTACCGAGCCTTGCTGCCGCGGGAGGACAGCGACGTCCTGGTCCGGCTCGATGATGGCCGGCCGGCACTGGTGGCAAGCCGAAGTCAGAGCCGGCGCGTCCTCATGCTGGCCGCACCGGCCGATGGCGTGTGGTCCGATCTCGCGCTGCATCCCTTCTTCCTGCCCCTGCTGCAGCGCCTGATCGAGCACGCGGCCGGTCGGGGCGCGGAGCGCTCGGCGCGCGAGGTCGGCGACGTCCTTGCCCTCGAGCCTCCCCTGAGCCGGGCCACGCCCATCCTGAGTCCGGACGGCGAAACGATTCGGGTCGATACCAGCGCCACGCTGGCGCTCCGGATGCCGGGGTTCTACGAAATCCGGCAGGATGGCGGCTCAGCGGAATCGGTCGCACTGATCGCGGTGAATCCTCCGGCCGCCGAATCGGATCTGGCCCGGATGGACCCGCGCGAGGTGGTGCTCGTGGTGCAGGCCGATTCCACGGCCGGAGAGACATCATCCGAAGCGCTGCTCACGCCGGTCGACTTGGAGCGGCGGCAACGTTTCTGGCGCGCCTTACTGCTCGCGGCCCTCGTCCTGCTGACGGTCGAGGTGATCTATGCGAACCTCGGGCCCGGCCGGCGAGCGCCGGGCGCCGTCGCGACATGAGCCGGACAGGGAGGGAGGACCCCATGAGTCCCCAGGAATCGATGATCCACGACGCGGACGCGCTCCGCGGCATGGTGGGCAGAGTGCGGCGGCGCTGGAGACTGCGCTACGGCATCGAAGCGCTCGCGCTGATGCTGGCCACCGCGCTCGGTGTCGTCATCCTCGCCGCCCTGGCGAGGAAACTCGAGCTCTGGACCGCGGGGCCGCCCGGGTGGGCCCGGTGGGGAGCGTTCACGCTGGTGTTTGTCGTCCCCGCGCTCCGGCTCCTCCGCATCGCGAGGCGGCGTCCCGACGACCGTCGAATCGCGTTGTATGTCGAAGAGCGGGAAGCCGGGCTGAATGAAACCGTGGTGAGCGCGGTGGAGCAGCTGGAGGGACCGGCCTCCGAGGCCTCGCCCGTGCTCGGCGCCCGCGTGGTGAAGCAGGCACGAGCCGCGCTGGAATCGCGGGAGCGGGGCGACCGGATCGAGCGGCCACTGCTCCGGCGAGCGGGGCTCGTCGCCGGAACGCTGGGCGCGGTGATCGTGCTCCTGGCCGCGATGGGCCCGCTTGCGCTTCGCGATGCGGCACGGGGAATGGTGACTCCGTGGAAGGGTCCGCCGCCGCAACCGGTGCTCGCGATCACGGTGCGGCCCGGCAACGTCGAAGTTCCGCGGGGCGGCGCGATCGAGATTCTGGCGGCCAGCCGGGGCTTTCTGCCGGGTTCGGCGGAGCTGGTCACACGTTCGGACAGCGGCGGTGAGTGGCAGCGGATTCCCATGGGGCGTGACACCGCGCCCGAAGGCGCGTTCTCGGCCAGGCTTTTCGACCTGTCGCAGCCGGGGACCTACTACGTCGAAGCCGACGGCGTCCGCTCGCCGTCGTTCCGGATCAGTGTCGTCGATCTCCCCACGGTGGGAAAGCTCATCGTCGAAGTGCGGCCTCCCGCGTACACCGGCCTTGCCGCCGAGCGGCACGATCCTGGGGGTGATGTCGCGGCGTTGATCGGCAGCACCGTGGTGGTTCGCGCGGGCGCGACGCGTCCCGTCCGCGGCGGCACGCTCATCCTCGACGGCGACACCCGGGTTCCCATGGAGGTTCGCGAGGGCGGCGACCTCGTGGCGTCGCTTCGCGTCAAGGCCGACGGATTCTATCACGTCGAGCTGGAGACGGCCGACGGCCGGAGGGTGAAAGGCACGCTGTCCTATGCGATCGACGCACTTGAGGACCAGCCGCCGACGGTTCGCTTCACGACCCCCGGCCGCGACACCCGTCCCACCGCTGTCGAAGAGGTGACGGCGGAAGCGCAGGCGCAGGACGACTACGGCGTCCGGCGCTTCGAGCTGCGCTACTCGGTCCACGGAGGCGACGAGAAGGGTGTCGTGCTGGCGGACTCTACGGTTCGCGCGCTGCGCGATCTCTCCGCCACCCACACGTTCTTTCTGGAGGAGCTCTCGCTCAAGCCGGGCGACGCAGTTTCCTATCACGCACGCGCCACCGACGCGATCGGGCAGACCGGCGTCAGCGACGTCTACTTCCTTCAGATCCGGCCGCTCGACCGGGCGTATCGCCAGGCCGACCAGGGTGGCGGCGGCGGGGGCGGTGGTGGCGGCGCCGGAGAGGGCCTGTCCGAACGGCAGCGGGAGATCGTGGTGGGCACGTTCAACGTCGTGCGTGACAGCGCCCAGGGCCCCCTGGACGACTGGCGCGAGGGCGTCGCGACCCTCGCGGTCGGCGAGGGCCGCCTGCGCGAAGAGGTGACGGCGCTGGTGCAGCGACTCACCCAGCGCGGGCTGCTGAGCGCCGATAGTCAGTTCATTGTCGTGCGCGACGAGCTGGACTCGGCCTCCAAGGCGATGAAGTCGGCGGAAGACGGCCTGGGCGGGCAGCGCCCGCGGGAAGCGCTGCCCGCGGCGCAGCGCGCGCTGACGCATCTGCTGCGGGCCGAAGCGGCCTACCGGGAGGTGCAGGTATCGTTCGGCGGCGGCGGTGGTGGTGGGGGCGGGCAGCAGTCGAACGCCGAGGACCTGGCCGACCTGTTCGAGCTGGAGACGGACCGGCTTCGGAATCAGTACGAAACGGTGCGGCAGGAATCGGAGGCGCAAACCGAGCAGGAGCTCGATGAGACCGCCGAGCGGTTACGCCGCCTGGCCAGCCGCCAGCAGCAGGAGAACGAGCGGATGCAGCGCGCCGCCGAAGCGCTCGGGCAGCGCGGGGGCGCCGCGTCCGGCGCCGGTGGCGGCGGAGGGCAGCGCCAGCTCGCGCAGGAGGCGGAAGAGGAGGCCCGTCGCCTGGAGCGCCTGGCGCGGGAGCGCTCGTCGCCCGCCATGGCCGAGGCGGCGCGCAAGCTGCGCGAAGCCGCGGAAGCGATGCGCCGCGCGGCGAGCGGCGCGGGGGAGAGCGGCAGCGCGTCGGGCGCGAATGCGCTCGACCGTCTGCGCTCCGCTTCGCGCGAGCTGGAGACGTCACGGGCGAGCGGTGCACGTGAAGAGCTGCGGGCCCTGGTCGATCGCGCCGAGCGGTTGCGCGACCGTCAGCGGGCGGCGGGCGAAGAGGCCGTTGGCATGGCCGGAGGCGCGGCGAGCCGGGAACAGCTCGAAGCGCTGGGCAGCCGGTCGGCTGCCCTGGCCGGCGAAGCGCAGCAGCTCGAGACCGACCTCGACCGGCTGGCACGCGGGACGCGCCGCGATCAACCGAAGGCCGCTGCCAAGCTGAACGACGCCTCGCGGGAGATGCGGGAAGGACGCGCCCGCGACCGCCTGCTCGCCTCGCGCGAGCTGGTACGCCGGGGCTCGACGCCCGACATGGTCCGACTCTTCGAAGAGCGAACCGGGAGGATCCTCGACAGCGTGGCGTCGCGGGTGCGGGAGGCGGCGGGCGCGCTGGAGACGCCGCGCGGCGATCGAGCTGCCCGTGCGCTCGAGCAGACCCGCGAGCTGGTCCGCGGCCTCGAGTCGCTCCGGGAGCGCGCCCGTGCAGGGCAGGGAGAGGGGCAGCAGGGCGAGGAAGCGGAGCAGGGACGAGGCCAGCAGGGTCAGGGCCAGCAGGGAC
>Ga0256867_10001383_pt1 | contig 10260 bp, 6 predicted proteins | sample RVTome_15_FD_185939 | JGI IMG/M metagenome (GOLD analysis project Ga0256867, IMG submission 185939) | Soil microbial communities from uranium-contaminated site in the Upper Colorado River Basin, Wyoming, United States - RVT150D86 (HiSeq) ... | reverse complement strand
GAATCGCCACCAGCCTGACTCGCCTGTGGCAGTCCCAGGACAAGCGCCAGGACGCATCAGTTCGGAGTGATGTGGCGCAAGCGGACCCGAGGAACCTGGGGTCCCAGGAGCAGCGAGCGGAAAATGGACCAGCGGGCGCATTTGAACAGAAACCTACGGTTTTGAATTGAGCTCCGCCTGAGATATCCATCCCCAGCTGAAACGGCATCTAGGCTCAATGGTTGGCGTATCCTAGGCGCTTAGGTCATAGACATTTTGGATCAGGGGAGAATTTTCTAGGCTAGTGCGCAGTGCCAGGTTTTGCAGATTTGTCTTGGTCCGGTCAATGACCTGGCGGGCCGCTTGATACGCGTGACGGGCCATGTCGGGCTGCTTGGTCTCGGCGTAGAGATTCCCTAGGGCAAGGTGGGTCTTCCAGAGCTGAGTCGGATTGCCCACCTCGTGAGCCAACTGTAGGGCCTGTCGTAGCCATCTCTCTCCTTCGTCCCACTGCCGACGGGCAAGGGCAATTTCCCCTTTGAGTCGCCAGCTTTTCACGATGTATTTCTGCGAGTGGGTACGCGTCGCTATGTCCAGGCACTGATTGGCGGACGCCTGCGCTTTCGCCAGGTCGCCGCTGGCAAGCCAGAGTTCTCCCAAGCTCGCAAAGAGATGCATCGAGTAGCGCCATCGCATCCACTCGCTCGTCGCGGCATCGTGTACGAGGTGGTGGACGCCATCAAGGGTTTCCCGAGCGAGCGTCAGGTCGCCCTGAGTCAGGAAGATGTCTCCTAAGTTGAGCTCTGCATTTGCTATGGCCTCATGGTCTCCCCGATCTTGGCCTGCTGCCGAGGCACGTTGGTTCAGAGCCAAGGCGCGTTCGAAACTCCCACACTCGATGTGCAGCCATCCCAGGGAGTTGACATAGCGCGGCGCAAAGTTCTCGTCGCCCACCTTCGCGGCCAGCCCCAACCCTTCCTCGAAGCTCGCCAGGGCGGCATCGTAGTCGCCCTGGCTCGTGAGGGCGATGCCACGCATAAAGAGCCCTTCCAACACGGGCATGAGAACGTTATGCGCCTGGGCAAGCTGTATACCCTTGGTGTAGAGTTGCACGGCATCGGCGAACAAACCCTCCCAACCCTTCAGTTCCGCCGCAAACACCAGCGCCGTAGCCTCATTCGTGACATCGCCCACCGACCGGCTAATCGTGAGGACTTGATCCAGCTCGTCACTCGCCTCACGGAGTCGGCCGGTCATTTCATACACCAAGCCGTTAGTGAGATGGCTGCCGGCGAGCACCGCCTGAGCGTCGATTGCCTCCGCAATCCCCATCGCTTGCCGAGCGTCTATGAGCGCCTGATCAAACTGGTGTCCCCAAAACGACGCCTGCCCCATGCCAGCTAGGGCGATGCCCTCCATGAGCTGATCGTCGAGCTGACGGGCAAGGGGCAAGACATATTCCCACTCCGTCCGAGCCCTTGTGAAGTCGCTGACCAACAGATAGAGGTTGGCCCGAGCTCGATGGATCCGAATTAACATTTCTATTGGCGTATCATGGAGTTGGTTCGCCGCTGCCTCAGCCTGATCATAGAAACTAAGCGCCTCGTGTGTCGCAAAAGTTTCAGCAGCCTTTTCCGCCGCTTTGCAGAGATAGTCCAAGGCCTTGGACCATTGCTCGGCCCTGGCGAAGTGGTAAGCTAGGACTTCGTAGTGCTCCGCCAGCCGGTCGACATAGAGCGCTTCGATCGTCTGGCCAACGCGGTGGTGGAGTTCCTGTCGCTGCTGCACCAAAAGGGAATTGTAGGCGACATCCTGCGCGAGTGCGTGCTTGAACATGTAGACCAGCTCGGGAAAGTGCGCCGTCTCATAGACCAGCTCGCTAGCTTTGAGCGCTTGCAGAGAGGCGTCGGTACGTTCCTCGAGGTCTGGGAGTCGACTCAACAGGCGATAGGTGAACTCCCGGCCAATGACTGAGGCCAGCTGGAGCGTTTGCTTCTGCGTCTCCTCCAAGCGGTCGATCCTCGCCATCAGTACATCCTGGATGGTATCGGGGACCATCATCTCATCAAGCGGTCTGTCCAGGATGTAGACGTCTCCCTCTCGCCGAAGAGCTCCGATCTCGCGGAGGGACCCGACCACCTCCTCCGTAAAGAACGGATTCCCCTCAGCTTTCTGCGCAATCAAGGCCACCAGCTCCGCCGGGAGATGCTCAGTGACCAACATCGCCTGGGTCATCTGTACGGTATCCGCAGTGGAGAGGGGCTGCAAAGCGATCCGGGTGTGGTAAGTCCGATCCCCAAAGGGATGGACGTAGCCCGGTCGGTAGGTGAGGAGACAGAGCACCCGGCTAGCGGGAATGCTGTCGGCTATAGAGATCAAAAATTCTCCTGTGGCGTTGTCCATCCAGTGAAGATCCTCAAAGACCAGCACTTGCGGCCGTACCTCCGCCGCCTGAAGCAACAAACGTCTCAGGGCGGCGAAGAGCTCGGCCCGCCGGAGTTGCGGCTCCATGGTCCGTACAGCCGCATCGCCTGGATCAACGGCGAGCAGATAGCGCACGTATGGGAGAATCGGTTGCAGGTCCTCGCCAAGATGCAGGACCCCTTGTGTAATCTTCTCGATGATCGTGTCTTCAGAATCATTTTCCTCGATCCGGAGGTTCCGCTTCAACAGGTCGATCACCGGGTAAAACGTCATCGACTGCCCAAAGGAAAGGGCATGCCCTTCGAACCAGGTCACCTCCGCACCCAGTTGGCGACGAAATTCCAAGAGCAGGCGGGATTTTCCCAGGCCTGCTTCACCGACCAGGAAGACAATCTGGCCATGGCCTTGCTGCGCCTCAGCAAAGTGGTCAGTGAGCATGTGCAATTCCCGTTGCCGACTGATAAAGGGTGTCAACCCCCGCGCCATTTCGACTTCCAAACGCGTTCGAGTTTCTTGGGCCACCACGACCTCCCAGGCGTGGATCGACTCGACCTTGCCCTTCAGCGAGAGTTCCCCCAGATCGCGTGTGGTGCAGTAGCCTTCCACCAGGCGGTGTGTGGTCTCGGAGATCACGATCTGATCAGACGCCGCCGCTTGCTCTAGGCGGGCCGCGATATTGGTCGTATCGCCAACCGCCGTATAGTCCATCCGCAGGTTGTCACCGATGGCGCCAACGACGACCATGCCGGTGTTAATCCCTATCCGGATGGAGATCTCGTCGTCCTCGGTCCTGTCCTGACGGGTATTGTAGACGTGGAGTTCACGCCGTAAGTCCTGCGCGGCGAGCACTGCGCGCCGGGCGTGATCCTCGTGGGCAATCGGAGCTCCAAAGAGCGCCATGAAGCCGTCACCCAAGAATTGATTAATAGTCCCTTCATAGCGATGCACAGCATGGAGCGCGAGTTCAAAAAATTGGTTCAAGACGCGATGCATGCGCTCAGGTCCAAGTCGCTCAGCCAAACCCGTCGAGTTGGTCAGATCACAGAAGAAAACCGTGACCTGCTTGCGCTCCCCTTGCAGGGCAGCGTGAGAGGTCAGAATTTTCTCCGCGAGATGAGGCGGCGTGTAGGTATGGGGCTCCCGTACAGATGCGTGTCCAGCGGCGGGCGCCGTCGATTCCGCTACTTGCTCGGCGATCCATGCAAGTCCACGTCCATGCTCGTCAACGACCTGGGGATAAGCGTAGAGAAGCTCGTCTTTGAGGTCCTGAAGGTACGCATCATCAATCTCGAACTGCCGTTGCAGGGCGCGATAACTCACCCTGCCTCGGCTTTGCAGGATGTTGACCGTCTGCTGAAGCATCTCTTCAAAGGTCATAAGGCCTCCCTTTCCATACGGCGACGAGAACCGCTAAACCGCTATGAGCGGCTCATGCCAGGCAACGGGAACAGATGAAATGATGCAGGGTACTGCGGGAGACCCCCATGATTTTGGCAATGGATGCTTTGGAAACGGTTTTTGCCAGCAGGTCCTGAATCTCCGCTTCTCGGCCTGTGAGCTTTGATGTGCCCAACGCCCCTTTTGGACGACCGATTTGTTTGCCTTTCGCACGTGCCGCAGTAAGACCTTCTTTGGTCCGCTCGGCAATGAGGTCCCGTTCTATTTCCGCGAATAAGCCGAAGAGAGTCACTATCACCTTCGTCTGGATGTCGGGTGTGTCGCGAAGTTTGAGGTCTCTTTAATCGCGACCAGCGTCACTTCTTTCTTGAGCAACTGGTCGAGGAGTTGGATAATCTGACCGACGCTCCGGCCCAGCCGCGAGAGTTCACTGACGAAAAGGGTATCACCGGCGTGAAGCTGGTCTAGAACTGCCCGTAGCCCACGTTCTCCCATGGTCCGCCTCGATGAACTTTGGCTCTCCACAAACGTATCGATAACCAGGCCATGCTTCTGGGCATAGTCTAAGATCGCCAAACGCTGCGTATCCAAGTCTTGACCACCGGTCGATATCCGTAAATAGGCCACCGTTCCCACAGGTTGACTCCCGACTGACGACACAACCTCATTTTCGATTTGTTTTGTACGGTAATCAACGACGATAGTCAACCGAATATGTCGTCTATTCTGCACGAAAAAACCGCTCGGTTTCCTCATCAACCCCGCATCCCCATGATAGGAGGCATCCATGGCCAGCAAGGAGCAATTTCTCTCGAACCGTCAACGCTACCAGCCCATCTCTTTGCCCCAGAATTTTTCGGATGAAGAGATGGCAAGAGACTGGACCCTTTTGGATGGTGACCAACAAGAGATCGAGCTGTATCGGAAGAGTTCTCGGTTATACATCGCGATCCAAATCTGCGCGGTGCGCCTGTACGGTCGCTTCTTAAATCAAGTTCACGATCTGTCGCCTCAGATTGTCGATTACCTGGGACAACAGCTCGATCTGCCCCCATCTCTGACGGTCGAGGTTCCGGAGCGCGAAGCGACCTATCTAGAACACCGCCAGAATGTTCTCAAGCATCTGGGCTTCCAGAGGTTTGACCAGATGGCCCAAGAGCAGTTCGAAACCTGGATTGAGCGTGAGGCTCAGCTTGGCGCGCTACCTGACGAATTATTTCAGCAGGCCGAACACCATTTGTTAGACAAACGCGTCCTCCTTCCGGGTCCCTCCGTCCTGGAGAGACTCATCATTCACGTCTGTTCGGACGTCCATCTCCAGTTTTTTGAGTCCATTTTCAGGCGACTCTCTCCCGAGTTGCGCCAGGCTATCGACCGCTTACTCACGGTGCCTGAGGGCGAGCAACGCTCCTATTTTTTCCATCTCAAAGAATATCCGCCAACCCCCTCGATCTCCTCGATCCAATCTTACCTGCAACTCTGCAAAACCGTGGCCGAGACGGGCATCGATGAGTTTGAAATCCAGGTCTTAACCCCCGAATTTCTCGACTATTTCTTCAAACAGGCCAAGCGATACAACGCTACCGACATCAAGCGGTTCACTGATCACAAGCGCTATGCGATGATGATCTGTTTTCTCTTGGAGACCCGTAAAGTCTTGCTGGATCATCTGGTGATCATGCATGACCAATACGTCATGGAGATCTGCCGCGAGACCCGAAACGCTCATGAAAGGAAACACCGTGAGATTCGCAAGCGCCAGAAACGGGCCATTGATGTCATGCTCGACACCGCCGATTTCCTCCTGGATTGGCCTGACGATCAGCCGCTCTTGAAGAACGATCTCTGGCGGCAAGTTGAGGAGGTCAAATTACGCAGCTCGCGTAAAGACTTGCTAGAATTTAAGCGGCTCGAAGAGAGGGGCTATGGAGATATGCTCCTGAACCGATATCCCAGTCTGCGTAAATATTTCGCAGACTTCATTGATTTGCCCTTTGCCGCTAAACCAGGTAGTGAGCATCTGACACAGGCCATCGACATGGTCCGCCAGCTCGACGCGGGTGACTTAAAACAGCTGCCGCTGACGGCTCCAACCGACTTCGTACCCAAAGAGCTGCGACGCGCTCTGAGAGATCAAGACGGACACCTCAAGCGCAATGCCTGGGAGATGGGACTGGCCTTGGCGATCAAGGACGCGTTGCGCTCAGGTGACCTCTATCTGCCCCAGAGTAAACAGCACGTCTCCTTTTGGGATTTGACCCTCAGTGAGACCCGGTGGCAGGAGGTGCGAACCGTCGCGTTCACGGAGCTCCAGCAACCCCAAAAGCATGAGGCCAAAGCCGTTATCACGCGCCAGTTCCACGAAGCGAGCGACCTGGCCAAGAAGCGCTTTGAGTTCGACGATTTTGCCGAGATCCAGGATGGCAAACTCAAATTGAAACGCTACGATAAAATCGCCCTGCCCCCCTCGGTAACCACATTGCAGAAGGTGATCAATTCGCGGTTACCCTTGATCCGAATCGAGCAGCTGTTAATGGAGGTCGATCAGCTTACCGGCTTTAGCCGCCACTTCACGCCCGTTCAGGGGCATCAGTCTCGGCCGCCGCATTTCTATAAAACGCTGATGGCCGCCTTAATTTCCCAAGCGACTAATCTCGGTGTGGTATCCATGAGTGCCAGTGTCAAGGACATCACCGTCGATATGCTCCGGCATGTGCTCCACGACTTTGTGAGGGAGGAAACGCTCACCGCCGCGAACGCCGAGATTGTCAATCGGCATCACGACTTGCCGCTGAGCGCCGTGCATGGCACCGGAACCCTCTCGTCATCCGATGCGCAGCGCTTTGGCATTCGCGCCAGCAGCCTCTTGGCCTCCTACTATCCCCGTTATTACGGCTACTATGAGAAGGCCATCGGCATCTACACTCACGTCTCCGACCAGTATTCCGTCTTCAGCACCAAGGTCATCTCTTGCAGCCCCCGTGAGGCGCTCTATGTCCTCGATGGTTTGCTGGAGAACAACACGATTCTGAAGATTCGGGAGCACACGACCGATACCCTCGGCTTTACCGAAAATATTTTTGCCCTATGTCACTTGTTAGGGTTCTACTTTATGCCGCGTATCCGCGATCTCAAGGACCAGCAGTTGTACCGCGTTGACCGGTTTGTCGACTACGGCGTGTTTACGCCGCTCCTAACCAAGACCGCTGATCTGGGCATTGTGGAGGAGCAGTGGGAAGAGATGATCCGCGTGGCGCTTTCCCTCAAGCAGCGCACGGCCCCCGCGCATGTGATCATTCAGAGACTGACCAACAGTTTTCCTTCAGACCGGCTGTCCAAGGCATTTACCAACCTCGGGCGCATCATCAAAACTCAGTACATCTTACGCTATCTCACCGATCTTGAACTCCGGCAGACCGTGCAGCTCCAGCTCAACAAGGGCGAATATCGGCATAAACTGCCCCGCCGGATCTTCTTTGCCGATCAGGGGGAATTTACGACGGGCGATTACGAGGAGATCATGAATAAGGCTAGTAGCTTGAGTCTGGTTTCCAATGCGATCCTGTATTGGAATACCATCAAGATCAATGAGATCGTGGAAAATCTGCGAGCGCAGGGAGAAGATATCGACAAGGAAACCTTGTCTCACATCTCACTGTTGCCCTTCAGACATGTGGTGCCCAACGGCACGTATTTCATCGAGGATGTGTAGCAGAAAGAAGCCTCCAGAGACGATGCCTACGGCGGCGAGAAATTCAAAACCGTAGGTTTCTGTTCAAATGCGCCCGCTGGTCCCCGATGCGGAATTTTCGCGGCGCGATTAAGAAACTCGCCGAGTCGAACCACTTGCCAGACTACCGCCTGCGTTTTCAAAAGGACCAACTAACAGCCTATGCACGTCGCCCCAAAGGCGGCCGATGCGAGCTTCAGGATGTGCTTGAACATCGCTAAGATAGGGACCTGTTTGGGAGCCACGCAAATAAGCGGATAAAAACTGTGACTTGCGTTTTTCCTCAATCGTACGGACCGTGTGTTTGAGGAAGCTGGCCGAGAAGGATCACGAGAGGCATCAGCGGAGTCGGGCGCCATGCGAAGCAGGAGTTCAGTATCTTTCATCTTCAGAGAGGGGCAGACGCGGTCTTAGAGGGGCTCGACATCGGTCAATAGGCGACTCAGCCCGACCGCCCGAATCTTCTCCGCCATCGGGAACGTTTCCTCACCGGGGTAAATGACATCCAATCGCTCGAGTCCCAAGTCCGCCATCGCCACATACATGGATTTTCGTCGCCGGGGGGTGGATGTCCGTTTAAACTCGAATCCCAAACGGCGGCTGCCCTGCACCACGAGTAAATCGAGCTCAGCGCCGGCATGCGTCGCCCAGAAAAAACACTGCTCCGGTTCGGCCCCCAGCCGGGCGGTCACCTGGTGCAAAGCAAAACCTTCCCAGGAGGCTCCGACCTTGGGATGACGTTCGAGATCGGCCATTGTCGCCACGTCCAGCAGACTATGCAGCAGGCCACTGTCCGCCAGATAGACCTTAGGCGAGCGCACCTGACGTTTGGAGAGGTTCTCATGCCACGGCTGCAACTGTCGGAGCACCAGTGCTGCGGTCAAGAGATCCCGGTACCGTTTCACCGTGGTCTCGCCCACGCCAAAGGCCCGGGCCAGTTCCGCCCCGTTCCAGACCTGGCCGTGATAGTGGGCAATCATAGACCAGAAGCGCCACAACGTCAGCGAGGGAATCTGCACGCCGAGCTGGGGCAGGTCGCGCTGCACAAACGTCTGGATGAAGTCCCGGCGCCATCTGAAGCTGGCCGCGTCCGACCTCGCGAGGTACGAGGCCGGGAAGCCGCCGCGCTGCCACAGCACCGGGATGCAATCGATGCCGACCTCGTCGAGGCTGAGGCCGCCCAGGTGATGATAGTGGATCCGGCCGGCTAAGGACTCCGAAGACTGCCGCAGCAAATCGGGAGAGGCGCTGCCCAACACGAGAAAGCGGGCCGGGAGCGGACGGCGATCGGCCAGGACCCGCAGCACGGGAAACAACTCGGGCCGCAACTGAATCTCATCGAGGACAACGATTCCCTCCAGGGGCTCCAGCTCGAGCATGGGATCGTCGAGCCGTTCGAGGTGTCTCGGGTCTTCCAGATCAAACACCGTGACCGGCCCCGGCAGATGCTGCACGAACTGCCGAGACAGGGTGGTTTTCCCCACCTGCCGCGCACCTAAGATGGCGACGACGGGATAGTCGTGGAGCACGTCAAGCAGTTGATGAATGTGGTGAGTCCGCTCAATTAACATGACTGATTATACTTGAAAATCCAGTTTAGTGCAGCAGATTTTCAAGGAAAATATCACTGCTGTCACGCCGGGTAGAGAATCGCTGTCGCTAGCGTTTTGCGACTAGAGCGTAAACGCACGGGTCAAAGCGAGCGCTGCGATGCCGTCGAGCCCCCTGGTCAGGTATCGCAGCGCTTCGCGGGTCACGTGCATGGTCTTGCCCCATGCATCCGTTAGCGACAATGCGTTTGGGCGAGTTGGTCCAGGATCGGATTAAATTCATCGGGCCGCAAGCGTTGCATCGGTTGTCGCTCGGGCCAGATCTGCAGAATATCGGCTGGCCGCTCCATCAGCGGGCCATCCTCCAACGCGGGACCGATCACATACGTGGGGACCTTAAGCTGCTGTACCTGCCCGTACATCCGGCGCGCGTAGTCCTCAAAGCGCCCAGGGTCAGTGGCCTCCGGCGCAAAGATGAGCAAGGCCACTCCGGTGCCGCAGCGGTTGCACTGCATCAATTTGCTTTCCACGAGTTCGCCAGAGGACGGGGGCAGTGCGGAGGGTGATGCCCCACCCGGTGGTGCAACGGCAGGGCCACTCTGCGCCTCCAAGCGCTGCGTCAGCTCCGCCGCCAAGGGCTTAAAGATGGCCGCCCGCTTCGCGGTCATGGGATCATCAGGATCGCCTGCGATTTCCATGGCGACATGGGTTTGTCCCCCAACGTCTTGGAGCACGAGCCGCCCCAGCAGTCCCAGATTCTGGTGGCGAAACACATAAGCCATGCCACCCCCGGCCACAGGCTCTTTTGCGTGGGATACGCCAGGGGGCATCCGGAACCCGCCTTGGGGCGGCTGTGGATGGATGGTCCGAGAGGTTGAGTGTCGCGGTGACTTACCTTTTCGTCGTGCCATGGTGGGGTCCTTTTGGCTTGAGCTTGGCGAGTGGTGGGCTCTCAGCGTATCACATGGTGCGGTGACCTGCACGTGCGACGACGGGTTCTCGGGAGTCGGTGTGGCTGCGGTCGAGCAGCGTTCCGAGACCCGTGGCACGGAACGGGCGATCAGAGATACCATCGACATGATGTTTTCCGTTTAGCCAGTCTGCACGGACAGATTCGCTACCTGGCAGTCGATTCCAGCGGTTTGGAAGCGCCCAAGAGGACGAGAAGTTTCGGTTCCC
>Ga0256867_10001380_pt1 | contig 10265 bp, 12 predicted proteins | sample RVTome_15_FD_185939 | JGI IMG/M metagenome (GOLD analysis project Ga0256867, IMG submission 185939) | Soil microbial communities from uranium-contaminated site in the Upper Colorado River Basin, Wyoming, United States - RVT150D86 (HiSeq) ... | reverse complement strand
ACGCCGTCGTCGATGACCACGGTCTCCACGCCCGTCCCGGCGAGCACCTCGAGGCTCTCCCGGCTGAGCTCGGAGCGGGGCGGGCGAAAGGTCCCCGTGGAGACCGTGACGTCCAGGAGCGACTGGACGACGTCCCTCCCCTCCGTGATGTGGCGGCGGAGATCCTCCTCGAGGCCCGAGGCCACGAGCGAGGGGACCGAGGGACTCGCGTAGGGGAGGGCGAGTACCTCCACCGCCGTGCTCCTGGCCAGCGTTCGGATCCGTCCCAGCATGCTCTCGGCAGCCGCGGCGGCGGGAGCGCCGGCTCCGACCGCTCGATCGCCCCCCTCTTCGCGCACACGGTAGCCGTCGCCCATCCGATCGAGCCACTCGAGGAGGAGGGGCGAGATCGCCAGGGTGGCCCCCACCGGTTCGGCTTCCAGGGCTGAGACGAGCGACTCGATCCGCCCGCCCTCGGCGATCGCGGCCTCGAGCGTGGAGTCCAACAGCGCTCCGTCCGGCGAGAAGCGGACCTCGGGGTCGAGCACGACCGTCAGGGAGAGGTTGAGGGGGACGAGGGGCTTCTCCTGGATGAACACCACCGCCGAGCGGATCGCCGCCACGGCCACGCCCCCCGACTCCAGCTGCACCTTGATGGGGTAGAGGGCGTTGTCGCCGCGGTCCGTGAGCTCGGCGAGGCGGTGCCGGATCGATAGTTGGAGGGTGTCCCCGGCCCGGAGCGCGCCGTCCTGGGGGAAGGGGGCGATCAGCAGCGGTGCGGTCGGCGGCTCCGCGATCAGCCCCTGGTGGTACGCGGACCGGGAGGTGGCCGGATGGTAGATCCACAGGCTCACCGTGAGGTCGCGGAGCGGCCTCCCCGTCGGGTAGTGGGCGCGGAGCGAGATCGCGAGCGGGCGATCGGGGGTGCCCATGGGAGTCTGACCCTCGAGGGTGAGCTCCACGACCGCGGCCTCCTCCTGCGCGCTCGCGCGGCCCACCGGGAGCGCGAGGACGAGGAGGAGCAGGCAGAGGATCCGAGGTGTCACGGCGCGGTCATTGTATGCTCCGTTGGTCAGCGCCGGTCAGGCGCCGGCGAGGGTCTCGGCAGCTGCCGCGAGGACCTCGCGCTCCGAGTCGAAGCCCGCGACCGACGGGGCCTCGGAGAGGGGGAACCACCGGACCTCCTCCATCTCGCGGTCCCGGCCGGCGGGGTCCTCCTCCCGGGCGTCCATCAGGTAGAAGTGCACGGTCTTGTGGATGCGGGTCCCCTCCCAGACGAACCAGTACTCGATGTCGCTCAGGTGGCCCCTCGTCGATGCCCGCCACCCGGTCTCCTCACGAACCTCCCGGGCGGCCGTCTCCTCGCTGGACTCGCCCTCCTCGACAAGGCCTTTGGGCAGCCCCCACACGAGGTCCCCCGAGCGGACGCGCCGAGCGGCGAGCAGCACCTCGGGACCCTCCTCGGATGTTCGGACCACGACGCCGCCGGCCGAGACCTGGTGCTCTGTCCTCACGATGTGAGAGGGGCGACGCGGGCCTCCGTCGCCGCGAGGAGGTCATCCGGCCGAATCTTCAGCAGCGAGGTGGCCTCCCCGCCCGGGAAGTAGAGGACCTCCTGGGCGGCCAGTCGCTCGTCGAGGATCGTCGTCGTGTCCTCGGGGAGGGCGACCGGAGGCATCGCCTCCGGAAGGAACTGCGTGAGGTCGGTGGCGCGCTCGTCCTCGAGCTCGGTGACCTCGCCGCCTCCGGCCGCTCGCACCCGCTCGGGGTCGGGGTCGTGGCCGGCGGGCACGAGGGCGGCCACCACCCCTCCATTCATCGTCTCGAACAGGCGCACCCGCCCAACCTGCTCGGGCTCGAGGCCGAGCACCGCCGCCACCCGCTCGGGCGCACGCACGCGTCCCTGCGTGGGGACCAGCTCGTGGGGCACGTCCCGCTCGACGAGGTAGTTGTGCACGTCCACGGCGGTCCGCATCGCTCAGCGCTCCTCGCGTGCCTTCCACCACTCGTCGAGCAGGAGGAAGGCCTCGTCCTGCTCGATCGGCCCGCGCTCCATCCGCAGCTCGAGGAGGTGGTCGAGCGCCTCGCCGACGATCGGCCCCGGGGGCACGCCCAGGCGCTCCATCACCTGGTTGCCGTCGAGCGGGGGCCGGATCCGCGCCAAATTCTCCTCCTCGGCCAGGCGGGCGATCCGCGCCTCGAGCTCGTCCTGGAGGTTGGCCAGCAGCGCCGCCTTCCGAGGGTTCTGCGTCGTGCAGTCGGCTCGCGTGAGCTGGTTGAGATCGTCGAGGAGCGAGCCCGCGTCGCGCACGTAGCGGCGGACCGCACCGTCGCTCCATCCGTCGCCGTAGGTATGGAATCGGAGGTGCATCTCGACGAGCCGGCGGACCTTCTCGACGACGTCGCCGGGGTAGCGGAGCGCCCGGAGCCGTTCCTCGGTCATGCGGGCTCCGACCACATCGTGGTGGTGGAACTGAACGCCCTCCGAGGTGATCTCCCGCGTGCTGGGCTTCCCGATGTCGTGAAGGAGGGCGGCGAGGCGCAGGGGGAGCTTCGCCTCGACCTTCCCGACGACGGCCAGCGTGTGCTCGAGGACGTCCTTGTGCTTGTGCACCGGGTCCTGCTCGAGCCGGAGCGCGGGGAGCTCGGGGAGGAAGACGTCGGCGAGGCTCGTCTCCAAGACGAGTCGGAGACCGGCCGTCACATCCTTGCCGAGCAGCAGCTTCGACAGCTCCTCGCGGATCCGCTCGGCGGAGACGATCTCGAGCCGGTCGCGCAGGCGTCGCATCGCCTCCACGACCTCGGGCTCGGGGGCCACCCCCAGCACCGAGACGAAGCGGGCGGCCCGGAGCATCCGCAGGGGGTCGTCGCTGAACGAGACCTCGGGGTCGAGCGGTGTCCGGAGGCGGCGATGCCCGAGATCGTAGAGCCCGCGGAACGGGTCCACGAACAGCCTGTCGGGGAGCCGGACGGCCATCGCGTTGATCGTGAAGTCCCTGCGAGACAGGTCGGACTTGACGTCGCGCGCGAACGTGACGTGGGGACGGCGCGAGCCGGCCTCCGGGTAGACTTCCTCTCGGAACGTGGTGATCTCGACCCGCAGATCGCCCCTCCGGGCGCCCACCGTGCCGAAGCGGATGCCCTGAAGGTAGCGCGCGTCGGCCCACGGTTGGATGATGCGGATGATCTCCTCGGGCCGCGCGTCGGTGGTGAAGTCGAGATCCGCCTCGGCTTTCTTCTGGAGGATCGCGTCGCGCACCGAGCCGCCGACGACGTACAGCTCGCGGCCGGCCCCCTGGAACCGGGCCCCCAGCTCGTCCACGTCGGGGGGCAGGCTCAGCAGGTCGGCGACGTGCTCCTGGGAGGGGTCCGGCACATCTGGAGGATACCCTAGGGGCAGGAGGCGACCACGTGGGGACATGGCTGCGCATCGTCGTGCGACTCTGGGCCCTGCCGAACACGGTGCTCGGCTTGCTCCTCGGGGCGCTCTCGTTCCAGCGGCCTCGCATCGAGGACGGGATCGTGATGTTCGATCGCGGCCCGCGGGGGTTCCTGTGGCTGTTCGGCCGGATGTCCCGCTATTCCGCGATCACCTTCGGTCACGTGATCCTGTCGGTGCGCACGCTCGAGGGAAGCCTCCTCCGGCACGAGCGACACCATGTCTCGCAGTACGAGGTCCTCGGCCCGCTGTTCCTGCCCTCGTACCTCGGTCTGTTCCTCGTCCGGGGATACCGGAAGCACCCGTTCGAGCTGGAGGCCGCGGACGCGGCTACGCGAGCTGGGCCGCCTGGAGCGCCAGCATGAGGTCGTGCGGGCTCGAGGCCGCGTGGAGCGCGTCCTCCACCGTGACGAGACCGTCCCGGACGAGCTTCACGATGGCCTGGTCGAAGGTCTGCATCGCGTAGAAGTCGCCCTCGGCCATGACGTCGGGGATCGTGAAGGTCTGTTCGGGGTCGACGATCCGCTCGGCCACGCGACCGGTGTTGATCATCACCTCGACGGCCGGGACCCTTCCTTCCTCATCCGCCCTGGGGAGGAGGCGCTGCGAGAGGACGCCCTTGAGCCCCGCGGCGAGCGCCACGCGGGCCTGCTGTTGGATCTCCGCAGGGAAGAGATCGATCACGCGGTTCACGGTCTCGGTGGCGTCGAGGGTGTGGAGGGTCGCGATCACCATGTGGCCGGTCTCGGCCGCCTGGATCGCGGCCTCCACCGTGTCGCGGTCGCGGATCTCGCCGATGAAGATCACGTCGGGGTCCTGACGGAGCGCCGCCCGGAGCGCCGCCGCGTAGGAATCGGTGTCGACGCCGAGCTCCCGCTGCTCCACCACCGCCTGGAGATCCTCGTGGAGCACCTCGATCGGGTCCTCGATCGTGATGATGTGGACCCGTCGGTTCTGATTGATCCATCCGAGCATCGCAGCGATCGTCGTGGTCTTGCCGGTCCCGGCCGGGCCCGTCACCAGGACGAGGCCTCGCGGCTCCTTCGCGAGCAGCTGAGCCCCCTCGGGGAGCATCAGCTCCTCGAAGGATGGGATGCGGGTCCGCACCAGGCGGATCGCCACGCTCACGTGCCCCCGCTGCCGGTAGACGTTCACGCGGAACCTGCTCCCGCCGGGCATCGTGTATCCGAGGTCGATCTCCTTGCCCGCCTCGAACTGGGGAACGCGGTTCTCCGGGATCAGCTCGAGAGCCAGCCGTTCCGTGTCCTCGTCCGACAGCGGCTGGAAGTGCGTGCGGTGCAGCACGCCGTTGACGCGGATCACCGCGGGCAGGCCGACCTTCAGGTGCAGGTCGGAGGCCTCGGCCTCCACCATGAACGCGAGATACTCCTCGACCCTCATATCCGTTTCTCATCGGCCCGATGCCTCGCTTCCTTTACGCGCCCGGGATCCGCGGCGGGTTTGTCGAGGCAAGCGCGGGGTACCTGTAGGCGTGCGAGCCTTGAGCGAAGGAGGGGACGAAGTTGGCGAAGCGGATGACGAGAGCGGAGGCCGGCCGGCGCGGCGGGCTCTCCACCAAGAGGAAGTACGGCAGCGACTTCTATCAGGAGATCGGACGCCGCGGCGGCAAGAAGGGCGGCCAGACCACGAAGAAGCGCTACGGCGTGGAGTTCTACCAGAAGATCGGCAGGAAGGGCGGCTCGAGGTAGCCGAGCCGCATCCAGACGTCATCGGCGGGGCCGGGGGTCACGGACCCCCGGCCCCGCCGCTCGCTCAGCCCTTCTTCGTCTCCCAGAAGATCTTGTCGATCTCCCCGATGAGGTCCAGGAGCTCCTGGCCCTGCTTCGGGTCCGCGGACTTCTTGGCCTCACCCGCGGCCTTGGTGGCCCTCCAGAAGAGGTCGTGGAGATCGGGGTACCGCTCGAGGTGCTCCGGCTTGAAGTAGTCGGTCCACAGGACCCACAGGTGGTGCTTCACGAGGTCGGCGCGGTGCTCCTTGATCAGGACGCACCGCGTCTGGAACTCCTCCACGGTCTCGGAGGACTTCTTCTGAGCCTCGGCGTCCTGGTACTTCTCCTGGATCTTCTGGACGGATTCGGCCTCGATCCGCGCCTGCGCCGGATCGTAGACGCCGCACGGGAGGTCGCAGTGTGCGCGGACGACCCGCTTGGGCCTCAGCAGTCGGCTGAGCATGCCGTTCGCCTCCTTCGTCTGGTGCTCGCCACGCTATCACCCGCTCGTCGGGAGCGGCCACCTCGTTCCTACCCGGGTAGGCTTCGCGCATGCGGAGGGCGCTCCTGATCGGCGTCGTGGCGGGGGCGGCCTGGGCGGCGTGGCGCCGGCCGTTCCGGGTGCTGGTCGAGGGAGAGAGCATGGCCCCGACCCTCCGGCCGGGGGATCAGCTGCTCTGCGTGCGACGGGGGCGGATCCGACGGGGGGATGTCGTCGTGGTGCTGCCGGCCACGCGCGACTTCGAGATGGTGAAGCGGGTGACGGCGTTGCCGGGCGACCTGGTGGGGGAGCGGGTGCTGGGCGAGGACGAGTACCTCGTCGAGGGCGACGACCCCACGAGCTCGACCGACGGTCGCGCCTTCGGCCCGGTCGGCCGCGGCGACATCGCCGGGGTCGCTCTGTTCCGCTACCTCCCGGATCCCCGGTTCGTCTAGCCCCGCTCGTCGAGGAACCGGTCGAGGCGCCACGCTTCGTCGCGGCTGATCTGGACCCGCCGGCCGTCCTCCAGGCGGAGCACGAAGACGAGCAGGCGCTCGCCGGCGCGGTCCTCGTGCCATGAGCGCTCCACCCCGGCCACCTGAAGAGCCTTGCCTCTGATGACGATCTCGCGCGGGGTCTCATCCGCTCGCCCGCCCGCGTAGGCGCGGACCTCGATCTCCTCGTCCAGGCGTCCGCGCCACCGCGCCAGCAGCGCGGCGGCCGCGAGCCCCATCGTCCCTGCGGCGGTCACCACGCCGACCTCGCCGACCACGGGAACCAACAGGGTGGGGATCAGAGCCGCCAGCACGAACACGCCGTTGTAGCCGATGTCGTACACGGCGAAGGCCCGGCCGCGGAAGCGGTCGGGGAGGGCCCGCTGGATCATGGTGTCGGCGGTGATCTTGGTCGCCGACATCGCCAGGCCGCCGACGAACAGCGAGCCGAGGATCGTGGGGATCGACGGCAGGGGGGCGACGGCCAGCGTCGCCAGCGCGGCGAGCACGTAGGCGAGCGGGGCGACCCCCGACATCCCGAGCCGCCGGGCCGCCGGGGCGACGAGCAGCGCCCCGACGAAGCCACCGACCGCCACCGATGCGAGCAGCGCCGAGAACCCGGTCACGGCCAGCTCGAGCCGGGCCCGCACCAGCATCAGGCCGGCCAGGAGCAGGAACCCGAGGAGGCCGCGGATCGTCCAGACCGCCGTGACCGCGTAGGTCGCTCGGGGACGGCTGCGCAGGGCCCGGAGGCCGTCGGCCACGTCGCGCGCGTTCTCCCGGAGCTCCGACAGGATCCCCGTCAGGCCGCGCTTCTCACCCCGGGGGAGGTCGACCGTCGCGGCTACGAAGGCCGACGCGACCATGAGAGCCGCCGCCGCGAGGATGACGACCCGAACCGAGAGCAGGTCTGTCATCGGGCCGCCCACGACCGCACCGGCGAGGCCGAACACCATGCCCCCGACGCTGGAGACCGTATTCGCCAGGAGGTAGCGATCCGGCCTCACGGTCACGGGGATCACCGCCGACTTCGTGGCGTGGAAGAAGCGGTTCACCGATACGTTGGCCACGATCAGGGCGAGCAGCACGGGCTCGGGCCAGTCCAGGGCGATCAGGAGCAGGAGGGTCAGGCAGGCACGCACGATGCTCGAGCCCACGAGGATCGAGCGGCGGGAGAAGCGGTCGATGAAGGGTCCGGTGAACGGCCCGATGACGGAGAAGGGGAGCAGCGTGGCGGCGAGAACCTTCGTGACCTGGGCCGGTGTCTCCGCGGTCGACACGTCGAAGATCAGGACGGCGGCCAGCGCGATCTGATAGAGGCCGTCGGCGGCCTGGGAGCTCCACTGCGACGTGACGAGCCGCCGGAACCGGCGTTCGCCCAGCACCGCCCGAAGCCCTTCGGCGCGCATGCGAGGAGTCTAGGCCCCGCTGGTCTGCCGTCGTGCGGCCCGGGTCAGCCCTGCGGCTGGACGTCGAAGAACTTCGTCCAGTCCTGGTCCCTGGCGCCGCCGTTGCCGAGGATGAACTCCTCGACCATGTCCCTCGCGGCGTCGTCGGAGAACTGGACCGGGGGCGACTTCATCAGGTAGGCAGACGGTCCGATCAGCGGGCCGCCCACGCCGCGATCCTTGGCGAGCTTCGCGGAACGGATCGCGTCGATCGCCACCCCCGCCGAGTTGGGCGAGTCCCACACCTCGAGCTTCAGCTCCACGGAGACCGGGATGCCCCCGAACTCGCGACCCTCCAGCCGGATGTGGGCCCACTTGCGGTCCTTCAGCCAGGGCACGTGGTCGGACGGGCCGATGTGGATGTCCTGAGGGGCGATGCCGTCGCGCAGCTGCGAGGTGACGGCCTGGGTCTTGGAGATCTTCTTCGACGTCAGCCGCTCGCGCTCCAGCATGTTCATGAAGTCCATGTTGCCGCCGAAGTTCAGCTGGGAGGTGTGGTCGAGAGCCACGCCCCGATCCTCGAAGAGCTTGGCGAGCATGCGGTGGATGATCGTGGCGCCGACCTGCGACTTGATGTCGTCGCCGACGATCGGGAGCCGGGCGTCGCCGAAGCGCTTCGCCCACGCGCGATCGGAGGCGATGAAGACCGGCATGCAGTTCACGAACCCCGCGCCGGCCTCGATCGCGGCCTGCGCGTAGTGGCGCGCGGCCTGCTCGCTGCCGACGGGGAGGTAGCTGATCACGACGTCGGCCTCGGCCTCGCGAATCGCCTCGGCCACGTCCACCGGCTGCAGGTCGGACTCCTCGGCCACCTCTCGGTAGTAGTGGCCGAAGCCGTCCAGGGTGGGGCCGCGGAGGACGTCCACGCCGGTCGGGGGCACGTCGGCGAACCGGATCGTGTTGTTGGGCTCGGCGAAGATGGCCTCGGAGACGTCTCGGCCGACCTTCTTGCCGTCCACGTCGAACGCGGTCACAACCTCCACGTCGGAGACGTGGTACGGGCCGAGCCGGACGTGCATGAGCCCGGGCACCTGCTCGCCGGGGTCGGCATCCCTGTAGAACTCCAGGCCCTGCACCAAGGAGGAGGCGCAGTTGCCGACCCCCACGATGGCCAGACGGACCTTGCTCATGCCCTGACTCCCTTCTTCCCCGGGGCGCGGCGCTTGCGGCCGCTCCGGCTGGCCCGACGCTCTGCCTGGATCATGTCGTCGAGCCAGCGGATGTCGTGTTCGGTTGTGTCCATGCCGTGGCGCATCAGGGAAAGCGTGTAGCCGTCCACGCGCTCGCGGTACGAGGCCAGCCGATCCTTGAGCTCACGGAGCCGGACGACCAGGACGGCGCGTCGGCGCTCCATCACGCCGATCCTCGCCTCCGGCTTCAGGTGACGGAAGAAGGCCAGCCGGACGCGGAAGCCGTTGTCGTCGGAGTCCTCCTGGGTGCTCTCGCCGAGCTCGGCGAAGAGGCGCTCGCCCGTCTCGGTGATCCGGTAGACGTTCTTGCGGCGCCCGACCTCCCCCTTCGGGAACACCATCTCCACGGCCTCCTGCTTCTGAAGCCGCTTCAGCGCGGGGTAGAGGGAGCCGTAAGAGACCTGCCAGAACGTTCCCAGGGCGTCGGCCAGGCGCTTCTTGAGCTGATAGCCGTGCATGGAACGCTCCTTCAGGAGCCCTAGGATCGCGAACTCGAGCACCTACTCTCCCTTCCCTCGATGTATCGGTTCGATATATCGGTTCGATATATCGAACCGATATATACACAACCCGGGGCCCCCGTGTCAACGACGTCGCGCAACGGCCCGGAGATAGACTCCGGGCCATGACCGAGGAAGAGCGCGAGCCGCTCTACCCTTCGGCCGTGCTCCCTCGCGACCGCGAGGGGCGGGGCGTCCGTTCCACGGCGGAGATGGTGGTGGACACCTGGCGCCGTCGTCCCGTCCCCCGGCGGGTGATCGGCACTCTCTCGGTGCTGCTGCTGCTGGGCGGCGCGGGGCTCCTCTCCTACCCCCTCCTCACGAATCTGTACGGGGACTGGCGACAGGCGAGGCTCGAGGTGGCGTTCGCCGAGCCCGAGACGCGCCGGGCCTACGTGGCGCGGACCATCCAGACGGGGGACGCGCTGACGAAGATCACGATCCCCCGGCTCCAGGTCGATGCCGTAGTGGTCGAGGGGACCTCGCTCGCGGCGCTGCGCGCCGGGGCCGGGCACTACGAGCAGACCGCCTTCCCCTGCGAGGTCGGCAACGCCGCGATCGCCGGGCATCGCACCACGTACTCGAAGCCCTTCGCCGATCTCCACCGGCTGCGCGACGGCGACGAGATCGTCGTGATCACGCCGGTAGGCCGGTGCGTGTACGAGGTGGCCGGCTCCCCGTGGGTCACGACCCCGAACGACGTGGGGGTCCTGGGCGGGGTGCAGGGGGCCTCGGTCCTCACCCTCACGACCTGCCATCCGCCGGGGAGCGCCAGCGAGCGGATGATCGTTCGGGCCGAGCTGGTCTCGAGCGAGGTGGCCTGAGGGTCGCGCTGGGCAGGCCGCCGCGCGGGCAACTACACTACCGAGTCGCTCGCGGGGACCGATCACGACATCGAAGGGATCTGCATGTCACGAGTGCTGCTCATCGGATGGGACGGGGCCGACTGGCGAATTCTCGACCCCATGCTGGAGGCGGGCCTGCTCCCGAACCTTCGGTCGCTC
>Ga0256867_10001378_pt1 | contig 10268 bp, 8 predicted proteins | sample RVTome_15_FD_185939 | JGI IMG/M metagenome (GOLD analysis project Ga0256867, IMG submission 185939) | Soil microbial communities from uranium-contaminated site in the Upper Colorado River Basin, Wyoming, United States - RVT150D86 (HiSeq) ... | reverse complement strand
TGGCGCGTGTCGGCGCTACCCTGGACGTCCTCGATTGTGGCGTTCGGAATGATCGCTGCCTCGGTCAGATTCTTCATAGGTCCTCTCAGGCACTGCCGGCCGTGCGGAGTTCCGGTGTGCCGCGCCACAGGCGGACGGTACGCAGCACGGATTCCGGGTCCAGGCCGGCGCCGGCCAGGCATTCGGCGCGCGAACCGTGTTCGACGAAGTGGTCCGGCAGCCCCAGGTTCAGGACGGGTACCAGCACCCGCTGCGCGGCCAGGCACTCGTTCACGGCGCTGCCGGCGCCGCCCATGACCACGTTGTCTTCCAGCGTCACGAGCGCGTCGTGCTCCTCGGCCATGGCGAGCACCGTCTCCACGTCGAGCGGCTTCACGAAGCGCATGTTGACGACGGTCGCATCCAGCTCGCGCGCGATCTCCTCGGCGACCCGGACGAGCGCGCCGAAGGCCAGCAGCGCGACGCCGCGGCCGCGCCTGCGCACTTCGGCCTTGCCCAAGGGCAGCGCCTGCATTTCCTTGCGGACCGGCACGCCGGGGCCGGCGCCGCGCGGGTAGCGGATCGCACTCGGACCATCGAGCGTGACGCCCGTGTAGAGCATTTGCCGGCACTCGTCCTCGTCGGCCGGCGTCATCACCACCATGTTGGGGATGCAGCGCAGGTAGGACAGGTCGAAGGCGCCGTGGTGCGTGGCGCCGTCGTTGCCGACCACGCCGCCGCGGTCGATCGCGAACACGACCGGCAGGTTCTGCAGCGCCACATCGTGGATGAGCTGGTCGTAGGCGCGCTGCAGGAACGTGGAGTAGATCGCCACCACCGGCCGCGCACCCTCGCAAGCCAGCCCCGCGCCGAGGGCCACGGCGTGCTGCTCGCAGATCCCGACGTCGAAGTAGCGCTCGGGAAAGCGCCGCGAGTACTGCACCATGCCGGAGCCCTCGCGCATGGCCGGCGTAATGCCGACGACGCGCTCGTCCGCCTCGGCCATGTCGCACAGCCATTCGCCAAAGATGCTCGAGTAGCTCGGCCCGGCAGGCGCCTCCTTGATGATGACGCCGCCCTCGGGGTCGAACGGGCCCGGCCCGTGCCAGGCGATCGGGTCCGCCTCGGCGGGCCCAAAGCCCTTGCCCTTGCGCGTCACCACGTGCAGGAACTGGGGTCCCTTCAGCTCGTGGAGGTTGCGCAGCGTCTTCAGCAGCATGCCGACGTCGTGGCCGTCCACCGGCCCGATGTAGTTCAGCCCGAGCTCCTCGAACAGCGTGCCCGGCAGGACCATGCCCTTGACGTGCTCCTCGGAGCGGCGCGCCAGCTCCCATACGGTCGGCATGCGGCGGATGAGCTTCTTGCTGCCCTCGCGAATCGTGGAATAGAACTTGCCCGACAGAACCCGCGCCAGATAGTGCGACATGCCGCCGACGTTCTCGGAAATGGACATGTCGTTGTCATTCAGTATGACGAGCATGTCGACGTCGAGGCTGCCCGCGTGGCACAGCGCCTCGTAGGCAAGCCCCGCCGTTAGCGCGCCGTCGCCGATCACCGCCACCACGCGCCGGTCCTCGCCGTGCTGCTTGGCGGCGATCGCCATGCCCAGTGCCGCGCTCACGGACGTGCTGGAATGGCCGACCCCAAAGGTGTCGTACTCGCTCTCCCGGCGCGACGGGAACGGCGCGAGTCCGCCGAGCTGGCGGATGGTGCAGAGTCGATCGCGGCGCCCGGTCAGGATCTTGTGCGGATAGGCCTGGTGGCCGACGTCCCAGACGAGGCGGTCGTGCGGCGTGTCGTACACGTAGTGCAGCGCCGTGGCCAGCTCGACCGTGCCGAGATTGGCTGCGAAATGCCCCCCGGTGCGGGCCATCGTCTCCACGAGGTATTGCCTGAGCTCCCGCGTGAGGGGCTCGAGCTGATCCTCGGTCAGGCGACGCAGGTCCGCCGGCGAGTCGATGCGTGCGAGGAGCGGGTACTTGGCCTCGATGCCCATTTCTGGCGGCCGCCGCGGTGACAGGTGACGGGGGATTATCGGCCACCGCGCCGGCAGTGTCCAAAGCGCGGCCGTCAGCTGCGACGCTCCGTCAGCCAGCCCGACAGCCAGGCGAGCGGCCCGGCCGCGTCCAGCGGCGCCAGCGCGGCCACCGCCTGGTCGTGCAGCTCGGCGAGGCGCGCCTTGGCGCCGGCCATGCCCGCCACGCTGGGATAGGTGGGCTTGGCGCGCTCCACGTCGGCATGGGCGCGCTTGCCGAGGACGTCCGTTTCGCCCTCGATGTCGAGAATGTCGTCCTGGATCTGGAACGCGAGGCCGATGGCATGTCCGTAGGCGTCCAGGGCGGCCCGACGGGTGTCGTCGAGGTCGGGCAGGCTCTCCGCGGCCATCATCACGCTGGCGTGGATGAGCGCGCCGGTTTTCAGGCGATGCATGTGCTCCAGCTCCGCGAGCGGCAACGGCCTGCCCGCGGCGGCGAGGTCCATCGCCTGGCCGCCGGCCATCCCGCCGGTGCCCGACGCCCTGGCGAGCCGGCGGATGATGGCCAGGCGCCTGGCCGGCTCGCCGATCATGCTCGGCTCGCCGGAAAGGATCTCGAAGGCGAGCACCTGGAGGGCGTCCCCGACCAGCACCGCGGTGGCCTCGTCGAAGGCACGGTGGCAGGTCGGCCGGCCGCGCCGCAGGTCGTCGTCGTCCATTGCCGGCAAGTCGTCGTGGACGAGCGAGTAGGAGTGGATGAGCTCGACGGCGCCAGCCGGCCCGTCGAGCCGCTCGGGCGGAACGCCCAGGGTTTCCCCCGTGAAGTAGACCAGGATGGGGCGGATGCGCTTGCCGCCGCCGAGCACGGCGTAGCGCATCGCCTCGTGCAGCCTGCGCGGCTCCGCGGTCTGCCCTGGAAGCCAGCGGCCAAGAAAATGCTCGACGCGCTCTCGGCAGCGCGCCAGCCGGTTTTCCGGCGTCACTGACCGGGCTCGAACGGGCGGACGCTGGCGCCGCCGGACTCCTGAGCCAGGATCTCGACTTTCTGCTCGGCAGCCTGCAACGCAGCCTGGCACCGCCGGGTGAGGGCCACCCCACGCTCGAACGCGGCCAGCGACTGCTCGAGCGGCAGCTCGCCCTGCTCGAGAGTGGCGACCAGCGCCTCGAGCTCCGCGAGCGCACGCTCGAAATCCAGCGATTCGACCGGCGGATCGCCGCCTGCGGCGGGCGCGTCGGGGGTGTCTTTCTTGACGGCCATGGGTGTCCGGAAGGGAAGGGGGCGATACCATACCGGCCGGCGCTCGTCCGAATCAATCTGCCGCGATTGACACCCCGGGCGCGCGGGCGCTACGCTTCCGCTCGAATTTAGACTATGTCTAAACAAGGGATGTTCACCGGCCACGTCCGCGGCCGGATTGCAGTCATTGGAGGGGGTGAATCATGGCTGATCTGAATGGCAGCAAGACTCTGGAGAACCTCAAGTACGCGTTCGCGGGCGAGTCGCAGGCGAACCGTCGCTACCTGTACTTCGCGGCCAAGGCCGACGTAGAGGGCTACAACGACGTGGCCGCCGTATTCCGCTCCACGGCGGAGGGCGAAACCGGGCACGCGCACGGTCACCTCGAGTATCTCGAGGCGGTCGGCGATCCGGCCACCGGCCTGCCCATCGGCCCCACGGCCAGCAACCTGAAGGCCTCGATCGCCGGCGAAACCCACGAATACACCGACATGTATCCGGGCATGGCCAAGGCTGCGCGCGACGAGGGCTTCGACGAGATTGCCGACTGGTTCGAGACCCTTGCGAAGGCGGAGCGCAGCCACGCGAACCGCTTCCAGAAGGCGCTCGACAACCTGGGCGACTGATCCGGCCGACGTCGCCGGCCACCGGCCGGCGATGTCCTGCCGCTTTACACCGGAGGAACGGATGTCCACCGATGTGCCGAACCGGCGAGAGGGGAGCCTGGAGGCACCTACACGCCACGCGCTCGACTGGAAGTCGCCGGGCTTCCTGGATGAAGGCGCCACCGTGGCCGAGATGCAGCGCATCTTCGAGATCTGCCACGGTTGCCGCCGCTGCTTCAACCTGTGCAACGCCTTCCCCACGCCCCTCGATAGATTGTGTCTATCGCCTTGATCGAAAAAATTCAATTCCGTTGACAGCGGCGTACGCTCTACCTTTCCCTTGGCAGGAACCGCCCGAACATGTGATGGAGGTCCGTTATGCCCCCCGAGAAACAACACACCCGAAGTGCCAGCGAAAGCGAGAGCCCTGCAATTCCGGCTCCGACTCCCAAGCGAGGCCGGCCGAGGACTAACGCCGACTGGTGGCCGAATCAGTTGGACCTCTCGGTGCTCCACCGGCATTCGCACCTGTCCAATCCGATGGAGGAGGACTTCGATTACGCAGAGCAGTTCAAGTCCCTTGACGTGGAAGCCCTGAAGCGGGACCTCATCGCGGTAATGACGACGTCGCAGGACTGGTGGCCGGCCGACTACGGTCACTACGGTCCCCTGCTGATCCGCATGACGTGGCACGCCGCCGGGACTTACCGCATCGCCGATGGCCGTGGCGGTGGCGGCGAAGGCCAACAGCGCTTTGCGCCCCTCAATAGCTGGCCCGACAACGCAAACCTCGACAAGGCGCGCAGGCTGCTCTGGCCGATCAAGAAGAAGTACGGGCAGAAGATCTCCTGGGCCGACCTGCTGATCGTGGCCGGCAACGTCGCCTATGAATCGATGGGCTTCAAGACGTTCGGCTTCGGTTTCGGACGGCCCGACATGTGGGAGCCCGAGGACGTCTTCTGGGGTCCGGAGGACACTTGGCTTGGAGACGAGCGTTATAGCGGCGACCGGCAACTTCACCAGACGTTCGGCGCCGTGCAGATGGGCCTGATCTACGTGAACCCCGAAGGGCCCGGGGGCAACCCCGATCCGCTCGCGGCCGCCAAGGACATCCGCGAAACCTTTGCCCGCATGGCCATGAACGACGAGGAAACGGTTGCGCTCATCGTCGGTGGCCACACGGTCGGCAAGACCCATGGTGCTGCCCCGGCGGTTGACCATGTCGGTCCGGAACCCGAGGGTGCTCCCATCGAGCAGCAGGGCCTGGGCTGGAAGAACAAGCACGGCAGCGGCAAAGGCCCCCACGCGATCACCAGCGGGCTCGACGGCGCATGGACCAACAATCCGATCAAGTGGGACAACGGCTTCCTGGAGAACCTGTTCAAGTACGAGTGGGAGCTCACGACGAGCCCCGCAGGTGCGAAGCAGTGGACGCCGAAGAATCCCGAGGCGAAGGGCACCGTGCCGGATGCGCACGACAAGTCCAGGCGTCACGCGCCGACGATGCTGACGACTGACCTGTCGTTGCGACTGGATCCGATCTACGGGCCGATTGCGAAGCGCTTCCTCGAGCATCCGGACCAGCTCGCGGACGCGTTCGGCAAGGCCTGGTTCAAGCTGCTTCACCGCGACATGGGCCCCCTCCCGCGGTATCTGGGCCCATGGGTTCCGGAGCCGCAGCTTTGGCAAGACCCGGTGCCGCCGGTCGATCATGAGCTGATCGGGGACAAGGATATCGCTGCCCTCAAGCGCACGGTCCTCGACTCTGGTCTGTCCATCCCGGACCTGGTTTTCGCTGCGTGGGCATCCGCGGCGAGCTTCCGCGGCACCGACAAGCGTGGCGGTGCCAACGGCGCGCGGATCCGGCTGGCGCCGCAAAAGGACTGGGAGGTGAACGACCCGGCCCGGGTGGCGAAGGTGGTGCAGGCCCTCGAGCGTATCCAGAAAGACTTCAACGGCTCGCAGTCCGGCGGTAAGGGTAAGAAGGTTTCGCTTGCCGACCTGATCGTCCTGGGCGGGTGCGCCGCCGTCGAGGAAGCGGCGAGAAAGGCCGGACACAAAGTTACGGTCGCGTTTACGCCCGGTCGCACCGACGCCTCGCAGGAGCAGACCGACGTCAACACGTTCGAATGTCTCGAACCGGTCGGCGACGGCTTCCGCAACTATTTCCGAGCGGACGATCCGCTCTCGCCGGAGACCCGCCTGCTGGACCGGGCCAACCTCCTTAGGCTGACCGCGCCCGAGATGACGGTTCTCGTCGGCGGCATGCGCGCGCTGAACGCGAACCACGGGCACTCGAAGCACGGAGTTTTCACCGACCGGCCCGGCACGTTGACCAACGACTTCTTCGTGAACCTGCTCGACATCGGCACGGCCTGGAGACCCTCCGCCGCGGATCAGAACGTGTACGAGGGCCGCGATCGCACCACGGGCAAGGCCAAGTGGACAGCGACAGCCGCCGACCTCGTCTTCGGCGCACACTGCCAGCTTCGTGCGCTGGCCGAGGTCTACGCGGTCGACGGTTGCGAGGCGAAGTTCGTGCGCGACTTCGCAGCGGCGTGGAACAAGGTGATGAACCTCGATCGCTACGACCTGCTCGCGCGGGGCAAAGGTCGACGTGCGGTGTCTGCCAGCGCCTGAGCTCGTTGCCGGTACCGCTGCCGCACGCGCAGGCGACGAGAGGGTCGCCTGCGCCAACTTGCGCTCGGAAAAGCGCTGGACGATTTCAGGTCGAGCACTTCGTCGCCTGGTTCGACGGGTGGAGCGGGCGATGCCGACTTCGCGCGGCGACGTGATTGGTTGCGGCACGGTCAGGCGGTCCTCGAACAGGAACGTCGCGTTCGGGCCCACCTGCAGCGTGCGGCGTTTCTTGTGCGTCAGTACCTGCGGGCGGAAATTGCGCGCGCTGTTTCGAATACTGCTCGAGGCAGGTGCAGGAGAGGGCTGCGCATCGAACGCATTTTCGAATCGGAAGGCATCGAGGATGAACTCGGCGCCTACAACCCGTTGATTCCGGACGGCAGTAACTGGAAAGCCACGTTGCTGATCGAATATCCGGATCCGACGCAACGCAAAACCGCTCTCGCGCTACCGAAGGGCATCGAGGATCGTTGCTGGGTGAGCGTCCGGTGAACATGCTCGTGTGTTCGCGATTGCGGACTAGGATCTCGAGCGCGAGAACGAGGAAAAGACTTCGGCCGTCACTTCGCGCGCTTCGAGTTGACGCGCCTTAATACGCGCCTCCTAACGGCAAGGGAACGTTCCACGCGATGTTCGGCGAGGCGCGCGGCGCGGCGCTGTCCGTCGGCATCGAGCACGAGCATCTCGACGAAAGCCTCTCGCCGGTGCCGCCCGAGATCCGCGAATCGCTGCTCGCCGACCTGCGCTAGTCTCCGCGCCTGGCCGCCGCGGGAAAGGAGCGTCGCTCCGTCAGCGGCGCCGGGGCGCGTGGGCGCGGGGTACTTGACACATGAGCCCGGAGCGAAGCGCGCGCCCCATGTCCGCGCGACACGCAGCCGGTCGAAGGCATGCGAACTGGCCCGTCCGGGCCGCTGATCGGCAGGCAGGCAGGTAGCAGCAGTCCGGGGATGCCGCACGACTGGTAGAATGCCGCCGGCCCGGGCACACCTGCCCGGGCCGCATCTTGCGGGCACCTCCCGGGAACCGATGAGCCAGGACTACAACGCGTCCTCGATCGAGGTCTTGAGCGGCCTCGATCCGGTCCGGCGGCGGCCGGGCATGTACACCGACACTTCGAGGCCGAACCACCTCGCGCAGGAGGTGGTCGACAACAGCGTCGACGAGGCCATCTCCGGCCACTGCCGGCGCATCGACGTGACCCTGTTCCGCGACGGCTCGCTGCAGGTCGAGGACGACGGCCGCGGCATGCCCGTCGACGTGCACCCGCAGGAAGGTGTGCCCGGCGTCGAGCTGATCCTCACGCGCCTGCACGCGGGCGGCAAATTCTCGCAGCGCAATTACCGTTTCGCGGGCGGGCTGCACGGCGTCGGCGTATCCGTCGTCAATGCGCTGTCGAAAAACCTCGAGGTGTGGATCCGCCGCGGCGGCAAGGAATACAACATGAGCTTCCGCGGCGGCGACAAGCGCGGCGAGCTCGACGTCGTCGGCACGGTCGGTCGTTCCAACACCGGCACGACGCTGCGCTTCTGGCCGGACGAGAAGTACTTCGATTCGCCGAAGTTCTCGCTGCCGCGCCTGAAGCACCTGTTGCGCGCGAAGGCGGTGCTGTGCCCGGGGCTGAAGGTCACGCTGCACCAGGAGGCCAGTGGCGAGACCGACACCTGGGAATACACCGGCGGCCTCGGCGACTACCTGCGCGAGGCGCTGGCCGGCGCAACCGCCATTCCCGCCGAGCCGTTCACCGCCTCGGTGGAGGGAGGCACGGAGGCCGCGGCCTGGGCGCTCGCCTGGCTGCCCGACGGCGGCGACCCGGTCGGCGAGAGTTACGTCAACCTCATTCCGACCCCGCAGGGCGGCACGCACGTGAACGGCTTCCGCGCGGGGCTGACCGAGGCGCTGCGCGAATTCTGCGAGTTCAGGAGCCTGCTGCCCCGCGGTGTGCGGCTGACGCCCGAGGACGTGTGGCTGCAGGTGTCGTATGTGCTGTCCGTCAAGCTCGACGATCCACAGTTCTCCGGCCAGACGAAGGAGCGGCTGTCCTCGCGCGAGTGTGCCGCGTTCGTTTCCGGCACCGTCAAGGACTCGCTGGCGTTGTGGCTGTCCCAGCACACCGAGGCGGGCGAGGCGATCGCGCAGCTCGCCATCGCGAATGCGGCCAGCCGGCTGAAGGCGAGCCGCAAGGTCGTGCGGAAGCGCATCGTGAGCGGCCCGGCGCTGCCCGGCAAGCTGGCCGACTGCACGTCGCAGGATCCGGAGCGCACCGAGCTGTTCCTCGTGGAAGGCGATTCGGCGGGCGGCTCCGCCAAGCAGGCGCGCGACCGCGAGTTCCAGGCGGTGATGCCGCTCAGGGGCAAGATCCTGAACACCTGGGAGGTGGACCCGGGGGAGGTACTCGCCTCCCAGGAGGTGCACAACATCAGCGTCGCACTGGGCGTGGATCCCGGCTCCGGCAAGATCTCCGGCCTGCGCTACCACAAGGTCTGCATCCTCGCCGACGCCGATTCCGACGGCATGCACATTGCCACGCTGCTGTGCGCGCTGTTCGTGCGCCATTTCCACGAGCTGGTCGCGGCCGGGCACGTCCACGTGGCCATGCCGCCGCTGTATCGCGTCGACGTCGGCAAGCAGGTGTTCTACGCGCTCGACGACGCCGAGCGCCGCGGGCTCCTGCATCGCATCGAGGCGGAGAAGCTCAAGGGCAAGGTGACGGTCACGCGCTTCAAGGGCCTCGGCGAGATGAGCGCCACGCAGCTGCGCGAGACGACCATGGCGCCGGAAACGCGCCGGCTCGTGCAACTCACGGTGGCCGACGGCGACCGGACCGAGGAACTGATGGCCATGCTGCTGGCGAAGAAGCGCGCCTCCGAGCGGCGCGACTGGCTGCAGTCGAAGGGCAACCTCGCCGAGGTCGAGGTCTGAGGACGGCGCGCAAAATGCCTGTCACTTTTTCGGTGGCGGGCGATGCCCGCACTGCATAGCCTATGGCCATGCAAGAGCTTCCTCCGCGCAACGAGCTGGAACGCGCCGTCCTGGAGCGGGACCCGGAATGGGACGGGTTGTTCTACGTGGGCGTGCGCACGACCGGGATTTTCTGCCGCCCGACCTGCCCGGCCCGCAAGCCGCTGGCGCGCAACATGCGCTTCTTCCGCACGCCGGCGGAAGCACTGTTCGCCGGCTTTCGCGCCTGCCTGCGCTGCCGCCCGCTGGAGCCGGGGGAGGCCGCCCCCGGGTGGGTCCGCGGCCTGCTGGCGCGGGTGGATGCCGCGCCGCACGAGCGCATCCGCGCCCGCGACCTGCGGGCGCGGGGCGTGGATCCGGCGGCGGCGCGGCGCTATTTTCAGCGGCGCTACGGCATGACCTTCGCCGCCTGGTGCCGCAGCCGCAGGCTGGCGGCATCGCTCGAGAGCCTGCGGGTGGGGGCGTCGGTGGACGACGCCGTTGCCGGGAGCGGCTACGAATCGCACAGCGGCTACCGGGCCGCGTTCGCGCGCGCGTTCGGCGCGCCGCCGGGCCGACACGATGAGGTGCAAGTGATGCTGATGTCCATGATCGAGACGCCGCTCGGGGCGATGGTCGCCGGGGCCACGGAGCGCGGCGCCTGCCTGCTCGAGTTCACCGACCGGCGCATGCTCGAAGCGCAGCTCGAGACGTTGGCGACGCGGCTTCGCGCGCGCCTCGTGCCGGGGCGCAACGTGCATCTCGATGCGCTCGAGCGCGGACTGGCGGCCTACTTCGACGGCAGCGGCACGCGCTTCGACGTGCCGCTGGATTTTCCGGGCAGCGAGTTCCAGCGCGCGGTGTGGGACGCGCTGCTGCGCATCCCCTACGGGGA
>Ga0256867_10001377_pt1 | contig 10270 bp, 9 predicted proteins | sample RVTome_15_FD_185939 | JGI IMG/M metagenome (GOLD analysis project Ga0256867, IMG submission 185939) | Soil microbial communities from uranium-contaminated site in the Upper Colorado River Basin, Wyoming, United States - RVT150D86 (HiSeq) ... | reverse complement strand
CTTCGTCACCAACCCGAAGATCCTGGCCCAGGGCATCGAGAAGGGCGTCGCCAACTCGGTGCTGGTCAAGGTGAACCAGATCGGGACGCTCACCGAGACGCTCGACTGCATGGCGCTCGCGGGCCGGGCCGGCTACACGTGCATGGTGAGCCACCGCAGCGGCGAGACCGAGGACGCGACGATCGCCGATCTGGCCGTCGCCACGAACTGCGGCCAGATCAAGACCGGCTCGGCGTCGCGCACCGACCGTGTGGCCAAGTACAACCAGCTCCTGCGCATCGAGGAGGAGCTCGGACAGACGGCCCGCTTCGCCGGCCGGTCGGCGCTCAACCCGAGGTGAGCCCGCGGGTAAGGCTCGTGTTCGCGGGTCCCTGTCCATTTCGTGGGACGGGAATGGACAGGGACCCATGGCGACCGCGTTTGTGCACCGACACTCGCCTGGTCATTGACGGCCGATGGGTCGAAGGCCGCCCTCCCCACCGAGGGCGTGGGGACACCTGTGGCTCGGTCCCTGTCGCTCCCGCGAGACGGGATCGACAGGGACGGTGGGCGCCAATCGTTCATTGACCCCGCCACCTATCCTCCCCCACGTAGGGGGGAGGGACACCTGTGGGCTGCGGTCCCTGTCGCTCCCGCGAGACGGGATCGACAGGGACCGCCGTCTAGTCTTCTTCTTCGTCGACGGTGATCTTCAGCGAGCGGAGGAACTTCTTGTCGAGAGGCGTCATCTTGAGGGGCGCCGGCTCCGCCTTCTCGACCCGCACGTCGAAGGCGGCCTCGGGCACGACCTCGCCCCCCTTCTCCGTGCGGGAGAAGCCGATCGTCGCCTCGATCACGAGCGAGACCTCGTAGCCCTCGGCCCGGACGCGGCTCAGGCAGTGGCTCATCTGCGGCGACTCGGCGAGGATCCGCTGGAGGGTGCTGCCGACCTCCTGCGCCAGCCGGGTGACGTCTTCGCCGTCGACCTTTTGCATCCGAGAGACCCCTGCCGCAAGAATTATGGGAAGCGGTGAGGAAACGTGTCAAGCGAGTCGGTCACGCCGCGGAGGCGCGACTCATGGCCGATAGTCGAAATCCGGTGAAGGAAGAGCCCGGGAAGGCGCCGCCTCGCTCCGCCTCGGGCCTGCGGCGCGAGCCGCTCTACGGCCCGGGGGACGTGGTCGCTCCGCCGGGCGAGCCCGGCCGGTACCCCTTCACCAGGGGCCTCCATCCGAGCGGTTACCGCGGGCGGCTGTGGACGATGCGCCAGTACGCGGGCTTCGGCGGCGCCGCCTCGTCGAACGCCCGATACCGCTACCTGCTGGAGCGGGGAACCACCGGACTCTCGGTCGCCTTCGATCTGCCGACCCAGATCGGATACGACTCGGACGACCCGCACTCGGTGGGAGAGGTCGGGCGGGTCGGGGTGGCCATCGACAGCCTGGAGGACATGGAGCGGCTGCTCGAGGGCATCCCCCTCGACCGCGTTTCGACGTCGATGACGATCAACGCGACCGCGGCGATCCTCCTCGCCCTGTACGTGGCGGTGGCCCGGCGCCGCGGCGTCCCCGAGGAGACCCTCTCGGGAACCGTCCAGAACGACATCCTGAAGGAGTACGTCGCCCGGGGGACCTGGATCTTCCCCCCGGGGCCCTCGCTGCGCCTCGTGACCGACGTGTCGGCGTATTGCGCGCAGCGCGTGCCGAGGTGGAACCCGATCTCGATCTCCGGCTACCACATGCGCGAGGCGGGGGCCACCGCCCCCCAGGAGCTCGCGTTCACCTTCGCCCACGCTCTCGAGTACGTGCGGGCCGCCCGCGCCGCCGGCCTCGACCCGAACCGCTTCGGCGAGCGGGTCTCGTTCTTCTTCGCCTGCCACTCGGACCTGCTCGAGGAGGTGGCGAAGTTCCGGTGCGCGCGTCGGCTGTGGGCCCGCCTCATGAAGGAGCGCCTCGGGGTCACCAACCCCCGCGCCCTGCAGTGCCGGTTCCACGTGCAGACCGGTGGCGTCACCCTCACCGCGCAGCAGCCCGACAACAACGTGGTGCGGGTGGCCCTGCAGGCCCTCGCCGCGGTGCTCGGCGGCTGCCAGAGCCTGCACACGAACGGCCGCGACGAGGCGCTCTCTCTCCCTACCGAAGACTCGGCCCGCCTCGCGCTGCGCACCCAGCAGGTGATCGCGTACGAGTCCGGGGTCGCGGACACGGCGGATCCGCTGGGGGGGAGCTACGCCGTCGAGGCGGCGACGTCCGCCCTCGAGCGCGAGGCGGGAGCGATCGTCGAGCGGATCGAGTCGGCGGGCGGAGCGCTCGCCGCGATCGAGCGCGGCGAGATCCAGCGCGAGGTCCAGGAGTCGGCCTACCGGTTCCAGCGCGAGGTCGAGGCCGGCGAGCGGGTGATCGTCGGGGTGAACCGGTTCCGGGAGGCCGAGGACGCCTCCCCGGCCGAGGTCCTGCGCATCGACCCCGAGCTCGAGCGGGAGCAGGTGGAGCGCGTGCGCGCCCTGCGGGCGCGACGGGACCGCGAGGCGTGGTCCTCGGCCCTCGACGCGCTCGAGGCCCGGGCCCGCTCGGGCGAGAACCTGGTGCCGGCGATGGTCGACGCCGTGCTCGCGTGGGCGACCGTGGGCGAGATCGCCGGGCGGCTGCGGGAGGTCTTCGGCGAGCACCGGGAAACGCTCGTTCTGTGAGCCTCGGCAGGGCGGCCCGGTCGCTTCTGTTCCGGCTGAGGATCGAGGAGGCGCTCGCCCTCGTCTTCCTGGTCCCGACCACGTGGCTGACCGTCGCCGCCTACCTCTTCGCCCGGGAGGCGGGTGTCCTCGGGGCGCGCTACCCGGGCGGGGTGGTGCGTCTGGGCGTCGCCGCCTTTGCGCTCGCCGCGCTCGCCGTCGCCCTGCGGCTGTGGCCCGGATCCGCCGTCGTCGGCGGGCTGCGCGAGACGGTGCCGTTCGTGGCGTGCGTGCTCATCTACACCAACCTCCACGACACGATCGGCTTCGTCAACCCGAACGACGTCCACCACTGGCTCATCGGGCTCGACGACCTCGTCTTCGGCGTGCAGCCCTGCGTTTGGGCGGAGCGCTTCATCACCCCGGGCCGCACCGAGGTCATGGAGTTCCTCTACCTGAACTTCTTCTGGATCGCCCCGTCGACGAGCCTGCTCCTGCTCCTGCGCCGGCGATGGCCGCAGTTCCGGGCCGCCACCCTGGGCGTCGTCGCCTGCTTCTACATGGGCTACGCGCTGTACGTGCTCTTCCCGGCGGCGCCTCCCCGGCTCGTGCTCGTCTACGAGTTCTCGAAGAACCTGCGCGGCTATCCGATGGGCTTCTCGGCGCTGTCCGCCCAGGCCTTCGCGCTGCTCCCCGTCGACAGCCGGGCCGCGTTTCCCTCGCTCCACGCGGCGGTGTCGCTCGTCGCCCTCGTCTACGCGTGGCGGCACCTCCGCGCCTGGTTCTGGATCCTGCTGCCCTTCGTGCTCGGCCTGTGGGTGTCGACGGTGTACCTCCGGCACCACTACTTCGTCGACCTCGTGGCGGGCTGGGCGCTCGCCCCGGTCGCGATCTGGGCCGCGCCCCGGCTCGACGCGTGGTGGGCGCGGCGCCAGCGCGAGCTCGGCAACGACCCGCCGCGCGGGGCGCCGGCGTGACGGCCGCCGCCGGAATCGCGCCGCGGGCTGCTCCTGGCGCTGTTCGTCGCGGTGGCGCTCGCGACCCGCGCGCCCTTTCTCGGGGTCCCCGCCTCGACCTCGACGAGGCCGCGCATCTGCTCGGGTCCTGGGAGCTGCTGCGCGGCGGCACGCTCTACGTCGACTTCGTGGACAACCGTCCCCCGCTCGTCTACGCGTACGGGGCCCTCACGCGTTCGACGCCCGCGGCCTCGCGAGAGAGGAGCACTGGGACCTGCTGATGAGGGACCTCGCCCGCCGCCCGCCCGCGTTCGTCCTCGACACCGCCCCCGCCGGGCTGCACGGCTGGGACCGCCATCCCCTGCGCGAGTTCCCGCGCCTCGAGCGCTCCGGCTACGAGGCGGTCGCGGCGGTGGACGGAGTCTGGATCTGGCGCCGGCGGGGTTGCGCCGCGGAGTCGGTCCGGGCCGCGAGCCGATCCCCGGGCGCGCTCACCTCGCGGGGGCCACGTCCACCGACCAGGCCCGGTCTCCCCACGCCAGGGTCAGCTCGGCCGCGTCGCCCTTCGGGCGAAAGCTGATCGTGAACAGCTCGGCGGGCGAGGCGGGCTTCGCCGGCGTCATCTTCGCCCGGACGACCTCCAGGTCGGCGACCGTCTTCTCGTAGTCGCCCATGTGCGGCCACGGCTCGTCCTTCAGGTTGTCCGGGGCCTGGTCCCAGATCTTGCCGAGGGCTATGCCGAGGTCCTTGTTCAGCACGAGCGACCACTCGCCGCCCTGGGGGGCGTGGACGTAGACCGAGTACTTCCCGGCCGGCACCATCCTGCCGGCGACGGTCACGTCGCCGCTGGTGGTGAGGGTCGTGACCTGGTTCTCTCCCGCTCGCCACATCCGGTCGGGCGGAAGCTCCTTGAGCAGAACGTCGAGGTCCCGTCCCTTGAGGGACGGGCGGCCGTAGTCGATGGTGACCTTCCGTCCTCCGACGTCGGCCACGGCCGACCCGCGCGGGGTCTCCGCCGCGAGGTCGGCGGCGAGGGCGAGCGCGATCGACGCCACCCAGGAAACGGCTGTGCGCGTCTTCATCATCTTCGAGTGCTCCTCTGTCGGGAAAACGAAACCTGACGAGACGGCAGACCTCGTCACCGCCTCCTACGTGCCCGCGCGGCGAAGGTTCCCCGCCTCGACCTCATGCCTCGGGACCGTCCAGCGCCCTCTTGAGCAGGGCGTTGACCAGCTTCGGGTTGGCCCGGCCGCCGGTCTTCCGCATGACCTGGCCCACGAACCACGCGATCGCCGCCGTCTTGCCCCCGCGGTAGGAGGCCACCTGCTGCGGGCTCGCGGCGATCACCTCCGCGATCGCCTTCTCGATGGCGGCCTCGTCGGACAGCTGGGCGAGGCCCTCGCGCTCCACGATCGGGCCCGGAGCCTCGCCGGTCGTCCACATCCTCTCGAAGACGTCCTTGGCGACCGTCCCGCTGACCTTTCCCTCGCCGATCATCCGCACGAGAGCGGCGAGCGCGGGCGGCGCCACCGGACACTCCTTGACGCCCCCGTCGGTCTCCTTGAGCTTGCGCAGCACCTCGTTCGTCACCCAGTTCGCGGCGGCCTTCGCGTGCCCGCTCTCCCTCGCCACCGCCTCGAAGTAGTCGGCGACCTCGCGCACCTGGGTGAGGACGCCGGCGTCGTAGTCGGACAGCGCGTACTCCCCGACGAGCCGGCGCCGCCGCGCCGCGGGCAGCTCCGGCAGCGACCGGCGCGCCGCGGAGACCCACTCCGGCGTGATCTGCAGCGGGGGGAGGTCCGGCTCCGGGAAGTACCGGTAGTCGCGGGCCTCCTCCTTCGACCGCATCGCGACGGTCTCGCCCCGCTCCGCGTTCCACAGTCGCGTCTCCTGGACCACCGCGCCTCCCGACTCGACGAGGGCCACCTGCCGGGCGATCTCGTGCTCGAGGGCGCGAGCCACGTGGCGAAAGGAGTTGAGGTTCTTGATCTCGGTGCGGGTGCCGAGCGCGCGCTCCCCGCGGGGGCGGATCGAGACGTTCGCGTCGCAGCGCAGCGAGCCCTCCTCCATGTTGCAGTCGGACACCTCGGCGTACAGGAGCACCGCCCGCAGGGCGCTCAGGTAGTCGTGCGCGTCGGCGGGACCGCGCAGGTCGGGCTCGGTCACGATCTCGATGAGGGGGATCCCGCTGCGGTTGAAGTCGACTCCGCTCCTCTCGCCCGACCACGGGAAGCCCTCGTGCAGCAGCTTGCCGGCGTCCTCCTCCATGTGGATGCGGTGGAGGCGCACGCGGCGTGGCTCCTCGCCGGAGCCGATCTCGACGAAGCCGCCGGTCGCGATCGGCTTCTCGAACTGCGAGATCTGGTACCCCTTCGGAAGGTCGGGGTAGAAGTAGTTCTTGCGCGCCCAGATCGAGGTCTCGTGGACGGTGCACCCGGTGGCCACCGCCGCCTTGATGGCGAGCGTCACCGCCTCGCGGGACGGGACCGGAAGGGCCCCGGGAAGGCCGAGGCAGACCGGACAGACGTTGGTGTTGGGCGCGTCGCCGAATCGGTTGGGACAGGAGCAGAACAGCTTGGTGCGGGTGAGCAGCTGGGCGTGGACCTCGAGGCCGATGACGGGCTCGTACCGTTCGAGGATGGAGGCGAAGGGCCCGGCCGCGGCGGCCATCGCGGCCAGTCTAGCATTGGGGCGGTTGACAGCCGGCCCGTGCCCCGGCTACAGAGAGAGCATGGCGCGCAGGCCGGGAATGCCGGCGGAGTCGTTCGAGGACTTCCAGGCCTCGTCGCTGTTCTGCGCGCGGTGCCAGGCGGCGAGGCCCGTGCGCGAGAGGCTGCTGCTGATCCTGCCCGACGGAGAGCTGCACGAGTACCTGTGCGCGGCGTGCGGCAGCTCGGTCGGGCGGCGCACCGTCAGCGCGCCGCCGCCGCCCCTGCTCGTCCCCCGCTGAGGGGCCGTCTTTGACAGGCGGCGACGGGCGGAAGTAACGTCGCGCCGGCCATGCTCCCGATCGACCTGCGCTCCGACACCGTGACCCGGCCAACGCCGCAGATGCGCCGCGCCATGGCCGAGGCCGAGGTCGGGGACGACGTCTACGGGGAGGACCCCACCGTGGGCCGCCTCGAGGCGCGCGCCGCCGAGCTGCTCGGCATGGAGGCCGCGCTGTTCGTCCCCTCGGGGACGATGGGCAACGCCGTCGCGATCCGAATCCTCACCGAGCGGGGCGACGAGGTGCTCGTCGAGCGTCGCAGCCACGTCGTCCGCTACGAGCTGTCGGCGATGAGCGTGCTCTCCGGCGTCATGCCGCGCATGGTCGATTCTCCGGGCGGGCACCTCACGCCCGAGCAGATCCTCGCCGCGGCGGCGCCGCGCGCCTACTACAAGTCCGACGTCAGCCTCGTCGTGCTCGAGAACACGCACAACCTCGGCGGCGGCACCGTTCTCGGAGTGGCCGAGACCCAGGCGGTGATCGCGGCGGCGCGGGAGGCCGGGTTCCGCGTCCACCTCGACGGGGCGCGGATCTGGAACGCCGCCGTCGCGCTCGGCGTCGCCCCCTCCGCCCTGACGGCGGGGGCGGACACCGTGATGACGTGTCTCTCGAAGGGGCTGGGCTGCCCGGTGGGATCGCTCGTCGTCTCCTCGCGCGAGCGCATCGAGGGGGCGAGGCGGGCCCGGAAGCTCCTCGGCGGGGGCATGCGCCAGGCCGGGATCCTCGCCGCGGCCGGTCTCGTCGCACTCGACGGCCACGTCTCCCGGCTGGCCGAAGATCACGCGAATGCCCGGCTCCTCGGAGAGGCGCTCTCCCGGGCGAAGGGCGTGCGCGTCGCGCCGGTCGAGACGAACATCGTGGTGGCGACCCTCGAGGCCCGGACCGCCCCCGAGGTGGTCGTCGCCCTTCGGGAGCGCGGCGTCCTCGCCATCGCGATGGACGCCCGAACGCTGCGCCTGGTCACTCACCGCGACGTCACGCGCCTCGACTGCGAGAGGGCCGCCGCCGCGATCGAGCGGGCCCTCGCCTGAGCCCGGCGCCCGACGAGTGGCGGCCACCGGCCGGTCCGGGACCGCGTGGTAGGCTCGATCGACATGCGGCAGAGGAGCGAGGTCCTCGCCGTGGCCACCCGGCGAGGCTTCACGGAGATCACGGAGGCGGTCCGGCGGAGCGTGCGCGAGGCGGGGATCCGGGAGGGTCTGTGCACGCTGTTCGTCCGGCACACCTCGGCGAGCCTGGTGATCCAGGAGAACGCCGACCCCTCGGTGCGGCGCGACCTCGAGGCCTTCCTCTCCCGCCTGGTCCCCGACGGCCATCCGGACTTCACGCACGTCGCCGAGGGTGAGGACGACATGTCCGCCCACGTCAAGAGCGCTCTGCTGCGCACCTCCGAGCAGGTGCCGGTCTTCGGGGGCGAGCTTCGCCTCGGGACCTGGCAGGGGATCTACCTGTGGGAGCATCGGGAGGGCTCCCACCGCCGGCAGATCGCCGTCCACGTCGTGGGCGAGTAGCGATGCGCCTGCGCACGCAGCTCGCGATCGCCTTGCTCCTGCTCGCGGTCTTCCCCCTCGTCGGGGTCACCCTCTACGGCTACCAGGGCTCGCTGCGGGCCTACCGCCAGGGTCTCGAGGCGGAGACCGACGCGCTCGCCGCCGGCATCTCGGCGCGCGTGGAGGCGGTGCAGGACGACCTCTCGATGCGCATCAAGCGGATGCCCCAGCGCCCGCCCCGCGCCGACGAGAGCCCGTTCGAGAAGGCCCGCCGCGAGGCGCTCGCCACCGCCGAGAGCCGCGAGCTGCAGGCGCTCCTGCGGACCATCCTGTCGGGCGCCGAGCGGGGGCAGGGCGCCATACCGTTCGCACAGGACGCCGAGGGGCGACTGTACACGCCGGACGCGGCCGACGAGGAGGTGATCCGCAGCTTCGGCGTCCTCGAGGGCCGGCCGCCCACGCGGAGTGACGCCGCCGACTGGGTGGTCGTGCTCCGCCCCGACCGGGACACCGGCATCACGATCGGGGTGGCCCGGCCTCTCGGCGCCGCCCTGCAGGAGCTGCGGCGCACGACCGCCCGCAACCTCGGCCTCGGGCTCGCCCTGGCCGCGGTCGCCCTCCTCGGCATCCTGCCCCTGTCGCGGCGGATGACGCGGCACCTGGCGACGCTGACCGACGGGGCGGAGAGGCTGGGACGGGGCGAGATCGACGTCCGGGTCCCGGTGCCCCACTCGTTGGAGTTCGCCCGGCTCGCCGAGACCTTCAACCAGATGGCCCGGGACCTGCGCCGCAACCAGGAGCAGCTCCTCGAGCGGGAGCGGATGCGGAAGGAGCTCGAGATCGGCCGTCGGATCCAGGCCGACCTGCTGCCGAGGGCTCCCTTTCGATCGCCCTTCGCCGAGATCGCCGGGGTCTCCGTTCCCGCCCGCGAGGTGGGCGGCGATTTCTTCAACTACTTCCCGCTGCGCAACGACGAGGTCGCGGTCGTCATGGGCGACGTTTCGGGAAAGGGGGTGCCGGCGGCGCTGCTGATGGCGAACCTCCAGGCAACCCTGAGGGTCCGCCTGACGCTCGAGCCCGACCTCGCGTGCCTCGTCGACGCGCTCGACCGCGAGCTCGAGTCGGACGAGCCGCTCGGCCTCTACGTCACGCTGTTCATCGGGGTGCTCGACGGAGCGAGCGGCCGGCTGCGCTACCTCAACGCGGGGCACAACACCCAGTTCCTCCAACGCCGCGCGGGCGACTTCGAGCGGCTCGGCTCCACCGGCCGCCCTCCGGGCCTCTACCCCGGCGGCGGCTACGACCAGTGCGAGACGGCCCTCGAGCCCGGCGACGGGCTGTACCTGTTCACCGACGGCATCGTCGAGGCGGAGGACGAGTCGGGCGTCCCCTTCGGGATGGAGCGGCTCGAGGCGACGCTGCGCGTTCACGCCCGCGCCGACCTCCCGCATCTGATCGGGAGGATCCACGAGGCGGTGAGCGCGCACCGCGGACCGCGGGAGGCCGCGGACGACGCCACGATGCTCGCGCTGCGGTTCGTGCGCGCCGACGCGGGGGCTTTCCCGTGAAGCGAGACCTCGCCGCCCTCGCCGAGGGGGAGGTGGACCTCGCCGTCGTCGGAGGGGGCATCTACGGCGCGGCGGCGGCGTGGGACGCGACCCAGCGCGGCCTCGCCGTGGCGCTCGTGGAGCGCGAGGACTTCGGCGCCTGCACTTCGTGGAACAGCCTGAAGACGATCCACGGCGGCATGCGGTACCTCCAGAGAGGCGCCGTCGGCCGGCTGCGGGAGTCGGCCCGGGAGAGGCGAGCGCTGCTCTCGATCGCCCCCACCCTCGTCCGTCCCCTGCCGTTCGTGGTCCCGGCCTACGGACACGGGCGGGCCGGGCGCGAGGCGCTCGCCGTGGCGATGCGTCTTTTCGACTGGCTCACCCTCGATCACAACGACGGGCTGCCCGAGGGCTCCCGCATCGCCCCCGGCCGGACGATCTCGGCGCGGCAGGCCCTCGAGATGCTTCCCGGCCTCGACCGCCGCGGGCTCACCGGCGCCGCCCTGTGGAGCGACGCCCAGGCGTCGAGCACGGAGCGCCTGACCCTCGGCTTCGTCCACGCTGCGGCGGACGCCGGGGCCCGGGTCGCCAACCACGCCGAGGCGGTCGAGGTGCTGCGCGCGCGGGGACGGGTGGCCGGG
>Ga0256867_10001375_pt1 | contig 10272 bp, 9 predicted proteins | sample RVTome_15_FD_185939 | JGI IMG/M metagenome (GOLD analysis project Ga0256867, IMG submission 185939) | Soil microbial communities from uranium-contaminated site in the Upper Colorado River Basin, Wyoming, United States - RVT150D86 (HiSeq) ... | reverse complement strand
ATTTGAGGCGGCAAAGAGGGGGCCACCGAACTCCCCTTTAGTGGATCGGCTCCGAGGCCCCCACCAGTAAGTCCCAATCTATAGACAGCTTTAGGATGCGCGAGGGTTGCAGGCCGTTGCACTTGCTTACTGACCGGAATCACGACGGCTGAGGAGGCGGTTTGTGGCATTCAGCACGGCCAGCGCCGCACCCCGCGCCGGCTCGGTTTCCGTCAGACACGATCCGACGACCCTGGGCCCGCCGGTCACTCCTCGCATGGTCAGGGAGCAGATCACCACCGTAGCATCGAAGGCCCGAATCGCCTTGACCCCGACGAGGTCGAAGGCCGGACTCGGCACGGCCTGGGTCAGCGCCTGAAGTGCCGCTTGGGCGGCACAGCGCAGCTCACCCGCCTGAGAGGCAAGCCCGCTCACTTCCGCCTCGAAGCGCTCCCCTTCGGGGTTAGCCAGCGCGACCCGGGCACGACACTCGCCGGTCTGCATCCGGTCGAGCTTGAAGCCGACAAACCGTACCCGGCCCTTCGGAAGACGGTGACGTCTCCGTCTTTCCCTGCCCGGGAGCTCCTGCACGGGTGGTCCCGGTCGGTCGGGGTCGGGCATGGCTTCAAGTACAGACATGTGAGGGCCTCAGGACCCTCCATACCTGCTTAGATCGTGCCAAAAGCCAGGAATCAGGGGTCAGGGGTCAGGCCCCTCCACCCCGGGTGCAATGTGGTGCTCGATTCCCCTTGGCTAGGCCTCGCTGCCGACCAGGCGCCTGAACCGGGCCATGAGGTCCTTGGTAACCGGGCCTCGCTTCCCGGACCCGATGGGACGCCCGTCGTATGACCGGATCGGGGCAATCTCGCTGGCGGTGCCGGTCAGGAACGCCTCATCGGCCGTGTAGACGTCGAACCGGTTCAGCAGCTCCTCGCGCACCGAGATACCAGCGGCCACGGCGAGCTCCATCACAGCGCCGCGCGTGACGCCGGCCAGAATCCCCGCCGACAAGGGAGGCGTCCGAAGCACGTTCCGCTTGAGGACGAAGAGGTTCTGTCCGGTGCCTTCGGCGAGGTGGCCCGAGGAATCCAGCATCAAGGCCTCGTCGGCACCGGCGTTGTTGGCCTCGAGCTTGGCCATGGCGTGGCACAGGTAGTTGAGTGACTTGACCCGCGGAGACAGCGCTTCGCGGTGGGGGATCGGCGTCCCGGCGGTGATCACGGAGAGCCCCTGCTCGTATCGTTCCGGGGGCCAGATACTGATTCCGTCGACGATGACGATGACGGTCGGCTTGGGACACTTTCTCGGATCGATGCCGAGATCACCGACCCCGCGGGTCACGATGGGTCTGATGTACGCCTCCTGGAGTCCTGACCGGCGCACCGCCTCCTCGATGATGCGCCCGAACTCGTCCGGTGCGATCGGAATGGTGAGGTCGATCGCCTTGGCGCAGTCGTAAATGCGCTCGAGGTGCTCACGCAGCCGGAACACCTTGCCACTGTAGACCCGGATTCCTTCGAACACGCCGTCGCCATAGAGGAGACCGTGGTCGAATACCGACACTTTGGCGGAGGCGCGGTCGTGCCACTCGCCGTCGATCCAGATCGTCGCCATTACCGAGTCCGTCTTGGAGGAGGATGAAGGCGCAGGGCCGCGAAGCCGCCCGCGCGACGGAATATTAACGTGGTGAGGTATGTTGTTGGAGCAGGCGCCAGCGAGGAGCGAGGCGCGAGGAGGAACCCCACAGGAGGATGAGATGCTGCTCATCTTGATCCGACATGCTCAGGCGGATGCTCAGGATCCGGAGAGATACCCGGACGATTCGGTGCGGCCCCTGGTGCCCAAGGGGAGGAAGCGACATCGCCGGGCGATGGAACGAATGGCCGCCGCCGGTTTCGTGCCTACGCACATTCTCTCGAGCCCCTGGCGCCGCGCGTGGCAGACCGCGGGCATCACCGCCCGGGTCATGGGGCTGGCGAAGAACGAGCGCATTCCCTGCGAGGCACTCGCCGCGCCGCCCGACTTTGCCGCGCTGACCGCGGCGATCGGCGGTGTCGGCGCGGAGGGACCGATCGCCCTGGTCGGGCACGAGCCGTGGATGAGCAGCCTGGCCGGCCTGCTCCTCACCGGCCGGGTCGGCGGGGTCGAGATCGATTTCCCGAAAAGCGGCGCGATGGGAATCGACATGGACGTGATGGAGCCGGGGAGCGGGGTCTTGCGCTTTTTTCATACGGGGTAACGGCGGGCCGATGGCAACCCCGCGGCCGCGTGCGTCCAGCCGGGACCTTCGCCTGACGCTGACCCTCGCCAACGAGCTCAAGGAGGGCGATGACTTGGTCGGCGGAGGCGCCGATCCGGCAGTGCGGGCCGACGCCCGGCACGAGCTCGAGTCGACCGAGCTTGGCGCGATCGACGGCACGGTGCTCGTCGACGACGGCGTGAGCGAGGCGCTTGCGCGCGGATTGGACCGTACCAGCCAGGCTGAGCTCGCGTCACTCCGGATCGGTCAGGTCCGTGAAGCGCTCCTTGGCGAGGAGGGCGCGTCGTGGGCGGGACGCCATCGCGCCGGACTCTCCAGCAGCGTCATCGCGGCCGTCGTGAAGATCATGACCAACGCTCAGCTCTCCGCCGTCGCCCGGAAGCTCTTCAACCCCCTGTCCGGCCGCGGCGTCCGGATCGGATCGCCGGGTCATTTCGGCTCGCGCATCCAGCCCAACAGCCCCGGGGACGACGAGCGGGAGATTCTCTTTTCCATCCTCGAAGGCCTTACCTACGGCTGTGGCGACGTGATCCTCGGCATCAACCCCGCCGCCGACGATGTGGAGACCATCGCACGGCTGTCGGAGCTGCTCGCACGCGTGGTCGAGCGGCTGGCGCTTCCCACCCGCACGTGCGTCCTGTCGGACATCATCAAGCAGACCGCGGCACGGGCTCAGACCCGAGTCGACGTCGGGTTTCAGAGCCTGGCGGGCACGTCCCGCGCCCTGGCCGGCATGGTCGGCCTCGATGTCGAGGGCATTCTGGACCTGGCCCGCGGCTTCGAGGGTCTGTATTTCGAAACCGGCCAGGGCGCAGAGGTCACCAACGGCGCCGCGGAGGGCGTGGATATGGTGACGCTCGAGGCACGAACCTACGGTGTCGCGCGGCTCATCCAGCGGGGCACGGGGAAGTGGACCATCGTCAACGATGTGGCCGGGTTCATCGGCCCGGAAGTGTTTCGAACCGAGGACCAGCTTCTGCGCGCCTGCCTCGAGGATTCGGTCATGGCCAAACTGCACGGCCTGACCATGGGACTCGACGTCTGCGCCACCTTTCATATGGGTATCGCGCCGGCCAGCCTCCAGCGGCTCACCGCGGACATCGCGGAGGCCGCCGCGCCGGCGTACCTCATGGCGGTGGCGGGAAACGCCGATCCCATGCTCGGCTACCTCACCACCGCATTCCGGCAACATCCGCGGCTTCGGGTCCGGACGGGCCGGCGCCCGGCGAGGGGAATGGCGGCACGACTCGAACCCTGGGGAGCGCGCAACGGCTCGAAGTCCGAGGCTATGGGCTCTTTGTACGCGCGATACCTCCAGGCGGGCGGCGATACCCGCAGCCGCGACGCGCTCGGCGCCGAGTCCCGCCGCGAGATCGGCCGATTGCAGAGCCAAGGCTGGGACCTCGGATTCGAGGATGCACCCGATGGCACACCGCCCGCGCAGGTCGAGACCCGGCTGCGGTCGATCTACGAGCACGCGCGGCGAGCGCTGTACGCGCGCATCGATCCGGCGGTCCTGAGGGACGTGTCCCCGCGGCACCTCGTGGTGCGCTCCGGCGCGACCGGTCGCGAGGACTACCTCCGCCACCCGCGGACCGGCGAGCGCATCCACGACCACGACGTGGAGCGCCTCAAGACGATGTATCCCGCGCGCCGCCCCGCGGTGCAGATCGTGCTCTCGGATGGGCTCAACGCCCAGGCGCTCTCGGAGAATCTCCGCGGCGTGCTGCCGCCGCTGCGGAAGCGGCTCGCGGCCAGCGGGATCGAGCTCGGCGGGAGGGACGTGATCGTGGAAAACGGGCGGGTCCGCGCGGGCTATCATGTCGGCGCCGTGCTCGGCGTGGAAGGCATCGTGCACCTGATCGGCGAGCGACCCGGCACCGGCATCAACACGATGTCGGCCTATCTCACCTACGGCCGGGACCCCAGGGGCCGATTGCGCTGGAGCCCCGAGCTCGACCACGCCGAGACGACGGCGATCTGCGGCATCCATCGGCTGGGCAAGGCCCCCGCCGCCGCGGCCGCGGAGATCGCGCGGGCGGTGGAGCACATGCTGGTGGAGCGGAGGTCGGGAGTCGGCAGAGGCCGCCGGATCTCGGCGTGACGGCAGGAGGTCAGAACGGCATGCCGATCGACAACCAGAGGCGCCGCCGCTCGTCGCCCTTTGCGTAACCGAAGGAAAGCCCCCGGGACCGCTTCAGGATGCTGAGCCAGACTCCGGCCCCGACGTCCTGGTGCCAGGAACCGTCCGATTCGCCGCGGAACCAGACGCGGCCGGCGTCGGCCAGGCCGAGGAGGCCGACCTCCATGGGGAGGAGCAGCCGGTTGTCGAGCAGCTTGAGCCGAAGCTCGGCCGAGCCGTACACCGCGCGGTCACCGGCGAAGCGGCCGCTCGGGTACCCACGCAGCGAGCGATTGCCGCCCACGAAGGCCGACTCGAAGTAGGGGTACTCACCCCACACCTGCCGGGCTCCCGTCCGCAGGGCGAGAATGACGCGGTCCGTGCCGGGTGGCGCGAGATACCCGGCGACCATGCCCTCGATCGCGCCGAAAGCACCCGCCCCGTTATCCCAGGTGACGGGATTGTACTCGGCTTCGAAAAGCGCCAGGACCCCGGAGGTGGGCACCATCTCGGTATTTCTCGAATCGAGCTCGAACCGCACCGCCGGCCCGAGCTTGCCCACGTCGCCGAGGCCAGGGGGGCGGAGCAGGCTGATCCCGGACACGCGATTGACGGGATCGTTCAGGTCGGTGACGGTGTGGCGCGCCCGGAGCATGATCCACAGCCGGGTTCGGGATTCGAGGCCAAAGCCCACGTAGGGACCCAGCTCGTAGGCCTGCCGGCGGGCGATGAACTGATCGGACGTCCCGGAATAGGTGGTCGCGTTGCCGAAGCCGAAGAAGCGTCCGCCCTCCAGCCCCGAGACCATCCCGCTCACGCCGTAGTACACCGGGGAGTTTTCCCGGCGCCACCGCGCGCCGGCGCGGACCCGGAACGCGCTGCGGCGAAAGGAGTACTCGAGCGAGGCGGTGTAGAGGCCGGCGTACGGATGCGAGCGGAAGCCGTAGCGCGCGCGGCGGAGCTCGACGCCCAGGGCGAGGCCCGAGTGCGATGAATGATGAAGCCGCGGCCGCGGCGCGAGGCTGGTTCCCCAGTCCACGTCCTGCGGGAGCTCGGGATTCGGGTCGGGCGGATCGTAGGAGCGCGCGTCGACCTGTTCACCGTTGGGCGTGGCGAAGTCGTCCTCGTCGTAGAACAGGGCCCATTGAGCCGTGGACTCATCGACGAGAGTATCGGCTCCCGCCCCGCTGATCACGCGCACCACGGGGCCGGGCCCGTCACCCCGGATCCGGGCGTGATCCGCCCCGTCCCGGAGGAATACGCGGATCTCGCTGGTTTCGTCGGCCCGGAAGGTTCGGGTGTAATAGGGTACCCGTTCGCCCTTGAGTCCCAGGCGCACCGTGGTACGTCCTTCCGGTGCGCGCTCGATGTCCACCCAGTCATCCGACTCGCCTGCATCGATGCGCACGGTCACGGACAGGTACTCGTAGTAGCGCCGGGCGGCCGGCAGCAGACTGTCCCGGCGGGTTCGCAGCACCCGGCGCAGCTCGGCGCCATTCAGCCGTTCATACTCGGGAGGCAGCTCCGCCACGGCACGGTCGATCACGGCATCTGTGAGGTTGGCCTGCAGGCGCCGGGTTACCGTGTCCCACGCGGGCCAGGCCAGATCGGTGAGGATGCGGCGGTCCAACGAGCCGCCGGCGGCGGCGACGGCGGCCGGGGTCGCGTGCTGCTCTTCGTAAACCAGCAGCTCCGGCGCAAAGCGGCGCCATACGCCCAGGAGGGCGCCGTCGTAGGTCACAAACGCGTAGTCGCGGTCGCGTGGAATGGGTTCCCAGCGGCCCCGGTCCTCCGATCCGACCAGGCCCCAGTGGTACTGGTCCTCGTGGCGGTCCCAATCGCCGATCAGAAAGTCGACGAGGCGGCCCGCGAGATAGGTTCGCGCGTTGGGCCGCACCCAGGGCCGCTTGCGGAGCAACTTCAGGAAGTCGTCGGTGTCTTCGACCTCAGAGGCGCGGGACAGCACGGCTTCTGCCCTGGCGCCGCCGGGCCGAAGCTCGATGGTGCCAAGCTGGTGGGCGAACTCCTTCCTGAATTCACCGAGCCGCGGATCGTCGGGCATCATCCGGAGCAAAGGCCTGGTGTGGGGAATCCGCGCGGCCTCGAGGAGCGTCGGGACCACGAGCGGACCGGCGGGGTGGAGCGCGCTGAGCTGATCCTGGAGGATGTTTCCAACCAGGGACCCCTCGTACCCCTCGAACTTGTTCGGGTTGAGCTGCTTGCGAAGCGGGCGGAACTGATACTCGTTGCCGTCGGCGCCCATGAACCGGAGGGACCTAGTCTGGCGCCGGCCGCCGAGCTCGGTCGGCGTCAGCCCACCGGCAAACCGCCCGAGATCGAGCACCTCGACCCGCACCGTTGTGCTCCAGAGCTCCCGGTACGTTTCGCCGAGCAGCCAGCGGCCTAACCCGCCCCGCACGAACGCCGAGTCCGCGACGACCGTGGCCGAATCGGGTATGACCGCTACCGGCCGCGACTGCGCGCCGCCGAGGGTGGCCGTGAGGAATGCGATACCCTGCCAGGCGAATACTCGTGCGCGCATGTGCCGTCCCATCCGCTGAAGGGTGGCGTTTCGAAAGCACGCTTCCATACCATTGGACGGTCTCGAGGGACGCCAACCCCACGACCGGTGCCGACGCGAGACCTGGTCGGGAATCGGGCCACGACGCTTCTCCGGAGGTCACGACGCTTCTCCGGAGGTGTGGTCGCGCACGCGGGCAGGCTCGTCCTTCGCTGCAGGGAGGGAGAAGCCGTGGCTGCAGTCTCGACGGGTGAACGCCGCTCCGCCGTTGCCCGAGCCGCAGCGTTTGCGGCAGTGCTTTCCTGCGCCGTTCTCCTGGCGGCGGTGCGCGACGATTCGAACGACGCGCCGATCCCCGTCCGATACCCGGAAGGGGCGCTCCACGGATTCCTGGTGCTGAAGAGCCAGGACGGAACCGTCCTCGCCCGGGGCGATCAGCTCCAGGTCCCGCGCAACGGGCGCATCGACAGCCGGATGGTGTTCCGGTTCACCGACGGGTCGCTGCTGGATGAGCGAGTCGTGTTCTCTCAGGACGAGGTGTTTACCGTCCACGAGTACCGGATGATTCAGCGCGGGCCGGCCTTCGAGGAGGACGCCGAGGCGTATTTCGAACGTGCATCGCGCCGGTATCGAGTCCGGACCGTGGACCGGGACGATGGCGACGTGGACGTGAAGGAGGGCGACCTCGACGAGATGCCGGCCAACCTCTCCAACGGGATGGTGATCGTCCTGGCCAAGAACCTCCCCCCCGGGCGGAGCGCGACGGTGCGGATGGTAGCTTTCACGCCGAGCCCGAAGCTCATCGGGCTGGAGCTCGAACCGGTAGGCACGGAGCGCGCCTCGTTCGGAGAGGAGACCAAGCCCGTCACACGGTACGCCATCAAGCCGAAGCTCGGGTTTTTCCTGAAGCTGGGCGCGAAGCTCACCGGCCGCGACCCGCCCGACCGCCACGCGTGGATCATCACCGAGGATGTGCCGGCGTTCGCCAAGTTCGTGGGGCCGCTCTCGATGAGCGGAACCGGACCGGTCTGGAGAATAGAGCTCACCGCCCCGACGTGGGAGTGAGAGTCCTCAGTTCTCAGTCCTCAGTTCTCAGTCCTCAGTCCTCAGTCCTCAGTCCTCAGCCTGGACCGGGACGGGGTTCACGACGAGATTCTCAGGGTCACTCCCGAGGGGTCGACCCGTGTCACCCATGATCAGCCTGTCTGCGGAGCGCGTGGCGAGGGAGGTTCGCCACGCCTCGGAGCGCGAGGCGGCGTACAAGGCGTGGGCCGGCGAGAATCGCCGGGTCTTCTGGCAGAGCGTGGCACTCGCGTTCCTCGGTGTTCCGATCTACGCCGCAAGCTGGACCCTCACGGATCCGTCCCAGGTCGGCATCGTCCAGGCCGGCGCCTACTGCGTGAGCTATGTCGGTCCCTGGGTCCGGCTGCTGGTATTTCACCTGGGACGCGTCGATCAGGACTGACGCCGCGCGTCGCTCGGCGGGCCGCAGGTCCGGATTGACTCAGCGCCGCCTCGCGCGGCGGGCGGGCCTGGCGAGGTAGGGGGCGAGGACCGCCTCCAGATCCTCCCGCATCCAGCGCGCCGCGGTCCCCTTCTGGTAGAACCCCCAGGTCAGCATCGACCCGCTGAGCAGCGCATCCACGGTGCGGGCCAGCCGGGCGGGATCCGTTCCCTCCAGCAGCTCACCCGTTCGCTTCGCGGAGGCGATCAGGGACTTCAGTCCCGCGCGGGTGCCGCGGGCCTGCTTCACCAGATGCTTCCGAAACTCGGGGTCGGTGAGATCGATCTGCAGATAGGCGAGGTTCCGGAACAGGGCTGCCGGCGACACCGCCAGGCCCGCCATGCAGTCGGCGTAAGCCCGGAGCGCGGCGAGCGGGGAGCGGTGCTCCGCCTGGAGCCCGGTGATGAAGCCTTCGGTGGACGCGGCGAGCTGCTCCGACATGGTGAGGAGGAGGGCGCGCTTGGAGCCGAACCGCTGGACGACCGCGCTCGCCGTGAGGCCCGCCTCCGCCGCGATCTCGGCGAGGGTGAGGTCCGCCGGGCCGAGCCGCGTCATGGCGCGGATCGCCGCGGCATAGATGGCTTCGTCGCTGACCTTCCTCGGGCGTGGGCTCACGGGCTTGACGTTTCTAAATGGCGATTTAGGTTAATTACTTAATGACCGTTCAGTATACGAACCCGGCCCGGGCCCCGCAACGCCCGGCCGCCCACCCGGGAGGGTCCATGCGGAAGGTCACCTACGGCGGCGCCTGCAGTCTCGACGGCTTCCTCACCGGGCCGGGGGAGGCGATGGACTGGCTCCATTTCAGCCCGGACGTCCAGCGCATCATGGCGGAGTACTGGAAACGGATCGACACCATCCTCATGGGCCGGAAGACCTGGGAATTCGCCGCCGCGAGCGGGGGCGGAGGCGGCGGTCCTTCGAAAGGCATCACCACGTATGTCTTTTCCCGGACGCTCCGCGCCCGGCCGCCGAAGGGGGTCGCGCTCGTCTCGGACGACGCCGGGGGGTTCGTGCGCGCACTCAAGGCGAAACCCGGCAAGGAGATCTGCCTCATGGGCGGAAGCGAGCTGGCGCACAGCCTGTTCGAGGCCGGGTTGGTCGACGAGGTGGGCTTCAACATTCACCCGGTGCTGCTGGGCGCGGGCGTGCCGGTGTTCCTCCCCTCGCGGCAGCGAATCCGGCTCGAGCTCCTCGAGAACCGGACGATCGACGGCGGCTGCGTCCTGGCGACGTACCGGGTGGTGGGCTAGGAGTTAGAGGGGGCTAGGGAGCTAGGAAGCCAGGGCGTCCGGGGAATCGAGGACCAGCACGCCCGTCTCAGCCGCGCCGGGGCCCGACTCGGTGAACAGCGCGGCGGAGCGGCCGGACTCAGACTCGTAGCGCAGGGCGAGCTCCCGCAGGCGCGGCTGCGCGTCGACGGTGCCGAAAACGGCGACGGTCCCGCCGCTGCCCCCACCGGTGACCCTCGCGCCAAAGAGCCCCTCCCCCGGCCCGGTCGCCGCGACCAGCTCCACGAGGCGGTCCGTCCCCTCGCTGCCCAGCCCGCAGGCGCTGTAGCTCTGGTGCGAGGCGAACATCAGGCGGCCGAGGTCGATCGCGAGGCTGGGCTCGTCGGTGAGCCGGCCGAGCAGTTCCGCGAAACGGGTGACGCGCTCGTGCTCGTACACGGGATGCGCGGTCGCCTGGCGGACGGGGTACCGGCGCTCGCCGCGCACCTGGGTCGCGTCGTCGCCGATTCCATGGTACCGGGCGAGGAACTCCGAACCCGACATGACTGGCGGCAGCGCCGGGGCGAACTTCGCGGCGAATTCCGCAGGCGTGACATTGGCCAGGTAGCCGCCCCATCGCGCGTCGTCGATCCGCATGAGGGGGCCTTCCCGCCG
>Ga0256867_10001373_pt1 | contig 10288 bp, 10 predicted proteins | sample RVTome_15_FD_185939 | JGI IMG/M metagenome (GOLD analysis project Ga0256867, IMG submission 185939) | Soil microbial communities from uranium-contaminated site in the Upper Colorado River Basin, Wyoming, United States - RVT150D86 (HiSeq) ... | reverse complement strand
ACCCGGAGGTGCCAGTGGGTGAGGGCACGACGGTGTTCATGCTCCCGGTCGGCACGCCCGGTTTTCGCATCGGCAAGGTGTTCAACAAGAGCGGGTGGCGCTTCTACCAGAACGCCGAGCTGATATGCGAAGACGCGCGCGTGCCGCACGCGAACGTGCTGGGCGAAGTCAATGGAGGCTCGCGGGCGCGCCAGCGGGGCGGCGTGGTGGAGTTCAACGACTTCGAGCTGGCGTGCAACGCGCTGGGCGTGTGCGATGACGCGTGCGAGTGCGCGCTCAGCCACGCGAGGACGGAAAAACGCGGCGGAAGGCTCCTCATCGAGCACCAGTCGGTGCAGCTGAAGATATCCGGGATGCACATGCTTACCGAGGCGCTGCGCTCGTTCGTGATGCGCGTTGCGCAGGAAACCGACCGCGGGATATCGCGTCCGGCGAACAGCGTTCTGCTCATGAATTTTTCGGGAGACGTGATCCAGCGCGTGACGAAATTGAATCTCGCCATTCACGGCGCACCGGGTGGCGTCATGGATGCCCATGCCGACAAGCTCGTGCGCGACGGCATTATCTGGACGCACCTCGCGAGCGATGCCACCCAGCGTCTGAAAGTCATGCGACGCCTGTAGTCACCGGTGTAGTCACCGGGAGTCACCGGGTCGGACCAAGACAATCCTTTGATTCGAGATTAAAAAATCAGAAAATAGGGCGATAGGAAGGCCTTAAAAGGTCGTTTTTGGGCTAGAATTCGCGCGCTAAGCATCGGTCGTTATGAGCGGAAAGACTGCCTTTATGACTCGGATCGGCCTTATACGCCCGGTTTTGACGGGGAAATCGGCCCGCTAAGCGCGAAAAGCAGTGCTTCCTGAGCGGAAAGTGCAGAAACTACGCAGAGTTGGCATGTCCGACCCCTGCACTCCCTGCACTAGCCCCTAGCTGCACTACGCCTATGGAAACGATTCGAGAATGGCTCCGCCGGCATTTCAATAACCCCCAGGTGGTGGGCCTTGCGCTCGTCCTGCTGGCAGGATTCGTGATCGTCATCCTGTTCGGCAACATGCTCGCGCCGGTGCTTGCGAGCGTGGTGTTCGCGTACCTGCTGGACGGGCCGGTCGCGGTGCTGGAGCGGCACCGTGTGCGTCGCACGCTCGCGGTGACGGCGGTGTCGCTGCTCTTTCTGCTGGTGCTGCTGTTCACGCTGCTGGGCATACTGCCCCGATTGTCGGCGCAGCTGACACAGCTCATCGATCAGGTCCCGGACATGGTGGCGCGCGGCCACGAGGCGCTGATGCGGCTGCCCGAGCGCTTTCCCGAGTTCGTGAGCGAGGACCAGGTGATCGAGCTGATCACGGCGCTGCGCAGCGAGGCGGGACGACTGGGCCAGCGAGTCCTCTCGCTCTCGCTCGCCTCGCTGCTGGGGCTCATCACCTTTCTCGTGTATCTCATCCTGGTGCCCCTTCTCGTTTTCTTCTTTCTCAAGGACAAGGAGCAGATCATCGGCTGGCTGAGCGCGCACCTGCCGCGCGAGCGCACTTTATCGGCGACGGTCTGGCGCGAAGTGCATGCCCAGATTGGAAATTACGTGCGCGGCAAGGTGTGGGAGATTTTCATCGTGGGCGCGGTGAGCTACGTGACCTTCACCTTCCTGGGCCTGCAGTATTCGGTGCTGCTCGCGACGCTGGTCGGCCTCTCGGTCATCATTCCCTATATCGGCGCGACGGTCGTGACGATACCGGTCGCGCTCGTCGCATACTTCCAGTGGGGATGGAGCGCGCAGTTCGCGTGGCTGCTCATTGCTTATCTCGTCATCCAGGTGCTGGACGGGAACGTGCTGGTGCCGCTGCTCTTCTCCGAGGCGGTCAACCTGCACCCCATCGCCATCATCGTTGCCGTGCTCTTCTTCGGCGGCCTGTGGGGCTTCTGGGGCGTGTTCTTCGCCATTCCTCTGGCGACCCTGGTGCAGGCCGTGATCCGGGCATGGCCGCGGGCGCGGGAATTCCCGGCCGAAGCCTGAGCGCGATGGCCGCAAGCGCGCTTGCCACGAATGCCGCTGCGGTTGCGATCGCAACAGGGTAGGGAACCGGATGGGGCCGCTCGTCACACTCGTTGGCGGCACCGGTTTCGTCGGACGGGAGCTTGCCGCGCGCCTTGTCGCGCGGGGCGCGTCCGTGCGTGTCGTCGCGCGTCATGCGCCCGAATGCGCGTTCCTTCCAGGTGAGGTCGAGCGCATCCGCGGCAGCATCGAGGACCCGGCCACCGTCGAACGCGCCGTCGAGGGTGCTGCCGCGGTATTCGACCTCGTCGGCACTACCGCCGCGCCGGGCGCTGCCGCCTTCTACAGGCTGCATCGCGATGCGCCCGAACGGCTCGCGCAGGCTGCGCGGCGCGCAGGCGCCACGCGCTTTGTCTTCACGTCGGCCATGGGCGTCGCCGTTGACGCTCCCTCGCTTGCGGACCGCTCCAAGGCGGAAGGCGAGATCGCGGTGCGGGAGGCGTATCCAGGCGCGACGATCGCAAGGCCCGCGCTGGTTTACGGGCCGCACGACCATTTCTTCTCGCGGTTCATACCGCTCGTGCTCCGCGCGCCCGCGATTCCGCTGATCGGTGCGGGCGGCACGCGCTTTCAGCCCATGCACGTTTGCGACGTCGCCGAGGCGATGGCGCGGATGATCGAGGCACCGGAAGCGGCGGGGCGCATCTACGAGCTCGGCGCGGACGAGGTCTTCACGCTGCGGCAGCTCATTGAACGGCTGTGCCACGCGCTCGGGCGCCACCCGCGGCTGCTGCCTGTCCCCTTCGGGGTCGCGGAGGCGGGCGCGCGGCTTACACAATGGCTGCCCAATGCACCGCTCACTGCCGACCAGGTGAGCCTTCTCATGACCGACAAGGTGATGAGCGATCCGCGCAACGCGCCCACGGCACTCGGCGTGCACGCGCAGGGGATCAGTACATTTTTCGCCGCGCTCGGCGAGCGCGAGCGCCGTGCAGTGTGAGTTCTAGTGTGCTGTCCCGCAAATTACCTGCGAACTAGAAGCTCAACAAAATTCGGTCACGCAGCTTCTCGATCGTGGGCGGGAGCCCTCCCTTGTGCGTCACGGTCGCTTCGTCGCTGGACGTCGAGATCCGCGCGGATGCGTACGTGACATCGCTTTGCTGGCTCAGGGTTCTCTCGGAACAGGTCGATTGAGGGTTGGTGCTGGTGACCGTGCAGGGCGCGATGATGCGCGCTGTTACCGAAATGACGGTCGAGGCGGACTGGGCGCACGCGTCGCCAACGGCGAGCGTCGCGACGAGGAGCAGCAGCCGGCCGTCGACGCTCTCGAAGAGCGGCGCCGTTGCGACTTGCGCGAGAGAGACCGCGCGAGCGCGCTTGTTGGTCTCGCAATCCACCGCAACCCCCTGTGCCTGACAGTGTAATGCGACCGGGCGGGTCGACCAACGGGATCAAAGTGCCATCGTAGTAAAAGCGGAAATTGCGCTATCAGGCCTGAGCCTCGACCGAATCGGATCCGATTTCCCGTTTGGCAGGCAGCGGCAACTGATTTATCTGGACTATTTGCGTGTGCCCGGGAGTGTCCAGCCATCGGGCCATAGCCCGGTCATCCCGTATGTGACGGGTGGAGAGTCCAGTCAAATGGTCAGACGGTTCAGGCGCTCTTCCGACCCGATTTCGCCCCGGACAAACGCGTTGAACGCAAGGCTGATGCGGGTATGCTCGCCGGTCGTCTGCTCGACGCCGTGGGAAAGATTCGACGGGAAGAGCACCACATCGCCGACGCCTACGCTGAAGCACCACGATGGCGCGTTATACCAGTTGAGCTCGTCCTCACTTACGGAGAGCTGCGCCGCGCTGTTGCGGTAGAAGCAGATGCCGTCCAGCTCCTTATGCGCGTTCACGTAAAGCACGCCGCTGATGAGGCTGTTGGTGTGCGCGTGCCGGTGATGGGCTTCGCCCTTCTGCGTATAGTTGAGCCAGGACTGGGTGATATAGAACTCGAGCCTGGGGCTGGACGAGATGATCTTCTTCGCGTACTCGTTGATGCAGTCAGAGGCAAAGGAACGGATGGAACGCATTTCGGGAGCATCGAGGACATGGGTGTCGAGGCTACGCACGTTGTACACATTGGGGTGGGGGGAAGCCCGCATCCCCTCGAAGAACCGGTTCTCCTCCTCGGTGAACGTCCGCCCGATATTCGTCCTCATGACCGGCGTCGGGAAAATGGCTTCCCACGTTACCATCTGTGGCGGCTGACTTTAGAATGCATTCTGAACGGGGCGGCAGAAAGCTTACCGCATGGGTTGCGATTATTCAAAGGTCGAGAGCAATGGAGAACACGTTGGACGAGTTTGAATTCTTCCTGGAGAAGGACTGGTCGGACGGCCTGCCCGTCGTCACCCCGACCGAAGAGCGCGTGCGGGCCATGCTTGCCGGCACGGCGCGCGATCCCGACGAGGTGATCGGGGCCATTCCGCCGGCCGGAGGCATTGCAACCGTGCGCAACGTCGCCATCCATGCCGTGATGGCCGGCTGCAAGCCCGAATACTTTCCCGTCGTTCTGGGCGGCGCGGCGCTGATCCTTTGCGAAGAGCTCAACATGGGCGGCGTGCAATGCACGATGCACGGTGTCGCTCCGCTCATGATCGTCAACGGACCCTATGCGGAGCGGATCGGGGTGCGCGGCGGCAATGGCTGCTTCGGGCCCGGTTTTCGCGCAAACGCCACGATCGGACGCGCGATCCGGTTGATCCTGATGAATCTCGGCGGCGGTATCGCAGGAATCGCGTCGGCCACGGTTTTCGCCTCGCCGATCCGTTACACCGCGTGCCTCACGGAGCACATGGCGCGCAGTCCGTGGGAGAGCCTTGCCGTCTCGCGCGGATACTCCGCCGATGACAACGTGATCACCTGCGCAATGGTCGAAAGCCCGCGGCTCCATTTTGACGACGTCAGCACGGAGCCGCAGCGGCTCCTCGCGGGAATCGGCGACGCGATGACGGCGCCCGGATCGTGGAACATGTGGTTCAACTCCGACATGGTGGTGGCCATGAGCCCGCAGCACGCGGGCCTGTGCGCCGACGCCGGCATGAGCCGTCGCGACGTGCAGCACCGGCTGTGCGAGCTTGCCGCTCGTCCCCAGAAAAATCTCAAGCGGGGCGGAAACTGGCGGCCCGAACGCGCGCGGGCGATGGGGCTCGATCCGGAAGACGACGAATGCCTCGTCAAGGCGGTGAAGGATCCTGACCGGCTGCACCTGATCGTTGCCGGGGGCCTGGGCCCCGTCACAGCGGTGTGCCACGGCTGGAACGAGTCGAGCCGCGCTGTCCACAGTGCGTACTCGGTCTGACACGGCCGCGACGGTTGCGTCATAATTAGGGACGGCGCACCTTTGAAGAGAGAAAGGCCCGAGCATGGCAAACGATCTCGGTTTCATTGATCCTACCGCCGGCGGAAGCGGCGTGAAGATCGCGCCGGCGGCGCGTCCGAAGGACCTGGCGGGCAAGGTGGTGGGGCTCCTCGACAACACGAAGGAGCAGGCCGACGTGATACTGGAGACGGTGGCGGAAGCGCTGCGCAGCCGTTACGGGGTCGCCAGGGTCCTCATCCGGCGCAAGGAGCACTACTCGAAGCCCGCAACCGCCGCCCTGATCGATGACATGGCGAAAGAGGTGCAGATTGCGGCGGCGGCGCTCGGCGGGTGAGGCTCCTGCACGTTGTGCAGTGTGCACGACACGATCGAGTTCGAGAAACGGGGCATTCCGGCGACGGTGTTCCTGACGCAGGTGTTCAAGAATGCGGCTGTCTACCAGTTTCGCACCAAGGGAATGGACGGCCATCCATTCGTGGAGCTGCCGCATCCGGTGAGCAACCTTACGACGGAACAGATGCGCGCTTTGACGGAGCGCTACGTCGACGAGATGGTCTCGCAACTCACGCAGCCTCGTAAAACGTGAAACGTTAAACGTGCGGCGATTGAAGATTATCCCGGTTTCCGCAATGCTGAGGAGGAAGGAATGAGAAATCGATTTTTTTGGGGCGGGCTGACGGCAGCGCTCTGCGCGATCAGCATCCAGGTTTTTGCAGCGCAGGCCGGCTACCCGCAACGGCCGATCCGCTTCATCGTTCCCTACTCGGTAGGCGGCACGTCCGATCTGATCGGCCGCCTTCTCGGCGCAAAGCTCACGGAAGAGCTTGGCGTGCAGCTCGTCGTCGACAACCGCGGCGGCGCCGGCAGCACGCTCGGCACCGCCCTGGCGGCCCAGGCCAATCCGGACGGCTACACCGTCATTCTCAACAACATCGGCCTCGCGGTGAACGAGACGCTGCGCCCGAAGCGAGCCTACGTCGCGTTGAGAGACCTCGCGCCGGTTTCTATTGCGGGCTTCACCCCGAGCGTGCTGATCGTCAACAACGATCTGCCGTACAGGACCATCAAGGATTTCGTCACGGCGGCCAGGGCGCAGCCGGGCAAGATCGCGTTTGGTTCAGCGGGAGCAGGCAGCTCGACACACCTGTCCATGGCGTATTTCATGAGCGTCGCGAAGATCGACCTGCACCACGTTCCGTACAAGGGCGGCGGGCCGGCCGTGAGGGACGCAATCGCCGGGCAGGTGCAGTGCGTGATGGTGCCGATCCCGACCGTGTACGGCCACATCAGGGCCAAGCGCCTTCGCCCGCTGGGAGTGAGCAGCAGCAAGCGTTCGCCGGTCCTGCCCGACCTGCCTACGATTGCCGAGGCCGGTGTGCCGGGCTACGAGTTCAGCACCTGGTACGGCGTTCTGGCCCCGGCGAAGACACCGAAGCCGGTCATTGCGCGGCTCAACGCCGCGGTGGTCAAGGCGTTGAAGGACCCGTCGCTGCGCGAGAAGCTGCTGGCAACGGGGCTCGATCCCCAGCCGTCGACTCCGGAAGAATTCGCCCGTTTGATTCGTTCCGAGACAGCTCGCTGGAGGAAGGTGATCGAGCAGGCGGGCATTCCCAAGGCTTAGCGCCTGCCCGAGCACGCGGAAGAGGGCCGGCGCGCAAGCCGGCCCTTGTTTTCCCGGGCGCGCCTCTCCCGTCGCAACGCTGCAGCGGCGGGAGCGGGCTGCGAAGTGAATGGAAGGCCATGGAACAAATCTTCATCGTCAACGAGGACCAGCGCGCCATCCTCGAGACCGTCGAGCGCTTCGTCGAGGAGGAGGTGAGACCGCGGGCGGCGCAACTCGACGCGAAGACCGACCCGGCCGAGGGATTCTCATGGGAAATCGTCGAAAAGGCCCACGAGCTCGGAATTCGGACAATGACGCTCTCCGAAAAGTGGGGCGGCTTGGGCACCGACTCTCTCACCACCGCCATGGTGATCGAGGAGCTTGCGAAGGGCGACATCGGGGTGTCCGTCATCTTCGCGCAGACGCTGAAGATCGCCCAGATCATGGAGAAAGCGCTCAACGCCGAGCAGCAGGCCCGCGTCCTGCCGGAGTTCTCGTCCGATCCCCGCGGCATGCTCGCGATCGGCATTACGGAGCCGGATACGGCCTCGAATTATTTCCTTCCGTATCCGGCGCCCTTTCGCACCACCGCGAAGCGGGGAACAGGCGGATGGATCCTGAACGGGATGAAGCACTTCATCTCGAACGGCAACCGGGCGAGCTTCTATCTCCTCTTCGCCCAGACGGAGGCGGGCAAGCCGCTTGCGGAGGGCTCGACCTGCTTTCTCATCGAGCGCGGACGCGCGGGCTTCAGCATCGGGCGCGTGCACGACAAGATGGGCGAGCGGCTTGCCAACAACGCGGAGCTCATCTTCCAGGACTGCTTCGTGCCGGACGAGAACGTCGTCGGCGCGCCGGGCAAGGGCTTCGGCATCCTCGGGCAGTTCTTTCCCATGAGCAACGCCTACGCGGCGGCGACGATTCTCGGCGTTGCGGTTGCCCTGCACCAGAAGGCGATCGAGTGGGCAAAGGTGCGCGTGCAGGGCGGAAGACCCCTGATCGAGCATGACGGCATCCGCGCGCAGCTTGCCGAGATGCGGATGCTGATCGATGCTTCGCGCTCGTACCTACACCGCGCCTGCTGGCTCGCCGACCACCAGGAAGAGGGCTGGGACAAAACACTGGGCGCGCTGCCCAAGGCGATGGCGGCGCAGGCGGCGTGGAAGATCGCGACCTGGACCCTGGAAATCCACGGGGGGCACGGGTATATGAAGGAATTCGGCGTCGAGAAGCTCATGCGCGACGCGGCAGCCTTCCTTCACTCGGACGGCGTCAATCGCACGCTGTTTCTCAAGGCGGCCAACTTCATGTTCGGCGACTGATCCGCGCGCGAGATCCAGATGAAGGCGATGATCCTCACCGCGGCCAATGCGCCTTTCGAGCTCACCGATGTTCCGGACCCGGTGGCGGGACCGGGGGAGGCGGTGGCGAAGGTGCTTGCCTGCGGGTCCGGCCTCACGATCCAGCACATCAAGGCGGGACGCATTGCCGCCCAATTTCCGCGCATCATCGGGCACGAGATCACGGGCGAGATCGTGGAAGTGGGCCAGGGCGCAGCCGGGCTCCGCGTGGGAGATCCGGTAACCGCGTACTACTACTTGTGCTGCGGCCATTGCCGGTGGTGCCTCGCAGGCCTGGAGCCGTTGTGCGAGGCGAGCGGCGGTAACGTCGGGCGCCACTGTGACGGCGGCTACGCGCAATACATCCGGCTGCCGGCGCACATCTTTCTCCGGCTGCCGGAGGGACTCGATTATCGCGCCCGTCCTGCCGAAGTCGGCGTCATGAACGACGCGATCGCCACGCCGTACAAGGTCCTGCGCCGCGCTCGCGTCAAGGCCGGAGAAACGGTCGCCGTGTTCGGGGCGGGCGGCGGCGTGGGCATCCACCAGGTGATGCTGGCGAATTGGGCGCGAGCGCGCGTCATCGCGGTCGATGTCGCGAGCAGCAAGTTCGAAGCGTGCCGCAAGGCCGGGGCCGATGCCGTCGTGGACGCGTCGTCGGGCGACGTGGCCGACGCGCTGCTCGATCTCACGCGGGGCAACGGCGTGGATGTGGTCATCGATTACGTCTCCACCACCGCCACGCTCGAAGCGGGCGCAAAAGCGCTCGGGCGCCGGGGGCGGCTGGTGACCCTCGGAGGCGCGGGGCAGCGCTTTCAGGCGTCTTCCCTCGAGATGCTCCTCAAGGAGCAGGAGCTGCTCGGCAGCCGTTACGTCTCGCGCGCGGAGGTCCTGGAGGCGCTCGACCTTGTCGTCCGCGGCGCAGTATGGCCAATGGTCACCGAGATCCGGCCGCTCAAAGAAGCCGAGGCGGTCCACGCGAAGGTGGAACGCGGGGAAGTGATCGGCCGCGCTGCTTTATTGATCGATGTGTGAATGGTGAATCGTGAATTGTGAATGGATCTTCGCCAGTGAGAGGTGAGGAGCGTGGAGTGAGGGTATGAGGTTCGGGCTTTTCGGCACTGCGCAGGCGAATACCAGCGATCTCGCGCCCGGTCTGGGCCAGGGGTTCAAGGATTACGTCGAGTTCAATGTCGAGGCCGAGGCGCTCGGCTACTGCAGCAGTTTCCTGGTCGAGCATCATTTCACCGGATGGAACCAGGTCTCGGCGACCTTGAACGTGCTGACATGGGTGGCGGCGCGTACCCGCACGTTGCGCGTGGGAAGCGCGGTCATGGTATTGCCCTGGCACAATCCCGTGCTGCTGACGGAGCAGGCGGCGACGCTCGATCTTCTCTCGGGCGGGCGCCTCGATTTCGGCGTGGGCAAGGGCTACCGCTACACCGAGTTCAAGGGTTTCTGCATCCCGATAGAGGAAGCCGATGCCCGATTCGACGAGGCGCTGGACGTCATCATGCGGGCGTGGAGCGCGAACGGCCGTTTTTCCCATCGCGGCCGTTTCTGGCAGTTCGAGGACATTGCGGTCGAGCCGCCGACGTTTCAGAAGCCGCATCCGCCGTTCTGGATGGCGGCTGGAAGCACGGCTTCGATCAAACGGGTCGCCGAGCGCGGCTTTAATCTCCTGCTCGATCAGTTTGCCACGCCCGAAGTGACGGGCGAGCGCATCGCGCTCTTCAAGGCCGAGGTCGAGGCGAGGGGTCGCGCGTTCGACCCCGCGCAGGTCGCGCTGGCGCGCGACGTCTATGTCGCCCGGGACGCAGCCGACAAGATGGCCGCGCTGGAGCGCAATGCCAGACTGCGCCAGCGCACGGTGGAAGTGGCCCGCGCACCGGGCCGCGAAGGAGGCTCGCACATCCTGTCGTACGAGCATACGGCCGAGGCGAGCGAGAGCGTCGCGCTCTACGGAACGCCGGACGAGATCTTGA
>Ga0256867_10001372_pt1 | contig 10300 bp, 9 predicted proteins | sample RVTome_15_FD_185939 | JGI IMG/M metagenome (GOLD analysis project Ga0256867, IMG submission 185939) | Soil microbial communities from uranium-contaminated site in the Upper Colorado River Basin, Wyoming, United States - RVT150D86 (HiSeq) ... | reverse complement strand
CGCCATTATGACCCCGCGCTCAAGGCGTGGCGCGACAGCGAGCCCCAGGCGTGACCGGCACGCTGGTGGCTCAAGGCCCGCCGGCGACCCGCCTGGGAGAGCCGAACGCGGTCGCGATCGGCTTCTTCCTGGTGTTCATCGCCATCACGCTCGTCATCACCCGCTGGGCCGCACGGAAGACCCGAACCACCGAACAGTTCTACGCGGCGGGCCGGACGGTCAGCGCGGGACAGAACGGCCTCGCCCTGTCCGGCGATTACATGAGCGCCGCTTCGTTCCTGGGCATCGCGGGCCTGGTGGCCACGACCGGATTCGACGGGCTCATCTATTCCACCGGCTGGCTGGTGGGCTGGCCGATCGTGCTCTTCCTCATCGCGGAGCCGCTGCGCAACCTCGGCAAGTACACCTTCGCGGACGTCGTTGCCCTCGACCGCCGCCAGGGGCCGGTTCGCACCGCCGCGGCCATCGGCACGTTGTCGACCGTGCTGTTCTACCTGATTGCGCAGATGGTCGGCGCCGGCGGCCTGATCCGGCTCATGTTCGGGTTGTCCTACGAGACCGCGGTGCTCCTGGTCGGCGCGGTGATGATCGCGTACGTGCTGTTCGGAGGCATGATCGCGACCACCTGGGTGCAGATCGTGAAGGCCGTCCTGCTGCTCGGGGGGGCGGGGCTGCTGGCGGGCATGGTGCTGAGCCGGTTCGGGTGGAACCCGGCGCGCCTGTTCGCCGCGGCGGCCGAACAATATGGTGACGGCGTCCTCGCGCCGGGCCGGCTGGTCGCCAATCCGCTCGATGCAGTGTCCCTCGGGCTCGCCCTGATGTTCGGCACAGCGGGCCTGCCGCACATCCTCATGCGCTTCTTCACCGTGCCCGACTCGCGGGCCGCCCGCACCTCGGTCGTATACGCGACCGGGCTGATCGGCGCGTTCTACCTGCTCACGTTCGTGATCGGCTTCGGGGCCATGGTCCTGGTCGGCCCCGAGGCGATTCAGGGCATCGACCGTGGGGGCAACATGGCGGCGCCTCTCCTCGCGGAAGCCCTGGGCGGGACGGCGTTCCTGGGGTTCATCGCCGCCGTGGCGTTCGCCACCATCCTGGCCGTGGTGGCCGGCCTCACCCTCTCCGGCGCGGCCGCGCTGTCGCACGACCTCTGGGTTCACGTGGTCCGCCATGGCGAGGCACCGGGCTCGGAACAGCTTCGCGTCGCGCGCATCGCGGTCGTGGTGCTGGGTGTGCTCGCCGTGACGCTCGGCATCACGTTCAAGGGCCAGAACGTGGCGTTCATGGTCTCGCTGGCATTCGCCATCGCGGCGAGCGCGAATTTCCCGGCGATCCTGCTTTCCATTGTCTGGCGCGGAGCGACCAGTGCCGGGCTCGTCGCCAGCATGGTCGTCGGCGCCGCGAGCACCCTGATCCTGATCTGGCTCTCCCCGACGGTGCAGGTGGATCTGCTGCAACGCGACGGCGCGCTCTTTCCGCTCAAGAACCCTGCGCTGGTGACGATTCCGCTGTCGTTCCTGGCAGGGATCCTCGGTTCCATGCTGACGGCAGGCACCGCCCGTGACGAGCGCTCGAAGCATGGCGCCCGGCTGGCGCGGATGCATGGCGGGGCGGGCTCGTCGAATTAGATGGTTACCGGACAAGAAGACGCGGGTTTACAACAACAACCGCTGATGAAACCGGTCAAGGGGACGATGGCCGCCTGGAAAGGCTCCACACGTACGCGGCAACCGCGCGGATCTCCTCGTCCGAGAGAGCCGACCCACCGCGCGCCGGCATGGGCGCTCCAGTCTTGGATTCGTCCTCCGGAATCCCCCTGATCACCTGGGCGATGATCTCTTCGTAGCGTCCGTTGTGATGGAGCCAGAGCGTATCGGTCAGATCGGGACCGACCGATCCTTTCGCGTCGATGCCGTGGCACGCCATGCACAGACCGGCTCCCTGAAAGAGCTCTTTGCCTTTGGCGATCATTTCCGCGGTGACCCCCGTGGGCGGCGGTTCGCCCGGCGGGGAGGATTGCGCGGCGAGGGTTGCCGGCAAGAGGAGCAGCATCGAGAGCAGGCGCATAGGGTAAGCAATATAGAGTCCCCTCATCGCCCCGCCCACACGCGCCAGGTGCTCTCGGCGAGCCCGATCGTGAGAAGCTGCTGACGGCGCACCAGGGGCATCCTGAGCAAACGAGGCTCCTCGACCAGTTTTTCCAGCCAGCGGTCGTCGGAGTAGCTCGCCGAGCGCAACCCGAGCTCGCCAAACCGGCGGCTGTCCCGATCCAGGAGGGCCTGAACGCCGAACTTCTGGGCGAATCTCGTCAGCTCGCCCCTGGAAGCGGCCCGCTCCGCCAGATCGACGAAATGGACGCGAATCCGGCGCTCCGCGAAGAACCGCAGCGCCGCGCGAGTGTCGGCGCTCTTCTTGAGCCCAAAGACCTGGACTTCCACCGGCTCAACTCCGGACGGGCGTGGAGCGTAAGGTAAGAGCAATCGACCTGAACTCCCGGGCATCGGCGCCGGCCTTCTGACCGTCGGGGGCAAATGGTTGGCTCTCAACCCGTCTGGCCCGTAGATTCCACGGTCGCCTCAACCTCCTCATCTCCGATGGAGCAGCCCATGTATTTCCGTACGGCGGGCCGGGTCGGGCTCCTGGCCGCGGTCGCCACCGCCGCAGCCATGGGCCTTGCCTCGCCGCTCGCCGCTCAGGAAGGCCCCTGGGCGCTCACGAACGCCCGCATCCAGACCGTCAGTCGCGGAGTGATCGAGCGGGGCACGGTGCTGATCCGCAACGGCCTCATCGAAGCCGTCGGTCCGTCGGTCCCGGTCCCCCCGGACGCCCGGGTGATCGACCTCACCGGCCGCACCGTCACACCCGGGATCCTCGACCTCACCTCTTCGCTCGGCCTGCCAGCGGCTCCCGCTCCCACTGGCGGCGGCGGTGGCGGGGCCCAGGCCGCACAGAGCGCAGGGCCGCGTCCCGGAACTCAGCCGGAGCGGAGCGCGAGCGCGGAGCTTCGCATTTCGCCGGCCGACATCCGCCCGCTGCGTGAGGCGGGCATCACGGCAGTGCTCGTCGCCCCGGCCCGCGGGCTGTTTCGTGGGCGGTCCGCCCTGGTCCCACTACGGGACAGCGCGGGGCCGAGCGACGTGGTGCGCGGCACGGTGGCCGCGCATTTCGGCTATCAAGGCGTCCCCGGTGACTATCCCGGCACGCTGCTTGGCGTGATCGCCCACCAACGGCAGCGCCTGTACGACGCCCGGCGTCATGGGCTGTTGCTCGACCGGTGGCGGCAGAACCCGAAGGGAATGACGCGGCCCGAGAACGATCCCGCGCTCGAGGCGCTGGTACCGGTCGTTCGGGGCGAGATGCCGGCGTTCGTCGAAGCCAGCAGCGAGAACGAAATCCGGCGCGCCGCCCGGCTCGCCAAGGAGTTCAATCTCAAACTCACCGTCGTCGGGGCCACCGAAGGGTTTCAGGCCATCGATGCGCTCGCCGGGCAGAGCGCGGTGGTCTCCACGAACTTCCCGCGCCCTACCGAGATGACCCGCTGGTCCTACCGCATCAGCCTCAAGCCGCCGGCCGGTGACAGCGCCGCCTGGGCGCGCGAGGGCGTGAGGCTGGCGCAGGGCAACGCCGCGGCGTTGCACCGGGCAGGCGTGAAGTTCGCGCTCGCCTCCGGCGGCGCCCGGCCTGCGGACTTCCTCGGTAACGTCCGAAAGGCGATCGCGGCCGGGCTCCCGGCGTCGGCCGCCCTCGAGGCGTTGACGTTGCGCGCCGCGGAGCTGGCCGGCGCGGGCGAGGTGCTCGGCAGCATCGAGGCGGGGAAGATCGCCAACCTGGTCGTGACCGATGGCGACCTCCTCAGCGATTCCGCCAGAGTTCGGACCGTGTTCGTCGACGGGATCCGCTATGAAGTGACCCCGCCCGCCGTCCGGGCGGTCGCCGCCGCCGGAGGGACGAATGACGGCGCGGGCGCGGTGCAGGTCGCAGGCGCCTGGAACATGACGATGAACTCGCCCCAGGGCGTCATGGAAATCCTGATGCAATTCACGCAGACCGGCGACACCTTCGCCGGCACACTCACGAGCTCGCTCGGGGAGCAGCAGGTCGAGGACGGCCAGGTCAGCGGCCGGGTACTCACCTGGAAGTCCACCATCCAGTTCGGTGGCCAGACCATGACGCTGTCCTATCGAGCCGACGTGGACGGCAACCGGATGTCCGGTACCGCGGAGCTCGGTACTTTCGGCAGCTCGCCCTTCACCGCGGAGCGGAGGCCATAATGCGCCATGCTTTGATGTTGCTGCCCCTGCTCGCGGGGTCCGTCGCAGCCCAACAATCCGGCGGCCGTGCTGCAGGCGGCGCCGGGGACAGCGCCCGCCTCGCCGCGGCCGGTCCGGCGCTCCAGGTGCCGATTCCGCCCGCGGGCACTCTGGTGGCCATCACCAACGCCACGATCATGACGGCGAGCCGCGGCACCATCGAGAAGGGCACGGTGCTGATCCGGAACGGGAAGATCGCCGCGGTGGGAGCCAGCGTTTCCGTCCCCGCCGGCGCCCAGGTCATCGACGGAACGGGCCGTTACGTGATTCCCGGCATTATCGACGCGCACTCGCACAGCGCCTCCGAGGGGATCAACGAGGGAAGCCGTTCGATCACCGCGCAGGTTCGCCAGGCGGACGTGCTCCGTGAGGACGCGATCGGCCTGTGGCGAAGCCTGGCCGGCGGGGTGACCACCCTCAACATCCTGCATGGCTCGGCCAACACGATCGGCGGGCAGAACGCCGTGGTGAAAATCCGGTGGGGATTGCCGGTGGATTCGATGCTGTTCGCCGAGGCGCCTCCCGGTATCAAGTTTGCCCTGGGCGAGAACGTGCGGCAGACGAACCGGCCCCAGAGCCCGGGACGGACCCAGCGCTATCCTCGAACCCGTCAGGGCACCGAGCAGCTCTTACGGGATGCGTTCACCCGGGCCAGGGAGTATCAGACCGAGTGGAAGAGCTACGAGACCGCGCGGAAGGCGTGGAAGCGGCCGGCACCGGAGCCGATCCCGCCCGCCCGGGATCTTCAGCTCGACGCGCTCGTCGAGATTCTCGACGGCACGCGGCTGGTGCACGCACACTCGTACCGTTCCGACGAGATCTACATGCTGCTCCAGGTCGCCAAGGACTTCGGATTCCGCATCGCGTCCCTGCAGCACGTGCTCGAGGGCTACAAGGTGGCCGATGAGATTGCGGCAGCCGGCACCGGCGCGTCGACCTTCGCCGACAACTGGGCGTACAAGCTCGAGGCCTGGGACGCGATTCCCCATAACGCGGCCCTGATGGCGGAGCGGGGCGTCAAGGTCTCGATCAACTCCGACTCCGACGAGCGCGCGCGCCGCCTGTACCAGGAAGCGGCCAAGGCCATGAAGTACGGCGGTGCCTCGGAGGAGGAAGCGCTCCGGATGATCACGCTCAACGCGGCGGGGCAGCTCGGGATCGACAAGCAGGTGGGGTCGATCGACGTTGGAAAGGACGCCGACATCGCGATCTTCAACGGGCACCCGTTCGCCCCGGCCAGCCGGGTCGAAATGACCCTGATCGATGGGCGGGTCTTCTTCGACCGCTCGAAGGCACCGACGCTCGAGAACCTGATCGAGCAGATGAAGCGCCGGCCGCGCGCCACCACGACGACCGAGACGGACGGAGGTGTCCGGTGATCCGCCCCACGGGTCTTGCCGCGCTGGCAGCCACTTTTCTCGCCGGCCCGCTCGCGGCGCAGGCCGCCCCGGCCGGCCGCGCGACCACGTACGCCATCACGAACGCGACGATCGTGCCGGTCGTAGGCGCGAGAATCGAAGGCGGCACCCTCGTCATGCGCGGCGGCCGAATCGAAGCGGTCGGCGCCGGACTCACCCCGCCCCCGGGAGCGCAGGTGATCGACGGCCGCGGGATGTTCGTGTACCCCGGGCTCATCGACGCCGGCGTACAGCTGGGTCTGGTCGAAATCGGCTCGGTGCCGGGTGGCCAGGACATCCAGGAGCTGGGCCAGTTCAATCCGCACAACAACACGCTGACGGCGATCAATCCGCACTCCGAGCACTTCCCCACGACCCGGGTCAACGGGATCACCTCGGTGCTCACCTCCGCGCAGGGCGGGCTGATCCACGGGACGGCCGCGCTCATCGACCTGACCGGATGGACCAGCGACGAGATGGCGGCCAAGGGCCGGGCAGCGATGGTCATGACGTACCCGAGGGTCTCGGGCGGCCGCTTCGGCGGACGAGGCCGGGGCCAGGGACAAGGTGACGCCGCGGAGCAGGTCAACCGGCAGGTGCAGGAGCTCACGACCTACCTGCGCGAAGCGAGGGCCTACAATGCCCTGTCCAGCCCCGCGAAGGCGAACCTGCGGTTCGCCGCGCTGGGTCCCGCGTTGCGCGGCGAGATGCCGGTCATCTTCAACGTTCAGACCGACGGTCAAATCCGGGGTGTGCTGGCGCTCGCGGACAGCTTCAGCCTCAAGGTCATTCTGCGTGGGGCCGCGGAGGCCTGGATGCTCGCCGACACGCTCGCCGCCCGGAAGATTCCGGTGATCGTGGGACCGATGACCCAGGTGCCCGAGCGCGACCTGCCGTATGACGCCGTCTACGCCAACCCCGGCGTCCTGGCCCGTGCCGGCGTGCTGATCGCGTTCCAGAGCGATGACGGAGGTACCGGGGACAGCCGGAACCTCCCGTACAATGCGGCGCTCGCCACCGCCTACGGACTCGATCCCGAGGAGGCCCTGCGCGCGATCACGATCAATCCGGCGCGCATCCTGGGCGTCGAGAGCACGCTCGGCAGCCTCGAGGCGGGGAAGGCCGCGAATCTCTTCGTGACCACCGGCGACCCGCTTGACGTCCGGACGCTCGTCAAGCACGTGTTCATTCGCGGGGAGCCAATGCCGTGGAATGACAGGCACACCGAGCTCTATGAGCAGTTCAGAGTCCGTCCGAAGCCGTAGTCGAGGAACCGCTGACCGACGCCCGCTTCAACCCGCGGAACGGCGTGCTCGGCGCTCGGCGGGTCGAGCCGTGAGGGTGGTTGCCCTGGCAGCCATCACCGTCGCCTCCACCGGGGCGACGGTCGCCGCCCGGGCCCAAGTCCCCGCACCGCAGGCGGCTCCTGCCGGGTGGCGCGGACTGATCGGGGAGTACGGTGACGGGACCATGGTCCTGGAGCGAGCCGGACGCCTCGTGCTGCGTCTCGATTCCGTGACGGAGCGCCGACTCACGCCGGTCGGGCGGGACCGCTTCGCGGCACTCGCGCTCGGCGTACCGGGCCACGCCCAGGTGCGGTTCGCACGCGGCACGAGCGGCAATGCTGCCGCCCTGCTTCTGGGAGATTCCGTGCTCCTCCGTCGTGCGCTCGGCGTGGACGACGGCGCGGTCTTCCGCATTACCCCGCTCCGGCCGGTCGAGGAGCTCCAGCGCGAGGCGGACGCCGCGACCCCGCCCGCGGAACCGCAATCGTTCCGACCGAGCGATCTGGTGGAGCTCGGGTCGCTCGACTCGACCATCCGCCTGGATATTCGCTACGCGGGCACCCGCAACTTCCTCGGTACCCCGTTCTACGCCGAGGCACGAGCCTTTCTCCAGCGGCCCGCCGCGGAGGCCGTGGCCCGGGCGCATCGGCGGCTGGCGCCCCTCGGCCTGGGCCTTCTGATCCATGACGCATACCGCCCCTGGTCCGTCACGAAGATGTTCTGGGACGCGACACCGCCGGCTCAGCGGGACTTCGTGGCCGACCCCGCGCGCGGATCACGGCACAACCGCGGCGCCGCGTTGGATCTCACGCTCTTCCTGCTCTCGAGCGGCGAGCCCGTGGAAATGCCCGGCGGATACGATGAGTTCTCCCGGCGCTCCTACCCGGATTACCCCGGGGGCACCACCCGTCAGCGCTGGTATCGCGACCTGCTGCGCTGGGCGATGGAGGCGGAAGGATTCACCGTCTTCGAGTCGGAATGGTGGCACTTCGACTGGAAGGACTGGCGGGAGTACGGGATCGGGAATGAGGCGTTCGAGAAACTGAGGAGAAGCCCGTGACACCGCCCACCGTCAGTTGGGTGCGTGCACCCCTGCCCCGCCATAGTGCCGGTTTCGTCCGATCGTCGGCCCCCCGAACCCGGCCCCCGTGTTATTCACTCTAGCGATCGTCTGACGGATGCTCCCCGGAAACGGCGAGACGCGAGCGTTCTTGCCGTAGGGGTCGGTATACCACGCTTCCGGCCCGTCGGCGTTGTCGACGCGGTTGGAATTGATATCCACGACGCGAAGGACGCCGTTGAACGGCGAGCGCGGGTCGGTCTGGGTGATTCCGGGGATACTGCCGTTCGCGGTCGCGCTCTGACATCCGCCTCCCCGTGCCTGGTCGCCGTTCCCCTCGGTGGCGTAGCAGAGGTCGATGACCCGGCCGGTGAGGTCGCCGAGCGCGGGGTCGTGGAACCGGCTCGGGAATTCGACCTGGAAGTACGGATCGAAAGAGGCCAGGGTCCGGCCCTGCTCCGTCTTGAGGGTGGTATGCGTCTCCCAGCTCTCATGAAGCCCCGATTTGAACGACGACACCTGGCCCGCCGCGACAAGGACGTGCTGGTCGACACAGAACCGGTCCGGGATCTTTCGCTGGCCGCCGCCTTGCGGCGAATTGGCCGGGGTCGCCGTCCCGACGGGAATCCGGACGCCGTCGCAGCTGCGGGTGAACTCGCCGGGACGCCCGATCGCGGCCATCACCGTTACGTGCATCTCGGTGCCTTCGGTGCACTTGATGTGGTAGATCAGTTCATGGACATTGTTGGTGAAGGCATCCTTCGAGTGGGTGCCCTGATGCAGCTTGACCAGGACGTCGCACCGGATGTCCAGGACCTGACCGGCAACTCCCCCGATGTTCATCTCGATGTCGTTCTCCCACTCGACCTTGTGCCCGACATGGTCTTCATGCCGGCGGCCGTTGGGGTCCCAGGCGTCGAGAACCTCGTTCGCGTAGCCGAAGGGCAGCGGACCCACGCTCGGGTAGAGAGCCGAGCCGGCCGGGTCGCGGCCGTGCTCGTGGCCGAAGGTGCATCCGGTTGCCGGATCGACCGGCGGATGCCAGGTGGGGTACGCCTTGCCGTCGGGGCCGACCGCCGCGTAGCGATTGTGGACTTCGATCGGGCAGGTGTCGCCCGACCCGGGCTTCCAGGTCAGCAAGGCCACGCTCGCGGGCGCGGTCGAGGGGTCGCTGGGGCCGTTCGGGCCACCGCCGGCGCAGGCGGCGAGCAGGCCGGACACAGTCGCCGCCACCGCGGCGTGAACGCGGAACGCACGCATCGTCTTCTCCATGGTTCTAGTGCCGGGTTAACCCGACGCCGAGCTGGACGAGCACGGCATGGCCGCTCGCCGGGAGCCGGTCGCGCCGGAACGACACGTCCTGCTCCCATGATTCGGACCAGAGTGCCCCGCTGGCCGACCCGAGCACCGTCACGAAGGGAACGATCGACAGCACGGGATTCACCCGCACCTCATAGCCGGCGCCGAGGCTGATCGCGAGGGCGCGGGAGACCACGGCGTCATTGTCCTCCCAGGCGCGCCAGCGGCTCACCCCGACGCCGCCTTTGACGAAGTAGCCGTGCCGGGGCGAGGGATACCACCACGCGGCGCCGCTCAGGGCGAGCAGCCGGCGGCTGCCCGCGTCGGCGCGCCGCTGCCACCCGGTACCTTCGACGCCGAGCAGCAGGGATCGCGTGAGGGTGGTCCCGAGGCGGACGTACGCGGCAGTGCCCCGCTCGCCCTCGTCCGCGCACACCGAGCACCGCATGCTGCCGGCTCCGGCGCCGACGCCACCGCCGAACCAGAACCCCTCGCGGGCATCCGATGCCAAGCTGCGCAGGGCCCCGGTCCGCGCGGCGACGGTCGAGACCTGCATCGCGCCCTGCGCCGTGCCGTCTGTGGCCGCCGCGAGGGCAACCACTCCGAGAATCGTGATTACTCGTGCACGCATGCGTACCTGTCGCCTGAACGTGAAGAGTGCTGCGCGCAGCACCATGCAGCGGCACGCGCGCACCGTCTCATCAAGGCAGGAGGCGTGCCCGGGCTTCAGCGGAGGAGGCACGAGGGCGGACTATCACCTACATATGCCGGCGACGAAGCGGAGCTGACCGCCCGCGCGAAGGGAAGCCCCGCCACGTCGCGGAGTGCGAGAGCGCACCCGGTGGCGCGGACCACGCCGCACGCACCGGGTTGCATTACCGTCCCGGCGAAAGGTCAGGCCGGCTTCCGCGCCCGCACGAAGGCACCCATGAACTTTCCGTCGACCTG
>Ga0256867_10001371_pt1 | contig 10300 bp, 14 predicted proteins | sample RVTome_15_FD_185939 | JGI IMG/M metagenome (GOLD analysis project Ga0256867, IMG submission 185939) | Soil microbial communities from uranium-contaminated site in the Upper Colorado River Basin, Wyoming, United States - RVT150D86 (HiSeq) ... | reverse complement strand
CGGTGGCGGCGGACCGGCTGCTGACGGACCTCTTCGAGGGCGCGCCGCCGCCCAGCGCGCTGAGCGGCCTGCAGGCGTACCTCTCCCACCTGCGCCGCACGCTGGAGCCGCACCGGGCCCAGCGGGCCGCACCCACCGTGCTGCTCACCGCGCCGCCCGGCTCCGCGCAGCTGGCGGGGGCCGACCCCTCGCGGGCGGTCGCCCACCTGGACGCCGCGCTGGCGCGGTGGCGGGGCGAGGCGTACGCGGAGGTCGCCTTCGAGCCCTGGGCCGTCCCGGAGGCGGTGCGCCTGACCGAGCTGCGCTCCCGGGCGCAGGAGCGGCGGGCCGAGCTGGCGCTGACCGCGCAGGGCGGCGCGGCCGTCGTCGCCGAGCTCGAGGCCCTGGTGCGCGAGCACCCGCTGCGCGAGGAGAGCTGGCGGCTGCTGGCCCTGGCGCTGTACGACGCCGGCCGCCAGGGCGACGCGCTGGCCGCGCTGCGACCGGGCCCGGGAGGTGCTCGCCGGCGAGCTGGGCCTGGACCCCGGCGAGGTCCTGAACGCCGACAGCGGCGAAGCGGAAGTCGCGGTCGGGAGGGCCGACGGGCGGCCCGGGTGCCGATCTCGGTCATCACGGCAGGAGGTCGAGGTACTTCTTGCGAGCCGGCATCGCGTGGATGACCATCTCGTCGCCGCTCTCGAGGACGAGTACCACCGTCTCCAGTAGGCGGGCTCCGGTGTCGAAGCCCAGGCGCAGCTCTCGGCGGGGAGCGCCGTCCTCGTCGAGGGGCTCGATCCACAGCGACCACTCTGCCGCCTGGATCGCGTCCTCCGGCGAGACGCCGTGCTTGAGCGCGCTCCGGTGGACCTTCACGCAGCGAAGTGGGCCAGCGCGGCCCGGATCGCCTCGGACCTGCTCATGTCGTTCTTGGCTGCCGCCGCGTCGAGAGCGTCGAGCTCCTCGGCGGTCAGCCGGACCGCCACGACCTGCATCGGTTCAGCCCCGCGACCAGGACGCCCACGGCCCCGACGCTTCAGCACATCGACGTCGTATCCCGCTTCGGCCTCGTCGGCCCACCCCTGGATCTGCTCCTCGCTCACCACCCGCGTATCGTATAACGAAAAAGAAGACGGTTCCAGAGGTGGACCATGTCGGTCGAGTGGCCGGCGACGGCCTTCACCAGGATCACCCTCCCATCCGCGACGAGGGCGCTCGCTCATCGGCATCCGGTAGCTTCGCCGCACAACTTGCTGTGACTGGGTGTGGGGGCGGGGCCAGCCTGTGGCGCGCACCGTTCCAACGTCGACGCCCGGGACGGGGATCCCCATGGCTCGCCACGCTTCAGGGCGTAGCCGTGGACCTTCTCCCTATCGAGTGTTGGCGGGCGACGCCTGCCCCGCACGGTTTGGTCCCAAATGAGCGGGGGAGCGCACATTGCCGCTGCTGGTCCCGGGGCCTGTCGGCGCCAATGACGGATCCGCTGCTGCCATCGAGGTTGTCCCACGAGTCGTGGAAGTTGAGGTGGCGGTCCCCCGCTCGATGCCTGCCGGGTGGTAGGTGTCGGGCGACCGCCAAGTCACACCGACGAGGAGGGGACCGCCGTGACCAACAAGTACCAGAGTGGGCTGCTCGATTCGAGTGCCGCGACGCGCCTTGCGCTGCCGGAGACGGTGAGCGTGGCGATGGACGAGATCGCCGCCGACATGCGGGAGGGACTACTCGCCCTCGCTGTCGGTACCGGGCTGCAGGTGATACAGCAGTTGATGGAGGCCGATGTGGCCGCTTGGGCTGGTAGCTTCAGGTAGCCTGATATTCAGGCTCGGTTGAGGGGTTCTCTTGTCCACAGGTCAGCGATCCCGGTCCGATCAGAGCACCGCCACTCTGATCTCCCTGGCGCATCTGATGGTGAGTCGACAGGTCGGCGAGGGGGTCGCCCGCGCGGGCCACCCGGTCAAGGCATCGCACGGGGCGGTGTTCGGGCAGATCAGCGCCGAGGGCTCGCGGCTGACCGATCTCGCCCGGGGCGCCAACATGAGCCCCCAAGCGATGGGCGAGCTCGTGGACGAGCTGGAAGGAATGGGGTATCTGGAACGCAGGCCCGATCCCACCGATCGGCGGGCCAAGTTGATCACGCTCACCGAGTCAGGTCGGAAATGCGTGGCAGCCGGCACCGACGCCGTTGGCGCTCTCGAGCGCCGCATCACAGGCACCCTCGGCGCGCGAGGACACCGAGAGCTCCGCCGGATGTTGCTCGAGGTGCTTGAGCAGGGCTGAACGACAGGAGGCCCACCTCAATGACTTCCCACCTCGCCGAAGCACCCCGCACGGGCGACGCGCCCCTCCGTCGCAGGGGGGCGGGCCTGGTCCTGCTGGGCGGATTGCTGGGCTTCGCCTGGGCCGCCGGACTACGAGGCTTCATGGCTCAGATCCCCCAGGATGGCTCGAGCGTGAGCTGGTCGGGCACGTTCGGCTACGTCCTACTGCCGGGCCTTGCGATCGGACTGCTCCTGGGTTGGGCCGAGCACATCCGCAGGACGGGTGGCCGACGCGGCTGGCGCTGGCTCGCGCTCTCACCCCTGCTGTTCGCCGCGGTCCTGTTCAGCGAAGGTCCCCTTGACGTCCTCGGGATCTTCGAGGACGGCTTGGGCGGTGGCGCGATCGGCGTACCCCTCTACGCCATGGCAGGCGGGTACGCCATTTCCAGCCGCGGCCCGCGGTGGGGCCGGATTGCCTGCGGGGTCCTCGCGCTGACGGTGATCCCGATCTGGGCGATGACCGTCGAGTCGTTCGCGGGCGCCGATCTCGCCGTCACCACCCCACGCGGACTGTGGGTGGCCCTCTACTACTGCTCGTTCCTCGCGCTGTTCATGATCGCCTCCGCCATCCCTCACCGCCCGGTGGCCAGCCGATGAGCGTCAGGACCGCCGCGAACGCGAGAAACGCTGTCGGGTTCGGGAGCGTCCCGGGTGCCCTTGGTGACGGGAGAGCGCGCCGTGACTGTGCCGGCGTAGGCGGCGCGGCGAGCGGCCCTGCCGCCGTGGCTGCTCCTCAACGTCGCCGCGGCACATCGCCAGCCTGGCCCACAACTTCATCGACCATTGCACTCCCGCGGATGATGAGTGGGGCGGTCAAAGTTGAGTGCCAGCAACTGGCTGCCCGCCGCTGCGAGCGACCCACCGCCCAGGTACAGGCACGAGTCTGCTTCCGAGGCGTGACGGCGGGCTTCATCCGCAGATCTCGACGCGAGCGCCGCAGAGCAGAGGCCGGGGACTTGCACACTCCCGATTACATGCTCGCCGGCGACGCCTACCCCGTCGCTTCGGTCCGGATTGAGCGCGGAGTTGCACGCTTCCGTTGTTGGTTCACCACGACGCTTCATCGATCGATCGGGGGAGTTGCGGCTCAACTCTCGTCAGAATCATTTGGCGTACCGCGCGACGCTGGAACCGTCTGGATGACGCGAGCCAGCTCGCTGCTGTTGCGGCGAAAGGACGCGGCCTGCATCGGTAAGGCCCCTTGATGGGTTCTCTTCAATGCGCCCGAATTAGGGCCGCTCTGCTCGCGCCGCAATGTCCTGCAGGTCTTTCGCCATCACCTTCTCGCTGGCCTTGGCGCCAAGCCGGCCAAACAGGCGCCAAAGTGCCTTGTGCAGTAGGTTGGCCTGTCCCTGTACCGCGGTGAAGCTCATCTCCAGCCGGGTGGCATCAGCCGAGGAAGGCGTGAGCGTGAACTCCGTTACGTAGTGGACACCCGATGAGTCGGCCTCGATGACCGTGCGCGTCGGGGCCTCGGCCACGGTGACCTGCATCTGCTCAGTCGCCTCCTTGCCGAACATCCGGCGAGTCTCACGCCACCGGGTGCCCACGCGGTAGGGCCCTTCGGTGATCAGCTCCACCTGCTCCACGCCGCTCAGCGTCTGGTCGGCATGCGCGACGTCGGTGAGCACCTCCCATACCCGTTCGACGCGCGCCTGCACCAATCGCTCCAGATCGATTCGATGCCCGTTCATCTGTCACCTTCTCCCTCAGTCGGCAGAGAGACTCTCTCACTTGGCAGGCTCGTGCCTTCGGCGGTCACTGCGCACGCGGCGATAAGACGAACGCTTCAAGCGCGCTGGTTGCGGCCAAGAGCGGATGTCCAACGGCGTGTCAGCCGATCTGCTCGGCCAGGGACACGATGATCCCCTCCGGACAGCGCACGTAGGCCATCCGCCAGATGTGCTCGTACTGGCCGATGCCGCCGACCAGCCCGTAGCCGTCCGCGGCCAGCCCGTCGACGGCCGCCTGGAGGTCGTCGACCTCGAAGGCCACGTTGCGCAGCCCCAGCTCGTTGGCCATCGCGGCGGGCGATCCGGGCTCGTGGTCGGGCCGGACGAAGCTCGAGAGCTCCAGCCGGGTACCTCCGTCGGGCGGCCGCAGCATGACGATCTCGGTGCGGGACTCGGGGATGCCGATGACAGTGTCCAGGAACTCGCCCTCCACGAACATCCGCGTGCCTCGACTTCGAGACCCAGCCCGACGAAGAACGCCGTCACGGTGTCGAGGTCCGCGACGGTGATGCCGACATGGTCGAAACGTCGTACGTGTGACATGGGATCCTCCTCCAGTGCTCGTTCTTGTCGACCCAGTCCGGGGACGGAGCCGACTGCGTGATCTCGACATGTTCACACGCGTCATGACCCGCCCAGTTCGCGGCTAGACGCACCTCGCGGGCGAGCGGATCGCGGCTATGAGAGTGCTCGGTGCTGTGCTGTCACGCGAGCGTCAGGAGGCGTCGAGCCGGCATCTCCTCAGCTAGTCAGCGGGAGAGCGATGGGGTCAGACTGTCGAGATGACTCCCCCTCCAGCACCTGGCTCGCGTTCCGTTCTCCCCATTCCGAAGCGGACGAAGCCCACTCTGATCAGAGCCAGCCCCGGTCGTGGGCGAGCCGGGCGGCGGCGGTGCGGTTGGTGGCGCCGAGCTTGCGGATGGCCTCGGACAGGTAGTTGCGCACGGTGCCGTCGGACAGGTGCAGGCGCGCGGCGATGTCGGCGTTGGACAGCCCGTCGCCGGCCAGGCGTAGGACTTGGCGTTCCCGGTCGGTGAGCGGGTCAGCCTCGGCCCAGGCGTCCGCGGCGAGGGCGGGGTCGACGGCGCGCCCGCCGTGGTGCACGGTGCGGATGGCGTCGGCGAGGGTGGCCGAGGGGGCGTCCTTGAGCAGGTAGCCGCCAACGCCGGCGTCCAGGGCACGCCGCAGGTATCCGGTGCGGGCGAACGTGGTGAGGATGACGACCCGGGTGCCCAGCCCGCGTCGGCGGATCTCGGCGGCGACGTCGAGGCCGCTGCGTCCGGGCATCTCGATGTCGGTGAGCAGGATGTCCGGCTGCAGGGTCTGGACCAGGCGCAGCGCCTCGTCACCGTCGGTCGCGGTGTCGATGATGTCGATGTCGGGCTCGAGACCGAGCAGGCTGCCCAGGGCGCCGAGGACCATGCGCTGGTCCTCGGCGAGCAGCACGGTGATGCTCATGGCCGGGCCGCCGGGCTGGGTGCCGCCGCCGTGCTCGGGGTGCGGGGCAGACTGATGGTCACGACTGTGCCGGGTCGCTCGCCCCCGGAAGGGCCGGTGCGGCGGGTGACGTGGCCACCGAGGGCGGTGATGCGTTCGCGCATGCCGGCCAGGCCGGAACCGTCCGGTCCGGAGGTGCCTCGCCCGTCGTCGCAGACTTCGAGGGTCACCTCGTCTCGGGTGGCGTCGGCGTGGATGGTGGTGTGGTGGGCGTCGGCGTGGCGTACCACGTTGGTGACGGCCTCGCGCAGGGCCAGGGCGAGGGCTGCCTCGTGCTCGGCGGGCAGGACGGGAAGGTCGATGGTGGCCTGCAGGTCGACGCCGGCAGCCGAGAGTGCTCGCCGGGCGTTGACCAGCTCCACGCCGAGCCCTTTGGCCCGGTACCCGGCCACGGCGGAGCGCACCTCGGCCAGGGCGGTCCGCGCGGTGTGCTCCACCTCGCGCACCTCCTGCTCGGCACGGTCCGGATCGGATCGGACGAGCCGCCCGGCGAGCTCGGACTTCAGCACGACCACCGACAGGGTGTGACCGAGCAGGTCGTGCAGGTCACGTGCGATGCGCTCGCGCTCGGCGATCGTGGCCAGCCGCTCGATCTCCTCGTCCGCGCGACGCAGCCGGGCCTGCGTGCGCTCGCGTTCGCCGTCAATGATCCCTGCTGCCCCGATCACCAAGACGAACACGATGATCGGCCCAACAGCGAGGAGTCGCCACGGCAGGGGAACCGTGGAGATCAGGAACATCACCCCGGCGAGCCCGGCCAGCACGGCTACCGCCACAACGGCCCGCCTGACTGGGGAGAGACGTCCGGCGAGGGCGGCGGCGTAGACGACGAACACACCCGCCCCGGCATTGACCAGGGTCCCCACCACACCGAGACCAGCCATCGCGGCGAGCAGGAACATCAGGCGTCGCTGATCCCGCTCAGCCAAGCTGGCCCGGTACAGGGGTAGGAAGGCCGCGACCATCACCCCCGTCGCGACCCAGTCCGCCGCGGTGGTGTCGGGGTCGAACGCCGGCTGGAAGACCAGCCCGCCGAGGTAGACCAGCCAGAGATAGGGCGCGTAGCGGGTGACGGGTTGGTTCACCGCGGCCCTCGTCTCATCCGTAGGTGCGTCCCTCGTCGCGACGGAACCCCCAGGCTGCCACGACCAGGAACAACAGCGTGAATCCCAGCACTGCGGCGGCATGCACGACCGGCGAGCCGCCCTCGGACGCCCCGATGGTGCCCAGCGCCAGCTGCACGAAGTGGTAGGGCGGCAGAGCGACCGCGACCGACTGCACCACGTCGGGCAGCTGGGAGATCGGGATCCACAACCCCGACGCGAACGCCATCGGCAGCCACGCCAGGTTCAGCACCGCCGGGGCGGAGTTCGGGCCCACCAGGTAGCCGAACGCCAAGCCCATCGCCGAGAACGGCAGCGCACCCGCGACCAGCGCCAGCCCCACCGCGACCCACTGCTGCGGGTCGAGACGGACGCCGCCGACGAGGGCCCCGAGGGTGAACATGGCCAGCACGATGATCGTGGCCACGGCCAGGCTCATGACCACCTTGGCGACGAAGTAGGCCAGCGGCGGCATCGGCGCGACCCGCTTCAGGCGCATCCAGCCCTGCCCACGCTCCACGGCCACCGACACCCCGAACCCGAACAGAGCCGCCCCGATAACCCCGAACGCGCCGTAGGTGACCAGCATGTAGGTGGTCACCCCGACCCCGCGGGCCTGCTCGCCGGCGAACGTGATCCCGAAGATCACGTAGAACATCAACGGCAGCGCGATCGTAGTGGCCGCGAAGATCGGCAGCCGGATCAACTTGAGGAACTCCTGCCAGGCCTCGGTGCGATACACGCGCAGCAGGCTGCGGCGGGTGTACCGGGGCGGCGCCGCAGCACCCGGGGCGTTCGGCCCGGTCGTGATGGTGGTGGTCATGCTGCCTCCTTCGTCCGGTCGGTCAGGGTCAGGAACGCGTCCTCGAGAGTGGGTTCAGTGACGGTCACGCCGGTCACCGACTGGTCCCGGTGCAGCAGTTCCCGCAGCACCGGTTCGGGCTCGCTGACCAGCAGCTCCAGCCGGGTGCCGTCTCGCTGGGCGTGGTGCACCCCGGCCCAGCCGGACGCCTGCCCTGCCTCGATGCTGGACTCGGCGGTGATCCGCCGCCCGGGCACGAGGGACTTGATCTGCGACGGGGTGCCCTCGGCGATCACCCGGCCCTCGTGCAGCACCACGATGCGGTCGGCCAGCGCGTCTGCCTCCTCCAGGTAGTGCGTGGTCAGCACCACTCCACGGCCCGTGGCGGCCAGGGTGCGCAGCGTGGCCCACAGCGTGCGCCGCACCTCGGCATCCAGGCCGGTGGTCGGCTCGTCCACGAACACCAGCTGCGGGTCCCCACACAACGCGATCCCGAACAGCACCCGCCGCTGCTGGCCCCCGGACAGGGTTCCGAACAGCCGGTCCTCCAGCCCGTGCAGCCCGGCCGCCTCCACCACCGACGCCACCGGCAGCGGGGCCGGGTAGTAGCCGCGGAACGCCGTCAGCAGCTCCCGCACCCGCAACGTGTCCGGAAGCCCCGACGACTGCAGCATCACACCCATCCGCTGCCGCGCCCCCAGGTCCCTCGGATCCCTCCCGAACAGCCGCGCCGTCCCGCTGGAGGGGGTCGTCAGACCGGTCAGCATGCCCAACGCGGTCGTCTTGCCCGCACCATTCGGGCCCAGCACCGCCAGCAGCTCCCCCGCCCGCACGCTCAGGTCGACACCCTCCACGGCGAGCACCGCCGACCCACCCGACCCGTACGTCTTCGATACACCGCGAAGCTCGGCCATGACGGCACCCGGCAACTCCCTGTCAGCAGCTCGATCTGTCATGACACCCACGCTCCCGTGCCGGGCACGCAACGCGTAGTGCCCCCCATCACCGGATCAAGGTGACAAACGTCAGCCGCGTCGGGCCGTTCAATGCCTCGTCGGTCTGGGTGTTGCCGGTATCCGACCCGACCTACGTTGCGTATCGAGGTCGCCGACCCGCAGCACGCTCTGGTGCTGTACGGCTCACCCGCGGACATGGGCGCGGAGGACAGCTGGGAACGGTCGATCTGGCAGTTCGTCGTCCCCCCGGAGGCTCGATGGTGGGAGCCAGCTGCTGCTCCGGCACCGCTACGCCTATGGCCCGGACTGGACGAGCCGACTCGTGTTCGGACGCTTCCCGCTTGAGGTCGTCAGCTTCGTGATGAGCCGCAAGATGATGCTCAACATCAACCGGCTGGCCGATCGCGAGACCTGACGGTCCTCGCGGCAAGCCGGGCCTGAGTCGTGCTTTCGGCTCTTGGTGTTGTTGTCGCCCGCTAGCCTGCCGCGTCGGCATTGAGCAGGGCGGGGATGACGTGCGCGCCGAGGATCTTGGCCGGGGACGAGGCTGCGTTGTAGTGGACGCCGGTGAACACAGCGACCGCATCGTGCTCGGGGAAGACAGCGATCACTTGGCCTCCCCAGCCCCACGCGTAGAAGGCGGGGACTGTGTGCCCGGACTTGCGGAACTCGTGGGTCCACCACGCGTAGGCGTACCCGCGTCGTCCCCAGGTGTTGTCGTCGGGCGGGATGGGGCGCAGGACGTGGTTGGTCCACGTGTTCCCCGCGTACGGCGTGGCGCTGGCGGTGACCCAGTCCGGCGGGATGACCTGCTGTCCGTCCCAGACCCCATCGTTCAGGTAGGTCGCGCCGATCGTGACCATCGCGCGCGGGGTGAGGCGCTGGTCGTTGGTGTCGGCCACCCCGTTGTCGTAGCGGGACCATGCCGGATCTGCTGGCCGCCGTGGCCCCAGGCCAGGTAGTAGGTGTGCGGGCCGGCGTCGATGATCCACCACTGGTAGCCGTAGGCGGTGCGGTCGAAGTTGTCCCCGACCTTGTGGTACGGCGCCCTCTGCTACAACCTGCTCGGCGTCGACCGCGCCAAGATCACTGGTGACCTGCCCGTCCCTTCTGGAACGCACCAGGTACGCATGGAGTTCGCCTACGACGGAGGAGGACTCGGACGCGGCGGCGCCGTCGCGCTGTTCATCGACGGCAAGCAGGACGGGGCCGGGAGGCTCTCCGCCACCGTCCCGCTGATCTTCTCCACCGACGAGACCTGCGACCTCGGCGCAGACACAGCATCACCAGTCAGCGACGACCACACACCTGCGTCGAGCAGGTTCACCGGCTCCATCGCCTGGGTCCAGCTCGACATCGGCCCCGACGACCACGACCATCTCATCACCGCTGCGGATCAGTGGCGGGTCGCCATGGGTCGCCAGTAAGGCGTCCACGCTCCCACGCGCAAGCCGGACACCGACTCCACTGGGCGGCCGCCGAGGAAGGAAGTTCCGCTTACGGGGTGCCCGCTCGTCGGCAGATCCGGTCACCGTCGTCACGCCGACAGGCGGCGGTATGACGTGCTCGATCCCTGCCGTCACCGCGTCTCCGGGCGAGCGCGCGTCCCTGGTCGGCGAGGAGGGCGTGGACGACGGTGTCGAGCCAGCGGCGGTCTCCTCGGGTTGCGCAGCGCCGACGCCGGGGAGTATTGGCTGCGATCGACGCGCTGCTCCTGGCGCTAGCCGGGTTGGCCGGGGGCCACCCGGGGGCAGACTGGTCGGTGCATGAGGGAGGACTGCCGATGCTTGAGCTTGTCGTCGACTTCATCACCTCGCTCGACGGGTACGCGTCCGCCGAGGGCTGGCCGGGCTGGTGGGGCATGGAAGGGCCGGAGTACCTCGCCTGGCTGGGCGAGAACCCCGAGGGGGACTAC
>Ga0256867_10001368_pt1 | contig 10316 bp, 16 predicted proteins | sample RVTome_15_FD_185939 | JGI IMG/M metagenome (GOLD analysis project Ga0256867, IMG submission 185939) | Soil microbial communities from uranium-contaminated site in the Upper Colorado River Basin, Wyoming, United States - RVT150D86 (HiSeq) ... | reverse complement strand
CCTTCAACCGCTTGCTTTATAAGGGGTAACCAATTGATAGGAAGACCAGAAGATAGAGTATTAAAGATAAAGAGATGATAATGGAATATGGTTAGAAATATTGGTATTATGGTTGCACTTCCAAAAAAAACATGTGAAGATCAACAATGTCCTTTCCATGGAATTTTACCAGTAAGGGGTAGATTGTACTCAGGTATTGTAGAAAGTAATAAATCTGCCAAAATGATTGTCGTCTCAAGAGAATATAACAGATTAATTAAGAAATACAAGAGATATGAGCGAAGTAAATCTAAAGTACATGCTTTTCTTCCCAATTGTATTGAGGTAGCTGAAGGACAAAAAGTCAAAATAGCTGAATGTCGACCACTTTCTAAAACTGTATCCTTTGTAGTCGTTGAAGGAGATAATAAGGATGGCATCTAAGTCAAGAGCAGTCTCAGCCAAAGGTGCTTCCGAATTTCGTCCCTATATAACAAGGGCTTTACCTGTTACCGCAGAGCTTGTTTGTGCTGATAATACCGGTGCGAAAGTTCTCAGAATTGTTCAGGTAACAAAATATAAAGGTCGCCATTCAAGAATGCCTTCAGGGGCTGTAGGAGACCTTGTCACCGTTACTGTTAAGAAAGGTCCAGCACAGTTAAGGAAACAGATTTTTGGGGCTGTTATAATAAGACAAAAATATCCTATAAGGAGGCTTAGTGGTATAAGACTTACCTTTGAAGACAATGCTGCTGTTTTAGTAACTCCAGAAGGTGAAATTAAAGGAACTGATATAAAAGGTCCTGTTGCTGCTGAAGCAGCGGAAAAATGGCCAAGAATAGCAAATCTGGCTTCATCAATTGTTTAAGATTATAGTGATTGTATATGATAAATAAAAATACTACTTTAAATATAAAGAAACACAAACTTGATAAACATATTCGTTCACCTCTTTCAGAAAATTTACGAAACGAATACAATAAAAGAAATGCTCGGGTGATTAAAGGAGATACTGTAAAGGTATTACGAGGAGAATACAAAAATGTTGAAGGTAAAGTAGAGAAAGTAAGGACTGGTAGATCAACTCTCTTGATTGAAGGCATCCAACGAGAAGCTTCCAAGGGAGGTAAAGTGAAAGTTCAAATACATTCTTCTAATGTTATTGTTACATCCTTTAACTTACATGACAAGAATAGATCTAATATCATTAGAAAAGTTAGATCATCAAAGCCTGAGGAAGAAAAAAGAATAACTATAAAACCCAAATTAACAAAAACTCGAATAAGGAGAAACTTAAATGTTAAAAAGGTTCTGAAACCCCAAGAAAACCGAATAACAAATTCAACTTCTAGTCAAGATAATAAGGGGGAAGATGATTATGATGGTGTTAGAAAATAAAGTGATATCAATGTATCATTTGGAGAGGATATAAAGAATGGCAAATAAAGGAGGGAGAACTACCGCAAAACGACAATTAGCTCCAGTTTTTTGGGATATAAATAGAAAACAAGGACGTTTTATTTTAAGGACCCATCCAGGGACCCATTCAAAAAAATATGCATACTCTCTAGGTGTTCTTTTACGCGATGTATTAAAGGTTACAAAAAATATGCATGAAGCAAAAAAAATTGTTGATGCAGGTAAGGTCAAAGTAGATAATGTAAATAGATACAATGTTAACTTTGCGATAGGGTTAATGGATACAATTGAATTAGTTTCATCTCAAAAGGTGTATCGCTTAGTACCCAAGAATTCACTTTTATTATATCCTATAGAAATAAATGATAATGAAAAGATACTCAAACTTTTAAAGATTAAAACTAAAAATATCATTAAAGGAAATAAAATTCAGTATGGTTTTCATGATGGTAAAACTGTTCTTTCTGAAGCTATTTATTCAGTAGGTGATACATGTCTTGTGAAAATACCAGAATTAGAAATTATTGATACTCTAAAATTACAATCAGATTGTCTTGCTATATTGACAAGAGGTGATAATGCTGGTAGCATAGGAAAAATACAAGAAATAAAAGAAGGAACATTTTCTCTTCCTAAACGTGTAATAATAAGAGTAGATTCTAGGTTATTGGAAATTCCGATTGATATGATTATGGTTGTTAGTGAACCTAATGATAATAATCCAAAGATAAAAGTGAATGAATGATGACTGAAAATATTAACAAAACAAATGAAATAATGAAAAGGATAGATATTGAAAAAATTGTCATAAATATAGGGGTAGGAAAATCGGGAGATCCTTTCGAAAGAGCTAAGATGGCCTTAACAGAATTGACAGGACAAAAACCCAGTCCGAGAGGAGCAAAAAAGTCTGTTAGGGATTTTGGTATTCACAAGGGTGAGCCAATTGGTGCAATTGTGACATTAAGAAGACAAAACGCATTGGACTTCTTGAAGAGAATTTTTCTAGCCAAATCGAATTCTTTCAAAAGAACGTCTATCGATAATAATGGAAATCTTTCTTTTGGAATTAAAGAACATATTGACATACCAGGAATAAAATATAATCCGGATATTGGAATCTTTGGAATGGATGTGTGTGTCTCTTTAAAAAGGCCTGGTTATAGAATTTCCAAGAAAAGACATCCAGATAAAATCGGTAAGAAACACAGAATAACGAAAGAAGAATCGATAAATTTCTTCCAACAAAATTTTGGAGTTGAACCAATATAATGCCTAAGCCACGTGAATATTCAGAAACAGGCAGGAAAAAGGTGCCACATGGTAAAGGAACAAGATGGTGCAAAAGATGTGGAGCATTTAATGGACTAATCCAAAAGTATGATATAATGCTCTGTAGACAATGTTTTAGAGATGTAGCAATTAATATAGGATTCAAGAAATATGAATAAAATATATATTGATAGCAAAAAAATAAAGAAAATAGATAAGAAAAACATGCTAAGGATAGATCGACTAAATATACTACTGGAGAACAATCTCTAAATGCCATCATTAAATATTGTTTCGAATTTGTTTAATACTTTATACAATAACGAAATGAGAAGAAAAAAAGAATGTTTAGTTATCCCGACTTCTAAATTTGCTAGTGAAATTCTCAGAGTTATGCAAAAGTATCGATATATAGGAGAATTTGAATTGATCGATGACAATAGAATGGGAAAATTTAGAATTCAATTATTAGCTAAAATAAACAAGTGTGGAATTATTACTCCAAGGTATGGTGTAAAAAAGAATGAATTTCTCAATTGGGAAAGACAGTTTTTACCTGCTTATAACCTTGGAATATTATTGGTATCAACAAGTAAAGGCATAATGTCTCATACTGATGCTCAAAGTCAAGGATTAGGAGGTGTTCTTATAGGCTATGTCTACTAACAAAGAAGGAAATCAGTCTGGAGAAGTCACAATTCCAGAAAATGTCAAAGTTACTAAGGAAAAAAATACAATAATTGTTGAAGGTAAAAATGGCAAAATCGCTAAAGATTTCACCAAAATACCTATATCGCTAGTTTTTGAAAATAACAAAATCATTATTCATCCACCTGGTCATCGAAGAAAAGATTTAGCTTTAATAAATACTGTAAAAAGTATTATTTCTAGTATGATTAAAGGAGTAGAAACTGGATTTACTTATAAACTTAAAATAATTTTTTCTCACTTTCCAATATCTGTCAAAGTCAAAGATAAAAAAGTTATTGTTGAAAATTATTTTGGAGAAAGATCTTCACGTATATCTAAAATTGTTGGATTAACACAAGTCGTAGTAACTGGGGAAGATGTTATAGTTAAAGGACCTAGTCTAGAAGATGTTTCTCAAACCGCTACAAATATTGAATCTTCTACTAAAATAAAAAATAAGGATCAAAGAGTATTTTTGGATGGCGTTTATCTCTACGCCCGAGAAGATGGAATGTCTTAATAAAAATATTTACTATCCTCTTATCTTCTCTTTTTATCTATAAATTTTAAACTAACATACGATAATAATTCTCTCGATTTAGAAAATTTTTTTATTGTAATGAAATTAGACGACGAATAGAATGGTGTTTAATACAATAAGAAAACATTTTTATTTTGATAAAAAAAATGATAGTTGAATGCCGCTGTAGCTCAGCATGGTAGAGCAAATTTAAAGCGAAATACGCTTTAGAGCTTAGCTGGCTGTTAACCAGTGGGTCATCAGTTCGAGTCTGATCAGCGGCGTTTATTTTTTTTATTATAAAATATAACTTTTACGTATTGTTTCTTACACAAAATGATTGTATTTAGTTATGTTACCTAATTTAGTGATTTATTAGGAGAGATAAAAAATATCAGATAAAGATCTCCTTTCATTTTTTATATAAAAAAATAGTATATATTTAATACATTAATCTTTAATAATCTGCCTCTTGATTCTATATTTTGATGAAAGCTGTTATACTTGCCGGAGGGTTAGGGAAAAGATTAAAACCTTTGACAAATGATCGACCCAAACCTATGATAGAGGTACTAAATGTACCCATAATCGAATGGCAACTTAAATGGTTTAAAAAACATAATATCAACGAGATAATTATATGTGTTGGTTACCTTAAGGAAAATATTATCGATTATCTTGGTAGTGGTAATAAATTGGGTATTAATATCGGATACATAGTAGAAGATAATCCTCTGGGAACTGGGGGTGCGCTAAAAAATACCTCTAGTCTTTTAAATTCATCAATTGATGAAGGATTTTTCATGACAAATGGTGATATATTAACAAATATTAATCCCCATAAATTATGTAGAGAAAAAATATCAAGTATTGCAGTTGTTCCTCTGAGGAGTCCATATGGAGTAGTTAATATTGATAATGAATCTAATGTAATAGGATTTGATGAAAAACCTGAAATTCCTGACAAATGGATCAATGCAGGTCTTTATTATTTTACAAAAGATGTATTTGAATATTTACCTAATAATGGAAACATAGAAGTTACTGCACTTCCTGCTATGGCTAATGATCAAAAATTAAAAGGCATGAAATTCAATGATAACTTTTGGAGATCAATAGATTCTCATAAAGATATAGATGAAGCAGAAAAGGAACTTCAATCATCAAATTTAGTATGAAAAATATTTCCCGAATAGGATATAATATTGGTACACTCTTATCAATTGATAATATTTTAAGATTTGCAAAAAAAATAGAAGAAAAAGAAAATACAGATTCTTTATGGGTTCCAGAATCTTGGGGAAGAGAAGCCTTTGTATCATTAGGTGCTTTATCACTGGTCACAAAAAAAGTTAGACTTGGTACAGCAATAATAAGTATACATTCTAGAACACCTGCTACAGTGGCGATGGGAATATCAACATTAGATATCTTATCCAATAACAGATCAGTTTTGGGCTTGGGAGTAAGCACTCCTGCATTGGTAGAAAATTGGCATGGGATAAAATTTGATAATCCAGTTGAAAAATTAAGCGAATACATCCACTGTGTTAAAATGGTTATGAAGGGATCGAAGGTAATGTTTAACGGAAAATACTATAAGATAAATGATTTTAAAATATTATTCAAACCACCCAGAGATGATCCTCCGGTATATACTGCAGCCATTAATAAAAAAATGTTAGATCTTTCATGTGAATTAGCTAACGGTGTTTTGCTTTATTTAAGACCTAAACACGAATTGCCAAAAGTTGTTAAATATATAAAAAACAAATTGCCAAGCAAAAGTAATAAAAAATTTGAGGTTTGTTGTGCATTTATCACTGCTGTATCTGATAAGGATCCGGATTTGGCTAGATTAAGAGCAGCAAAGACTCTAGCCTTTTATGTGGCAATAGGAAAATATTACAATAGGTTTTTACTGGAAAATGGTTTTGAAATAGAAGTAGAGAATATTACTGAAGAATACCAAAAGAATGGTCTTTCAAATGTTCACAATTTTATTTCAGATAAGATGCTAACTTCTTTAACAATATCAGGTACCAAAGAGGAATGCATCAAGTCTTTAAGAGAATTTAATGAAAGTGGAATATCTTTACCAATAATCCAAATAAATCCAGTCGGAAATAATCCAGAAAATTCAATTAGGGAATTAATCTCTACATTTTAGTTGAGAAAAGTTTCGGTAGTTGGAGGTGTCACAAGTGAATTTAGAAAAGGAACAGATATAGATATTGCCCATATTGCCTTAGAGTCAGCGGTAAAGTTATTGAAAGATACTGGATTTCCAAGGAACTTGATCGACGCTGTAATAGTATCTTCATGTTCTTCGGATCAATATTTATCTAGTGTAATTTCAGAGATGATCGGGGTAACACCAAAGATTTCCCACAGAATTGATAATTTATGTAATTCTGGTACTAATGCAATAATTTCTGCATTTTCTTATATATCATCAGGCTTATGTGATTCTGCTTTAATTATAGGTGTTGAAAAATCTAATACGTCAGGAAAAATTTTTTCAAATGATTTCTCAAGGGGACAATACAGTCTGCCTATATTTTGGGGTGCAATATATAAGAAAATTCATATGAAAAGATACGGATCAACAGAAGAGCAAATCTGTCAAATTCCAGTTAATAATTACCTTAAAGCGAAGAACAACAAAAATGCCTTTAATAGATCTAAATCTGTAAATCTTGAACAGGTTTTAAATTCCAGAGTACTTGTTGAACCTCTCAGATTATTGGAATGTTGTTCTATTTGTGAAGGTAGCTCTTCAATTTTGCTTATCGCAGATGAGAAATTTCCATTTTTTAAATCTAAAATAACATCAAACAAAAGAAATTGCGAACTGATTCCAGTTTTGATCAAAGGAATTGGTCAACAAACCAATTGTGCAAGTTTTAGTAATGCAATTACAGATATTTTTGCCCAAGGGTCAGCTAGAATGGCAGCACAACAAGCATATAAAATGGCTAGGATTTCCCCTAAAGACGTGGATATAGCAGAAATTCATGACGCTTTCTCTATCTTGGAGATACTGGGGTATGAAGATCTTGGTTTTGTCAATAAAGGAGATGGAGGCACATTTGTTTATCAAAACAAAATTTCTATAAACTTAAGGGGAGGAATAATTGGATGTGGTCATCCAATAGGAGTCACTGGCATTGCACAAGCTGTAGAAATCTATGAACAACTAATAGGGAAAAGTAGTAATACTTTAAAATTAAACAGATCTCCTCATGTAGGTGTCGTCCATAACTTAGCAGCTGCAGGTACTTCTGGGACCGTCCTCATTATGGAGAGTTAGATTTGAGTATATTCTAACATTTTCTTTAAACCTAAACAAAATAATCATGCACACAAAAAAAAATAATCATCAAAAATTTATAGAATATATAGGGAAAGGAAGGTTCGTGCTTCCTTATTGTAAGGAATGTAGAAAGACTATTTGGCCTCCTACAGACAATTGTAGAGTATGTCTGAATAATCTTTCATTAAAAAACTATAAAAATAAACAAGGAAAAATACTAGAATTTTTTCTTGATAAATATAATAATAATAATGCAAATATCATAATGATATTAGTAAAATTAGATGAAGTAATACTCATTGGATCTCTTCATCAAGACAATACAAATAGAGAAAATATTGAAGGAAAAAAAGTAAGAATAAAAAAATGTGGATTTATTGATAAAAAAATATTTTATCAATTCGAGATTGTGAATAATTAATATATCTATTTGATTATTTATTTTTATTGAGTTACGATCGTTTTGTGGATGAAAGACTGTTGACTAGTCGAGATGCTTTAAATAAATATCAGATGAAAATAAAGTTACAGGACATAGATGAGAATGCGCGTGATTATTCTCAAAGATTTGGCAATAGGGTTTTAGTTAGTAAAATAATTTTAATGACAAAACATAACAGTACCCAAGAAATTGAAGAAATTGAACTTGATATTGAAAAATTGGAAAAAAGAATAAAAAAAGAACGCCTTTTTTCCTCGTCAAACCGATGGGTAGCCCAAAATGAAATAAAAAATGGTTATATTGTTGCCACACGACACCTTGACCTATTAGCTGATGCAATAGCACTAGATGTTATAGTTTTTGATTAAAGAAATTTAATTTTTAAAGAAAAGAAAGAAAAATGTTATTATTTTCTTTGAGAATTAAAAAATAATAGATGCACTTTATTGTTTCTATTTAATATTAGTTTTGCAACCTTATTATATTATGTATGAAATTATTATTTCAATAATAATATAAACCACCAAAGAAAAAATTTATTTTGAACTTAATTTTTTCTTGTCTATCACAATTTTGGCTATTCCTAATCCGATTAATATTCCTCCCAATAGCATTGTTGAACCGGTTGTTCTAATAGTATTTTGATCTAGTTCAAAATTAGCCATAGCCATTACAATAAGTAATCCCAAGACAATCAATCCTCCATTTATAAATAGTAAGATAGGGATTGTCTTGTTCGGTTCTTTTCGACCAAGTGCAAATCCTATTATAGATAATGCAACGGCCCCGCCTCCAAAAATACTTCCTCGTATAGCTTCATTTAGGGGAAGGAAACCTTGTCCTCCTTCTCCTCCGGTTACTGCATTTGTTTCAGATTGTGATGCAACCATTACATCGATACCGTAAATTATTAGCAATCCAAGAGAAATTAATAAAAGAATAATAGCAATCTTTGCCATGATTTTTTTACATTAAGATATTTAATAAACCTATCAATGATCATAATATTGGTATGAAAAATGAGTTGTATTCTGTCTTAAATGATTTTGGAAAGGAAAATATTCAAATAGAATTTCAAAATAATATAAATTCATCAATTCCTAAAATAAAGGAAATACTTTCTAAAACAATAGCAACAATTTATGAAAAAAAAGAAAACATTGATTCTGATTACAATAATTTTGAAAAATCATTATCTATATTATGCGAAGCTTTTTTACATTTTCTATTGACAATAACCTCACTTCCTTCGCAGAGGAAAATAATGCTAAATGAGTTGGAAATTGATTTGGTAATACCTGACATAAAAACTCTGTATAAAGATCCAAAGAAAACTTTAATAATAAAATTTGATAAAGATTCATCTACTATAGAATATATAAAGAAATTAGATAACATTCAGAAGATCAAAGAAAATATTTGGATAGTTTCAGCTACTTCTCTTGAAATTAATTATAGAAATTATGTTATTTATAAAAAAATAGAAGAGTGTCAAATTTTATTTACTAATAATATGATTATAGATGAAAATTATAATAATTATCTTATTGATGGTAAAAATGAAATAAACAAGAAGAAGCATAATAATATTCATAACATTAATCCAAATGTTATTCCTTTTTTTAATATAATAGTTGATATTAATAAATTTTTAAAAGATACACAATATAGAGGTTTCAAATTTGTAACCTAATAATAGGTATGAAATAATTTTAACTTATTTTTTTATTACTTCTTTTTATTTTCTTTGAATATATTTCTATAACGACGTTAAACACGAATAAAAAAGAACTTAAATATTTTTAATATACTACTCTAATTGATGATATAAAAATATACGACAAATTTTATATATTTTTTATGAATAAGTAATTATGATTGATATAATAACTAAAATCTATGAAAAGTAAAGGAATTTTTATAATAGGAGTTGATACTGGAATAGGAAAAACCACTATTGCAGCAGGTTTAGGCAATTTGCTTTTTCGAAAAGGAATTAAAGTAGGAGTAATGAAACCTTTTGCAACAGGAATTAAACATTATTCTAAAGAATTTAAATCTCTGGACACTAAAATGTTAAAAGATGCAAGCGGTAATAAAGATAATGATAATATAATCAATCCCTATTTTTACTCAATACCTACTGCTCCTTACCTTGCCAAAAAAATATTAAAATTAAATGAAAAAATAGATATTAACGAAATTTTAAACAAATACAAAGAAATTGAAAATAGACATCAATTTACAATAGTAGAAGGAATAGGAGGATTAATGGTTCCATTGAGCAAAGATTTTTCGCTTGCAGATTTAGCCTCTATAATAAATATACCAGTAATACTGATAACGTCAAATAGAATAGGATCTATAAACCATATTGTAATGACTTATCGCCTCGCTATATTATATAAGCTAAAAATCAAGGGAATAATAATAAACAACAAATGTAAATTCTCAAATTCTCCTTTCAAATTAATAAATAACAATCTCCAATTTATTGTTGAAGAAGTGACAGGAGCAAAAATTTTAGCAACTATACCATATCTAAAAAAACCATCTTTCAAAAAAATAGCGAATATATTGGAAAAATATGATTTTATAAAGAATTTATAATTTCTCTAGTACAAATCGAATGTGATTATTATATTATTATTTAAATTGAATCTTTTTTGTTTTATCGT
>Ga0256867_10001367_pt1 | contig 10317 bp, 8 predicted proteins | sample RVTome_15_FD_185939 | JGI IMG/M metagenome (GOLD analysis project Ga0256867, IMG submission 185939) | Soil microbial communities from uranium-contaminated site in the Upper Colorado River Basin, Wyoming, United States - RVT150D86 (HiSeq) ... | reverse complement strand
TTGCCGCGACCGTATTCGTCGCCAGCCAGGTCGGGATCCGGGTGATGGCGACCGGCGGCCTCGGCGGCGTGCATCGCGGCGGCGAGCACTCGATGGACGTATCCGCAGATCTCGAGGAATTGGCGAGACGGCCGGTCGTCGTGGTCTGCAGTGGCGTCAAGTCCATCCTCGATCAGCGCCGCACCCTGGAGCGTCTCGAGACCCTCGGCGTCCCGGTCATCGGCTACCGCTGCCGCGAGCTGCCCGGCTTCTACACCGCCGAAACCGGTCTTCCAGTGCCGTCGGTCGACGATGTGAGCGGTCTCTGTCGGCTGGTCCGCGCCCACGACGCGCTCCGTCTTCCCGGCGGCCTGGTGGTCGTGCAACCGCCCCCGCCTGAAGATGCCCTGTCGCAAGCCGCAGTCAACCAGCTGGTCGCAGCCGCCCAAGCGGCGGCAGCCGCCGCCTGCGTCGACGGGCCCGCTCAGACCCCATTCATGCTGGGTCACATGGCCGAGCGCAGCCAGGGCGCCACGGTTCGGGTCAACCGGGCCCTGGCGTGCGCCAACGCTCGCCTGGCGGGCGCGATCGCGGCCACGCTGGCAGGGCATGCCAGATCCGATCCGCGTGCGGCGGTCCCGAAAGAGCTTGACCCTAGCGGCGAGATCGATACAAGTTCATAAAACCAATAGTTGAAGAAGCGCCGATCGCCGAATGCCCTCACCAAACACGGGCGCACCCCTGCCCCGGATCCTGCTCGCCGAGGAGCAAGCCGTCAGCCGCGATCTCGTCGTTCTCGTGCTGGGCAAGCTGGGCTACCCGATCGAGGCTGTCGCGACGGCGCGTGACGTGCTGCACCGGGCCGGCTCGACCAAGCCGTCACTGATCCTGCTGAGCACCACGGTTGCGGACGATCCTCGATTTCTGGACGAGCTCCGCGCCGGGTCTGACGCCAGCGCCGTGCCGATTGCCATGATTGGCCCGCCCAACGACGCGGGCGAGGCCTATATCGCAGCCGGCGCGATCGACTATCTCGGGCGGCCGATCGACATCGAGCGCCTTCTGCGGCTGGTCGAGCGGGCGGTGCTCTGCCGGCCAGCCGCCCTCCCGCCCGCTGGCGACGCCGAGCCGGTGATCGATATCGACCACCTGTTCGGTTTCACCGACGGCGATCTGCAGCTGGAAGGCGAACTGCTGGCGCTGTTCCTGTCCAGCGCCGAGGTCTATCTCGCCGCCATGAGCGAGGCTCTGCGCGCCGGCCATAGCTGGACGGCGACCGCACACGCCCTCAAAGGGGCGAGCGCCAACCTGGGGGCGCGCCGTGTCATGGCGCTGGCCCTCGCTGCGGAGCGCTCGCCGCCGAGCCCCGCCCAGCTCGACGCGCTTCGCCAAGCGGTCGCCGAGGTACGCGCGTTCGGGCGGACCAGACCGAGCTGATCGGCTAGCGGCAAGCCGTTGTGGGCCGGTTGTGATCACGCTTGGCGTCGGGTCGACCGGTGGCGACAAACTCCTTGATCTACGCGTTCATTTGGCCTGTTATCTGAGCGGCTCGGTTGTACAGAGAACGGTCGCATTCGAGAATCGACGGCCACCACACTTCAGCCGGGCAGCCGACCAAGGGACCGGGGACGGAAATGCACAGTGTGATGAAGTTGGGGCTGATAGGCGCCACGGTCGCGATCCTGTTGGCTTGCAGCTACGATCCGGAGTTGGTCGACACGACCGAGGTCGTGCTGCACGAGCTCGATGCAGTCCGCGAGATGGAGCCACAGGGCCCCGCCTTCAATCAGGGACTGCGCGCCGGCTATCTCGATTACACCGATGTCATGACGGAGGAGTTCGACCGCACCGACTACTGGCACTTCGCCTTCAAGGCCGTCGATTCGGCCAAGGGCGAGCTAGTGACCCCGGACCTGGTGGAATCGCGCCGCCTCCGGCCCGACAATGTCGAGGAGCTGTCGGCGGCACGGGCGCGCTTGATGGCGGCCCTGGAGCAAACCGGCCGCAAGAAGGCGCCTCTGCCCGCGGCCCGCGCGCAGACCGCCTTCGATTGCTGGTTGGAGAAGGCCGAGGAAAACGATCCGGCCGAGCAGATCGCGGTCTGCAAGGGCGTGTTCGAGGGCGCGATCACCGAGGTCGAGCGGGCGCTGACGACCGAGGGCGAGGCTTACCTGGTGTTCTTCGCCTGGGATCAGGCCGAGTTGACCCCGGTTGCCCTGGCGGTGCTCGACCAGGTCCAGGCGGACTTCATCCGGGGCCGCCCGACGCGCCTGGTGGTCGCAGGGCATGCCGACCGCTCCGGCCCGGAGCCGTACAACGAGGCGTTGTCGGAGCAGCGGGCTCGCAATGTCGCCAGGGCGCTGGTACAGCGTGGGGTACCCGAGCAGGCGCTCGACGTCGAGTGGTTCGGCGAGCGCCGGCCGCGGATCCCGACGCCCGACGATCAGCGCGAGCCGCGCAACCGGCGGGTCGAGATCGTCTTCGGTTAGCCGGCGAATTCAGTGGCGGCGGCTGGCTCGAACGAGGCGCCGATCTCCGTAGCTAGCCGCCCGTCACACTCATGTGGCGTTTGACGGCCGGCTTGTTGTGGCGCCGGTCGATGACGAAGTCGTGCCCTTTGGGCTTGCGCCCGATGCCCTCCAGTATCGCCTGCTTCAGCCGCTCGTCGGCCTCCGAGGCGCGCAACGGCGTGCACAGATCCGCCTCGTCCTCCTGGCCCAGGCACATATACATCTTGCCGGTGCAGGTCACGCGGACCCGATTGCAAGACTCGCAGAAATTGTGGGTCATGGGCGTGATGAAGCCGAGGCGGCCACCTGTTTCCTCGATCCTGACGTAGCGCGCCGGGCCCCCGGTCCGGTCCGGCAGATCGGTCAAGGTCCAGCTGCGCGCCAAGCGGGCGCGGACCAGAGAGAGCGGCAGATATTGCTCGGTGCGATCGCCGTCGATATCGCCGAGCGGCATCGTTTCGATCAAGGTGAGGTCGAAGCCCTCCGCCCCGCACCAGGCGATCATGCGGTCGAACTCGGCGTCGTTGACCCCCTTGAGCGCAACCGCGTTGATCTTGACGTGGAGCCCGGCTTGCTTCGCCGCGGCGATGCCCGCCATCACCTTTTCGTACTTGCCCCAGCGTGTGATCGCCTCAAATTTCGCAAGGTCCAAAGTGTCGAGAGAGATATTCACCCGCCGCACGCCATAATCGAACAGCTCCTCCGCGTAGCGCTCGAGCTGGCTGCCGTTGGTCGTCAGGGTCAGCTCCTCGAGCCCGCCCGAACGCAGATGCCGGCCAAGCGACTCGAACAACGTCATGATGTTTCGTCGGACCAGAGGCTCGCCGCCCGTCAGCCGGATCTTGCGGACGCCGAGATCAACGAAGGCGGTGCACAACCGGTCCAGCTCCTCGAGGCTCAACAGCTCTTTCTTGGGCAGAAAGGTCATGTTCTCGGCCATGCAATACACGCAGCGGAAATCGCATCGGTCGGTCACCGAGACACGGACATAGGTGATGGCGCGCTCGAAGGGGTCGATCATCATGGTGGTCGGCTCTCCCGTGACCCGATCCGACGATCCGCCGTCGTCGACCAAGCTGCCGCGTTGCTTGTCCCTAATCTAGCGGTTCGGTCGGTCGGCGACAACCGCCCGGACGCTTGACCCGGGCGGCCGGACCGCCGCAAAGTGTCAGCCCGTCAGGAGACCTTCGACCAGAGCCGCCCGAGCAGCCGTGAATCAGTTCGAAAGGATCGGCTTCCGAGCCGCCGAGACGACCGAGGCGCAAGCCGGCCTAACGGCCTTGCAGGCGGCCTACCCGCACGTGCCGGTCGAGGAGGCCGATGTGATCGTGGCGCTCGGGGGTGACGGCTTCATGCTCGAGACGCTGCACAGCTGCATCGACCGCCCGGTCCCGATCTATGGCATGAATCTGGGCACCGTCGGGTTTCTGCTCAACGAGTATCGTGTCGAGGGACTGCCGGAGCGCCTCGCCCGAGGGGTGAGCGCGCCGCTGCACCCGCTTCGCATGCGCGCCACCTGCCGCGACGGTGAGATCCAAAACGGCCTCGGCATCAACGAGGTGTCGTTGTTCCGCGAAACCCGTCAGGCCGCCAACATCGCGATCGAGATCGACGGTGTGCTCCGTCTCGACAATCTCACCTGCGACGGGATCCTGGTCGCTACCCCGGCCGGGAGCACGGCCTATAACCTCTCGGCACACGGGCCGATCCTGCCGGTTGGCGCCAACCTTCTGGCCTTGACCCCGATCAGCGCGTTCCGCCCCCGTCGCTGGCGCGGTGCCTTGTTGCCCAGCAGGACTCGCTTCCGCTTCACGGTGATCGATCCCGACAAGCGACCCGTCAGCGCGGTTGCCGACTACACCGAGATCCGCGACGTGATGGATGTGGAGGTGTGGGAGGATCGCGGCATCACTCTGACGCTGCTGTTCGACCCCGAACACAACATGGAAGAGCGGATCCTCAAGGAGCAGTTCGTGCCGTAACGCTCCTCGCGGTGCCTCAGCCGTCGTAGGTCAGCAGGCTCTCCACCGGCACCCACAAGCGATCTCGACCGTTCAGGCCGGTTAGCTCGATCAGGAAGACTGCGGCCGCGACCTCGGCATCGATCTTGTCCAGCAGTTCGACCGTTGCCGCGGCGGTTCCGCCGGTCGCGATCAGGTCGTCGACAATAACTACGCGAGTCCCCGCCGGGATCAGGTCGGCCGAGATCTCGATCGTGTCGCTGCCATACTCCAGGTTGTAGGCGTGGCCGACCACCGAACCCGGCAGCTTGCCCCGCTTGCGGACCATGCTGAAACCGATACCCAATCGCAGCGCCAGCGGGGCAGCGAAGACGAAACCGCGCGATTCGATCCCGATCAGCCGCGCGGGCCGATACGGCGCCACCAAGTCCCGCCATCCGGTCGATCGCGACCTGAAATGCATCCGACCGCTGCAGCAGCGTCGAGATGTCGTAGAACAGGATCCCCGGCTTGGGAAAGTCCGGGATCTGGCGGATGTGCGCTTTCAGGTCCATGACGTCGCGCCCCGACCCCGGTTGCGTTCGGTTCATGCCATGCCTGAAGGCGGGGTCCAAGCCAAGAAAAACGCTGCCGGGCGCCGCCTCACGGCGCCCGGCGTGGTCGAAGCGGTCGATGTGGCGTCGCTCAGCCGTTGTTGTAGTACTTGGTGTACTTGTCGTCGTAGTAGTACCCGGAGTCGCGATAGCCGTAGCGCGCGTGCTTGCGCACGTTGACCCGGCTCAACACCAGACCGGCCATGTCCGCACCGGCCTCGATCAGCTGCTTGACCCCCATCATGACATCGTGGCGCCGCGTGGTGCCCCACTGAACCAGGAATACGGTCTTGTCGGTCATCTGCGACAGTACCCGGGCGTCCGAAACGCTGAGCACCGGCGGGCTGTCGATGATCACGAGGTCGTAGCGGCTGGCACTGTCCTTGAGCAGCCGCCGCATCCGATCGGACGCCAGAAGCGCCGCCGGATCGGGCACCGGCCCGCCGGCGGTGACGACATAGGCGCCGGAGCGCTCGTCGGAAAGCACCACCTCGTTCAGCTCGCGATGCTGCAGCAGGACGTCGGTCAACCCGGCCTGGTTGCCGACACCGGTCAGCTCGTGGAGGCGTGGACGGCGTACGTCGCAGTCGATGATCAGGGTCCGTCGCCCCGAGCGCGCGTGGATCCTGGCCAGACACATCGCCATCGAGGTCTTGCCCTCGCCGGGGATCGACGAGGTCAGCAGAACGGTCTTGGGGGGCGCTCCCATGCTGGTCAAGAGCATGGCGGTGCGCAGGCTGCGTACCGCTTCGCCGAAGGGCGAGTTCGGGTTGTCGAGCACATAGTCCTGCGGCGAGCCGTGGCGCTTCTCGACACCGGTGATCGCCGGTACCAGACCGAGCGTCGGCAGGCCGATCAGATCCTCGATCTGCTCGGAGCTGCGGAAGGTGTTGTCGAGCTGCTCGAGGCCGAACACCGCCAGCGAACCGGCGAGCAGCGCGCCGAACAAGGCGACGCCAAAGATCAGGTGACGGCGCGGATAGGTCGCCTCGTCGGGCAAGGTCGCGCGGGAAATCACGCGGGCGTCCGGCTCCTGCGCCTTCTGCTGGGACGCGATCTCCTTGGCTCGATTGATGTAGGTCTCCAGCAGCTCACGGTCGGCATTCGCGTCGCGCTGTAAGGCCTCCAGCCCGATCTCGGCCTCGTTATGCTCGGCCAGCTGAGCCTTCAAACGGTCGATGTTGGCTTCCAGCGTCGCCTCGCGCGAGCGCAGGACCTGCACCTCGTCCCGGAGGCGCTGGGCGATCTGCCGGATCTCCGCCTGCTTGCGCTGCCCGAGCGTGTCCTGCTCGGCGAGCAGGTTGACCATCCGGGGATGCCGTTCGCCGAACTCGTTCGACAGCTCCGCCCGCTGTCGGTTGAGCTCGAGCTCACGCGCCCTGAGCTCGGTCAAGACGGGCGAATCCAACAGCTGAGCGGCTTGGTCGAGGTCCGGATTGGCGCTGACCAGCCGCTCGACCTGACGCAGCCGCGCTTCCGCCTGGGCGCGCTCGCTGCGCGAGAGCACCAGCTGCGTGGTCAGCCCGGACAGCTGCTGTTCGTCCGGCAGCGCGCCACCCAAGCCCGACTGGCGGCGGTAATCCTGGATGGCCTGCTCCGCCGAAGCGACGCTCGCCCGCAGCCGCTCGATCTCGTGCTCGAGGAACTCGCGCGCACGGCGCGCCGCGGTTTGTTTGGTCTCGAGCTGCTCAGCCAGGTACAGCCTGGCCAAGGTGTTCGCCCCCAACGCGGCGATCTGCGGCTCGGTCGAAATGAACTTCAGACCGATCACGGTCGAGCGATTGGCCGGCTCGGCCATGATGTTCTCCATGACCCGCTCGACGATCTCGGCCCGCAGCAGAGCGGCCCGCTGCTGATCGGTCATCTCCGCGCTGGACGTGGTGGTCATCAGCGTGTCCGCCCAAGCCCTCGGCAGACGATCGAGGATCGCCGCGGGGATCAGCCGGATCGGATCGAACCAATCAGCGAAATCTGCGGTCTTTGGTCGCAGCGTCGGATTGAACTCCGGCAACAGGTGCAGGTTGAGCTGGTCGACCATCCGCTCTGCCATGCTGCGCGACTTGATCAGCAGCAGCTGGCCCTGCATGCCGTCCTCGTTTGGCGGCAGTCCGGCCAGCACCTCGGGAATGTCCGGCGCCACCCGGGCCTGACGATCGTTCAGCATGACCAAGGCTTCGGCCTCGAAGGCCGGCGGCATGCGGCTGACGTAAGCAGCGGTCAGGCCGAGGACGATCACCACGAAGCCGAGGAGGAACAGCTTGCGGCGCCACAGCGTGCGCCCGAGCCCGAGCCAGTCCAGGTCGTCGCCGCCGCCGGATGCCCGAGACACAGGCCGACGGATCGGCTCATAGCCGATGCGCGGCGTGCTATGGACGTCTATCGCCATCGCGTCATCCTACCCAGCCCAAAAACCAGCTCGTCCAAGCCCCTTCGGATAAGATAGCGCGCCCGATCGACCGGTCCGGTTGCTGGGACAGTGCCGTTCCGGTCGATCTGATACAGGAGGTCACTTCCAGGTCGCTTCCGGTCACGTTGCTGCTCCCGGGCGTGTCACGACTCATTGATGCAGACCCCCGTACGCCCGTTACCAGGGGTTCGGGATAACGCCCGTCACCCTGGCCCCCACAGGCACTCGACCGAACGCGCTCGTCGAATGGATCCTGCCCCAAGCTCCCAGGACGCGCTCTATACCTTCAGTTTCTTGACGTTCCATGAATAGTCTATCGTCACACAAACCGGTTGGACTTTACTACAAAACAGCTAAAATCTCAATGACGAACATCGGAACGGAAACTGCCGTGCCGAAGACTTGGCCCCCCATGAGCGCATTCACTGTCTCAGCTGGCAGGCGATCACTGGTCCGGGTGGGTGCCCTGGCGGTCACGGTGCTCTCCCTTGCCATCGCGCTAACGGCGGCAGAGAACCCGGCGGCGCTCGACGAGGCTGCTTTGATCATCGAGGCCTCGGGCAAACGGTTCGAATTCCAGGTCGAGCTGGCGGAGACGCCCACCGAGCGGGCGCGTGGCCTGATGTTCCGGGAGAGCCTGGCGGACGACCACGGCATGCTGTTCGATTTCGGGCGTCCCCAGCCCGTCGCCATGTGGATGCGAAATACCTTGATTCCTCTCGATATTCTGTTCATACGCAGCGACGGCCGGATCAGCCGCATCACGCGAGACGCGCAGCCGCTCTCGGACAGGGTCCTGCAATCAGGCGAACCGGTCCGAGCGGTCCTCGAGCTTCGTGGCGGCCTTACCGCGGAGCGGAACATCCAGCCAGGCGATCGCATCATCCATCCCTTGTTCGACGAACCTTGACGGTTGGATCCCCGACGGTCAGTCAGTGAAGCGCGTCACAGGCGCGGATGATGCGGTGACAGGCTTCTTCCAAGAGTTCGGTCGACGTCGCATAGGAAATCCGCAAATACGGATCCATACCGAATGCAGCGCCATGGACCACGGCAACGCCTGCGCTTTCCAGCAGATAGCGGGCGAAGGCCTCGCTATCGGTCAGCTCGTCACCCTCCGGCGTCCGGCGTCCGATCACCCCGGCGCAGCTCGGATAAACATAGAAGGCGCCTTCGGGCCGATGGCACCGCAGCCCCCGCGCCTGGTTCAACAGCTCGACCACGAGATCGCGGCGCTCGCGGAAGATCGCGGCCCGTTCGGCAATGAAGTCCTGGGGCCCGGTGAGCGCAGCCACGGTCGCAGCCTGGCTGATCGAGCAAGGGTTGGAGGTGCTCTGCGACTGGACCTTGGCCATTGCCTTGATCAACTCGGTCGGGCCACCGGCGTAACCAATTCGCCAGCCGGTCATGGCGTAGGCTTTGGCGACGCCGTTCATGGTCAGACAACGCGAGCGCAGCCCTGGCTCGACCGCGAGCGGCGTGACGAAGCGAAAGGCGTCGTACACCAGATGCTCGTAGATATCGTCGGTCAGCAACCAGACCTGCGGGTGGCGGAGCAGCACGTCGGTCAGCTTACGCAGCTCAGCCGCGCTGTACGCCGCCCCAGTGGGATTGCTGGGCGAATTGAGGATCAGCCACTTGGTGCGCGGGGTGATCGCCGCGTCGAGGTCCTCGGGCCGCAGCTTGAAGCCGGTCTGATCGGGACAGGTGACGAACACCGGGGTCCCGCCAGCAAGCAGCACCATGTCGGGATAGGACACCCAATACGGCGCCGGAACCACCACCTCGTCGCCCGGGTCGAGGGTCGCCATCAGGGCGTTATAGATGATCTGCTTGCCGCCGGTCCCGACACTTATCTCGTCGAGCCGGTAGTCGAGCCCGTTCTCGCGCTGGAACTTGGCGGCGACCGCCGCCTTCAATTCGGGTGTGCCATCGACCGCGGTGTATTTCGTCTGGCCTGCGCGGATCGCCGCGATGCCCGCGTCCTTGATCGTGTCCGGGGTGTCGAAGTCAGGCTCGCCTGCGCCCAGCCCGATGACATCGCGGCCCGCCGCCTTGAGCTCGCGGGCAAGGTTGGTCACCGCGATCGTCGGCGACGGTTTGATCGCTGCCAGGCGACGCGCGATGATCGACATAACTGCCGGCTCCACGACGGCTTGCGGACAAACGCAATTTAGAGGCCCGAACCCGGCTCTGCAACGCCTGCTGCGGCAATCGTGCAACGGGTGCGGCAGTTCCGCAACGGTGTGCCGATTTGCCGCCGATCTTGCGAGCGGAAGCTATCGTCCGCGCAAAATCGAGATCGCGCCCGGTGCAGCGGAGGAGTCTTCGGCGCCGGTCATCGGCAGGATCAGACGGGGCCGCGGGGCAGGCTCGGCTTCGCTGGAATCCGGCTCGATGCTGAGCAGCGAGCCGGCCAGGCGCACCGGCGGCGGCCCCGCGGCGATCGGGCCATGGCGCAACTCGTGCCACAGGCGATAGACCTTGTCGCGGTACGCCTTGCCGCGATCGGGATCGCTGGAGTGATAGCGCGCGGTGGCTCGCACCCAGGAGCGGGTCTGAAGGCGCAGGCGCTTGAGGAAGCGCGCACCGTAGGCGACATTGCTGGCCGGCTCGAGTGCCTCGTCAAGCGACGCGAAGGCCTCGCCGTGATAGCCGAGATTGACCTGCATGCAACCGACGTCGATGTTCGAGCGGCCGGCAGCGCGCAGCTCGCGGACCTTGCGCAGCGCATCCTGCTTGGATGCGAGATAGAAGCTCTCCGAACCTGCGGTGACGGTCCAGGGCCACGCCTGACTGTGGCCACGCCCGGCCAGCCAGCGGCCCGACTCGGCGAGCGCCAGGGCGTGCACCAGGCCCGGTGGAAT
>Ga0256867_10001366_pt1 | contig 10324 bp, 11 predicted proteins | sample RVTome_15_FD_185939 | JGI IMG/M metagenome (GOLD analysis project Ga0256867, IMG submission 185939) | Soil microbial communities from uranium-contaminated site in the Upper Colorado River Basin, Wyoming, United States - RVT150D86 (HiSeq) ... | reverse complement strand
CCCTCCGGAGCGAGCGGCTGGGTGCCGATCGCGTCGGGCTCGTCGTGCGCGTACTCGTATCCGATCCCGCGGCCGAGCTCGCGCGCGCCGGGGTAGTGGGCGTCCTGGAGGTAGGGCGGCGGCGGCTTGGCGCCGTGCTCGCGCACATGCGCGACGGCGCGTGAGATCCCCCTGTAGGCCGCGTTGGACTTCGGGGCCAGCGCCAGATACGCGGCCGCCTGTCCGAGGTTGAGCGTCGCCTCCGGCAATCCGACGCGGTCGACGGCGTCGGCCGCGGCGTTCGCCACCACGAGGGCCATCGGGTCGGCGTTGCCGATGTCCTCGGACGCGAGGATCACCATGCGCCGGGCGATGAAGCGTGGGTCCTCGCCTCCCTCGAGCATCACCGCGAGGTAGTACAGCGAGGCGTCGGGGTCCGACCCCCGCGTGGCCTTGATCCACGCCGAGATGTAGTCGTAGTGGCGGTCTCCCTGGCGGTCGTAGAGCAGCGCCTTGCGCTGCAGCGCGTCCTCGACCGCCGCCACTTCGACGGCGCCACCGCGCTCGCGCGCCGCCTCCACAGCCCGCTCCAACGCCCCCAGGGCGACGCGCGCGTCGCCTCCCGAGCGCTCCACCAGGACCTCGATCGCCTCTTCGGCGACATGCGGCGGGTCGGGGATCCCGCGCTCCTCGGTCAGCGCACGGCGCACCAGCGCCTCCACGTGCTCGTCGCCCAGGGGCCGGAACTCGTAGATCTGGGAGCGCGACAGCAGCGCAGAGATCACCTCGAAGTACGGGTTCTCCGTCGTCGCCCCGATCAGCGTGACCAGCCCCTCCTCGACCGCGGGAAGCAGCGCGTCCTGCTGCGCCTTGTTGAAGCGGTGGATCTCGTCGAGGAAGAAGATCGTCCCCTGGTCGGCCGCGCGGCGGCGCTCCTCGGCGCGCTGGATCACGGCCCGAACCTCGGGACGGCCCGCGTTCACGGCGGAGGCTTCCTCGAACGCGCCGCTGGCCCGCGCGGCGACGATCCGCGCCAAGGTCGTCTTTCCCGACCCGGGCGGCCCGTAGAAGATCGCGCTGTGCGGCTCGCCGGACTCGATCGCCGCGCGCAGCGTCGAGCCCGGCGCCACCAGGTGCTCCTGGCCGACAAGCTCGTCGAGGTCCCGGGGCCGCATCCGCACCGCGAGAGGCGCCTCCTCCGGAGGGACGCTGGTTCGCTGCCCCGGCGCCTCGCCGGTGTCGAACAGCCGCTGCATCGAAAAGCCAGTATGAACCCCGCCCGTGGACGCACTCGAGCTGATCGCGCTCGCCGTGTGGGCGTTCACCGTCGCCGCGATCGGCGGCCTGGTGGGGCTCGTGCTCGGCAACCTGCGCCTGCCGCTCGTCGTCCTGCTGGCGAGCTCGCCGGCCGCGGGCGCGGGGGCCAACGTCGCGATCAGCGGCGTCTCGGCGCTGACCAGCACGGCGGCGCACGCGCGCGGCGGCCGGGTGAACTGGAGGCTGTTCGCGTGGATGGCGCCTCCGTCGCTGGTCGGCGCGATCGCGGGCGGCCTGATCTCCGGGGTCCTGCCCAGCCGGGTGCTGCTCGGCGTGATCGCGATCGTCGTCCTGTACGGCGCGGTCGAGGTCATCCGCAAGCCGGAAGCGGATCCGGACCGCCCGGTGCGCTCGCCCCTGCTTACCGCGGCCGCGATCGGATTCGGGGTCGGCGTGCTCGGCGGGATCGTGGGGCTGATCCTCGGCTCGCTGCGGCTCCCGGCCATGATCAGGTGGGGCGGCGTCACGCCGTACGCCGTGGTCGGGACGAACGCGGCGGTCGGCGTCGTCGTCGGGATCGGAGGGCTGGTCGGCCACCTGCCGAGCGGGATCGACTGGGGGCTGCTCGCGGTCGGGGGCGCGGCCGCCATCCCGGGCGCCTATGTCGGCTCGCACCTCACCGGACGCCTCGACGAGCGCACCCTGCTGAAGGCGATCGCGGCAGTCCTGGTCGTCACCGGCGCATCGATGCTCGTGCAGGCGATCGTTGGCTAGTGGCCTGGGGGTAACCTGACGCGGATGAGCGAGGAGGTCGCGCTCGCGCCGGGGGCTGAGCTCGGCACGGAGGCCGTCGAGTTGCTGCGGCGGCTGATCCGCATCGACACCTCGAACCCGCCGGGGAACGAGGGCGAGGCGCAGCGGATGTTGAGGGAGCTGCTCTCGGACGCCGGGTTCGAGTGCGAGCTCGCCGCGCGCGACCCGCAGCGGCCCAACCTCGTCGCGCGCCTGCGCGGATCTTCGCCGGGACCGGTCCTGTGCCTGCTCGGACACGTCGACACCGTCCCCGCCGACCCCTCCGACTGGAGCGGCGATCCGTGGTCGGGCGAGCTGCGAGAGGGCGCCGTGTGGGGGCGCGGTGCGATGGACATGAAGGGACAAGTCGCCGCCGAGGTCGCCGCGGCGGTCGCGCTGGCTCGGGGAGGATGGCGCCCGGCGGCCGGCGACCTGCTCGTCATCGTCACCGCCGACGAGGAGCGGGGGGCCGCGTACGGCGCGCGGTGGCTGTGCGAGGAGCGGCCGGACCTCGTTCGGTCCGACCTCGTCGTCAACGAGGGCGGCGGGATCGCGATCGAGTTTCGGGGGCGGCGCTTCTACACCGTCGCGCTCGGGGAGAAGGGCGTATGCCGGCTTCTCCTCCGCACCCACGGTCGCGCTGGGCACGCCTCGATGCCGCGGATCGGGGACAACGCGGTGCTCAAGATGGCCCCTCTGCTCACCCGACTCGCGGACCAGCCGCCGCTCGAGCCCACCGAGGAGGGGATCGGCTTCGTCTCCGCGCTGCTCGGCGAGGACCTGGCCGACGCCGGGCCCGGCGATCTCGCGGACGCCGTGGAGCGCCTTCGAGCCGAGGATCCCGCCGCCGCGGACTTCATCGCCGAGCCGCTGCTCGGCGTCACGTTCGCCCCGGTGATGCTCGAGGGCGGGGTGAAGGAGAACGTGATCCCCGCCCACTGCGAGGCCCTCGTCGACTGCCGGGTGCCGCCCGAGCTCGGAGAGGAACACGTACGCGAACGCGTCTCGGCTCTCCTGGGGAAGGGAGACTGGGAGCTCGAGATCCCGGAGTGCATCGTCGGCAATCGCTCGCGCCTGGAGGGGTCGCTCGCCGACGCGATCTCGAGCTGGATCGCGGACGTCGATCCCGGCGCCGTCCCGGTCGCGAGCGCGATGCCCGGGTTCAGCGACAGCCATTGGTTCCGCAAGCAGTTCGGGGCGATCGCGTACGGGTTCTGGCCCCGGCGCGCGATGACGCTCGCCGAGCTCGAGCCGCTGATCCACGGCGCCGACGAGCGCGTCCCGATCGCGGACCTCGAGCTGTCTGGGCGATTCTTCTTCGAGCTTCCCCCCCGGGTGCTGGGATGAGCGCGGGCGCTCCGGCCCACCTCGACCCAGCCGTGTCCGGGAACGGGTCGGCGCCGCGGCTGCGACTCGGGGGCATGGCGCTGCGCAACGGGCTGCTGATCCACGGGCCGACCTCGTGGGCGATCGCCGCCCGCACGCCGGAGGGAGCGGTGGCCGTCGCCTCTGGACGCAAGCCGACCCTCGCGCCCCGCGTCGCTGCGGTGCCGCTGCTCCGCGGCGCGGTGAAGCTGGTCGAGGGATTCGCCGTCGTCCCGCTCGCGCGGCGGCGCCTCCCGGCCGCCAGGTTGCCGCTCGAGGACCCGAAGGTGGTGGTGGCGGCGGGCGCGGTGACGCTCGTCACCGGAGTCATCCGCCGCGGGCGTCCGGCGACCCTGGCGCGGGAGCTGATCGCCGCCGCGCTAGGTGCCTTGCCCGCGCTCGTCGCGCTGCGCGACTCGGACCTCGCCGCGTATCACGGCGTCGAGCACAAGGCGATCGGGGCCTACGAGCAGGGACGCTCCGACCCCCGCGAGGTGCCCAAGGAGCACGACCGCTGCGGCTCCCATCTCGTCGTCCCGCTGCTCGGCCTCTCGATCGCCGGCCAGCTCGCCCTGGAGCGGGTCGTCGAGCGGCCGGGCCCAATCGCCCGCGCTGTCGCGGGGACCGCCGCCGTGGGGCTGGCGGTGGAGATGTTCGCGTGGAGCGAGCGGCATCCCGACTCAGCGCTCGCCCGTGCGTTCCGCCGCCCCGGAACCGAGATCCAGCGCGCCGTCGCCACACGTGAGCCGACCGACGACCAGCTCGAGGTCGGCACCGCCGCCCTGGCCGAGATCCTGCGCGCGGAGTCCTCGGCCGGGAGCTGACTCCCACCCGGCCGCGACGGACGCGAGGCGGAGTACGCGGCCGGGCTTCTAGACTGGGCCGCGTGCTGGACCGGATCGATCACGTGGGGGTGGCAGTCCCGGATCTCGACGCCGGGATCGCCCTGTACGAGCGCACGTTCGCGATGCCGCTCGCGCATCGCGAGACCATCGAGTCGCAGGGCGTCGAGGCGGCGCTGCTCGACGTCGGCGACGGCCACGTCGAGCTGCTGGCCCCGCTCGGCCCGGAGACCGTGGTCGGCAAGTTCATCGCCAAGCGCGGCGAGGGCCTGCACCACGTCGCCTACGCCGTCGACGACATCGATGCGGCGCTCGGCCGGCTGAAGCGGGACGGGGTCGAGCTGATCGACGAGGTGCCGCGGGCCGGGATCCGCGGCAGCCGGGTCGCGTTCCTGCACCCGAAGGCGACCGGGAGCGTGCTTACCGAGATCGTCGAGCCCGCACACGGGCCCGAGTGAGCTAGAGGAGGAAGCGATGGCGGCCGAGACGCGGCGGGTGGAGATCGGATTCGGCGGTGGCCAGGTGGCCACGGCGCGCTTGCCCGACGACGAGCTTCAGAAGCTGCGGAGGGCGCTGGAGCAGGCCGACGGATGGCACAGCGTCACCGCCCAGGACGCCGAGCTCGTGCTCAACCTGCGCCAGATCGTCTTCCTGCGGGTCGAGGGCGGGCCGCACAGCATCGGGTTCTCCGGCGCTTGATCCGGCGGCTGCTCGCACTCGCCGCGCTGGCCGTGATCGCGGTCGCTTACTGGTGGCGCAAGAACCCGTCCGCGTGTCCGTACGGGCAGCGGTTCTGGGTCGCGGCGCCGCACCCGTTCATCACCCGCGGACGGCTGCGCGAGATCCTCGAGCCGCAGCCCGGCGAGCGGGTGCTCGAGGTCGGCCCCGGCACCGGGTACTACACGCTCGAGCTCGTGGAGTGGGTGGGTGAGGACGGAGTCGTCGAGATCTTCGACATCCAGCAGGAGATGCTCGACCACACGATGCGGGCGGCTGCCGAGCGCGGGGCGACGAACGTCCGGGCCACGCAGGGAGACGCGCGGTCGCTCCCCTACGAGGACGACACGTTCGACGCCGCGGTGCTTGTCACCGTGCTCGGCGAGATCCCGGACCAGGACGCGGCCCTGCGGGAGCTAGCGCGGGTGCTGAAGCCCGGCGGCCGGCTCGTGGTCGGGGAGCTGTTCGGGGACCCGCACATGGTTACGCTCGGGTCGCTGCGGCGCCGCGCCGAGGCGGCGGGGCTGGTTTACGAGGGCCGCGCCGGCCCCAGGCTCGGGTTCTTCGCCAGACTGCGCGCCTGACCGGCTAGCGGTCGCCGAGCGCCGTCCACAGGCGCTCCTCGGCGTCGAGCACGCGAACGGCGCCGTCCGCCACCCGGGACCACAGCCGCGGATCGGGCCGCTCGGCCTCGCTCGCGGCCAGGAGGTCGCCGGCGAGCGCCGTCCACCCGTCCGCGGCCTCGGCCGCCATCGTGCGCTGCTCGTAGCCGACCTCGTCGAGGAAGCGCGCGTACATGCGACGGAAGTTGCCCCCGCCGGTGCCGCGGCGCTCGATGACCTGGTACGCGAACCGCGCGCACCACTGCCAGTCCTCCGCCGCCGCAGGCCAGTCGCGGACCTCCGACGCGAACCGGCGCAGGGCGGGCAGGCCCTGGAACTCGCCGAGCTCGGGCTGGCGCATGTTGCGAACCGCACGCTTGACCGCCCGCGGCGCCGCGTCACGCGGGTCGTGAAGCTCGCTTCCCGGGGGGACGTGGAACAGATGCCCGGCGAGCGGCTGGGCCGGATGCTGTTCGTGGCGCGCCTGCGCGAGGCTCTCGAGCGACGTCGTCTGTAGCTCCTCGAAGCCGGTGTCGGAGAGGTATGCGCGCTCCTCGTCGTACCCCGCGAGCACCACCGCGTGCCCGGGGAAGTGCGCCGAGCGGCCGTAGTGGTCGAGGTAGTACAGGTCGGTGAGCAGAAGCGCGGGCCGGCCGGAGCCGATCACCTCGCGAGCCAGCTCCCAGGACGCCTCGGGATCGTCGCGCGTCTCGAGCCGCAGCGGGGCCCCGGTCAGGTCGACGAACTGCTCCTCGAGCCGGGCGGTGCGGCCGTTGGTGAACCGTGACGGCGACTGGCCGTCCAAGGCGACGTAGTAGAAGCACGGCCCGGCGCCGAGCCCGAAGGCCATCTCCTCGGAGCACTCGAGGCCGTGGAAGGCGAGCATGTTTCGAAGCGCCGTCGAGCCGCAGTGATTCCCGGGCCGGTGGCGGTACCCCGGCACCATCGTCGGCTTGGCCGTCGCCTTCATGCCGGAGCATTGTGACGAGCCGATCGCTGTTTACCGGTCGAGGTGACGGGTATATATCGCGAGCACCTCACCGCGAACCGCAGAGAAAGGAGCTCTCTTGACCGTCGCGATCATCATCGGGGTGTGCGTGGTCCTGCTGATCCTAGCCTTCCTGCTCCCGCGCCTGTCGCGGTATCCGCAGCGCGGCGTCGACAGCACGCTCGGCGTCGGCCAGAGCGCCGCGGGACAGGCACCGGGAAAGCTCGGGCGGTGGCTGCAGAAGCCGTTCTCGAGCTCGCGCAGGGCTGCCAACAAGAGCGCGGCGACGGGCCGGAAGGGCCGCGGCAAGCTGCCCACCTGAGCTGCTCCTGGCGCTGCTCGCCAACCCGGAGTCCGGTCGAGGGGACGCCCTCGAGGCGGAGCGGATGCTGCGAGAGCAAGGCGCGGAGGTGCGCCGCTTCGCCCTCGATGAGGCCTCCGAGGCGGCGCGGTCCGGCGCTGCGCGACTCGTAGTAGCCGGCGGCGACGGCTCGATCGGACCCGCGGCGATGGCCGCCGGCCGCGCCGGGATCCCGCTGGCGGTGGTCCCGGTCGGAACGGCGAACGACTTCGCTCGCGCGGTCGGCGTCCCGCTCGACGCGGCCGCCGCCTGCCGGCTGGCGGCGCGCGGAACCGAGACCCGGCACCTGGAGCTTGCGTGGATCGGGTCGCGGCCGTTCGTCAACGTCGCGAGCGCCGGGCTGGCGCCGGTCGCGGCGCGCAAGGCCCGGGGGCTGAAGCGGACTTTCGGCCCGCTGGCCTACAGCTTCGGCGCCCTTCGCGCGGGGCTCGGGGCGCGACCGATCCGCTGCCGTGTGCGCTCCGGGGGAGAGACGATGTTCGACGGCGCGGCGTGGCAGGTGAGCGTGGCCGTCACCGGCGCCTTCGGCGGTGGCGCGACCGTCGACGCCGATCCACGGGACGGCGAGCTCGACGTCGTCGTGATCGAGGCCGGCTCACGGGCGCGCCTCGTCGCCATCGCCTACCGCTTGCGAGCCGGTCGGATCAGATCGCAGCGCGGCGTTCGCAGCTGGCGCCGCCCGGAGGCCGAGATCGTCACCGGCGGGGAAACGGGCTTCAACGTCGACGGCGAGGTCGTCGACGCGGCGGACGCCCGATTCAGGGTCGAGGCCCGCGCCTTCGAGCAGGTGGTCGAATGACGCTCGAGCGTCCGTGGTCCGGGCGCGAGCGCGAGTCCGCCCGTAAGCAGGCATGGCGGCGCTTCGCGGTTCCGGCGGCGTTCGCCGGCGCGGCAGCGGCATGGTACGCCGCCGACAGCCTCCGCCACCGGCGCGAGGGCGCGTTCGGCTACGAGCTCGCGCGGTCCGTCCCGGTCAACGTCCCGGAGTTCCTTCGCGCCGCCGAGGCGCTCACCGGCGCCCCGATATCGCACGGGAACGAGGCCGAGCTCCTGATCAACGGCGACCGGATCTTCCCGGCCTTCATCGAGACGGTCTCATCGGCCGAGCGGACTCTCAACCTTCAGACCTACATCTACTGGCGTGGCGACATCGCGCGGGAGATCGCCGCTGCGGTGTGCGCCAAGGCGAGGGAGGGCGTGGAGTGCAGGCTGATCCTCGACGCCGTGGGGGCGGCGAAGATGGAGACGCCGCTGATTCACGACATGGAGCGAGCCGGTGTGAACGTGATCCGCCTCCGTCCCCCGAAGCCCTACGCGATTCGCCGAGTCGCCAATCGCACCCATCGCCGGCTTCTGATCGCGGACGGTCGGGTCGGGATGACCGGCGGCGTCGGCATCGCCGCCGAGTGGACAGGCGACGCGGAGGACCCCGACCACTGGCGGGACACGCACGTCCGCGTCCGCGGCCCCGTGGTGCGCGGGATGCAGGGAGCGTTCGCCGAGAACTGGCTCGAGGGCACGGGCGAGGTGCTCGCCGGGGAGGAGCACCTGCCGGAGCTAGAGCCGCTCAACGACGACGGGCCGATGCAGCTCGTGCGCTCATCGGCCAAGGTCGGCGACACCAACGTAGAGGCGCTGTACTACCTGGCGATCGCCTCGGCGGAGCGCTCGATGGACCTCACCGCCGCCTACTTCGTGCCCCGCCCCGCGTTCACGCAGGCGCTCGAGGAGGCAGCCCGGCGGGGAGTCGAGGTTCGCATCCTCGTACCGGGCCCGCACATCGACAAGAGCCTGGTCCGCGTCGCCGGACGCGCCGCCTACGAGCCCCTGCTCGAGGCGGGGGTGAGGATCTTCGAGTACCAGCCCACCATGCTGCACGCCAAGTCGATGGCCATCGACGGCTCGTGGGCGTCGGTCGGCACCGTGAACTTCGACAACCGCTCCTTCCAGCTCCACGACGAGGTCACGCTGTGCGTGTGGGACGAGGCCTTCGCTGCGAGCCTCGGCGAGGCCTTCGAGCACGACCTCGAGCGTTCCGAGGAGGTCGATCCGGACCGCTGGAAGCGACGGCCCACGCGCCAGCGGGTGTCCGAGGCGGCGACGAAGCTGTTGCGCCGCGAGCTCTAGCCCGCCCGCGGCCGCGGCGCCCGCGCGTATCCTCCGCGCCTTGATGAAGCGCCTGACATCGCGGCCGCGTCCACGCCGCCGGTGGAGGCTGTTGCCGGGTCGAAGGGTGGCGCCTCGCAATCCCGTGCTCGGGGCGCTCGGGCGCGCCGACCAGGCCGTGCTGCGGTTCCTGCGCACCCGAGGCCACTTCGAGCCCCTCGAGACGGCGATGAGGACGTTCGGGCTCGCGGGCGAGTTCGCCGCCGTGTGGGCGGCGATCGGCGCGGTCGGGGCCACCGTCGACGGGCGGCGGCGCGGACGGTGGCTCATCGCGGGAGCGACCGGTCCCGTGGCGGTCGGTGTCAACTTCGCGGTCAAGGTCGCAACCGGCCGCAAGCGCCCGCTGATCGAGGAGCACCCCCCACTGGCCCGCGCCCCGACCAAGCTCTCGTTCCCGTCCGCCCACGCAACGTCTTCGGTCGCCGGTGCCACGGCGCTCGGCCGCGTCGAGCCGCGACTCCGACCGGGGCTGTTCGCACTCGCGGCGGCGATCTGCGTCGGCCGGCCCTACCTCGGCATGCACTATCCGTCCGACGTTCTCGCCGGGGCGGCGCTCGGGGTGGCGCTCGGGGCGATCGTCCCCGCTCCGCGGCCGCCCCCCGAGCCAGCCGCCGATCCGGACGCAACGGCGTGAAGATCGGCATCGTCGGACTGCCGAACGCGGGGAAGAGCACCCTCTTCAACGCTCTGACGCGGGCCGGAGCGGAGACCGCCGTATACCCGTTCACGACCGTGGACGAAAACGTCGCGGTCGTCGAGGTTTCGGACGAGCGGCTGGCGGCGGTCGCGGAGACGGTCGGTGCGAGCCCGGTGATCCCCGAGACGATCGAGTTCCACGACATCGCCGGCCTGGTCCGCGGCGCGGCCCAGGGAGAGGGGCTCGGCAACCGATTCCTGGCGGCGATCCGCGAGACGGACGCGATCTGCCACGTCGTGCGGGCGCACTCGGACGAGGGCGTTCCCCATCCCCACGGAAGCATCGATCCCGAGGCGGACATCGAGGCCGTGGAGGCCGAACTGATCCTCGCCGACCTCGAGCAGGCCGAGGCGCGGCTGGGGCGGGTCGCGAAGCACGCCGGCTCGGGCGACGGCGAGGCGGTCGCCGAACGCGACTGGCTGCAAGACGTAGTCGAGGCGCTGGGGGCCGGCGTCGCCGCACGCAACGTGCCACGCCCGCACGCGGCGGCGGCGGCTCCCGAGCGGCTCCAGGCCCTGACGTCGAAGCCGGTCCTCTATGTGGCCAACGTCGACGAGG
>Ga0256867_10001365_pt1 | contig 10326 bp, 10 predicted proteins | sample RVTome_15_FD_185939 | JGI IMG/M metagenome (GOLD analysis project Ga0256867, IMG submission 185939) | Soil microbial communities from uranium-contaminated site in the Upper Colorado River Basin, Wyoming, United States - RVT150D86 (HiSeq) ... | reverse complement strand
CGAGCGGCACCTCACGCTCCTTCCCTCCCTTGCCGAGCACTCGCACGGAGCCCGCATCGGGATCAACGTCGTCGACGTCGAGCCCCGTGAGCTCCGAGACGCGCAAGCCCGATCCGTACAGGAGCTCGAGGATCGCCCGGTCGCGCAGCCCTGCGGGTGTCATCGGGTCGGGCGCTTCCAATAGGTCTCGCACCTGCTCCACCGTGAGCGGATGGGGCAGCGATCGCGGCAGCTTCGGCTGCGCCACAGCCGCGGCGGGGTCTCGCTCGGTGACACCCTCACGCACGAGGAATCGATGGAACGACCGGACCGATGACAGCGTTCGCGCCACCGACGTCGCGCGATACGGGCGATCGTCGTCACCGTGGGTCGCGGCGCTGATCGACGCCAGGAACGAGCGTACGAGGGCCTCGTCGACGTCGGCCAGGTCGCCGACCTCACGCGAGGAGAGGAACCGTTCGTATCGGGCGAGGTCGCGCCGGTACGCAGCCACGGTGTGCTCGGACGAACCCCGTTCCACGGTGAGGTGATCGAGGTACCGCGCGACCCCGCTCCCGATCTCGTCCGTCATGGCACACGACTCCCTCCCCGAGCGCCTCACACGGCCCCGGCGAACATCGCATCGAGCGACGCGAGCTCGAGGGCATGTGCCGAGGCGACGCCGTCGTTCGTCACGGCCCCCGCGTAGACGTTCACGCCCCGGGCGAGCGCCGGATCGCCGCGCACGGCGTCGACGAGGCCCCGCTCGGCGATCGCCAGCACGTAGGGCAGGGTGACGTTCGTCAAGGCGTAGGTGGAGGTGCGGGGAACGGCTCCCGGCATGTTCCCGACGCAATAGTGGACGACGCCGTCGACCACGAATGTCGGCTCGGAATGCGTCGTGACGTGCGAGGTCTCGAAGCACCCACCCTGGTCGATCGAGATGTCCACGAGCACCGATCCAGGCCGCATCGCGGCGACGGTCTCTGCGCCGACGAGATGTGGCGCCCTCGCTCCCGGCACGAGGACGGCACCCACCACGAGGTCGGCCTGGACCACCAGGCGATCGATCGCGAGCGTGGAGCTCATCTCGGTTCGGATACGGCCGTGCCAGACGCGGTCGATGTCGCGCAGCCGGTCGACGTCGCGGTCGACGACCGTGACGTCGGCTTCCATGCCGGCGGCGATCTCCGCCGCGTTCGCCCCCGCCATGCCGGCGCCCAACACCACGACCTTGGCAGGGGGAACACCCGACGCGCCTCCCATCAGCACCCCACGGCCGCCGTGAGGACGCTGGAGGGCGACCGCGCCCTCCTGGGGCGCCATGCGGCCGGCGATCTCGGACATCGGCGCGAGCAGCGGCAGGCGGCCGTCGGGCGTCTGAACCGTTTCGTACGCCACCGACGCGACTCCGCGTTCGGCCAGGAACCTGGTCAGCCGTTCGTCGGCGGCCAGGTGCAGGTACGTGAAGAGCACGTGTCCCGGCCGGAAGCGCTCGTACTCATCGGGCTGGGGCTCCTTCACCTTCACGATCAGCTCCGCCGATGCGAACACGGCGCCGGCGTCGGCGAGGACCTCTGCCCCCGCCGCGGCATACTGATCGTCGTCGATCGCGGACCCCTGGCCGGCCGAGGTCTCGACGACCACCCGATGCCCTGCTCGGGTCAGCTCACGCACGCCTTCGGGTGTTGCCGCAACCCGGAACTCGCTGTCCTTGAGCTCCTTCGGGATCCCGACGTTCAAGCCCGCTGTCCTCCTCGAACCAGCTCGGGCCCCGGTGGGGCGACCCGGGCCTCGTCCTGTTCGGTTCCCACGCAAGCGTACTGAACGCCGGTCAGCGGCGCGTCATCGTCACAGCGGCAACGGGGGTCTCCCCGCGGCCATCAGCAGCGCCAACGCCGTCTTCGCGTCACGGACCCGGCCCGACCGGGCGGCGTCGACCATGCGGGCGAACGGCTCGACCACGAGCTCGATGCCGGGCTCCCCGTCGCCGGACGGCTCGGGCTCGGTCCTCGCCCAGAACAGGTGCACGTATTCGTCGCTGGACCCCACCGTGGCGTAGACGCCGCCGAGAAACTCGATGGCGGTGTGGCGGAACCCCGTCTCTTCGACGAGCTCCCTGGCCGCTCCCGTGAGCGCGTCCTCGCCGTCGACGTCGAGGACGCCGGCGGGAACCTCGGTCATCATCTGCCGAACAGCCGGCCGGAACTGGCGCACCAACACCACCTGGTCATCGGGAGTCAGGGGCAGTACCGCCGTGGCGTCGGGTCGGTGCACGACTTCCCACGGGCCGACCTCAGGCCACTCCTCGACGTCGACGCGCACGAACGACCCCTGGAAAGCGGTGCGCGCGGTCAGCGGTTCGGCCACCCTCCCCGACTACCTGGTGGCCGTGAGCGACCGGCCCGCCCGTTCGCGCCGGTGGGCTTGGGCTGCGCCGACGAACCCTCGGAAGAGCGGGTGCGGCCGGGTCGGACGTGAACGGAGCTCGGGGTGGAACTGGCCGGCCACGAAGAACGGATGGTCAGTCAGCTCGATGATCTCGGTGAGCCGCCCGTTGTGCGAGTTGCCCGAGAGCACGAGCCCGTGCGCTTCGAGCCGCTCGTGGTACGCGGGGTTCACCTCCCAGCGATGGCGATGCCGCTCGTACACGATCGGCTCACCGTAGGCTTCGGCCGCCTTGGTGCCCGCGACGAGGTGACAGGGCTGGGCGCCCAGCCGCATCGATCCACCGAGGTCGGTCACGTCCTTCTGCTCGGGAAGGAGGTCGATGACCGGGTCCGGCGTGGCCGGGTCGAACTCGCTGGAGTTCGCTCCCTCGAGACCCATCACGTTGCGGGCGAACTCGATCACCGCGCACTGCAGTCCGAGGCAGATGCCGAGGAACGGCACCGCCCGCTCGCGCGCGAACCGCACGGCTGCCACCTTGCCCTCCACCCCGCGGATGCCGAACCCGCCCGGGATCAGTACACCGTCGACGTCGTGCAGGGCTTCCTCGGTGGCATCGCCCCCGAGATCGTCGGAGGCGACCCACCGGATCTGCACATCGGCTCCGTGGTGGAATCCGCCGTGGTACAGCGCCTCCATCACCGACAGGTACGCGTCGCGAAGGGTCACGTACTTGCCGACGACCCCGACGGTCAAGGGCTCGGTCGCCGCGTGGATGCGATCGACCAGTCCCGTCCATTCGGCGAGCATGGGTTCGCCGTCGATACGCAGGTGTTGCGCCAACTCGGTGTCGAGGCCCTCACGGTGCAGCACCAGCGGCACCTCGTAGATCGACGGCGCGTCGGGCGCGCTGATCACCCCGCTGATCGGCACGTCACACAACAGCGAGATCTTCTCCTTCAGGTTGCGTCCGATCGGCCGGTCGGACCGGCAGACGATCGCGTCGGGCTGGAGCCCGAGCGCCCGCAGCTCCTTGACCGAGTGCTGCGTCGGCTTGGTCTTGAGCTCGCCGCTGGGGCCGATGAACGGCATCAGCGAGACGTGCACGAATGCGCAGTGGTCTCGGCCGACCTCGTTGCGCAGCTGCCGGATCGCCTCGAGGAAAGGCAGCGACTCGATGTCGCCGACCGTGCCGCCGATCTCGACGATCACGAGGTCGGCGGCCTCGGTCTCGGCCAGTGCCCGCACCCGCTCCTTGATCTCGTCGGTGATGTGGGGGATCACCTGCACGGTCTTCCCGCTGTAGTCGCCCCGACGCTCCTTCGCGATCACGCTCGAGTAGACGGCGCCGGTCGTGAAGTTCGAGCCACGATGCAGGTCGTCGTCGAGGAAGCGCTCGTAGTGACCGAGGTCGAGGTCGGTTTCGGCGCCGTCGTCAAGCACGAACACCTCGCCGTGCTCGAACGGGTTCATCGTGCCAGGGTCGACGTTGACGTAGGGGTCGAGCTTCTGGATGACCACCTTCAGCCCGCGGGACTTGAAGAGGCGGCCGAGGGAGGCGGAGGTGATGCCCTTGCCGAGCCCGGAGGCGACTCCCCCGGTGACGAAGATGAACTTCGACTGCTGCCTCACCACGGGACCCGACTCTAGCAGAGGGCTCCGACGCTCCATGCGCATCGATCTCGAAAAGATCGCTCGGCTCCGCGTCTCGTCACGCGTTCGCCTTCACCTTCCGAGCCTCGACCAGGAGCTCCTCCGCGTGGGAGATCGCGCTCTCGCTCCGATCGAGCCCCGCCAGCATGCGCGAGAGCTCGTGCACCCTCGCCTCGTCGTCGAGTGCCTGTGCGGAGGCCGTGCCCCCTCGCTTGGTCACCTGCACGTGCCGGTCCGCGAAGCAGGCGATCTGCGGCAAGTGCGTGACCACCAACACCTGCCGGTCGAGCGCGAGCCGCGCGAGGCGTCGCCCCACGGCGAGCCCCGCTCGCCCGCCGATGCCGGCGTCGACCTCGTCGAAGACGAGGGTCGGGACGGAATCGAGGTCGGCCATGACGCTTCGGCACGCGAGCATCGTGCGCGACAGCTCCCCTCCCGAGGCGCTCTTCGCGAGCGGATGGGGCGCCAGGTCGGGCCCGCCGGCGAACCGCAGCTCGACCCGCTCGGCGCCCGAGGGACCGGGCGGGGTCAGGGGATCGAGGCCGACCTCGACGACGGCGCCGGGCATGCCGAGCTCCTCGAGCTCGGCGCCGAGCGCGGCCGCCAATCGGTCGGCCGCACCTTCGCGCCCCGCGGTGACCAGCCCCCCCCGGGCGACCCTCTCAGCCGTGAGAGCCTCGACGGTTCCGCCGAGCTCGGCCAGACGCTCGTCGGCGCCGGCGAGCTCGGCCAGCCGTCGCGACGCCTCTGCCATGAACGAGAGGACGTCGGCGTCGGTGTCGCCGTACCGGCGCTGCAACGACTTCAAGGCCCCGATTCGCTCCCGGAGCAGCTGCAGGCGCTCAGGGTCGACGGCGAGCGACTCCCGGTAGCCGCGCACGTCACGCGCCAGCTCCGCGACCTCGACGGCCAGCGCGGCACCGCGAGCGGCCAGCTCGTGGGCCTCGGGATCGAGCGCGCCCGCTTCTTCGAGCGACCGAGCGGCCAGTCCGAGGGCGTCGGCCGCGCCGCCGTCGTCACCGGCGAGAGCCGCCTCGGCCGCCCCCCCGGACTCCATCAGCCGCTCGACATGACCGAGCCGCGCTTCCTCGCTGACCAGACGCTCCGTCTCGTCAGGCGCCGGCGAGACCGCCTCGATCTCGCGGACCTGGTAGGCGAGCAGGTCGAGCTCTCGCTCGCGATCGCGCGCCGCATCGCGGAGCCGCTCGAGTGCCGCGGTCGCATCCTGAAGAGCGTCATGGGTCTCCCGGAAGGCGGCCAGAGCGACGAGGTGCTGGTCGCCCGCGTATCGATCGAGGAAGGCCGTCTGGACCGCCGGCTCGAGCAGTCGCTGCGTCTGGCCCTGCCCGTGCACCTCGACCAGAGCGGGCCCGAGCGTGGCGAGCGCGGAAGCGGTGGCGAGCTGTCCGCCGACGCGAGCCGATCCCTTGCCTTCGGCCGGGATCGTTCGCGCGAGCAGCACCTCGCCGTCCTCGACCCACCCATCGAGGACGTTCGGCACCTCGCTCGGGGCTTGGCCAACGTCGAACAGCGCCTGCACGCGCGCGGCGGGGGCGCCATCACGCACGAGGGAGGCGTTGGCCCGCGCCCCGAGCGCGAGCGCGAGCCCGACCGTGATCATCGTCTTGCCGGCGCCGGTCTCCCCAGTCAGTACGTTGAGCCCCGGGTGCAGCGGCAGGTCGAGGTCGTCGATGACCCCCAGCCCCGAGATGTGGAGCTCGCGCAGCACGCCGCGCATCCTAGCCTCCGGCGCCGACATCTCCGGTATCGGGTTGTCCGGGCCGTTCCCCAGGCTCTCCCGGCAGCCCGAACTTCTCGCGCACCAAGGAGAGGAACCCGGGAGCGTCGTTCCTTCGCACCAGTCGAGCGGGCCGCGACGAGGCTCGGATCAGCACCGTCGATCCGACCGGCAGCTCGATGCTTCGTCGTCCGTCGGCCGACAGGACGCCGCTCTCCTCCCCCAACACCTCGAGCTCGACCCGGCTGGCGGCATCGAGCACGAAGGACCGATCGAAGACCATGTGTGCGGCGATGGGCGTGAGCACGAGGGAAGCGACGCCGGGGCTCACGATCGGACCTCGCGCCGAGAACGAATACGCCGTGGAGCCGGTCGGGGTCGCCACAATCACCCCGTCGGCCGAGAAGGTGGTGACGTAGGCGCCGTCGACCACCACGGCCAGGCGAACGAGGCGATGGCGCGCGCGCTTCTCGACCATGATCTCGTTCAGACCCCATTGAGGCGGGAAGTCGGCTCCCGAGAGCGGCTCGACGGTGAGCGCCAGACGCTCCTCGACCCGGGCTCTGCCCTCGAGCACCGCGCGGACGAGGGGCACGGCCCCGTCGGGCTCTACCTCGGTGAGGAATCCGATCCGCCCGACCTTCACGCCGAGCACCGGACAACCGACGTGCGAGGCAGCATAGGCGGCCCGCAGGAAGGTGCCGTCGCCACCCACGCTGACCACGAGGTCGATCGAGTCGTCACGCTCGCGAGCATCGCCGTCCTCTGCGAGGGTCACGGTCGTGACCCCGTCCTCCCCGAGGACATCGATGATCCGGCGGGCGGCGTCGATCGCCGCCTCGCGTCGAGGGTGCATCACGATCCCGACCCGGCTCACGCGGCGACCTCCGTGCCCTCGGCCACGGCCGCCGCGACGTCGAGCTCGCGCGGCGGCGCATCTCGGCGCGACCACAGCAGGAATTCGACGTTCCCCGCCGGGCCACGCACCGGCGACGACATCACCCCGTGGGGGGCGAATCCCGCCTCGGATGCGGATCCGATGACCGATGAGATCACGTTGGACCAGACCTCGGGATCGCGAACGACCCCGCCTCGGCCGACCTTCCCACGCCCGGCCTCGAACTGCGGCTTGATCAGGAACACCGCGTCGGCACCGGTGGCGGACACCGACGCAAGCGCTGGCATCACCGCACGCAAGGAGATGAACGAGACGTCGACGGCGACGAGCGCCGGACGGTAGGGAAGCGCGTCGATCGAGAGGTCCCGGGCGTTCGTGCGCTCGAGCACGGTGACCCGTCGATCCGCACGGAGGGTCCACGCGAGTTGCCCGTACCCGACGTCGACGGCCACGACGTGGCGGGCGCCGCCCTGCAACAGGCGATCGGTGAAGCCTCCTGTCGATGCGCCCACATCGAGGCAGTCCATGCCGGCGGGGTCGATACCGAATCGTTCCAAGGCGCTCTCGAGCTTCTCACCCCCACGGGAGACGTAGCGGCGTGCCGCACGGGTGAGGTCGAGCGGCTCATCGTCGGCGACGAGGGTCGAGCTCTTGGTGGCCACCGTTCCCCTGACCCGGACCAGCCCGGCCCGCACGGCCTCCTGCGCCTCGGTGCGCGAGGTCGCCAAACCGCGCCGAACGAGCTCCGAGTCGAGGCGGCGCCGCGTCACCGTCGTGGCGCCGGATCAGCCGCCGGACGCCGGCGGGTTACCCGGCGCCGGGGGGTTCCCGGACGCCGGGGGATTCCCGGACGGCGCCCTCGTCTTCGCCCGGGTCGTCGATGTGCGCTTCTTCGGCGACGCCGGCTTCGCGCGCTTGCGGCCGGAAGCCGTCATGCCGGACGCCCGCTCGAGATCGCGCACGCGCTTCTTCACCGCGTCGAGCTCATCTTGCGACGCGACCCCGCCCACGACCTTCAGCTGCTCGGATATCTCACGACGCACGAACGACGAGATGCGCTCCCGGTTGGAATGGGACCACTCGAGCAGATCGGCCGTCGTCTTCGCGACCTGTTCCTTGGCCGCCCCGGGCTCGAGCATGTCCTTGGCCAGCTGTTGCGCCTTCGCCGGGGTGAGCGTGCCCAGCAGGCCTTCGACCGTCTTGCGGAGATCGTCGATGATCATCGGGTTCCTTTCGACTCGCGCCCTCGGAGGTTGCGTTCCGCCAGCATACCGGGGGGGTCATGACACCCCCGGCCGCTCGATCCCGTCGGCGAAGAGCTCGCGAAGGTCGGCGGCGATGTAGGTCGGCGGCGCCGGCGATCCAAGCGCCTCGGGCGCCGTGCTGATGCCGGTGAGGACGAGCATGGAATCCCAGCCGACGCCGACGGCGCCCGCGATGTCGGTGTCGAGCCGATCACCGATCACCAACGGTCGTCCACCGCCGGCGCGCTCGAGTGCGGCATGCAGCAGCGGCGGATACGGCTTGCCGATCACCTCGCCCCGTACCCCCGTCGTGGTCTCGATCGCCGCGAGCAAGGCTCCGGCACCCGGCCACTTCGTGTCGTCGGCCGCCGGGAACGACGCGTCGGGGTTGGTCGCGACGAGCGCGGCCCCTCGCTCGACGAGCACCGACGCCACGCGGAGCTTCGTGTAGTCGGCGTCTCGATCCCAGCCCACGACGACCACGTCGGCCCCTGCCGGTTCCCCGGAGAGCACCTCGATGCCGACCTGTCCGAGCGCCGCGATGATGCCGGGTCCCCCGACCACGAACGCCCGCCGGACGGCACGATCCGCGAGCACGGAGGCCGTTGCGAGAGCGGATGTCTCCACCTCGGCCTCGTCGGCCTCCACGCCCACCGAACGCAGCCGCTCGGTCACCTTCGCCGGCGTCCGGGCGGAGTTGTTCGTGACGAACGCGATGCGTTTGCCGGCGGCGCGGAGCCGCGCGACCGAGGCTGCGGCGTGGGGCAGCGGATCGGACCCTCGGTAGAGCACCCCGTCGAGATCGAACAGGAACGCGTCGTAGCCCTCGGCGATCAACCGTCGCGACCTCTCACCCGGTGGACGCCTGGCCGGAGCCTCGGCTGCTATACAAGGTGCGTGCCTCGCCTCTTCCCGTTCCGCGGACTCGTGTTCGACACGGCCGTGACCGGCTCGCTGGACAGGGTCACCGCCCCGCCGTACGACGTTATCAGCGACCGCCTCCGTCTCGGTTACCTGCAGGCCAGTCCCTTCAGCGTGGTCCACCTCGATCTCGCGGAAGGTTCCGACGACCCTCGCGACCCCGCCAGCCGGTACGCGAAGGCGGCGGACCTGCTCGCGGACTGGGAGCGCCGCGGCGCCGTGCGACGCGCCGGGGAGCCCTGCTACTACGCGTACGAGATGACGCCCTCCCTCAAAGGCACCTCGTCGGTTCGCGGCCTGATCTGCGCGATGGAGCTCGAGGAATGGGGTGGCACCGTTCTCCCCCACGAACAGGTCATGGAGGGGCCGATCCGAGACAGGCTCGAGCTGTTGCGGGCCACCCGGACCCATCTGTCCCCCGTCTTCGGCACGATCGACGGGCCGGACGATCGGCTGGGCGATCGGATCGGAGCCGCAACCACGGATCGGACCACGTTCGAGACGACCGACGAACAGGGTGTGCTCCATCGGATGTGGCCCATGCCCAACGACGCCGTCGATCTCGCGCATCTCGCGGACCGCCCCCTGCTGATCGCGGACGGGCATCATCGTTACGCCACCGCCCTCGCGTATCGGAACGAGCGGCGCCGCGCTGATGGACCCGGGCCGTGGGACTCGGTGCTCACGCTCGTGGTCGACGCCACCGCGGAGCATCTGCCCGTGCTGCCGTTCCACCGACTCCAGCTCGCAGGCCCCGTACGGGCGGCGATCGGCAGTCCGACGTCATCCCTCGAGGAAACACTCGACGCGCTGGACGACGAGCGATGCACCGTCGGTATCGCAGCCGTCGGCCCCGCGGGTGACATCACCTATCGGGTGCGATCGCTCGACGGCGAGGCGCCGGCCGTGCGCGCGCTACACGAAACGGTCCTCGACGAGATCGCTCCTACAGGTTCCCTGCGCTACGTGCACGATGCCGACACGGCCGTCGCGGCCCTCCGCGACGGAGACGCGGTCGCGGCTTATCTGTTGCCCGCCACGACGGCGCGACGGATCCGTGCCGTGGTCGAACGCGGCGAGCGATTGCCGCCGAAATCGACCTACTTCTGGCCCAAGCCTCGGACCGGCATGGTCATGATGCCTCTCGACCGGGGTCCCGCTCCGCCGAAGGTTCGGGCTCGAGCTTCTTGATGCCACTCGCGACCACCTCGGTGAGGCTGCGAGCTCCGGCGCCGCTTCGGTAGAAGCGACGGACGAGCTGTCCGTGCACGAGCACGTGATCGCCCTTGGCGAGCGTCTCGAGCGCTCGAGCACCGACCGTTGCGTGCCACGCCGCGACCGGGAGGGGGAGGAGACGCCTGCCCGTCTCCGGAACGGAGACCCGGAGCTCGGTCACCTCATCGCCCGACGGCATCCGGCGCTGGACCGGATCGGCCGAGATGGTGCCCGCGAGCACGACGACGTTGACCGTCACCATGGCTCCTCCTCGTTCGATTCGCGACGAA
>Ga0256867_10001364_pt1 | contig 10336 bp, 14 predicted proteins | sample RVTome_15_FD_185939 | JGI IMG/M metagenome (GOLD analysis project Ga0256867, IMG submission 185939) | Soil microbial communities from uranium-contaminated site in the Upper Colorado River Basin, Wyoming, United States - RVT150D86 (HiSeq) ... | reverse complement strand
CCGGATGGTATGGGTTGGGATGGGTGCTCCTGATCGCACTGGCGTTTTGGGTGTGGTCGCGTATGCGGCAAAGGCGATTAAACCGGTATCGGCGGGAGGCCTTAGCTGCGAACCTGTGGTGGTGGATCGGTGGTCTGGTGATTGCCATCTGCATCGCCGCCTGGTTGTTTCGGCACTTTTATCATCCGTTTGCCATACGCCTCAGCGCTTGGCGAAGCCGTCGTGCGGATCGTGAAGCGGCCTACTTCGCACGACTGAAGACCGCCTGCCGATCCGGGGATGCCGCGATGGCGTACGATGCCCTGACGCACTGGATCGATCGTCTGTACGATGGAGAAGGGGCCCCCACGATCGAGCAATTTGTTCATGATGCGAAAGACGCCGAATTACGTGACCAAAAAGAACAACTTGAGCGGCAATTATTTGCGGCACCTGCAACGCCTCATGCAGCCTGGTCCGGGGAGGTTTTTTATCAGCGGCTGGCTGCTGTTCGGCAGCGAATGAACCAGCGGACAACACGTTACAACCAGCCAGGGCAGCCTGCTCTGCCACCCCTCAATCCATCAGCGCTCAGAGTGAGCGCGACAAACAGCGGCACGAGTCGAGTTTCATGATCGGACAAGTCAAAGATTTGAAGAATGAGATGGGGGGCGAGCGTTCACCGCTTGTTCTCTCCGTTGCATCTTGTTCCATTCATTCACGTCTTCGTCCAACTTCGGTCGCAGAACTGCAAGTAGGCGCTGCTGCCGCCTTCGGAGGCGCTCGCCACGGAAGCGTCAGCGGCAAGCAGGCAGCAGAGCATCTTAAGGGCAAGCTGTTAGAGGTTCATACGCATCCTGTGCCATTGGGGAATGATCATCACTGCTAAGGATAGGGTTACCTATGACGTAAGGATAAAACACCAAGTACCATTTGAAATCGTATTCGTCGAACTGATGGAGGTATGTCCATGTGTGCTATAACCTACGAACTGGAACTTAAAGATGATCGCACGGTCACCATCACCTTGCCTCAAGATATTCCACTTGGGAAACATCAAGCTGTCCTCGTCATCGACGAACACGTAAAGGACGACTTGAAGCCCCGAGAAACATACGACGAATTACTCATGCAGACCAGTGGTCTGTGGAAACAGGGCGATGGCTTGCGTTATCAGGAAAAAATTCGCGATGAGTGGAATAGATGATTATGGCGATTTTGCTTGATTCCGTCATCCTGATCGACCATTTCAATGGTATAGCCGAAGCTACGGCTTACCTGGGGCAGGTGAGAGACGAAGCGTCTATTTCAGTGATTACGCGTGTAGAAGTGCTGACGGGTTTTGAGGCTTCTGACCGACAACAGGCCGTGACGCTTCTCGATTGGTTTCCCCTTTATGATCTCACCAAACCGATTGCCGATCTGGCAGCCGATTTGCGGCGTAAACAAGGTTGGAAACTACGCCGATGCCTTCCGAGCTGCGCTTGCCCAGCGCCATCAACTCCGTTTCGCAACTCGTAATACCAAGGATTTTCCACCACAGCGTTACGAGTTTGTGATCGTGCCATATGAACTATGAACATCTCATTTGAAGACCTGATCAGTGAATGTGATCGACTCGGTATTCATGGCCTGCTGTTTCAGCACATCCACTTGTGCCCGACGCGCACCTGGCTGCACTATCACCGCATCGATTGCACGCATTTAAACCGACATATGCAAGCAGGCGTGTTGCTGCATGCAACCGCTTATGGTGGAGAAGGGGGGCGAAGCGATTTTGGGCTCGGCCTCTCGCCTGATGTTGTGGATTTTCGTCATCGCGAGATCAGTGAAGTAAAAAAAAGCAACTCTCATGAACATGCGACGATTGCACAACTGCGGTTTTATCTGGCCGTGATGGAACAGGCGACAGGACAGAGTTGGACCGGCGTACTGCGATATCCCAGCTCGCGACGCACCAAACGCATGACTCTCGATGCGCAAGCGAAAACCGAACTGTGCGAAGATTTTGCACGTATTGAAAGGGTGATTACGCAACCTCAATCACCGACAAAGGTCGACAAGCCAATTTGTAAACACTGTGCATATCGCATGTTGTGTTGGCAGAAAAGCACGGAGGATTGGGATTACTAAACCGCTATGGAAACTTTGTATCTCTTAGCTGGAAGCAAAATCAGTCGTCGTGATAATACCATACGCATTACGCCTAAAGATGGCAAAGCACGCAACTTTCCAGTTGAATCATTGAAGCACATCATTGTCGCTGGGACCAGTCAGTTCAACAGCGAGTTACTGACGTTTCTCGGCAAGCGTGACGTCCGGGTATCGTTCCTGGACTACTACGGCAACTTTGCTGGCTCTCTGAAGGCTGCCAGGCCACACGCATCCGGAGCGGTACATCTGGCTCAGGCAGGAATTATTCTCGATCGAGAAGAACGACTGGCACTGGGGAAACAAATCCTCTCGGCCGCACTGCACAATCTCATCGCCAATTTGCGCTATTACAGTTATCGGGGGAATGTGACGCTCAAACCCACAATCGCAGAAATTCGCAAGCACTCGCAAAATTTACAACAGGCGGACAGCGTCGAACGCATGATGGGCTGTGAGGGACTGTCCCGGCAAGCCTATTATGCCGCCTGGCGGCATATCAACCCGGCTCTGGCAATTGAGAAACGGACGCGACGTCCACCTAAGGACCGTATCAATGCCCTGCTGTCTTTTTGCAACGGCCTCGTATACAGCGTGTGTCGGAATGAACTTGCCAAGACTCATCTGGATTTGACGCTGAGTTTCATCCACGCACCTACACAGGCACGTGCCTCGCTTGCGTTGGAGCTGGCCGAGATCTTCAATCCCGTGCTCGCTGACCGGTTGATTTTTGCTATGATGAACCGGCAAATGCTGGGTGATCGAGATTTTGAGGAGGCGGATAATATGTGCCAATTGAGTGAAGTAGGGCGACGCAAGGTCGTTGACGGTTTCAGAGAAAAAGTCGATTTGGAACAACTGGAAGACATGCGCGGTTACCGGGCTGTGATACTACGTGAAGCGTTTCGTTTGCAAGCCCACATATTGGGGATGGAGCCTTATAATGCCTACAAGCAGAGGGTCTAAATCATGTTTGTCGTAGTGTTCTACGACGTCCCCGCCAAACGGACGGCATTGTACCGGAAATTATTGGCGCGATACCTGTCATGGATACAGAACAGCGTATTTTCTGGGGATTTGACGGAGACTTTGTATAAGAAAATGCGGCAGGAACTTAAGCAGGTTTTGATAGATGACGACCGTCTCGCTTTCGTCACCACAGCTAACCGGCATAATATAGGAGTCGAAATCGTAGAAAATGGACAGTCCAGACAGGATGACAATCATCAAGGAAGCGGCGTGTTGTAAGTTTTTACTTCGACCCCGAGTAGATATAAATTCCCTAGGGGTCGAAGTACTTTTGGAGCCGATTATGGGCGGGTTAAGGCTCTTCCGCAAGTTATCTAAATGTCTAATAGTCGTCTGAAATCGAGGGTTTCAGCTTCCCATAAGGGGTAGAAAGACAGTAACCAATGCAGGCGATTTTACCCTTTCTGCGGTTTTAGCTTCCCATAAGGGGTAGAAAGACCCCGTCGTTCACCCACAAGAAATTGGGTTAATAAGTAAGGTTTATTATTCTTTTTACCTATGACGTGGGCTGCTTTGCATCGTCGGCACTCAGTAGGGCGCGGTAGACCATACCCCCGAGCGCACCGCCCACAATCGGGGCGACCCAAAACAGCCAGAGCTGCCCCAAAGCCCAACCGCCAACGAACATCGCTGGGCCGGTGCTGCGGGCCGGATTGACTGACACATTCGTCACCGGAATCCCAATGAGATGAATCAAGGCCAGGGCCAGACCGATGGCCAGGGGGGCAAAGCCTTGCGGTGCGCGCGCATCGGTGACGCCCATGATGATGAATAAGAACATAAACGTCAGCACCACTGCCGCCACCAGACACGCGACGAAACCATAGCCACCGGGTGAATAGGCACCATAGCCATTGGCGGCAAAGCCGGCACTGAGATCAAAATCCGCTTTGCCACTGGCAATGAGATACAGCACCCCCGCCGCCGCCATTGCCCCAAGAACCTGCGATACGATGTACGGCGCGAGAGAAGAGGCAGAGAAGCGTCCACCGGCCAGGAGGCCAATCGAGACGGCCGGATTAAAATGTCCGCCGGAAATGAAGCCGACCGCGTAGGCCATCGTGAGCACGGTCAGCCCAAAGGCCAGCGAGACACCGACTAACCCAATGCCGATCTCTGGAAACGCCGCAGCCAGTACCGCGCTACCGCACCCGCCAAAGACCAACCAAAAGGTCCCAAAGAATTCCGCACACATCTTGTTCGTCATGGACATATGACACTCCTACAATTTCCCCTCTCCTTGAGAGGAGGAACCCTGGCGGCTGCCTCTTGGACTGCTTACTTGAGGGTGCCTGGGAGTAGACTGTGGACGTCGGGGCTATCTTTGCCACCGACAAATTCCAGGATGGATGGGATCAACCGCCCTATTGTGTCTGAACGCAGTACTAGTCACAAAGATACGGGTAACCGCGATGCAAGGGCACCCCGAGAGCGTTTAAAATGCCAGCAGGAAGCGTTTAATATCGTTTCATTTCACGTCGTATCGCGCTCAGGCATCAATTGGCTTTGGGCATATCCCCTCAATCCGGTATGCAACCGTCCACCCACTGGCGAGCAGTGCCAGTATCGTAGTGTCCTCCAGTCGCGTATACTTGAACGTGGGATGCCCGCCGTACGCATCGGGAGCAGTAAAGACATAGTGGCCCATGCCTGTGGGCATTATTGACGCAATGTTCTCGCTGTGTCTAGCTCAATTTCGGTCCGACGGATAGGCTGTGAGCGATTGTCAATGTCTTATTCATGTGGAGGATATACCCATGGTCCACGCTGACGTCTCATATGGTTTTCTGCTGCCGACGCGCGAACTCGTGATGAACCAGGCTAAGCCGGATTTCGGCCAGATTGTCGACTTGTCCGAACGCGCCGAGGAGCATGGGTTCGATTCCGTCTGGGTCGGCGATAGCATCACGGCCCGCCCGCGTCTTGAAGCGTTTACCACTCTCGCAGCCGTGGCCACGCGTGCCCAAAAAGTCAAACTCGGCACAGCCGTCCTGCTGCCGGCACTGCGCCATCCCGTGGTGCTGGCCAACGAGGCGGCGAATCTCGATCTGCTCTCGCAAGGCCGTCTCATTCTCGGCATGGGCATTGCCACCAAAACGCCTCTGGTAGAAGCGGAGTTCAACGCCTGCGGTGTCAACATTGCCCGGCGTATCGGCATTTTTGAAGAATGTCTAACAATTCTGCGACGTCTGTGGACGGAGCCGAGTGTGACCTTCAGTGGCCGTCACTTCCAACTTCAAGATGTCAGCCTGGGGCTGCGTCCGCACCACGATTCCGGCATTCCTATGTGGATCGCTGGCTCAGTAGATAACGCCCTGCGCCGCGTGGCGCGGCTAGGCGATGGCTGGTTTCCAAACCCTGCCTCGCCTGAGATTTTTGCCGAGCAAGGGCAACAGTTAGACGATTTCGCCCGGGGAACCGGCAGGGGGCCTCAGACGCTGCACCGCGCCATTTATACCACGCTCAATATTAACGAGGATGTGGCACAGGCGGAGCAAGAAATGCGGACGTTCATCGAAGAGTATTACCACACGCCCTTCGAGGCCATGGCGCGGCGGCAGAGCATCTGCTTTGGCAGTGCTGAGACGTGTGTGAAGTGGATCAAAGACTTCATCGCGGCTGGCGCACAAACAATTGTTATCCGTTTTGGTTGTCCGGATCAGTTTGGCCAAATGGAGCGTTGTGCGGCGGACGTGTTGCCACAGGTGCGATCGAGTGGCCATTTAACCGCTTGATCTTGACGGCCGTTCCTGGTATGTAAGAGAGATCATGCCGCAAATCGTCGCTTGTCAACACGCGCATCAACTGGCTCAGTTCATGCAGTTCATGCGCACCATGATGTCAACGAAGGAAGGAGAATCCCATGATCTACGAATTTCGCACGTACGATTTGAAACCGCGCGGCGTTCCCGAATTTGAACGCGCGTTTGGCGAGAAGCTGCCGGAGCGGCTCAAGTATTCGCCGTTTGGCGGCCTCTGGCACACGGAGGCTGGTCCTCTCAATCAAGTCTTGCACGTCTGGCCGTATGAGAGTACTGAGCAGCGTACTGAGATTCGCGCCAAGTCGGTCGCTGAGGGCGCCTGGCCGCCGCAGTTCGCCGAGCCGGTCATCCTGAATATGAATTCCGAAATCTTGCTGCCCGCCCCGTTTATGAAACCGCTTGGCGAACGCAAAGTGGGTCCGATTTTTGAACTGAGAATTTATCAGTACGAGGTGGGCTCGATTCCCAAGGTCATCGATGCTTGGAGCAAGGCGATTGAGGAGCGCGAGAAGTATTCGCCTCTCGTTGGCGCCTGGTATTCAGAGTTGGGCGATCTGAACCGTTGGTTCCACATGTGGGCGTACGAAAGCTTTGAGCAGCGCTTCGCAGTCCGGGACGAGACGCGGCAAAAAGGCGTTTGGCCGCCGCCGGGTGGGATTGCCCCGCTGAAGCAAGCCAACAAGATCTTGATGCCGGCGGCGTGTTCGCCGATTCAATAAGGAGCCGGTAAACCGCTGTATTGCCCCATGGCGAAAAGGGGAACACGGAAGCCTAGTCGAGGCAGCGAACATGCGCTTCCTGTTCCCCTGATTGCTGCAGGTGGTGCTTAAAGCACTAGAGGGGTGTCGTCGCGCTGGGTCCACTCTCCCATTGAGCCGTCGTAATTGCGAGTCCGGTCATAGCCCAAAAGTTTTAATACAAAGACTCCGTGCGCCGCACGGATGCCGCCTTGTCAATACGTCACGATTTCTTTGTCGGGCGTCGCCCCGACAGCCTCCAACATCGTCCGCAGTTCAGAGGCGGGTTTGATCGTCTGATACTTATCAGCGGTGACAAAGTTGAGCCATTCCAAATGCACGGCGTCCGGAATGCGCCCGGCCCGCCGATTGCCGCGATTATTCGATCCGTCCCACTCCCCATCGGAGCGCACATCGAGAAACACCACATCCGCATTGCCGACGTTTGACTGACCGTAATCCAACGTGCAAAGCAAGTCGGGATGCACCCGAGGCGTGAACGTCACCGACACGGGGGCGGGCGGATCGATACTCACTGGCCGCCCTTCGTCAAACCATTTCTTCCAGCCGCCATTGAGTACTTTGACGTTGGTATGACCATAGTAGTTCAGCACCCACCAGAGGCGAGCGGCCCACAAGCTGCCATTGCTATCGTAGGCGACGACGAGGCGGTCATCACCGATGCCCATGCGCTCCATCACCTCCTTCATGGTGTCAGAGGGGGCGACCAGCGGGTATTGCCTGGGATCGGATGTGTACTCCGGTTGTTTAATGTAGTGATGCACGGGAATACCCACCGCGTGTTGAATGTGGGCGCGGCGATAGACGTCGATCGGGTCACAATCCACAATGCGGAGCTGGGAATCGTCCAAGCGCTCCGCCAGCCAATCGGTTTCCACGAGAAGATCAGGTTGGGCATAACCTTGTGTAGACATGTGTTCTCCTCCGACATACCAAAGCAGTTGTACAGAAAATACAAGCATAGCATGGATCGAACGCATAGGAACGCCAAAGTATGGGCAACACACCGCCGGTGCATCAGCTCACTTGTCTGTTTTCCAAGAAGCGTTTACGGGGTTGTCTCAGGACCCAGATGACCCACAAGAAGGGCGCTAAGACGAAGTACAATGGGAAGAGCCGGTCCGGCAGGCGGATCAGACGGAAGTCTTCCGTCCAGAGTGAGTAGAAATAGGCGTTGTGCCATTTGTAGCGGAGATTCGCACGCAGTTTGAGCCGGTATCGGAATTGTGTCGGCATCCAGGCGATCGGCGTATGGTCGGTGCTCCAATAGCGCTCGTCTTGCAGCAGGGCCCGGGTGGCCAGGTGCACCAAACTCTGCACGGTTCGATCCTGACGCATCTCGGCAGAGAGGGAGTCGGGTAACGGCGTATCGAGCATGTGGTGCGCCAACAGAAGTCCTTGAAAGAGCATCCGTGCAACGCCGAGGTCGTGAGCGCGAACGATCAACTGCGACATGTCGATGCCACTGTCATGACTGGTGAGCTCAGGGAGATCGCACAACCACTTCAAGCGAAACCATCCGGTATGCGCTCCATGGGCGCACAGATACAGCACGAGTTCCTGGCGCGGCATCGCGGCCACACCGTAGCTGCCGAGCCTGACGCGTTCGCGTTTAGGCCAGAGTTCGTCGAGACTAAGCGGTAAGAGATACGCATTCGGGCTCAAGCGCCAGTGCAGTTCCACGCGGATGTCGCGCTCGGCGTGGGTATAGCTGAAATCCTTCCGGATTTTCATAAACGCCGCTGCTTGTCCAGAGCTGAGGGGATAGTCGGGAATGGCTCGGACATAGCCCGCGTCCGTCAACAGGCGGTCGACCTCCCATACCGACTCGGGATCGACCAGCAAGTCTAGATCGCCCGCGTGGCGCAACTCCACTGCCCCATAGGCTTGCACTGCCAGCACCGGCCCTTTCAACGGCAAGACCCGGATGCCAGCGCCTTCAAAACGCCGCACCAGCCGCACGAGGGCAGCCGCCTGGGTCAGCGCGTTCAGCGTATTCGTTTCGACCCTTTGACGCAGGTCACGCTGCGTTTGCTGGGGTATCGAGGTGTGACCGACGGTTTTCAGACTTCGCCACACGAGAGGGGCCACACGGTGCCGGGCCGCCAAGCGCAGGAATAACGGCCAATCGAGCGGTTCACGACACAACCCGGCGATGCGCTCAGCATCGGCTGCACGCAGTGTTTTGCGCGCGCAGGCCAACAGGAGCCGCAGTTCTGGCGCAAACGCCGGTGCACTCGTAGCAGCTATGATGTGAGCAAGCATCCTGATGCGGCTCTCTTGCATCTGGCTGGGCGCGATGGCGCAGCCAGCTCCATGGCTAGAGGAGGCGCCGACGAGGGCGATCATTTATCCCGCCGGTCACGCCCTTTGTGGACTTAGGTTGCTGTGCCTTCTGCACCCTCCCCCACGGGCTCCAGACCTGTCATGATGAGATCATTGGTGGCGTCATAATACACCGGCTTCTCATTGCGGAGTACATCGAGAAGGAGCAACCCTTCCTGGGCCGAATCCAATTCCACCGCTCCCCCCGTGCCATCGGCCAGTGCTAGCTGTATACACCCTTTGTTATCCTCTGGGCGCCAAAAAAAGGCATACTGTAGAATTTCTTTCATGGGACATCTCCTCCAGCCAATGCGTTCGCCCGCTAGTTGCGCGAAGGGAAGAGTCCTGTCAGGGCGATAATAAAGTTGATACCGAGTGACGGCGCCATATTGTCGTGCCCCTGGCCACCGCCCGTATTGGTGATCGCTACTGCATGCATATCGACCAGATTCGTGGTGCTATCGGTTTGATAACCTGCTTGGGCAAGACTGTTATTATCCGGCACATCCGAGTTCCCGGCGGTGTTGACCGCGTTCATCTGATGCGTGTGAGTGGGTAGTTGGGATGCGTTCAGTGTCACTGTCTCTGTGCCGCTTCTTTGTCCGAGCGTACGGGGCGTCAAGCCGGGGCCATTACCGGGGTGCATCGATGCACGGCTGCGGAGATCGGGCAAGGCAAAGGTAGTGCGTCCATCTCCCCCGTAGGTTGTGCCGAGTAGAGAAAAAAGTGCTGTATTTGATGCGATGGGGAGGAGCTGGCCGTCGCAAAAGGCCCATCCCCGAGGCGCAAAGTTGCCGGCGAACATGATGATTTGACCAATAAACGGATCAGACATGACAACCTCCTTAGCTCCGCGATGGATAGATCCCTTGCAGGGCAATGATGAAGTTCACGCAGAGGAAGGGTTGGACGTTGTCGTGGGCCTGCCCTCCCCCGGTATGGTCTATGGCGTTTGCATTCATTGGCGTGGTTGGCGCTGCCGTGTTATAGGGGTCAACCGGAAACGTCTGAGGAAATTCTGCCAGCAACTGATTGGCTGGCTGGGGGGTTGTCCCGACATTATTGTCTGCCTGCAACGCGTGCGTATGGCTCGGTATCTGAGTCGCAGACAGCGTGACCTGTTCGGTGCCTGCCTTGGCGCCAATAGGGATATTGGAGAGACCGGGTCCCTGTCCCGCATGAACGGGAAGCCGACCGCGCATGTCGGGCAGCCCAAACGTGGTGCGTCCGTCTCCCCCATAGGTCGTGCCGAGTAGAGAAAAGAGCGCGGTGTTCTGCGCAATGGACAGGAGTTGGCCATCGCAAAAGGCCCACCCCCGAGGTGCGAAATTT
>Ga0256867_10001360_pt1 | contig 10344 bp, 8 predicted proteins | sample RVTome_15_FD_185939 | JGI IMG/M metagenome (GOLD analysis project Ga0256867, IMG submission 185939) | Soil microbial communities from uranium-contaminated site in the Upper Colorado River Basin, Wyoming, United States - RVT150D86 (HiSeq) ... | reverse complement strand
CGAGATAGTCACTGTCAACACCGGCTTCAACCAGGACCCCCGAGAGGTCGAGTTCTCCGACGCGGAGGACCGTTTCGAGGCAGTGCAGGCGGCCACCCAGGCGCTCGCCGATCGCTTGCGCGCCCTAACACCACCGGTTGGCCTGGAGGCCAACCATGGGACGCTGCAAACCGCCCTCGACCTGGCGGTGGTCACCGCCGGAGAGGCGTTGGACGGTCTGCGCTCCACCGACACCGGTGAGCGGAGGAACAATGCCGTCGAGGGGTACGTGACCGCGGCGACCGACTACGACACCGAGGTCACCAACACTCACAACGCCGCCACGGGCTAGCCCTTGGCCACCCCCGTGGAAAGGCAGCGGGGTGGCCGTTGACCCGGCCACCCCGCTCCAGGGACTCTGTCGGTGACGTCTAGGGACGGCCGGGGGCAGACCCCGACTTTCCGGGCTTGCCGTCCTCGCCCCATTTGTCCAGCACGTGCTGGGGAGGGCCCCGACGACCGCCGTTGCCGGCGCCTTCGACATCGTCGCCGGTGTCACCGTGGAGACAGTCTGCCCCGACGGTGGTGAACGAGACTTTGCCGTCTTCGATCGGCTCGGGATCCTCGGCCGGCTCGAACTCGGGATCGGCGAGCACCTGCTGATCATCCTTGCCCAAGTCGGACTGGGCGATGTGACGCACCAGGCACCCTCGGTTGGGACCGTCGTAGAGAGAGTTGAACAGCTTCATGAACATGCCGTGGTTGACCTGGCCGTTGGGCCCGGTGACATAACCGCCCTCGAGCTCCCCGCAGTCACCCGGGTCGATCCCCTCGGCCTCGGGATCGAATCCGCCCTCGGAGTCGAGCTCGTGGAGGGTGATGCTCTCCCCGTCGAAGGTGTAGCCGTAGACGATCTCGTCTTCTCCTTCACCAGCGGCTAGCCCGCAGGCTTCGAGCAGCTCATCGAAGTCGGCGAAGAGGATCTCGGCCAGAGCTTCCTGATCCGGCTCGTAGTCGAGGGAGGTGACATTCCACATGAAGAACTGACTGTCTTCGTCGTATCCGTAGTTGAAAACGGTGTCGTTCTCCTCATCCGTGGCCGCCATGGCCAGACCGGAGAAGGCGAACAACCCGATGATTGCGAGGACAGCTATGCCGCCACGTTTCACTCTTCGCACTGACTCGTCTCCTTGCTGTCGTTCCCAGCTCGACTCCTGCCTGAGTAATCGCCGGGGGAGGCGAAATGGTTACGGCCCAAATCTTGCCCGAGTTTGACGACGGCAATGTCACACGGCGAAGGGGCCGGACTGCCGCCCGACCCCTTCTCCGATCGCCAGGGCGATCGACCTAGATGTCGTAGTAGAGGTGGAACTCGTAGGGGTGGGGACGCAGTCTGACCGGGTCGATCTCATGCTCTCGTTTGTAGGAGATCCAGGCGTCGATCAGACCCTCGGTGAACACGCCCCCCTGCAATAGGAAGTCGTGATCGGCTTCGAGGGCGGCCAGGGCCTCGTCGAGACTGCCCGGGACCGACGGCAGACCCTCCAACTCGGCCGGAGGCAGGTCATAGATGTCCTTGTCCACCGGGTCGTGGGGCTCGGTCTTGTTCTGAACGCCGTCGAGGCCGGCCATCAGCATCGCAGCGAAGGCCAGGTAGGGGTTGGCGGCGGGGTCGGGACAGCGGAACTCGAGACGTTTCGCCCCCGGGCTCTGGCTGTACTGGGGGATACGCACCGCCGCCGAACGGTTCCGGCTGGAATAGACCAGGTTGACCGGAGCCTCGTAACCCGGCACCAGCCGGTGATAGGAGTTGGTGGTCGGCGCGGCGAACGCCAGCACGGCCCCGGCATGCTCGAGCAGGCCACCGATATACCAACGGGCCAGGTCGGATAGGCCCGCATACCCGCTCTCGTCGTACATCAGCGGCTCGCCGTCCTTCCACAGCGACTGATGGGTGTGCATGCCCGAGCCGTTGTCCTCGAAGATCGGCTTCGGCATGAACGTCACCGTCTTGCCCACTTCCCACGCCGTGTTCTTGACGATGTACTTGTACATCGTGACATTGTCTGCGGTCCTGAGCAGGGTGTCGTACTTGATGTCGATCTCGGCCTGGCCGGCGGTGCCCACCTCGTGGTGCTGCACCTCGATCTCGATCCCGGCCTGCTCCAACCGGTGGGTCATCTCCGAGCGCAGGTCCTGGAAGTGGTCGGTGGGGGGAACGGGGAAGTAGCCCTCCTTGTAGCGGGGCTTGTACCCGAGGTTTCCGCCGTCTTCGAACTCACCCGAGTTCCAGGCCCCCTCCACCGAGTCGACGAAGTAGAAGCCCGAGTTCTGATCCTGGCCAAATCGGACGTCGTCGAAGATGTAGAACTCGGCCTCGGGCCCCCAGTAGGAGGTGTCGGCGATACCGGTGCTGACCAGATACTCCTCGGCCTTCCTGGCAACGTAGCGAGGGTCCTTCTCATAGGGCGAGCCGGTGACCGGGTCGTTCACATAGCAGTAGAGGATGAGGGTCTTTCTCGACCTGAAGACGTCCTCGACCGCGGTGTCGGGGTCGGGAATCAGGATCATGTCGGATTCCTGGATGTCCTGGAACCCGCGAATCGAGGAGCCGTCGAACCCGAACCCGTCTTCGAAGGAATCCTCGGTGAGCTGATGGGTGGGGACGGTGAAGTGCTGCACCTGGCCGGGCAGGTCACAGAAACGCAGGTCGACGAACTCATAACCCTCGCTCTCGACGAGGGTCAAGACGTCGGCAGCCGTCTTGGTCACGATGCCTCCTTTTATCTTCGGTCGCGAACCGATTGCTTTGTATCGGGCGTCGGTTGCCGACCGATTGCTGAAATGTGAACACTGTGTTTCACCGTCTCCACAGCCCGCCCAATTACCGTCCACGGGGCCGTTGCAGACCGATAATCGGACGGTGATCGACCTCTACCGGTGGGACGAGTCCGGAAGGTGCACCCTCGAGGGGGGTCCAGCATCCCTTTCCGTCGCAGAGGGGGAGTGGGTGTGGATCGATGTGGTCGGGGCGAGCCACGAGGAGATTCGCTCCATCGCCGAGCAACTCGGGCTCGACGAAGCCTCGATCGAGGAGTCGTTCGCCCCCGCCGGCCTGCCGGTGGTCGAGGAGCACGTCGATCAGATCTATCTGGTCCTCCACGGCTTCTCAACGGGATCCGGTGAGCGTCTGTCCGCCTCCGAGATCGACCTGTTCATCGGGAAGACCTTCCTCGTCACCATTCGGGATGGACCCCGGGACACCATCGAGCTCCTCAAGGAGCGTCTGTCCGAGGACGACGGCGTTCCGGTGTCGTCGCCCGCCGGATTGCTCGCGTTCATGGCCCTGGGAGCGGTGCGGGCCTATGGCCCCCTGATCCTCGAGCTGGAGAGACAGGTCGACAACCTCGAGGAGATGGCGATTCGGGGAGACCCGCAGACCGCGGTCGAGGTCCATGCGCTGCGTCGTGACGTGATCTTTCTACGGCGCGCCCTCGGCCCCCAGTTCGATGTGTACGAGGACCTCTCCGAGTCGGGGCACCCCGCCATCGACGACGATGCCCGCCACCTCTTCGTCCGGGTCGCCGGCCAGCATCGGCGTGCCCTCGAAGCGCTCGAGTCGGGAAGAGCGCTGCTCGGGTCGGTCCTCGAAACCTATCGGGGCGCCGTGGCCGACCAGACCAACGAGATCATGAGGGTCCTCACCGTCTTCTCCGCCATCCTCTTGCCGCTGACGCTCATCGCCGGACTCTGGGGAATGAACTTCGTCGATGTGCCCGGAGCCGACATCCGGTGGGGATTCTGGGGGGTCATCGCCGCGATGGCGGTACTCGTGATCGGAGTTTGGGTCTATTTCACCCGCCGCGGGTTCATCGGAGCACCCCGTCTCAGAGACCTCCCCAAGGCGGTCGGGCTCGGGCTGTTCACCATCGGGACCGCCCCGATCCGGGTGGTGGCCGGAGGGATCCGACACCTGGGCAAGAGCGAGGAGTGAGGGTGGGCGCGGGCCGGGCGGTGAGCCCGACCCTTGCCCACGCGACCCGCTGACTACCGTCGCGAAACGTCATGTCAGCGACGATCGTGCTCGGTGCCCAATGGGGCGACGAAGGCAAGGGCCGGGTCGTCGACTACTTCGCCGAGAACGCCGACTACGTGGTCCGGTTCCAGGGTGGCAACAACGCGGGTCACACCATCGTCGTCGACGGGGACAGGCTCGCCCTCTCCCTTATCCCATCCGGGATCCACTATCCCCACTGCACCCCGGTGATCGCCTCGGGGACCGTCATCGACCCCGCCGTGCTCCTCGCCGAGATGGACATGGTCGCCGGCAAGGGCCTCGACCCCTCCCGGGTGCGGGTCTCCTCCAACGCCCATCTGATCATGCCCTATCACCGCAAGCTGGACGCCGTGATCGAGCGGTACCTGGGCACCAACCAGATCGGCACCACCAAGAAAGGGATAGGCCCTGCCTACGCGGACAAGTACTCCAGGTTCGGGATAAGGGTCCAGGACCTCTTCGATCCCAAGATCTTCGCCAAGAAAGTGGAGGCGGCGCTCGTCGAGAAGAACAAGATCCTCCCCCGTGTCTACAACACGCTGCCGATGGACCCAACCGAGATCATCGAGGAGTACCTCGACTACGCCGAACCGCTCCGGCCCCATGTCACCGACACGTCACTGCTTCTCCACGATGCGATAGGCGAGGGCAGGTCGGTCCTCTTCGAAGGTGCTCAGGGGACACTGCTCGACATCGATCACGGCACCTATCCGTTCGTTACCTCTTCGAACCCGACCGCGGGAGGGGCGGTGGTCGGCTCGGGGATCGGTCCCAAGGACATCGACGAGGTGATCGGGGTGGCCAAGGCCTACATCTCCCGGGTGGGCACGGGACCGTTCCCCACAGAGCTCCATGACGAAGTGGGTGAGGCCATGATCGAGTTGGGCGGTGAATACGGGACGGTCACCGGGCGCCGCCGCAGGTGCGGGTGGCTCGACCTCCTCGCCCTCCGCTACGCGGTCAGGGTCAACAGTCTCACCAGGGTGTTCCTGACCAAGCTCGACATCCTCTCGGCTTTCGAGACGATCAAGGTGGCCACGGCCTATAGCTCCGGCGACGACCACTTCACCGAGTTCCCTTCCCAACAGTCCGTCCTCTACAACTGCGAGCCGATCTACGACGAGCTCAGCGGGTGGGGTGACGACATCACCGAGGTGCGTTCCCTCGACGATCTGCCCAAAGCGGCCCGCGCCTACATCGAGTACATCGAGAATGCGATACGAGTGCCCATAGGTTGGGTGTCGGTTGGCCCGGAACGGTCGCAACTGATCGAGAGCCGATGAGAGTCCTCCTCATCGGGTCGGGCGGGCGGGAACATGCCATCGGCTGGAAACTCGCCAATTCGCCCCGGGTGGATGAGCTGATCTCGCTTCCGGGTAACCCGGGCCTCGCCGAGCTCGGGCCCATCGTCGAGGGGATCGCCCTCGAGGATGTCGGGGCGATAGCCGCCATGGCCCGGCTCCACGACATCGACCTAACCGTGGTCGGCCCCGAGGCGCCCCTGGCGGCCGGCGTCGCCGACGCCATCGGCCGTCTCGGCATTCCGGTGTTCGGCCCAACCCGCGCCGCGGCCCGCCTCGAGTCGTCGAAGGCCTTTGCCAAGGAGGTGATGGCCAGAGCGGGGGTGCCCACCGGCGGTGGGGAGAGCTTCACCGACCCCACGATGGCCAAGCGGCACCTGGAGCACTCCGAGGGGCCCTATGTGGTCAAGGCCGACGGTCTCGCCGGGGGGAAGGGAGTTCTCGTCACCGAGTCACGCACCGACGCCACCTCCTGGGTCGACCATTGGATCGAGACGGGCCCGATCGTCATCGAGGAGTTTCTCGACGGGCCGGAGGTGAGTGTCTTCGCGGCGTGCACCGAATCGACTGCGGTGCCACTCGAGCCCGCCCGGGATTACAAGCGGCTCCTCGAGGGTGATGAGGGGCCCAACACCGGGGGCATGGGCTCGTACTCTCCGGTGGCCGATCTCCCCCCCGATCTGGTCGACCGCACCATGAGGGAGGTGATCAACCCGACCCTGGAGCAGATGAGATCGGAGAACACTCCGTTCACCGGCTTTCTCTATGCAGGCCTGGTCCTCACCGAACAGGGCCCAAAGGTCCTCGAGTTCAACGTCAGGCTGGGGGATCCGGAGACCCAGGCGGTGCTTCCCAGGATGACCAGCGACCTGGTCGACGTCCTCGAGGGGGCCAGGCCGGAATGGTCGCAGTTGGCCACGGTCAACGTGGTGCTCGCCGCCCGTGGTTATCCGACTGCCCCGGAGAGGGGTGCTGAGATCAAGGGATTCAACGGCGGTCTCCGCGGCGACGTCCTCGTTTTCCAGGCCGGCACGGTGGCCGAGGGCAAGAAGCTGTTCGTCGATGGGGGGCGGGTGCTCAACGTCGTCGGGAAGGGAGAGACCATCGACCAGGCCCGGGAGCGCGCCTACCAGGCGGCGGAGAAGATCACCTGGCCGGGCGTGCAATACCGGAGGGACATCGCCGGCTGAACAGAGAGGAGGGTCCAATCGACCCCCAATCCCCCGTTTGGTCCCCGTTGGTCACCCCCACCGGTCATGCCGCACAGAGCATCAGGCGCCCGGCCAGATACCTGAATCGGTATGGAGGACGGGCTGAGTCGATCGACGCCGTTTGGCCCGGTTACCGTCTGAGTCGATGATTCACAAAGTCGCCATCGTCATGGGGTCGGGCAGCGACCGCCCGATCATGGACAAGACCGGGGAGATGCTCGACCGGTTCGGGATCGAGCACGACACCAGGGTTCTCTCCGCCCACAAGACCCCGGACCAGGTCATCGAGTTCGCCGAGACCGCGGCCGGTGACGGATTCGGAGTGATCATCGCCGGGGCGGGTAAGGCCGCCCACCTCGCCGGGGTGATGGCGGCCAAGTCGTTGCTCCCGGTGATCGGGGTGCCGATCAACGCCACATTGGACGGGATGGACGCGCTCCTCTCCACGGTGCAGATGCCCACCGGGATCCCGGTCGCCACCGTCGCCATCGACGGGGCGGCCAATGCCGCCCTCCTCGCGGTCGCCATCCTGGCCATCGGCGACGCCGAGTTGACCGACAAGCTCGCCCGCTATCGAGAGGATCTCGCCGAGAAGACCCTGGCGGGGTGAAGGACGACACGGACCGATAGCATCGAGGGGACATGAGCGAGATCTCCTTCGACAAGCCCGACCCACACGACTTCCTCGGCATCGACTCACTCTTGAGCGAGGATGAGCGCCTCCTGAGAGACACCGTGCGCAGCTACGTCGAGAAGGAGATCAAGCCCCACGTGGCGGACTGGTGGGACGAGGGGGTCATCCCCCACCACGATTTGGCCCGGGCCTTCGGCGAGTTGGGGATGCTGGGGATGCATCTCGAGGGATACGGGTGCGCGGGGACTTCCGCGACCGCCTACGGGCTGGCCAGTCTCGAGCTCGAGGCGGGTGACTCGGGGATTCGCTCTTTCGTGTCGGTGCAAGGGTCGTTGTCCATGTTCCCGATCTGGAAGTTCGGCTCCGAGGAGCAGAAGCAGACCTGGCTGCCCCGCATGGCCAAAGGCGAGGTCATCGGGTGCTTCGGCTTGACCGAGCCCGACTCGGGATCGGACCCGGCTTCGATGCGGACCAATGCCCGCCGCGACGGCCCCGACTGGGTGATCAACGGCACCAAGATGTGGATCACCAACGGTTCGATCGCCGACGTCGCCATCGTGTGGGCCCGAACCGATCATGCAGTCCGGGGCTTCATCGTCCCCACCGACACACCCGGGTTCTCCGCCCACGACATCAAGAAGAAGGCTTCGTTGCGCGCCTCGGTCACCTCTGAGCTCGTCCTGGACGACGTGAGGCTGCCCGACGACTTCGCACTCCCCGGCGTGGCCTCGATGCGCGGACCCTTGTCGTGTCTCAACGAGGCGCGGTTCGGCATCGTCTTCGGGGCGATGGGATCGGCCCGCGACTGCTACGAGACCGCTCTCGGCTACGCCAAGGAGCGGGAGCAGTTCGACCGGCCCATCGGTTCGTTCCAGCTCACCCAGAAGAAGCTGGTCGAGATGATGGTGGCCGTGCAGAGGGGCACGCTGGTGGCTCTGCACCTAGGGAGACGGAAGGACGAGGGAACCCTCAGCCCCGAACAGGTCTCTTTCGGCAAGTTCGACAACGTCCGCAATGCCCTCGAGGTGGCCCGTACCGCCCGGTCGATCCTCGGTGCCAACGGGATCACACTGGAATACCCGGTCTTCCGCCACATGGCCAACCTGGAAACGGTGTTCACCTACGAGGGCACCAACGAGATCCACACCCTGGTCATGGGTCAGACCATCACCGGTCTCGACGCCTTCTCCTGAACCTCGGCCACCTTTCTATGGGTGGAACGAGCGGTGGACGCCAGTTCCACTCACAGAAACTCGTGGAGGTCCCCGTTTCGACCGATCACCACGTCATCGAGGTCGAGCCAGTCGGCGATCAGCTCGAGCTCCTTGCGGAGGGCACGGCCCACCGCCTTCTTGTCGACGTCGGGCTCGGCGAACGCCCCCGGCACTTGAAGCCTCCGGTCCCTGCGGCTGGTCTTGAGATCGACCCGGGCCACCAGGTCGCCGTCGTGCAGGAAGGGGAGAACGTAGTACCCATAGACCCGCTGGGGCTCCGGCACGTAGATCTCGATGCGATAGTGGAAACCCCAGAGCCGTTCCACCCGGGCACGGTGCCAGATCAGGTTGTCGAATGGTGACAGCAGCGCCGTCCCCCGCGCCGATCGGGGAAGGGTGGCTTCCGGGTGCAGATAGGCCTCCTTGTCCCAACCGTCGACCTCCACCTCCACGAGCTCACCGGCGTCGACGAGACGTCTCAGCACCGGTCGGGCGGCGGGCATGCGGATGCGGTAGTAGTCGGCGAGGTCGTCGGCGGTGGCCACTCCCATCGAGGCAGCCGACGCCATCAATAGCTCCGCCAGTGCTTCATCGTGGCCCGGATCGGGGGCTTCGAGATGCTTCCTCGGGATGACCCGCTCCGGCAGGTCGTAGAGCCTGACGAAGTTGGGGCGGTGTGACGTCGTAACCCTTCCCTGGACGAAGAGCATCTCCAATGCCAGCTTGCCGTTGGACCAGTTCCACATCGTGCCGGAGCCCCGTTCACCGGGGTCGTCGAGATCCCTGGTTTGTAGCGGCCCCTTCCGCCGAACCTGATCGAGGACGTTCTCGAGATAGCCGGGCTGCTCGGCGAGCAGTCTCTCCATTCGACTCCACGTCCAGCCGTGGTTCATTCGCCAGCGGAACAGGCGATGCTGCGGGGATGGCATCACCGAGGCCATATGCCCCCAGTACTCGAACATCTCACCCGACTTCCACAGCCAGTCGTCGAGAGCCGGGCGGTCGTAAGGACCGATCCTCGAGAAGAAAGGCATGTAATGGGCCCGGCTGAACACGTTGACCGAGTCGAGCTGGACCACGCCGATCTGATCGACCATTTTGCGGAAGTGCCTCACATCGACCCGACCCGATGCCCTACCGTCGGTGAAACCCTGAGCAGCGAGCGCGTACCGCCTGGCCTGGTCGTCCCTCATCCTGCGCATCGAGGTCTCAAACTAACCGCCGTGGCATCATCTCCCCCGTGATCGAGCGCTACACCCTCCCCGAGATGGGCGATATATGGACAGATCGGCGACGGTTGGAGACCTGGAAGCTGGTCGAGGTCGCCGCCCTCGAGGCCTTCGAGGACCGAGGGACGATCCCCCCGGGGGTGGCTTCCGCCGTCAAGGCGGCCGGGTGCCCCACTGCAGAGCAGGTAGCCGAGAGGGAGGCGATCACCAACCACGATCTGGCCGCCTTCGTCGACCTGCTCGGTGCGGCGGCGGGTAAGGAGGCGGCTGGCTGGGTCCACTACGGGCTGACCTCGTCCGACGTGTTGGACACCGCGGTAGGACTGCTGCTCAAGGAGGCTTCCGCGGTGCTCGCCGCCGCCCTCTCCGAGTTGCGGGCCACGGTGGTGCGACGGGCGATCGAGCACCGCAGCACCTACACGGTGGGTCGCACCCATGGCATCTGGGCCGAGCCGACCACATTCGGGCTGAAGCTGGCCGGCTGGGCGTTCGAGCTGGCCCGGGGCCAGGAGAGGTTGGCCGCGACACGCGCCGCGGTCTCCGTCGGCAAGATCTCCGGTGCGGTCGGCACCTATGCCCACGTTCCCGCCGAGGTCGAGGAGGCGGTTTGCGCCCGCCTCGGTCTCGGGATCGAGCCGGCATCCACCCAGGTGATCGCCCGGGACCGACATGCCCAGTATCTCTCCACACTCGCCCTGCTCGGCGCCTCCATCGAGCGG
>Ga0256867_10001359_pt1 | contig 10344 bp, 7 predicted proteins | sample RVTome_15_FD_185939 | JGI IMG/M metagenome (GOLD analysis project Ga0256867, IMG submission 185939) | Soil microbial communities from uranium-contaminated site in the Upper Colorado River Basin, Wyoming, United States - RVT150D86 (HiSeq) ... | reverse complement strand
GCCTCCTCCCACCGCTGGAACAGGCGGGTCAGGACCTCCGCCTTCCCCCGGTACTCCCCCGAGAGCGGGTTCCGGCCCGGGATATGGAACACCACGTCGTCGGCGAAGCAGTCGGCGATGGCCCCCACGTCCCGGGCCACCATGGCCTCGACGAACCGTCGGACCACCGCCTCGTCGGGATGGCCCACGGCGTCAGAGGGGGACGTGGGAGAGGATCATGATACGGGGCTCGGTCATCTCCTCCATGGCGTAGCGGAGCCCCTCGCGCCCGTAGCCGGAGTCCTTCGTGCCGCCGTACGGCATCTGGTCGGCCCGGAAGGCGGACACGTCGTTGATCACGACCCCGCCCACCCGGATGTCCCGGTGGGCCAGCATGGCCCGCTCGAGGTCCCTGGTGAACACGCCACCCTGGAGGCCGTATGGAGTGGCATTCACCTCCTCGATGGCCTGCTCGAACGTCTGGTACGGCGCCACGGTGGTCACCGGCCCGAATATCTCCTCGCGGCACACCCTCATGTCCCGGCGGACGCTCCCCAGGATCGTGGGCGGGTAGAAGGGGTCGTTGCGCTCGCCGCCGGTGAGGATCTCGGCGCCGTCGGCCACGGCCTCGTCGACGAACGAGGCCACCTTGTCGAGAGCTCCAGCGTCGATCAGCGGGCCGACGTCCGTGCTCTCGTCCATGGGGTCGCCCACTTTCAGGCTCTCCACCTGCTTCACGAACCGGCGCACGAACTCCTCATACACCTCGGCTTGGACCAGGACCCGCTGGACCGCGATGCACGACTGGCCGGCCTGGTAGTACCCGCCCACCGCGCACCGCTCGGCGGCGTGGTCGAGGTCGGCGTCCGAGTGCACGATCACCCCGGCGTTACCGCCGAGCTCGAGCGTGAAGTGCTTCCGGGGGTCGAGGCTCTTCAGCTTCCACCCCACCGGGCTCGAGCCCGTGAACGAGACCTTGGCGATCCGCGGGTCGGTCACCAACGGCTCGGCCCTGGCTCCGTCCAGCGGCAGGACCGACAGCATGCCCGCCGGGAGGTCCGTCTCCCCAAACAGCTCGGCCAGGAACAGCGCCCCGAGGGGTGTGGCGGAGGCCGGCTTGACGATGATCGGGGCACCCACCGCTAGCGCGGGGGCCATCTTGTGCGCCACCAGGTTCACCGGGAAGTTGAACGGCGCGATGGCCGCCACGGGCCCGTAGGCGAAACGACGGACGATACCCAGGCGGCTGCCCAGCGCCGGGTCTGTATCGAGCCGGAGGGCCTCGCCGTCCATGGCCCGGATCGTCTCGGCCGCCCACCGGAACGTGGACACGCCCCGGCCTGCCTCGATCCTGGCCCACTTCAGGGGCTTGCCGCCCTCCCGGGCGATCAGCTCGGCCACCTCCTCGGATCGCTCCCCGATCCGCCGTGAGATGTGCATGAGGGCCTCGGCCCTGGCGTGGGTCGGGAGGAGCCGCGATTCGTCTTCGAACGTCCGGGACGCCGCCGCCAGGGCGTCCTCGAGGTCGGCGTCGGTGGGCGTCGCCACCCGAGCCACCACCGACCCGTCGAACGGGCTGGTGACCTCGAAGGCGTCGTCGCCGGTCCGGGTCTCGCCGGCGATTACGTAGGGCCTGACCTCGCTCATGACCGGTCAGTCGATCGGCGCCATCACGTGCTTCAGCTCGGTGTAGTGCTCGATGCCATAGATGCTCATGTCCTTCCCGTACCCACTCTGCTTGAAGCCGCCGTGAGGCATCTCCGGCGTGAGGGGGATGTGCGTGTTGATCCACACCGTGCCGAACCGCAGCTTGCGGGAGGCGTTCAGGGCCCGGCCGATGTCCCGGGTCCACACCGATGAGGACAGCCCGTAGTCGACGTCGTTGGCCCAGGCGATGGCCTGCTCGTCGTCCTCGAACCGCTGGACCGTCACCACAGGGCCGAACACCTCGCGCTGGATGATCTCCGAGCTCTGGTCCATGTCGGTGATCACGCTCGGCTTGTAGAAGAAGCCGGGCCCGTCGATCCGCTCCCCGCCGGTCAGGACCTTGGCCCCGGCGTCCCGGGCCCGGTCCACGAACCCAGTAACCCGGTCGAGCTGCTCCTTCGAGACCACCGGCCCCATCTCGGTGTCCTCCGATGAGGGATCCCCGACCTTCAGCGACTCCACGGCCGGCACCAGCTCCGACAGCAGGTCGTCGTAGATGCCCCCGCCGGCCAGGACCCGCGTGGCAGCGGTGCAGTCCTGGCCCGAGTTGAAGAAGCCGGCCGCCTTGATCCACCCGACCGAGGACTCCAGGTTGGCGTCGTCGAAGATCACCACCGGGGCCTTCCCCCCCAGCTCCAGATGGACCCGCTTCAGCGTGTCCGCGGCGGCGCGGGCCACCTCCTTGCCCGTGGTGACCTCGCCGGTCAGGGAAACCATCCCCACTCCGGGGTGCTTCACGATCGACGCGCCGGTGGGCACCCCGTCGCCGAGGACCACGTTGAACACGCCGGGCGGGAAGATGTCCGCGGCCAGCTCGGTCATGCGGAGCAGGGTGAGCGGGGTCCACTCGGAGGGCTTGATCACCACCGTGTTGCCCGCGGCCAGGGCCGGGGCGAACTTCCACATCGCCATATAGAGGGGGTAGTTCCACGGCGCGATCAGGCCCACCACGCCGATGGGCTCCCGGCGGAGCCAGCTCGTGTAGAGGGTGGTGTCCTCCTTGTAGTACTCCCCGGTGGACAGGCCGCCGATGACCCGAGCGGCCCCGGCGAAGAACCGGATCTGCTCCGCGATCACCATGATCTCGTCGGAGACGACCCACGAGGACGGCTTGCCGACGTTCTCGGACTCCAGCCGTCCGAGCTCGTCGGCGTTCTCCTCGATGGCGTCGGCGAGCTTCAGCATCATCGCGCTGCGCTCGCCAGGAGTGCTGTCGAACCAGGTGTCGTCGAACGCTTCCCGGGCCGCCTGGACGGCCCGGTCGACGTCCGCTTCGGTCCCCCGAGGGATCTCGGCGATCGTGTCGCCGGTGGCGGGGTTCACCACCGGGAGGCCCTCCTCGGCGGCGCCGTCCGTCCACTCCCCGCCGATGAACATCTGCTTCCGGGTCATCGTCTTCGCCATCGCTGCTACCTCCTAGGCTCCTCGTCGTAGCCTACCGCCGAGGGGGTGCCGGCCGCCTCGACGACCGGGCCAACCGGCTCCCCGCGGCTGTACGGCCCGGACAACCTCACCGCGTTCGGCAACCGAGCGAAGGATGCCGTGGGCGACCGGGCCCCACGCCGGCCCTCCGCCACCCAGAAGCGCCACGAATAACAGGCCGCGATGCCCTCGTTCGTGACGCGTCGATCTGGATGAATGCGTCGTGGCAGAACCGACACCCGCTGCCCGGCTCAGGTGAGAGCTCTCACCATTCCCTCACAGTCGCCGAGCTCGGTGAGCATCGCGCCTCGTCCCCTTGCCCCCGGCCCCCGTCTCCGCCCCGCACACGCCATCGCTTCCTTCTCATGCTCCCTCCCGATTCCGGGTCGTCGGACCCCATCCGTCTCCCGGGTCCGCTCGAACGGACGATCGAGCGTCGATTCCCCCGGGACGTTGTTACCAGAGGGCTCCCTCAAGCCCGCGACTCGGATGGGCCCAAGCTGACCAGGCACGTTGTACGGAAGGGACAAGGCCCGGACGGGAGGGGTCAGTCGGCGGACCGGGCCAGGAGGTCTCTGGCCCGGATGGCCAGCCAGAACTCCATCCGGTCGTGCGGCGTGGACAGGTCCCGGCCGGTGAGCTCCTCGGCCTTCCGCATCCGGTACCGAAGCGTGTGCCGGTGGACGAACAGCTCGCCCGCCGCGGCCTCCCACCTGGCGTTGTGGTCGAGGAAGGCCCGGAGCGACGGGATCAGCTCCCCGCCGTGCTCCTGGTCGTACCGGTCCAGGGAAGCCAGGACGGAGTCCGCGAACGCACGCAGGGCGTCGGGCTCCTGAAGCGTCAGCAGGAGCCGGTAGGTCCCAAGCGTCTGGAAGTCCGCCACGGAACGACGCTCCACGTGGCACACCTGGAGTGCGTAGCGGGCCTCGCGGAGGCTCCGCCCGGTCTCGGCCGGGGCCACGGGGCTGCCCGCGCCGGCCAGCACCTCCACACCGAGCCGGGAGGCCACCTCGCTCCGGAGATCGTCCACGGCCCCGTCGCCGTCTGGGCGGAGGAGAACGTACAGGACGTCGTCGCGGGGCGCCGTCAGGTACCCGCCGTCCCGACGGGAGAGCACGTCCTCCACGGCCCACGTGAGCTCCTCGACGGGGAGGTTCGACTCCATGGCCACCACCTCGACCTGTCCTTCCGCCTCCAGCCCGAACCGCCGGAGCCCCCGGGTGGCTTCCCGGGGCGACAGGCCTCCCTGAACCAGCGCGTCGAGGAAGTCGCCGCGAAGGCGGCGCTCGGCCTCGGCCACCGCTCGGGACTTGTCGAGCTCGATGGCCAGCAGCGACAGGGCATGGCCGGCCACGATGCGGTCGAACTGGCTGAGCGCCTCACCCTTGCCGATCGCCAGGAACGCCTCCACCCGCCCCCTGGGGCCCACCGGCTGGACCGAGACGTGGTCGCCGCGATCGACCATCGACACGCTGAATCCGAGCTCGGGCGGCCTGGTGTCTCGGAGCTCGTCCCAGAGCCGGGGGGCCCGGCCCCCCGCCGCCCGGGGCGCCGCGGCCAGCGGGTTCCCGTGCAGGTCGAGGGCCACGGCCCATCCGCCGATGGCGTCGGCCAGCGCCGAGACCACCCCACGAACCCCGGCGCCCTCCAAGACCGCCCTGGTCAGGGCGTGCTGGGCCTCCATCGATCGCTGGAGGACCTCGACCTGCTCGCTGGCGATCCTGGTGAACACGGCCTCGGTGATGGCGATGAACGGCACCGGGTACGGGACCTCGAACAGGGGGAACTCGAGGCGCTCGGCGGCGTCGGCCACCGCCTTGGGGACCTTGGCGTACGAGAAGCCCACCCCGAAGCCGAGGCCGGCCAGCCCGGCCGCGGAGAGCCGCTCCACGTAGGCCCGCTGCCGGGTCGGGGTCTTGCCCAGCCCCATCCCCGTGGTGAGCAGGAGCTCGCCCCCCCGGAGCCAGGGCGTGGGGTCCTCGAGCTCGCTGACGTGCACCCAGCGGATGGGGCGGGAGGCGCCGGTCCGCCCCGAGGCGAGCTTCAGGGCCAACCCTGGGATCTTGAGGATGTCCTCGATCCGAACCGTCACCAGGGGATTGTACGTTCCGTACAACCGCGGCGTGGGGGTCCCCCGGCCGGGGGTCCCTTAGGACGGACCGTACAAAGCGCCGCCACGCCTTTCGACCGCTCGCGTGGCCGGACCCCACCCCGGTCCGAAAGACTGGGGTCATGGAGCTGCCCCAGGAGCGACGGCTTGTCACCGACATCCCCGGACCGAGGTCCCGCGAGCTGATGGCCCGGCGGGAGGCGGCCGTCCCGAAGGCCGTGTTCAACACCGTGCCCGTGTTCGTCGAACGGGCCTTCGGGGCGATCGTTGAGGACGTCGACGGGAACCGGCTCATCGACTTCGGGGCCGGTCTGGCCGTCCTGAACGTCGGCAACGCCCACCCGGCAGTGGTGGAGGCGATCCGAGAGCAGGCGGCCGCGTACACGCACACGTGCTTCCACGTCACGCTGAACGAGCCGTACGTGGCCCTGGCGGAGCGGCTGAACGAGCTGGCCCCCGGCGACCAAGAGAAGCGGACGATGCTGGTGAACTCCGGGGCCGAGGCTGTGGAGAACGCGGTCAAGCTGGCCCGCTCCTTCACCGGCCGCCAGGCGGTGGTCACCTTCGACCATGCCTTCCACGGCCGGACGCTCCTGGCCATGACGCTCACCGGTAAGATCATGCCGTACAAGGCGGGGTTCGGCCCGTTCGCCCCCGAGGTGTACAGGCTTCCGTTCGCCTACCCGTACCGATGCCCCACCGGGCAGCCGCCCGAGGCCTGCGGGCCGTCCTGTGCCGACATGGTGATCGACGAGATCGAGCGGCACATCGGGCCCGAGAGCGTGGCCTGCGTCATCGCCGAGCCCGTCCAGGGCGAGGGCGGCTTCGTGGTGCCGGCGCCGGAGTTCCTCCCCCGGCTGGCCGAGTACTGCCGGGAGCGGGGGATCCTGTTCGTGGCGGACGAGGTCCAGACTGGCTTCGGACGAACCGCCCGCTGGTTTGGCTCGGAGCACTTCGGGCTGGTGCCGGACATCGTGGTGACGGCCAAGGCGCTGGGCGGCGGCCTCCCGATCGGCGGCGTCACGGCCCGGGCCGACATCATGGATTCGATCCACGTCGGAGGCCTCGGGGGGACGTTCGGGGGAAACCCCCTGGCCGCCGCTGCCGCCCTGGAGGTGATCGCGGCGATCGAGCGGGAGGGGCTCCTCGGACGGGCCGAACGCGTCGGGGCAACCCTCACCGACGGACTCCGCGACCTCCAGGACCGACACGAGGTCGTGGGCGATGTCCGCGGGCTCGGCGCGATGGTGGCCATGGAGCTCGTGGAGGACCGGGCCTCGAAGCGCCCGGCCAAGGAGGCCACGGCCCGGGTCATCGAGGAGTGCTACCGGCAGGGCCTGATAGCCCTGAAGGCCGGGACGTACGACAACGTTGTCCGGCTCCTGCCGCCCCTGACGATCCCGGACGATCTCGTCGAGGAGGGCCTGGGCCTCCTGGACAAGGCCCTGGCCGCCGCCACCCAGTAGCGAACCGCCCACATCGACGTGGCGAATCACGGACGAGGCCTCGACCTGGGAGGGATTGTGGCGTTTTCTCATCGTGCGCACGCCCGCGTTCTGCTCGTCGTGTCGCTGGCGGCCACAGGGCTGGTGGCATCGTCCGCGCCGGCCGCCGCCGACTTCCACCTGATGAAGGTCGACGAGGTGTTCGCTGGCACCACCTCGGAACCGAACGCGGACTTCGTCGAGCTCGAGATGCAGGCGCCGGGCCAGGGGAACGTGAGTGGCCATCCACTCCATCTCTTCGACGCCTCCGGGACCCGCTTCGACTGCATCATCCCCACCGATGTCCCGAACACGGCCCAGGAGAGTCCGATCCTCTTCGCCACGACCCAGGCCGAAACGGCGCTCGAGATCGACGCGGACTTCACGATTCCCCCGATGCTGGACCAGGCGTCGGGCGCAGCGTGTTTCGCCGGAACGGTTGACTGTGTGTCCTGGGGATCCTTCACTGGAACCACTCCTTCGCCCGCGGGGACCCCGTTCGTCGGAGGGATCCCACCCGACAAATCGATCGAGCGCACGGCCGATGCGAACAACAGCGCCAGCGACTTCGTCGTGGTGGACCCGCCCGGACCTGATAACAACGTGGGCAGCCTAGGGGCCATGACCTGCCAGTTGTTCACCGGGACCGGAGGCGGGGGTGGCGGAGCTGCCTTCAACCTCACTAACCTCAAGACCAGGGTGAAGGGCGGCCGGGCTGCGGTCACCGGGAAGGTCGATCCTCCCGCCCCCGGCGACCAAGTGAAGCTCACGTTCTTCGCCAACGGCTCGGCTCTCCGTAAGGTCGCCGCGAAGAGCGCCACGCTGAACGCCGACAGCAAGTTCAAGAAACGCTTCAAGGTCCCGGGCGAGTCCACACGCTGCAAGGTCGTGGTCCGGTTCAAGGGTGCCAAGCTCGGGCAGAGGAAGTTCAAGTGCTGAGTTGACACCCGCGCCGGAACCGCTCGCCGACGAGGAGATCGACCGTCGTCTGGCCGACCTGCCCGGCTGGAAACGCGAGAGCGGGGAGATCTTCAAGTGGTTCCGGTTCGGGAGCTTCCCGGAGGCCATCGCGTTCATCGCTCGGCTCATCGAGCCATGCGAGGAGCTGAACCATCACCCCGACCTGGAGAACCACTACGACCGGGTCAGGGTCGGCCTCCACACCTGGAGCGTGAGCGCCATCACTGAGAAGGACCTTACTCTGGCCGCCGAGATCGAACGCGTGGCCGGGCCTCGGTGACTCCCCTCGGCTAGACTGCCTCGGGTCTTCCGGGGGGTCGAGCCATGGAGTCGGGATCAAGATGCGGCGGGGCCTGTGGCGGGTCCTGGCCTACTGGCGTGCCGAGCGACGCACGATCGCTCAGGGGTTCGTGGCCCTCCTCATCGCCACGGCCGGCAGCCTCCTGGCGGGGGTCGTCCTCGGGAAGATAACGGGGACCCTGGAACGCCTCCCCGGCCTGATCGTCCTGATGCCCGCGGCCATCGCCACCCGAGGCAACATCTTCGGCGCCATGGCCTCGCGACTGGGCACCTCGATCCACACCGGGCTGTTCGAGGTGAGCCGGGACCGTGGGGGGGTGCTGTACCAGAACCTGTACGCGGCCACCGTCCTGACCCTGGCGATCTCACTCGGCGGCGCGGCTCTGGCCAGGATCCTGTCCCTGGCCTTCGGCCTCACCACCATCTCGCTGGCCGACTTCGTGGTGATCTCGATCGTGGGAGGCGTCCTGGCGAGCCTCTTCGTGGGGGCCATCGCCGTCGGGCTTTCGGTGGCCGCCTACCGCCGCGGGTGGGACCTCGACAGCGTGGCTTCGCCCTTGATCACGGCGTCGGGCGACATGTTCACCGTCCCTGCGCTGTTCCTGGCCTCGTTCATCGTGGGCCTAGGCGGGGTCACCGTGGTCCTGTCGTGGGCCCTGGCCGCCCTGGCGGTCGGCCTGACCGTCTGGGGGCTCCTGTACCGACGGGCGGCGGCCCGTCGGGTGATCCGGGAGAGCCTCCCGATCCTCCTGCTGGCGGCGGCCGCGGACGTCCTGGCCGGGCTGGTGCTTCAGTCGCGGCTCGACGAGTTCGCCGTCTTCCCCGCACTGCTCATGCTGATCCCGCCGATCCTCGGGAACGCCGGCGGCCTGGGCGGCATGCTGTCGTCCCGCCTGGCCTCGAAGCTGCACCTGGGAGCCCTCACGCCGCGAGGGCTGCCGGAGGCCGTGGCGTTCCTCGATTTCTCGATCATCCTGCTCACCGCGGTCCTCACGTTCCCCCTGCTCGGACTGGCGGCCCACGCCCTGGCCACCGCGCTCGGCCTCGACAGCCCGGGACCGGCCACCACGATCGGGGTCACGCTGATGGCCGGGCTGCTGGTAACGCTCCTGACCGCGTTCGTGGCCTACTACACCGCGGCGGCCACGTACCGGGTGGGCCTCGACCCCGACAACTTCGGGCTCCCCACGATCACCAGCTCCATGGACCTCCTCGGTGTGATCTGCGTGGTCCTGGCCCTCCAGGCCTTCGGGGTGACCTCGTGAGGGCCGGGCGCCGTGGCTATACTCGGGAGTCAGGGCCGATGGCCGACGACCGCCCACGAACCGTCAAGGACCTCCTCGCCGAGGCCAAGGACACCTCGGAGATCATGGTCGACCTGGCCTACGCGGCCCTGTACTTCAACGACGAGGACCTCGCCGAAGAGGTCGACCGCCTGGAGCAGGTCATGGACGGCTACCACCGCGACCTGCGGTGGATTTCGATGCTCGCCGCCCGGAGCCCCGAGGACGCCGAGGCCATGGCCGGCGTGCTCCACATCGCCGGGGCCATCGAGCAGATCGGAGACGCCGCCGCCGACATCGCCCGGGTGGTCAGTACCTCGCTGGGGATCCCCGAGGCCATCCGCCCCGACCTGCGTCACGCCGATGAGATCGTCGGACGGGTGAAGGTGCGCGAGGGCGCCGAGGTCGTGGGCCGGTCGTTGCGCGAGCTGATGCTCCCCACCGAGACCGGGATGTGGCTGATCGCGGTCCGCCGGGGCGACGAGTGGGAGTACGACCCTGGGCCCGACAGCGTGCTCTCCGAGGACGACGTGCTCCTGTACCAGGGGCCCGAAGAGGGTGTCGGCCTCCTCCGGGCGAAGGTCGGGGCGCCGCCCCTGCCTGACCTTCCCGAGATGGAGACCGTCCCGCTGTCCGAGCTCGACCGGGCGGTCGACATCCTCGTGGAGATGAAGAACTCGGCCGAGGTGGCCGTGGGCATGGCGTACTCCGCACTGCTGTTCGCCGAGCCTGCGCTAGCGGCCGAGGTGACCAAGCTCGAGGCTCGCTCCGACGCGCTCCAGGACGAGCTGGAGTCCTGGGTCCTCCGGGCCGCTCCCGAGGCCCGGAACCCCGACGAGCTCCGTGGCCTCATCCGGCTGGCGTACGCCTCGGAGATCATCTTCGACGCGGCCCGGTCGATGACCCAGCTCGTCGAGGCCGGCCAGGAGCTCCACCCGGTCGTAGCGGAGGCCATCCAGGCTTCGGACGAGGTGGCCGTGGAGTCGGTCGTAGAGGGCGGATCTCCGGCCGTCGGCCGGACCCTCAAGGAACTGTCGTTCGAGACCGAGACCGGGATGCTGGTGCTGGCGGTCCAGCGCGGCCGACGGTGGATCTACCG
>Ga0256867_10001358_pt1 | contig 10351 bp, 8 predicted proteins | sample RVTome_15_FD_185939 | JGI IMG/M metagenome (GOLD analysis project Ga0256867, IMG submission 185939) | Soil microbial communities from uranium-contaminated site in the Upper Colorado River Basin, Wyoming, United States - RVT150D86 (HiSeq) ... | reverse complement strand
CGCATCGGCCGGAGGCATGGGGCCGATCGTGCGCACGTCGTCCGGCGTCGCGCCGCCGGTGGCCTCGGCGATCGTGGTGGCGACCGAGGTCGCCGCGTCCCGCACGGCGCGGTCGGCCTCGGCCACCTCGACGCCCGGCGCCGGCACGCACCGGACGACGACGTGCGTGGTCGCGCCCCAGGGGCTGCGATCGGCGCCGGGCCCGGCCATGTCCACGAGGGAGTCGGGCAACTCCTCGGCCCCCTCGAAGCCGGCGCCGGCCCAATCGCACACGGTGAGCACCGCGACGCCGGCCAACCGGTGGACGCGCACGTCGTCGATGCGCGCGCTTGGCAGCGATTCCTCGAAGCGCGCGCTGGGCAGCGCTCCTCCGATGCGCGCGCTTGGCAGCGCGACATCGAGGACGTTCGAGATGCGGACGGAGTCGCCGGGACGGACGACCTCGACCGTGGCCTCCGCCAGCGCCGGATCTCCGGCCCCGACCGCGAGCTGCGGTAGCGCGAGCGTCAGACGCCCGTCGCTCCACCCTGTCTGGGTCCCCTCGACGACCTCGTCGACCGCGAACGTCGCGATCTCGAGATCAGCGAGCCTGGGTTCCAAGTGTCGACAGTCTACCGCACGATCACGCGACTGGGAACCCCTCGTTACGCGGCCTTGAAGTCGCGGAACGCGTCGAGCCACTCGTCGTAGTTCTCGGGAAGCTGCAGCGCGATGGCGGCGTCCAGCTGCGTGGGATCGTCGAGCCCCAGCTCCTGCACGAGCGCGGGATCGAGCTCGTCGATGGTCCGCTGGTCCGAGACGATGTACGTGTAGGACTCGGCGTAGAACGATTGCGGCGTCGGGGACACGTAGTAGTTCATCGCGGCGTACGCGGCGTCGACGTTCTGCGCCTGCGAGGAGAGCCCCACCCCGCAGATCCAGGCCAGCGAACCCTCGGCCGGCACGAACTCCACGGGGATGTCTTCCCTGGCCATCGCCGCCCGGTAGTCGTGGTAGCCGAATCCCGCGACGATCTCACCGGTGCGGTAAAGGTTCAGGAAGTCGGCATCGCCCTTGAAGAGCGAGCGGATCTGCGGCTTGTGCTCGATCAGGTAGTCACGGATCTCCGCGATGTCGTCCGATGTCAGGGCGTAGGGATCGGCGTGGCCGAGAGCCATGGCCGTGATCGCGATCACGCTCGCCGCGCTGTCCTCGAGCGTGACCCTGCCGGCGAGATCGGGGTCCTCGAACAGATCACGGTATGAGTCGATGCCCTGAGGCACCTCTTCGGGGTTGTAGATCACACCCGACGTGCCCCCGACGTTGGGGATCATGTAGACCTCGCCGTCGTGCACGACCCCGGGCTGCTCCTTCAGGGCGGGGAACAACGTGTCCCACCCCTCGATGCGGGACGTGTCGAGTGGCTGCAACAGCCCGAGCGCGACCATGCGACCGGTCTCCTCGGTGCACACGTTGATCACGTCGGCCTGGAAGCCGCTCTGGAGCTTCGTGACGGCCTCGTCGTTGCTGGCGAACACGGCGGTCTGCACATCGAGGTCCGGATACTGCACCAGGAACGGATCGATCACCTCGGGCACGAAGTTGTCCTCATAGCCGAAGAGCGTGAGGGTGCCCGTGGGCTCTCCCGCGGCGATCGACGCTCCTGAGTCCGGCTCGGGCTCGTCCCCGCCGTCGGAACACGACGCCCCGACGAGTGCCACGACCGACAGGAACGTCACGACCGATCGGCGCATCGCGCCCTCCTCTCTCGACGACCCGGCAACATTCCCTTGTCGGCTGAAATCTGTCAACGATCAACAATCGAGCAACGCCGGAGTTTTCCTCGGCGATGTCGATGGCGATCGTGACCGTGGCCCCGCGCGACGTCAGACAGCAGGCGGCTCGAACCTTCCCGCTCGTATGCGGCCTCCACGTCGTCGCGGGACTTCTTGCGACCGCAGTCGGGGTGGATCCATAGGTCGATGGGCCAACGACCGAAGCATCACCGTCGAGGTCGCAACCTCACGCAACGTCGGCTTCGCCCGTGACCCGATCACGCAGGTAGGTGAGCAGGAACCAGCCGCCGGCAGCCAACACCAGCACGACGATGAACGAGGCCCACCCGAGGTCGGTGAAGAGCAGCACCAGGGCGCCGATCACGATCAAGCCGGCCCGCAGGACCACGGCGTGCTCGCCGATCCACCGCACGGTGCCCGTGTCACGGGGGATCAGCGTGCCGTCGGACGCCCGCTCCAGGGTCCTCGTGAGCCACGGAGGCCGACCGGCCAGGTACGCGCCCACGCCGATCACCAGCGCGGCGACCAGGAGGAGCGTCGTGAAGTTGCGCAGGTCTTGGAACACGTCGGACGTGACCGCCTCGACGGCGTTGCGGTTCGTCTCGCCCGTGACGCGCCCGGCGATCATGTCGTCGAGCCGCAGGGCGAGGCGCCGGACGACGATCAATCCGATCGCCACGCCGAATCCGAGCCACAGCACGGTCCGCAATCGTCTCGTCGACAACAGGATCGAGGCGATCGCGAGCAGCATGGTGAGGGCCACGAGCAGGTACACGACGCGATCCACCGTGACCACCGCCGCCTGTGCCGCCGGCAGCGCATCGGATTCGAAGACCTTCACGCGACCGAAGTCGTCGGGCAGATCGACACCCAGGCGCTGCTCCAGGAGCGTCGCGACCTGGTCCGCGTTGGCCGCGGTCACCGTCGGGATGTCGATCGTGCGCCCGAAGATGTCCGAGAGCGGCTGCTCGAGCTGGGCGAGCACGTCGTTCACGACCGGGAGCAGGTCGAGGTAGACCGCGTCACCCTCGATCGTCGCGTTGGTGGCGTCACCGCGGAGCAGAGCCACGGCTCGTTCGTGAGCCGTGCGGAGCGCCTGGTTCCAGATCGTGCTCACGGCGTCGCTCGCGATGAGCTGGCGGGTTCGCTTCAGCAAGGCGTCCTCGATGCCCTGGGTGATCGGGCCGGCGAGCAGGGCAGGGGAGACCGGGAGGTCGCCGTCGCCCACGTTCGCCAGCGCGTTCGATACTCGCTCCTCGATCTGGAGCGACGACATGATCGAGTCGGTCAGACGCACGCTGAGCGACGATTGCACCGACGGGTCGTCGATCACCGGACCGACCGTCGCGACGAACCGGTTGGTATCGAGGACCACGGCGCGGGCCCACGCCGCCACAACGGTCGTCACGAGCGAGATCACGGTCAGGATGACCAGCAGCCCGGTGAGCCGGCGCCGCAACTTCATCCGTCCCGGCTCGCCACGCAGCGAAGAACCGCACGTGGGGCAGAACTTGACCGCCGGATCCGCTTCCTCGCGCCCACACTTCGGGCATTTCACCGTCTCAGGATGCTCGCTCACGCGTCTCCCCCCTCGTCCGGGCCACCGATCAGCATGTCATCCCGGACGCCGACTGCCGTCACTCGTTCCGTGTGAACCTGCCGTCGCGGCCACCATCGCTGCCGTCGTCGATCCGGCGTCGCGTGCGAGCAGGGCGTAGGCGAGCTCGACCTCGACGAGACCGACGAACGCGCCGACGGTGAGTATCGAGGGAACCGCGATCGCTGCCTCGGCGAGAGCGCCGACCTGCTCCCGCACGTTCAGGAGCCAGTGGTGGACGATGCCTTCGACCAGCAACAGCACCCCGACGGTCATCAGGGTCAACCCGAGGTGCCGCACGGTCAGACGGATCGACCGTGCCACGGCCCGGAACGGGCGGGCCCGCTCGATGGTCACCACCGGCCCCACGATGGCGAGCATCGGCGCCAGCACGAGCCCCGGCAGCACACCGAGGGCGAGCGACACGCCGACCAGCGCGGCCGCCACGACGTCGGCGCCGATCAGCAGGCCGACGGGCAGGGACCGCACGGCTTCGATGACCGAGCGCCGGGGGCCGCCGTGGACCACCGAACCGACCAACTCGTCGAGCACGCCCGCGTACACGATGGTGCCGACGCTCGTCAGCACGCCGGCAACCACGGCGATCAGCAGCACGGCGACCACCCCCCCGTCGAGGAACTTCGGGTCCCAGACCTCGATCAGGTGCCCCGCCCCGATGCCCACGACCACCGGGGGCACCATGAGCACCAGCGCCGCCCCGGCGACCCGAGCGGGCTCGCGACGGTACATCTTCAGGGCGTGGACGAAGACGTCGCGGGCACGCAGGTTCGGGACGTGTTCGTGTCGATCGGCGGCATCCATCGTCGGGACGACAGCTTAGAGACGGCCTGGCCGACCGTTGGAGCCTCGACGACTCAGTCCACGAGCGGCAGGTGCAACGGTTCCCCGGCGACCCCGACGTCGCCGACAGACAGGAATCTGTCCCCGACGTTCGCGATCGCCACCCGGTCGAGCCGCTCACCGATCCAGGCGATGTTGGTCGGCGCGTCGAACGTCGACGCGAGGTGGTCGTCGACCATGGTCTCGACAGCGCCCGACGGCGCGACCCGCACGAGCCCGTCGGGCCGGTAGAGCGTGACCCAGAGCGACCCGTCGGCCGCGAGCGCGACGCCGTCGGCATCGGTGTCCGGAAGCTCGGCGACGACTTCGGGCATGCCCGCGGCACCGTCGGCTCCGATCGGCACGCGGACCAGCCGCTGCTCGTGGGCCTCGACCACGATCAACGCGGCGCCGTCGGGCGTGACGAGGGCGCCGTTGGGATAGCCGGGCACGGCCGCGGTCCAGCGTTCCACGTGACCGCCGCCCGGCGCGACCCGCAGGATCTCGGGTCGCCCGTCCTCGCCCGAACACGTCACGTAGAGGGAACCGTCGGGCCCGAACGCGGCGACGTTGGGGACGTCCATGTCGTCGCCCCCCGTGCCACGGGCGTACGTGGAGACGTCGTTCGTCGCGGGGTCCCAGCGAGCGATCTCGCCCTTCCCGGCGTCGCAGGCGTACACGCGCCCGCGGCCGTCGACGGCGATGCCGAGCATCGAGCCGCCACTGGAGCCGACCTGATGGACCTCACCGTCGAGCGTCACGGCGTAGATCTCTCCACGCTCGCCGCCCGCGTACACCCGGCCGTCGATCGGGTTCCACGCCACCCCCTCCGGGTGGTCGAGACCCGCGGCGAGCTCGTCGAAGGAATCGAGCGAGATCAGGTGACCCACTCCCCGGCACCGGCCAGCAGCTCCTCGACGACGCGGGCCGCCGAGACGACCTCGGCGACGTCGACGGCTTCCTCGGGATCGTGTGCGAGCGCGAAGTCGCCCGGGCCCCAGACCACGGCCCGCGATCCGGCCAGGTCGACGAAGTTGTGCGCGTCGGTCCACGCGGGCACCCCGGTCGCCGGCGGAGGCTCGCCGCACACCCGCTCGGCGGCCGAGACGAGCGCGGCGGCGAGCGGACCGCCGGGGTCGGTCTCGAAGGGTTCCACGCTCTCCTCCACGAGCTCGAGATCCGCGTCGTGGTCCGCCGCAAGCTCGCGCAGCCGAGCCTCGATCTCGGCGGCCGTCGGGCCGCCCGGCACCACCCGGATCTCGATGCGCACCCGGGCACGGTCGGGTACGACGTGCAGCTCCCCGCCTCCCTCGATCCACAGCGCGCCTGGAACGTTGCGACCGAGCAGCGGATGTTCGGCCTTCGTGAACGGCTCGTCGTGCACGGCGAGCAAGAGACGTGCGGCCTTCTCGATCGCGTTGTCGCCACGTTCGGGGAACGAGCCGTGGGCCGACCGGCCACGAACGACGCAGATCGTGTCGACGAACCCCGCCTCGGCCACGCCCACGTCGAGCCGGCTGGGCTCCCCCGCCACGACCGAGTGCGGGCGGAGCTCGTTCGCCATCACGATGGAACCGCGGCCCAGGTCCTCCTCGTCGACGCACACGCCGAGCGCGACCGGCAGGGCCGCGAGATCGACGCCGCGATCACGGGCGAGCATCATCCCGAGCGCGAACGCGACGACCGATGCCTTGCAGTCGCCCGCGCCGAGGCCGCGGACCACCCCGTCGTCGAGCCCGGCCTGCCACGACCAGGTCGGCGTCACGGTGTCGATGTGAGCGGTGAGCAGCAACGAAGGACGCTGCGTCCATCCGATCAGCAGGTCATCGGCCGCGCCCTCGACCGGCATCCGCGAGACCGGCAGACCCCACGCGGCACAGCGGGCCTCGAGATGATCGACGGCGTCGTGCTCCTTCCCCGAGGGGGAATGGATCGCGACGAGATCGAGGAGCTCCCGGCCGGCCCATGCGAGAACCTCTGCGTCGTTCATGCCGGCGGGGCGAGCGCCTCGGCGATCGCCTCGTCGAGGACCCGCACGACCGTGCCCATCACCTCGACCGGCATCGTCAGCGATGGCTGGATGTTCAGCGAGGTGGTCGACGGGTCGATCAGCAACCCCCGGCGCACGCACCCGTCGGCGACACGCTCCTGCAGGTCGAGGTCGCGCTCCTTGGTCTCGCGGTCCTTCACGAACTCGATCGCCATGAAGCAGCCCACCGCCCGCACGTCGCCGATCGACGGATAGCGCTCACGCAGGCCCAGGAGCCCCTCGAGGCCCGCGGCTTCCAGCGCCATCACGTTCTCGAGCACGGGCTCCTTCTCGAAGACGTCGAGCGTGGCCAAGGACGCCGCGCACGCCGCCGGCAGCCACGACCATGTCGAGCCCGTCGAGACGTCGTCGAAGTCCATCGACCTCTCGGTGCCCAGCACCGCCCCGATCGGCATCACGCCGCCCCCCATCGACTTGCCGAGACACATGAGGTCGGGCTCTACATCGAACCGCTCGACGGCGAACATCGTGCCGGCGCGGCCGAAGCCCGTCTTCACCTCGTCGGCGCAGAGCAGGAAGTCGAACTGGCGGCAGAGGTCGGCGAGCGCCGGCCAGAACGTCGGCGGCGGCGCGACGCAGCCGCCCGAGCCCATCACCGGCTCGATCACGAAGCCCGCCACCTCGCGAGGGTCGACGGAGTGGTGCAGCACGTGATCGCGCAGGTAGTCGACGGTGCCGTCACCCGTGCCCCCGGGCCGAGCCGTGAACGGCGTGCGGTAGGGGTTCGGGAACGGCACGTGCACGAAGCCCGGCATCAGCGCCCGGTACCCGTAGGAGAGATCGCTCGTCTCCGCACCGATCGCGCCGGCGGTGCCGGCTTCCCCGTGGTAGCCGCCCATGAAACCGATCACGATCGGGCGGCCGGTGGCCCGGCGCATGAACCGCACGGCGGTCTCGACCGCCTCGGTGCCGTTCAGGGCGATGTCGACGCGGGTGAGCGATCCGGACGCGATCGCCAACAGTCGCTCGGCGAGCGGCAGCACGTACTCGTGCGAGTAGTAGTGGGTGTCCTCGTTGCCATAGCGGCGCAGGGCCTCGACGGCCGCCTCGGTGATGTCGGCGCGAGCGGCCCCCACGGGCACAGAGGCCATCGCGCTGATGCAGTCGAGGTAGACGTTGCCGTCGACGTCCTCGATCTCGTAGCCGGACTTGCGGCTGATCACGAACGGGCCGACGTCGCCCGCCGTGCCCCGGTACAGGACCTTGTCCTGCCGCTCCAGGATCTCCCTGGTGCGCGGCCCCGGCGGGGTCGCGACGATGTTCGGCGCACCGGAAGGTGTCTCGTCGCTCCCCACGCCGGTTCCGCTCTCCCGTCTCTCGTCGTCGATCAGAGGCCGAGGCTACCCCAGTCGCCCGTGATGGCACACGTGATGCCGGGCACCTGGATGTTCACGAAGAGCCACGTGCCGTCGGGGCTGAAGCAGGGGCCCGCGAACTCGGAGAACCCGATGCCGTCGCCGGCCGACTTCCCGTCGTCGGGAACGGTCGGATCCCAGAGCTTGCCCGAGGCCTCGAGGTAGTGCTTCTGCACCCCGACCAGGTTCTCGGCCACGTTCATCATCGTGCCGTTGGGAAGCAGCGCCTTGACGAAGTTGCTCTTCAGGTTGCCGTCCTCGGCGATCACGATCGCGCCACCCGGGCTCGTCGTCATGTTGTCGGGACCGTCGAGCTGCTTCTTCCCCTTCGACTCGAAGAGCAGCTCGAGCGTGCCCTTCTCGTTCAGCTCCCCGGCGTTGTCCGTCGGGGTGTACGACCACACCTGGCCGAGGCCCTTGTCGCCGCCCTCACTCGAGCCGAACACGATCGATCCGTCCCGGTAGGTGCAGCCCTCGCCGCCCAGGAACTTCGCGCCGCCCTTGGCGCGGCCCTGCTTGAAGACCGCGGAGGCGTCGTCCTCGGCGTTGGCCGGATTGGGGTCGTCGATCTTGACCCAGTTGCACTCGAGCACCTCGCCGACCGTCTGGCCGACGACCGTGTTGTACTTCGGGCGACCCTTGACCCTCAGCATCTGCAGCTCGCCCTTGCGCAGGTTGCCGGGCGTGTCGGGGATGAACCGGTAGAACCCGTCGGGGCCCTCGTCCTCGGTCATGTAGATCACGCCGGTCGCCGGATCGACGGCGCCAGCCTCGTGCAGGAACCGGCCGAGCTTGCGATACGGCCTGGTGACCTTGGGGCCGTCGTCCGTCGGGTCCACCTCGAACACGAAGCCGTGCGGCTTGCGCCGGCCGGACTGCACACCCGCTGTGGTCTCCTCGCACGTGAGCCACGTATCCCAGGGCGTAGGGATCCCGGCGCAGTTCGTGTCGGTGCCGTTCAGGCTGATCCAGTGCGACTGCAGGTTGGCGTTGCCGGCGTTGATCTCGAGAGTCACCGTCCCGCCGGGCGCCTTGCGGTCCCACGCGGTCTTCGGGTCGCCGATCACCGTGCCGGCGGGGATGTCGTTCCCCTCGCCCAGCTCGTGGTTGCGGACGAGACGCAGCTTCCCGCCACCCACGTCGAACACGGCCATGCCGTCGTGGATGGGCGGAGTGATGAACCCGTCGGTCATCGCCGATCCGAACCAGCCGAACGTCTTGTACTCGAAGCCCGGCGGCAAACCCAGCTCGGGACCGGCCGCGACCAGGCCTGCTCCCCTCGGCTGAACCGTGGAGGTGTTCTGTGCGAGCAACGCGGCGCCCGCCTCTCGATCACGCTCCATGAGCATCGCGCTCGCCATCGCTGTGCCGAGTACCCCCATGCGGATGAAGCTCCGGCGGTCGACATCACCCCGCCTGCCGACTCCGTCCGCTCGGACCGCGAGATCCGGGTCGCCGGTCTGCATCGCCGCTTCCCCCCTTCGCCGCCGGGCATCATCCGGGTCCTCGGTGGACGCGGCGTGCCGGACAGGCTGTGGACTGTCGACAATCTACGGAATGTCTGTCACCCAGGTCAAGCCCTCGTACGATGGCGTCCGAGCCCGAGGAGGAGCGAGGTGACCGAGATCGACCCGGACCGGACGTTGGTCCTGGCCATGCCCCTGCGTCATCTCGAGGCGGGAGCGGCGGTGTGCGGGGCGGAGGGTTCGGTGGTGCTCCCCGCGGGTGGGCCCGGCGATATCGACGACACACCGCGCGGCAGCCGCGTGCTGGTCATCGCGACGGAGGCCGGCGACGCAGAGGTGCCCGCGGCGACGTGGAGCGCGGTGTTCGCCGGTCGTGTCACCCATGCACCGGGCGACCCCTGGCCGGCCGGTCTGCCCGCCACCTGGGTCGAAGAACACGACGCACCCGAGCCCGCGTCCCCACCGCCAACGCTGCCCGAGGACGAGGACGAGGAAGAGGACGAAGAAGAGGAGGACGACGATCTCCCCGGACCTCAGTCGTTCCTGCGGATCACCGCACTCGTCCCGATCCCCCGAGACCGCTGGATCTTCGCGAACGAGCTCGTTCCCAAGCAGCGACGAGGCGGACGGTCATTCGTGCCCCACGTGCCCCGGTTGATCCGGGTGATCGACTGAGCGGCCGCGCGCCCTAGGAGCGGCGAGACGCCTTCGCGTCGCGCAGTACCTCGCGGGCGGCGTTCCGTCCGTTCGCGCCCGTGACCCCACCGCCGGGGTGCGTGCCGGCGCCGCAGAGGTACATCCCGCGGATCGGCGTGCGGTAGTCGGCCCATCCGCGCACCGGCCGCAGGAACAGCAACTGATCGGGCGCCATGTCGCCGTGCAGCGCGTGGCCGCCGGTGAGCGCCATCAACCGCTCCATGTCGAGTGGCGTCACGACCTGCCGGTGCTCGATCAGGTCGGGCAGCTTGGGGAAGTGCTCGGCGATCGTCGCGACCGCCCGGTCGGCGCGATCCTCCTTGATGTCGTCCCACTCGGCGTGGCGCAACGTGTACGGCTGGGAGTTCACGTCGATCGTCATGATGTGGCGACCCTCGGGCGCGAGGGTGGGGTCGTGCACGGTCGGGAAGCAGACCTCGATGTGCGCGGGGTCGGCGGCGATGCCCTGCACCGCCTGCGCCTGCTGGAAGTCCATGTCGGCGATGAACGGGTTCAGCTCCATGATGCCGGTGTGGTAGGGCTGCACCCCACCCTCGGGCATGCCCTTCACG
>Ga0256867_10001356_pt1 | contig 10357 bp, 11 predicted proteins | sample RVTome_15_FD_185939 | JGI IMG/M metagenome (GOLD analysis project Ga0256867, IMG submission 185939) | Soil microbial communities from uranium-contaminated site in the Upper Colorado River Basin, Wyoming, United States - RVT150D86 (HiSeq) ... | reverse complement strand
CGCCGGATCGAGCCGATGAGGCGCTCTGCGAAGGGATTCTGTCACGGGCTGAGCGGCGCCGTGAGGACTTCCTCGACCCGCATACCCTTCACTCGGCGCCGAAACTGCTCGCCGTAGACCTGGTCACGGTCGCGCAAGAGATAGGAGGGCGCGGAGTCGTACGGGAAGGCGTCCACGATCTTGTTGGGCGGACCAGTGAGCGGTGCGGTGCTCGGTCACGTTGAAATGAACGACCCGTCGGCGATGATGGGCGAGCACGACAAGAACGAAGAGCACGCGCAAGCCCGCGGTGGGGACCGTGAAGAAGTCGAGAGAGACGAGGTCGCCGGACATGGTTAGCGAGGAACGTCCGCCAGGTCTGAGAGGGCGAGGAGCGCCGCTTGAGGAGCAGCCGCGAGACGGTGCGTTCGGCCAGGGGGATGCCGAGCTTGAGCAACTCGCCATGGATTCGTGGGGCGCCCCAGACTCAAAGCCTACTGATCAACCCCTTGGCTGTGGACGAAGTTTGCTCAGAAAGTCCGGCCCGAAGTTGCTGACTTTCATGGTGCAGGGTGGGCCGCCGGCCCATCACCATTTTGGCGAACGACAGGCATCAAGGTCGTGCCGCACATCGCGACGGCCAGCACCATGGTGAACCGCCACCGGCGCCGTGTGACCCGTGGGGGCACGATCGGCACGCCCTGGCCGGTCTTCGAGCGGGGATCAGGCGCCGCGGCCGGCACGCCGGACCGGCGGCGCGATCGCAGTCGTCTATTCTCGGTCCTCGTGGCTGGTCCCGGTCGCCCGAAGCCGGTCCTGGCCCGTGCGCACCGTGGTGTCGAGGCGCGAGCGTGCTCGCTCGAGCGCGCCCCCAGCGCGCTCGCCGAGGGTCCCCAAGCCGTCCGCCGCTCGATTCCGGAGATGAGGGCCACGGCTCGTCATGTACGTCCTGATGTCGTCGTGCCAGTAGTAGCCCGCAAAGCCGCCGGCGATGACGCCGAAGATCAATCCCAGCATGGGTTCCTCCCCCGCGGTCCAGGCGCAGCAACCCTAGTGCCACCGAATTGTAACCGGCTCACTTCCTCCGCCACCTCGAGGCAGAAGCCGGCCGCGTCGCTGGCCCAGTGCTCGACCGCCTGGCTGTTGACGATGGCCCGGTCCCTGGCGACGACGCGGATCATGTACCCGAAGGGCTGCATGCCGGTCGTGTCGAGCGTCCAGCCGTCGCCCGGCGCCGGCGCGGTCTGCACCGCGCTCGCGTTGATCCTGCGTGTGATTGACGGCGTCGACACGGGCTTCGGCGGGCCGGCGTGGCTGCTTTCCCCCTGAGCCCCTCGCCTTCCTCCGCCCCACTCGTCTACCCAAGCGTTTCACGCCGCGCGGCGCTCCCCGTGCGTCCTGAACGGCACGCTCCGCACTCGATTGCCACGATGTATCGTCTGCTCGCCTGGACCCTGGCGCGCGGTCGGCCGTGCCTGGCCTGTGGCCATCAACCCCAACGTCATTTAGTGACACAGTAGTGGTAGGAGCTTGTGTCCGGACGAGGCGAGGTCGTGTTGAACGGTGCGTCGACGATTGGCTCGCGGCGACCGGCTAAGTTCATGAGGGGCCTGCAGCAGTCCGTGGCCCTCCTGTTGCACGGCAACACCTGCGCTGGCTCGACCATGGACGGAGGCAGTGTGATGCGCGCCACGACGTACGCCGGATGGAGATGTCATCGTCCGGGTCCCACCAACCGCTCATCGACGTCAGCGCATGCGTGACGTCTGGCGGATCGGCCTCGGCGCTGCCGGCGTGGCGTCGGCCATCATCGCGGCTCAGGAATGGATGGCTCGTCGGTACTACGCCAGCACGCTCGGACCTCGCGAGTTCGTCGACCAGGACGCCCGGGCAGCATGGACCGCCGTCTGGCACGAGCTCTGGGCCCCCCTGGAATTGGCAACCCTCCACGCGTCGTCGGTGTACCGCGGTCACGGCGTGGCCCAGGGCGCCGGCGACCCGGTGGTGCTGGTGCCCGGATTCCTCCTGCGGGGCCGCTATCTATGGCCGATGCAGCGGTGGCTCCTCCGTCTCGGCTACCGCGCTGAGATTGCCCGGATTGGCGTCAATGCCGACTGCATCGACGTGATGACCGACCGCCTCCTGCGCGTCGTCGCGGGCGTGAGCGAGGAGGCCAATGGGCCCGTCCATCTGGTCGGCCATAGCCTTGGCGGTCTCTTGGCCAGGGCGGTGGCGACTCGGGCGCGAGAGCAGGTGGCGTCGGTCGCCGTGCTAGGGTCGCCGTTCCGAGGCCTCCGCATGCATCCGGTGGTACGCGCGGCGGCAGGGGTAGTGCAAGTCGTGATCCGTGCTCGTCGGGGCGTGACGGTTCGGTCGCGGTGCCTGACGCTTGCCTGCGACTGCCTGTCCGTGCGTGCGCTCCACCAGCCGGCGCCGGCGGACATGCCACAGCTGGCCGTGGTGACGCGACACGACGGTCTCACTGACTGGCGGTACTGTATGGATCCATCCACGACGACGGTGGTGGGCGTTTCCGGCTCTCATGTGGGGCTGGTGTGGAGCCCCGCCGCGTATCGCGCCCTCGCTGACCACCTGCGCCGCGCCAGCCCGCGTCTGGACGCGGCGCATGGCGATCGGAACCGGTTGACAGCCGCCCGCCGGTCAATGTGGAACGAACGCTGATGGCCTCGAGTCTTCTGAAGCTGCAGGGAGCCGAGCACGCGGTAGATCTGGACCGCGGTTCGATCTCCTTCGTGGAGACCGCGACCGTCATTCTCCGCTATGCGGGATTCACCATCCCTGAGCGACCCGAACTTTCTCCACGCGTGGGATCGCGTTCATCTCGGATACGGGGTGTTTTCGCGGCGCCCAACGAACCCGGCCATCGAGATCAAGGATTGCCCCCGCTCGACCTCGTCGTTCTCTCGCACTATCACGGCGAACATTTCGATCGTATCGCCGAGATCCGGCTCCCGAAGGGTGTGCCCATCGTCACGACCAGACACGCAGCGGTGAAGCTGCGAGCGAAAGGTGTACGCGGAGCGTGGCGCTGGACACGTAGAGCACGCTTCGGGTCGAGAAGGGGCCGGCGGCACTCGCGATCAGTGCGAGCTGGCGCGATCGCCTCGCCATCCCGGGTCATGGCCGCGACCCGACAGTGAAGGATCACTCGCCTTCACTGTGGACGATACCCGGCGTGCTGACTGCTCGGCGGGCCGATACTCGCCTGGAATGCGTCGCCTGCGCCCACCGGTGCCTGCTCCGTCAAGGCCAAACGGGACGGTGTGGGGTGCGACATCGCGACGGCGACGAGCTGCTGGTCCCCTTCGGATACGTGGCCGAGCGCCGCATCCGGCCGATCGAGACGAACACGGTCTATCACGTACGTCCGGGTACCCTGGCCCTTACCTTCGGGATGTACGGCTGTGACCTCGCGTGTCCATACTGCCACAATGCACGCATCTCCCAGGTTCTGCGCGACGGTGGGGATATCACCCCCACGGCGGTCACGGCGACCGGCCTGGTGGAGGAGGCGACGACAGCCGGATGCAGCGCGGTGTGCGCGGCATACAACGAGCCGATGATCGCGGCCGAGTGGGTATACGCCGTGTTCGCGGTGGCGCGCGGCCGCCGGCTCTCGACCGTTATCGTGTCCGACGGCAATACTACTCCGGAGGCGCTGGCCTACCTGCGGCCGGTCACGGACGTGTACCGGGTAGACCTCAAGGGCTTCACGGAGGAGCAGTACACTCAGCTGGGCGGTCGGCTGGCGACGGTCGTCGATGCCATCGGAACGGCGCGCCGACTCGGCTACTGGGTGGAGGTCGTGACGCTCGTAGTGCCGGGTTTGAACGATGACGTCCAGGGCCTCCGAGGACTGGCACGAACCCTTGTCGACATCGATCCGAGCATCCCGTGGCACCTCAACGCCTTCCAGCCGCGCTACCGGTGGCGCGATCGGCTGCCGCCGTCCCCGGGCCTGCTCGTGACCGTGGCTGGCTCCGCGTACGCGAAGGGCCTCCGCCACGTCTATGTGGGGAATGTCAGCGACCGTATCTCCGCGTTCGAGCATACGCGTTGTCCGGAATGCCACGCTGTGCTGGTGACGCGGGAGAGCTATCAGGCGCTCGATGTGAGGCTCCAAGGCGACCGCTGTCCGGACTGTGGCACGACTGTCGGTGGGGTGTGGGCGCCGCGGTAGCGCGAGCGAATCCGACGATCGAAGCTTCGACGGAGGTGAACGGAGTCAGGCAGCTCGGAGTGAGCGGGCTTCGCTGACGGAAGCGGTCAGGGCCCACGCCAGCGGAGGATCGCCAGAGACGCGTGCCCGTCCAACCCTGAACGAGCTGGGGCTGTTCGCGGCGTCGCCCACGGACTCTGCGGCGCCGTGAGCACCTCCTCGATCCCCACGACCTTCACGCGATGCCGAAACTGCACACCGCAGACGTGATCGCGGTCGCGAGGAGGTAGGCCGGCGCGGACTCGTCAGGGAAGGCATCGACGAGCTGCTGAGCGGTCCAGGCGGCGGGGGGGTGCTCGGTGACGTCGAAGTGGACGACGCGCCGGCGGTGGTGAGCGAGCACGACGACGACGAAGAGGGCGGGGAAGCGACGGTAGGCACGGTAAAGAAGTCGATGGAGACCAAGTCCTTAGACGTGATTGGCGAGAAACGTCCGCCAGGTCTGAGAGGGGCGGGGAGCGCCGCTTGGGGAGCAGCCGCGAGACGGTGCGTTCGGCCAGGTGGATGCCGAGCTTGAGCAACTCGCCATGGATCGTGGGGCGCCCCAGAGCGGATTCGTCGCGGCCATTCGCCTGACCAGGGATTTGATCTCGGGAAGCGACGTCGCTGCCACCGCAGGACGGTGTCGGGCGAGACGATGACCAGCGCCTGCCGCCAGCCGGTCCAGACTCTGGCCAGGCCGGCCCAGAACCGGCGGTCGGCCTGGCGGAGCTTCGGGCGGGGCGCCAGTCGCTTGTAGACGGTCAGCTGCTGGCGCAGGGCAACGTTCTCCAGGGCGAGCTGGCGGTGGCAAGGCGGAAAGGGCCGGAGGCACAGCGCGGGAGCCAGGCGCAAGGCCCGGCTCCCGTCAGCCAATGCCGAGACTACGCCGGACGACTACGCGGCGCGGCGACGACCGGCGCGCTCCCACGCGTACCGGATGGAGTCCATGAACCGTCCCCATGTGCCGGGATTCCGCTCCTCCCAGCGACGGCGCGCCTCCGGCTCGACCGCCGACCAGTCGCGGCCGTCGCCAGGGGCGTCCCCAGCCAACTCGAGGCCGAAGTGGTAGGCCCCCTCGGACTGCTCGTACGATAGGCCTCGGGGGCGGCCCGTCTCCGTCCAGTGCCGACGGAAGTCGGCGTCGTCGCCCTGAGAGGCGCCGGCGCGCTCGGTGCCGCCCTGCGTACGCTCGACGTCGATCTCGGTGCGCCGGACGCGGTCGCGGACGTCTTCCACCCGCTCGTCAACGTCCTTGTTGACAACGACCTCCTCGACGACTCGGGCCTCTTTGGCCACGACGACTTCCTCGGCGGTCTCCTCGATCTCAATGACGCCCTCGCGGAACGCCGCCCCCGCGTCGCCGATCGGCCGATCGACGGGCCGCCGCTCGACCCGGACGTGCTCCTCGCGCAGCGGCACCCGCTCCTCCACCGGGCGCTCGGCGACCCGACTGTAGACGCGCACCGTCCCGCGGGCTACCGGACGCTTGCCGATTCGCAAATGTTCCTCGACGACCGGCAAGACTTCCTCTGACCCCTGTCTCCCGGCGGCCGCCCCGGCCGTCATGTCGCCCGGCCCGGCCCCCTCACGCATTGCCTGCCCCGTCTCCGGTGAGGGCTGTGCCCCGGCATCCACGTCGGCGCCTGACGATTCCATGAGGCGGCGCGCCCGTGCGGCGCCGTCCTCGTCCGTCGTCACGGCGAGGATCGCCTCACCACGGTCCATGCGTTCGCTGTAATAGCTGCGATCCTCGCTCTCGCCGAACAGCCACTCCCACCAGCTGGTGCTCTCGTGCGATGACGAGGTGCCGGTCGTCGCGCCCGTCGACCGAAGGTCGACGTCGTGTCTGTCGAGGCCGCGCTCGATCAATAGCGCAGCCACCTGCTCGGCGTCCTCCCGAGAGTCGAACGTTCCTACAACCGTCTTACGCATTATTACCTCCGTGCCGTCGGCTCAACCGGCGGTCCTCGCGGGTTTCTGGTTCGGGGAGCGCGGCCCCAGGCGGCTGCTCTCGCTCGATGATGGGCTCCTCGCGGCGCAGGGTCACGCGTTGCGAGCGTTTCACAGTCTGTCTACGCCGCTCGATATGCAACTCCTCGACGACGCGGAGTCGTCGCACGACCACTGGCACCTCCTCCAGGACCGAGACGATCAGCCGTCCGTTGACGTACCGGTCGGGCACCGGCCCGTCCACGAAGCGACCTACCGCGACGCGGCGGACCAGCACGTCCTCGCGCACGACCGGTTCGTCAACGACCACGTCGCGGTGCCTCGTCTTCTTCGTCACTCGCACCCGACCGACCGTGACGCGACGTCGATTCACTTGCAGCCGCTCCGCGACGATCGGCAAGACATGACGTTGTCCGCGCCCTGTCCTCTGATTTCCCATCGACACACTTCCTAACACCGGGAGGGTGTGAGCGATCGATCGTTCGATCACGGAGCAACGGCGATGCCACCCGCTTCTTCATGGCCGTCTCCGTGCACTGGCAACGTTCGTTCGAAATCGTGCGCAGGGGTACCAGTCATGGCTGTCCCGCAGGACCGTCTCCGTGTCGCCGAACGTGTGCCCGTAGCCCCGCTCGAGACCGCCCGCATCTCGTGGGCTGGAGTGTGGAGTGGATTCCTCATCGGCCTCGGCGTGCTGATGCTCTTGTCGACGCTCGGACTGGCCGTCGGCGTCAGTGCGGTCGACATCGGGCCCGGCCAGGGCAGTGACGCCCGCGCCTTCAGCATCGGCGCCGGCATCTGGGCCGGACTGAGCCTGCTCATCGCCCTGTTCCTCAGCGGCATGATCGCCTCGCGTGTCGCGATGGTTGTCGACCGGACCGTGGCTACGACGCACGGTGCGTTGGTCTGGGTGCTGACAATGCTCGGCGTCCTCTACTTGGCCACCGCCGGCATCGGTCTCGGCATGAGTGGCATGCTCGGCGTAGTGCGCGGCGCCGGCTCGGTCGTGACCAGCACCGCCGGGGCCACCACCGATCTGGCTAGCGGCGACGTGACTCAAATCCTCGCGCGGCTCGACGATCCCAAAACTGTCGGCGTCGTCGCCGGCGCTACCGGGATGTCCCAAGACGAGGCGGCGAGGGTGCTGGCCGATATCCGCGCTCGGGTCGAAGCCGCCCGAAACAATCCCGGGCAAGCGGCGGCCGAGGCCCGCAACGGCATCGAGCAGCTTACCGCCCGGGCGAAGGAACGTGCGGCGAGCGTTGCGCAGCAGGCGCAGCCGTATGCGTCCAGGACGGCATGGACCGCCCTTGCGGTGATGATCGTCTCGCTGGCGGCCGCCGTGGCCGGCGCTGTGTGGGGCGCCAGCCGCGCCGCGCAGCGGCTTGTCGTGCCCAGGGTCTAGCGTGCCCCTCCAGCCGCCTTGTGCCGATCCGTAGCGCGGAGAAACCGAGTGCTGTCCTGTCTCACGGCAGCACCGTAAACGCGCTGGCAGCAGCGGCCGCATTCATGTGGGGCGGGATCTGTTCCGGCGCGTCCTGAGTGGCCGGCGCCCTATAGGAAGCGCGACGGCCTCGGCGAGAGCGAGTGCCGTGGTGGCATTGGTGTTGCTCAAACGAGTGCTACGGGCAAGACAAGAGGCAAGACAAGAGGCAAGACAAGAGGCAAGACAAGAGGCAAGACAAGGAGACGGCATTGGCGATCAACCTTCTCAGAGACACCGGCGTTCCCCTGGAGCAACAACGATTCACCTGGCACGACCTCGTCCAGGCCCCATACAGCAAACTCATGGACGACGCCTTCACCCGGGTGCGCGTGATCCTGATGAACGGCATCGAGTCCGAGGCCCTGCGCTTCGGGCACGCCTGTGCCCGCATGAACGCTCCTCTGCAGCGCGCGCTGGCCGACGTGCGGCGCGTCGAGCAGCACCAGCAGACCATGGTGAACTGGCTCAACCCTGCCGACCAGAGTCCTCTGGAGACGACGATCGGCTTCGAGCAGGTTGCGATTGAAGTCACCGCGAGCGTGGCCGAGAAGGAACCCGATCCGTACCTGGCCCAGGTCTATCGCTTCGGCCTGCTCGAAGACTTCGACCATCTCTACCGGTACTCGGCCCTGATGGATCGGCTCCAGGGTAAAGACGCCAATACGCTCGTCCAGAGTTACTCCGACATCGTCCCCGGTCGGCCCACGGCCCTCGAGCACCGCGACCCGCTGGACGACCTGCGCAAGCCGTACGACCGGGGGCGGGCCGCCCCGCTGACCAAGCTCCATGCGCTGACCATCATGGCCGGCGAGCACCAGACCCACGACTACTACATGACCATCGGGCCGATGTTCGCGGATCCCGTTGCCCGCCAGCTCTACGCCGAGATCGCCTCGATCGAGGAGCAGCACGTCACGCAGTACGAGTCGATCATCGATCCCAGCGAGACGTGGCTGGAGAAGTGGCTCCTTCACGAGGCGGGTGAAGTTTACAACTACTGGAGCTGCGTCGAGTCCGAGGGTAACCCGCGCATCCGGGCGATCTGGGAGCGCTTCCTCGACTACGAGCTCGGCCACGTCCGCTTTGTCGCCCGGCTGTTCGAGGAGACCGAGCGCCGGGATGCCGCCGAGGTGCTGCCCGAGCGCCTCCCGGAGCCGATCCGCTACGAGAGTCACCGTGACTTCGTGCGCGAGACGCTGCGCCGCGAGGTGACGCTGAGCGCCGCCGGCACCGAGTTCGTGGACCGCGAGCAGGAGTCCGAGGCAACCCGGGTGTACCGCGAGCAGATGAATTCCGAGGGGTCGCCGTCCGAGACGGTCGCCGCCGGGTACGTCTGGCGATCCGGCACGGAGTTGACTGATCCGGTGAAGCGCGTGACCGCGGCGTCGCCGAGCGCGAAGAGGAGGGCCGCGTGATGAGACAGTCACCGCAGCAGGGCAATAACCGGACCGGAATCGTAGCCTCGGGCCGCCTGGGCGAGGAGATGGTGGCGGCCACGGAGGAGTTTCCGCCCTCCTCGCCGGGCACCGCCCAGGCGATTGCCGAGGTACGCATCGCCGATGCGCAGAACGGCGAGTCGCTGGGCGAGACACCGCCACCGGGCTCGCTCGTGGACAAGGCGAAGGCGGCCGTGACGGCCGTCACTGGTGGCCAGCCGACGCTCCTGATGGACAAGCTGGGCGAGCGTCTGGCCTTCGAGCACGCGGGGGCGCGGCTCTACGAGGCGCTGCTCTCCAAGCACCGGGCGTACGGCACGTTCTCCGGCGGCCCCGGCGCGGAGGACCTCCTCCGCATCCTTACCGAGGAGTACGAGCACGCCGACTTGCTGGAACGGGCGATCAAGGAGCTCGGCGGCGATCCGACGACGGTGACGCCGTCTGCTAACCTGGCCGCGAACATCTCGGCCGGGCTCCCGCAGGTGCTCACCGACCCCCGCACCAACCTGCTCCAGTCGCTGGAGGCGATCATCATCGCTGAGCTCGCCGACAACGAATGCTGGACCGCGCTGGCGGAGCTCGTACAGCAGGCGGGGCACCAGGAGCTTGTCGAAGAATGTCGGGAGGCCATCGCGCACGAGCGCGACCACCTGCGGCAGGTCCGTTTGTGGATTGCCTCTGGCCAAGGACGGACGACCCGGGACGATAGTGGAGCCGAGATCTCGGAGGGGGCCGATGGTGATGAGTTCACCTTTGCCGAGGACGGCCCGGTCGACCGCGAGGGTTACGTCGTCAGCGAGGAGGACAGGGCCGAGACTCGTGAGGCCGCCGGCAGTCCCCAGGCCGGGAAATCAGGCAAGGGCCGACCGGAAGCGACGTAATCCGTAGTTGGCTTACCCAGAAACGGGAGGAGAACCATGACACCGGGAGAAGGCGTCCGGGAGGCGATGCAGGGCGGGCATAGCGGATCGCGCGAGGACACGGTGACGAAGACGATCGAGTCGGGAACGACGACCATCCCCTCGATCGCCTTCCTGGGGCTCGCGCTCGGCTCGATGGCCTTGTCGCTCGCATTCATGGCCGCGGGTCGGCGCGACACCGCGAACTTCATCGGCCAATGGGCGCCAACCATCCTCATTATGGGGCTGTATAACAAGTTGGTGAAGCAGCACGGCAGCGACCGGGACGACCGCGACGGTTAGCCGCGCACATCCCGCGCTACTGATCGTCGGGGTCCTGTTGGGCGGTGCGAGCGCGGGTGTCGTCCGAATGTTCCTGTTCCAC
>Ga0256867_10001355_pt1 | contig 10360 bp, 11 predicted proteins | sample RVTome_15_FD_185939 | JGI IMG/M metagenome (GOLD analysis project Ga0256867, IMG submission 185939) | Soil microbial communities from uranium-contaminated site in the Upper Colorado River Basin, Wyoming, United States - RVT150D86 (HiSeq) ... | reverse complement strand
GACGTCCACTGGCCCCGATCCGATCGACCGTCACTTCCAGTTCGCCGAGCTCGAGGCCCGGCTCTACTGCTGCCGGGACCTCTACGACACGGCCCTCGACGAGTTCGACGAAGCGTGCCAGCGTCACGACGCCGAGATGGAGACCATCTGTGCGGCCTTCATGACCAAGTGGGGCAAGGTGCCGCTACTGGAGACGTACCGCCAAATGGCCATCCGACAGCAGAAGCGGAAGGACTGGGAAGCCTGCCGTTGGTGGGCCGAGCGAGGCCTCGAGCTCTATGGGAGTAACGCCGCCCGTGCTGGTGCCGTGGAGGATTTGTTGAAGCGCCGCAACAGAGCGCTCGCGAAGCTTGAAGCGCAGCACAAGGAACCGAGGCGGAAGGCACCAGCCGGAACCATCGATGCCACGATCGCTGAGAGGTCGGACGCCCAGCCAGCCACACCAGCGGCTGCAGTCGCGACGAACAGCCAGATCGAGATCTTACTTTGCACCCGGCGTGGAGGATCGTTCGAGCGCGTAAGGGTCCGTGGTCGAAAGCCACTGCTGTGCCCCGCGTGCCGTACATCGGCCAGCGACGAACGGAGCGGCGGTTGATGCCGAGAGCTGAGGGCTAGACAACTGAACTCTGCGTGGCTTCGAGAGGGCTCCATGAAGGTTCGAATTGCCAGCCACCTACTCGAGCGGTACTTCGCTCCGGGCATAAGCGACTTCACCACGGCCGACATCCCCGATATGTCGGACCACGACGCCCAGTCGTTGACCTGGGTAGCCAATCACTTCCTGAACTCGATCCTCCGGGCCGCGTACCACCTCCCGATGGGTGCGCACGTACAGCATTACCTACGCCGATCCGAGGCTGCGTTCGCTGAGCAGGCACTAGCGCGAGAGGCCACGCTCTCGTTCCTTGAGACAGGTCGCCAGTCGCCCACCTCGTACTCGAAGGCGCTGCTGCACTGGGAGTATTTCCTTGGCAGTCGTGGCACGCGCATGTGCTGCTTCGTCAGGTCCTCCGGCTGCTCAGCGGCGACCCGTCGCTGAACGTGTTCGAGCGCGAGAACGGGTCTGTCGAACAGCGGCTCAACCTGCTCTACAACGCCATGAAGCACACGGAGAGCCGCGTCGACGCCGGGCAGCTCCCGGAGAACGCGACCAGCCCCGTGTGGCTCTCCAACCGCGGTCTCGAATGCACTGATGGCCACATGACGTTCAACGAGACCGCAGACATCCTCCGCTTCCTTGGCAAGTGGGCGGACGTGCTCGTCGACGCGAAGGAGGTCGCCAACAAGGTGAAGGAGCTCAACGAGGGCTCCACGTCCGCATAACGAGGCCGCGGCACGGCAGGCACGTCGAGCCCGAGGGCCCGCATCGCGACGATTTGGTGACGCCGGATGCCGTATTCGGTTGCCACCGATATTCACCATCGCAACCGTGCGAGGCCGCGCTCCAGCGTTGTCGTCCCGACTCAGGTGAGCGTGGGCAACCGCCGCGTGCGGAACTCGTCGTGGCTCGCGGGCCTGCCCGGCAGGATGCGGAGGCGGAGAGTGCCGTCGGGGTCGCGGCTCAGCACCTCGGCCAGGGCCGGTGGCACCTCGTCGTCTCCAACCACCAGGTAGTCACCCGGGTGCGGGTCGAGTGGGAGCCGGGCGTGGCGAAGGTGCCCCGTGACGATCCCGGGCTCGTACTCCTGGTGATCATCGACCCAGAGCTCAATCATCGGCTCGGCTGCTTCCACGTGGACCATGCTACGGCTCCCTCATGGCTCCGGCTCATGGCCCGGGTTGGGCTCAGGAGTACCGAAGCATCGGCGCAGCAGCTCGAACGTCGCTGGCGAGGCATCCGGCAAGACCACCGCGTAGTGGAACGGGTTCGGGAAGGTCGGCATGACCTCGAAGCCCCAGACCGGAGGTCCCCACATCGCGCGACTCGGACGACCGGGCGGATGCGGATGGCACGCACCGACCGGCTGAGCGCAACGAGGTCGTCGTCCGGCGCCCCGAACACCGAGACACCGAAGAACTGGTGCCGTTCCCAGCAGTCACCGACCTGGTTCGTCAGGTGCGCGTCGCTCAGCGTCCGGGTGCCGCCTCGGACCACCATCAGGAGATCGTCGGGCGGCGGACCGGGACGGAGGAGCGATGGCGAAGGAAGCCGCATCAGCGACGCGATCGCCTCGGACGCCGCTGGACTTCCGGCGCACCTCCGCCGCTCCCGAACAGTGCCGCGCCCAGACGGTCGGCCGCCTCTCGCTGCATCGTCGGCGTCACGTGGCTGTAGAGGTTGGTGAACAGGGTGGCGTCGGCGTGGCCCAGCCGCTCGGCGGCCACCTTCGGCGGGACGCCGCTGGCGAGCATCAGCGTGGCGCTCGTGTGGCGCAGCCCGTGGGCCGTCAGGCGCGGCAGGCCGGCTAACACCGAGAGGTCAGCCAGCTGCCGGGACAGCGACTGCGGGTGGTAGGGGCCACCGCTGAGGCGGGTGAAGACGTGATCGCCGTCGATGTAGTCGCTACCTGCCAGGCGCTCTTCGGCCTGGCGCTTGCGCTGCTCGCGCAGGATCGCCACCAGCTGGTCGTCGAGGTCGATGGTGCGAATCGCGTCCGGGCTCTTGCCCGCCGACGCGACCACCTCGTAGCCGATCGTCGACGAGAACTCGACGACCCTGACGACACGGGCGTCTAGGTCGACGTTCGGCCAGCGGAGCGCCACCAGCTCGCCGATGCGCAGCCCCGCGCTCAGCAGGAAGGCCCAGATCGGGTACGTGCGATCTGCCTCCATGTAGCCGAGGAAGGCCAGCGCCTCGCCCGGGCTCCAGTGCCGGGGCACCGCACGCTTCCGGGTCGGTCGCGGCGTCGACGCCAGCGGGTTCACCACCAGGAGCCCCGTCGAGACCGCCAGCTTGACCGCGCCGGCCAGCGGCGCGCGAGCCAGGCGGATCGTGTTGGGCGCCAGTGGCTTGCCCTTCTTGACACCGCCGCCCTTGGCCAGCCGGCGGCTGCCACTCGAGGATCGTTTCCGGGGTGATGTCCCGCAGCCGCCGCGTACCGAGCAACGGGCGGACGTACGACTCGGCGTTCTTGCGGTAGTCGAACCGGGTCTTCACGGACAGCCGCTCGTCGGCGTCGAGCCCGTCGAGATACAGGTCGAGCAGCTCGTTGAGCGTCATCCCTACGGCCGACGGGCGCGGCATTCGGCGGTCGCCGCCCAACAGCTCCTTGCGGGCATGCGCAGCCTCGGCGGCGGTGCGAAAGCCGCGCTTGGTGACCTGCGAGCGCTTGCCGGTCAGCGGGTCGCGGCCGAGCGTGGCCTTGAAGTACCACCCGCCCTTGCCGTCGGCGTAGACGCCCTCGGGTCGTGCTGGCATGGGCCAGCTCCCTCCGTGAGAACCACCTTGAGGGCCGCCTCCGAGGCAGGCGACGAGGCCTTGGTTCTCACGGCGGCGGTGCCGGGAACAATCCACAGGCACGAAAACGCTCTGACCTGGACTTACTCCGCGCGCTCGGAGGGACTCGAACCCCCAACCTTCTGATCCGTAGTCAGATGCTCTCTCCAATTGAGCTACGAGCGCCGGTTGCGGAGAAGCAAGGCTACCGCGGTGCCGGGGCGGCCCCCAACCGTCTGCGCAGCTACCCTCTTGTGCCCCGGCCAGCGCATGAACAGGGGGTGGTGGGGTGCCCTACAACCAGACGGGGTTGCTCGTCCACGACGCCGACGCCCACATCATGGAGACGCCGACGTGGCTGCGCGACCACGCCGACCCGGGCATTCGCGACCGCATTCAGCCGCTGCGCTACCCGTCCGGCAACGAGCTGCGCCAGACCGGCGATCCCGGCGAGCAACAGCGCGACCTCGTCGCGGCGTTCGAGCGGCTGCGGGACAGGCACCGGTCCGACGACTACCGCAGCAGCGAGGCCGAGGACATCATGGCCCGTAAGAACTTTGCCGCCACCGGCAGTTTCCTGGCCGAGGACCGGCCGCGCGCTCTCGATCTCCTGGGGTTCGCCAGCCAGCTCGTCTTCAACACGTTCCACAACCGCCGTCTCCACGACTGGGAGCACGGCGACGATCTCGAACTGGCCATCGGCATGGCCCGAGCCCACAACCGTGGCATGGTGGAGTTCTGCGGCGTCGATGCTCGGCTGCTGCCCACCTGCTACGTGCCGCTCGTCGACATCGAGCGGGCGCCGACTCTGGCCGACGAGGCCATCGCCGCCGGGGCCGCCGCCCTGCTCGTCGCCTCCGGGTGCCCACCCACGCATTCGCCGAGCCACATCGGCCTTGATCCCGTATGGGCCCGGGCTGAGGAAGCCCGGATCCCCGTCGTCTTCCACGTCGGCGGGACCGGCGACCTCATCGACCACAACTACTTCCGCAACGGGCTCCCGACCCCTCCCGACTTCCACGGCGGCGAGGAGAACTTCCGCTCCGTCGACTACATGGGAATCCCCGGCCCGCCGGCCCAGACGCTGGCCACCATGATCTTCGACGGCGTGCTCGAGCGGTTCCCCGACCTGCGCATCGGGGTCATCGAGCAGGGAGCAATCTGGGTGCCATCGTGGACCCGACAGATGGAGTCCGCCTTTGACGCCTTCGCCCGGCACGAGGAGCGCCTCCAGAGCCTGTCGCTCCGACCGAGCGAGTACGTGCGGCGCCAAGTCCGCTTCACGCCGTACCCGACCGAGGACGTGGGCTGGATCATCAAGCAGTCCGGCCCCGAGGTGTGCCTGTTCTCGTCGGACTATCCCCATGTGGAGGGCGGCCGGCGGCCGATCGAGCGGTTCGAGGCGTCCCTGGCGGCGGCCGCGATCGACGACCACGCCCGCCACCGGTTCTACAGCGACAACTTCGCCGACCTGATGGGCTCGGCGCTCGAACCGCTCGCGGCCTGATCGGCCGCGCCGGCGGGGTTAGGCGGCAGAACCGGCGGGCACGCCCGCCAAGGCGCCCACGAGAGGCCGCATCTCGTCGGGCAGGCCCTTGCGCCGCCACCAGTCGATGGCGGGCACGTCATGGTGCATGGCCGCCGCAAGCTCGAGCTCTCCGCCACGGGCTCGGATGGCCAGTTCCAAGAGGTCCTGGTCCATGCCCACCAGGATGCAGCCGTTTCCGGCCGGTGGGAAACGAGTTTCGCCCGATTCGCCGCCCGTTCGCGTGCTGTTCACAGAACGGCCGCCACCGTTCACGGCCCTGGCGACGGAGCGATGTCAGGCCGACGCCAGGCTCCAGACCGCCACCGGCGCGTCGAAGCCCTTGAGCTGCCGCCGGCCGGCGGGCTCGAACGACAATGCCTCGTCCTTGGCCTCGTCGGCCACCGATGCGTCGACCAGCACCTCGCCCGGGATGGCGGTATCGACCAGCCGGGCTGCGAGGTTGACGACCGGCCCGTAGTAGTCGCCATGGCGGAACAGGACCTCGCCGAACACCAGCCCGCCGCGAGGTTGCGTGCCGTCGTCCGTGAAGGCCTCCACGAGGTCCAGCACCATGTGGCACCCGGCGACCGGATCGATGGCGGCCAACATGATCTCGTCACCGATGAACTTCACCAGCCGGCCACCGCCAGCGGCGATCACCTCGAACGCCCGGGTCTCGAAGCGGCTGACAAGCGCGCCGAGGTCGGCCGGATCGAGCCGAGCGTGCAGGGTGGTCGATCCCACCAGATCGACGAATCCGATGGCGAGCCGCGCCAGCTCGCGCCTGCTCACCCGGCTCTGCGTCACCCGTTGCCGTGCGATCGCCTGGCGCATGTGCTGGCGGAACACCGGTGCCAGTCCCACGCCGAGCTGCATGACCAGCTCGGTGGCCTTGGCGTTGTTCTGGGCGTGCTCCAGCGGGGTGGCGCCGCGCCGCCTCAGCTCCTCCTCGGGGCCCTGGACGTAGACGGCGACGGCGGCCTCGGCAATGCGCTCCATGGCACCCGCAACCACCCTCAGCAACTCCTGCCCGCTGACGATGCCGCTCGTGGTGGCCTGGGCGAGATGCGTGACCAGCGTGACGTCGTCGGCGGTGAACTGGGGCGCGTCCGGGTCGGGAACGCCGACGCCGAAGTCGCGGTAGATGCCGAGGACCACGTCGACAGCGAGGCCCGAGCGGCTCGCCACGTCGCGTGCCGACAGAGTGGCGTCACGGCTCAGGACCAGGTCGGACGCCAAACCTTCGGCGTGGCCCTCACCTTCGAGCATCTCGACCTGCTCGACCGTGGCGCCGTGCGCGACCAGCCAGTCACGCAACTCCGCCTCGGCCCGTTCGAGCGCACCCTCGGTGTCGTCCATCGCCAAGCACGCTACGGCGCTCGGCCGCGTTTGTGTCGCGTCAGCGAGACGAGCGCAGCGCCTTGACCAGCTGGCTCTTGTTCATCGAGGACCGGCCCGAGATGTCGAGGTCGCGGGCGCGTTTCATCAGATCGTCCTTGGACCAGTCGTCGTAGGACGGCCGCTTCGCGCCCTTGCGCAGGGCGCTCTTGCCGGCGTTGGAGATGCGAGCGGCCTTGCCCTTGCTCATGCCGGACGAACGCATCTTCTCGTACTGGCGGGGGTTCTTGACGCTGGGTCCAGGGCTGCGACCACGTGGCATCGTCACCACCTCCTGGGGTTCGGTTCCACCGCGTGCAGTACCCGCAGGTGGTCGGCGGCACACGCGCCACCGCCCGGCACGGAGCCGGGCGGCGCGGCGGAGAGGGTGGGATTTGAACCCACGGAGGACTTGCGCCCTCACTTCCTTAGCAGGGAAGCGCCTTCGACCGGACTCGGCCACCTCTCCCCGTGGGAGCACGCCAGCGTAGCCCGCGGCCCGCCGACGTACGAGCGACACGACCTCGACGGGTGGGCCGACGGCACCTGGTTCGACGGCTAGATCGGTGGGGCGACATCAAGGTGTGAGCCGCTCAATTCGGTCGCGGTCGCTGGGACCTCTGACACACTGCGCCCGTGCCCACGGACCACTTCGGCGAACGAGTAGCGGAGCGGTACGACGCGGCCTCGGCGGACATGTTCGATCCTGCCGTCGTGGATCGGGCGGTGACGTTCCTGGCCGACCTGGCGGGGGACGGTGCCGCCCTCGAGCTGGGGATCGGCACGGGTCGCATCGCGTTGCCGCTCTGGCAGCGGGGTGTTCGTGTGCACGGGATCGACCTGTCCCCCGCGATGGCCGAACGGCTGCGTGCGAAGCCCGGCGCGCACGACATCGGCGTGACGATCGGCGACTTCGCGACCACCAGGGTGGAGGGTGAGTTCAGGCTCGCCTACCTCGTGTTCAACACGATCATGAACCTGACCACCCAGGACGATCAGGTCGAGTGCTTCCGCAACGTCGCGGCGCACCTTGAGCCCGGTGGGTGCTTCGTGATCGAGGTGGGGATCCCCGAGCTCCAGCGGCTCCCGCCCGGCGAGACCGTCCGGGCGTTCACCGTGAGCCCGACGAGGCTCGGCTTCGACGAGTACGACGTTGCCGCGCAGTTCCTGGTCTCCCACCACTACCAGGTGGTCGACGGCCGGCTCGAGGTCTTCTCGACGCCGTTTCGCTACGTATGGCCGTCCGAGCTCGACCTGATGGCGCGACTCGCCGGGATGACACTGCGCGAGCGCTGGGGCGGTTGGAGTCGTGAGCCCTTCACGAGCGACAGCACCAGCCATGTCTCGGCCTGGGTGAAGACGGACAAGGGATGATCACAGGGGGCCGGGTTCCCAGCCGTACTCCTGCGGTCAGTGATCGTGGAGCCACCATCTGGGCTCATCGGGCGTGGAGCGACCTCGGGCCCGCCTCGTGGCCGGACCGAGGCGGCGTCCCGGGCGGCGCTCGCCGAGCCACCATGGGCTGGTGTAGGCGAGCCCCCAGTCGTTGGAGGGGTGGTCGAATGGTGCCGGCGCGTCGCTCGGGGTCTCCGGGTCGGAGATCCGTAGCACGACCCAGTCTCCATCGTCGGGATCGAGCTGCACGTCGAAGCGGAGTGGCCGGGCGCCAGGCTTGATGTCCGGCCGTGCCGCTTCACCCGTGATCACGTCGGCCACCTCGGGCACGTCGCTCCCCGGCCGCAAGACCTGCACGGCGATGGGCATCCCCGCTCGCTCGGTCCCGACATCGAGGTCGACTGCGAAGGCCACACGCCCGCGGCGCACCGGAATGGTGCCGCCCATGGGCACCCCGTTGGCGGTCGCGGCCAGGCGCAGGCCGGCCTCACGGGTCCCGAACACCCGACGGTCGAGCAGGGCCCCGCGAACGCCACGTCGCTGCAGACCTCGCAACCACACCCCCGTCCGCCCCTTGCCCTGCTCCGTGCCCCACTGGGTGCCGTGCTCGTCGGTCGTGCCGATGATGCCCACCCGCCAGCCGGCGTTGAGGCATGCCACCAGCGGCGACGGCATGCCGTCGGCGAGGCCCCTGAACAGGTAGTCGTCACGCCGGTTGAACAGCTCGAGCGTCACCATGCGGTCGGCGATTCGCTCATCGAAGGCGAAGTCGTCGAACACGCCGGGCTCACGGTTCGGGTGGTTGAACCCGGTCAGCCCGTCACCGCCACCACCCAGCTCGCCGGTGCCCGGCCGCCGCAGGAGCCAGTCGTAGAAGATTCGCATGCCGGCGGGTTCCTGGTCGCGAATGGCGCTGATCACTTCGGTGATCTCGGCGTCGGTCATCAGCTCGCCGAACTCGGTCCGCAGGAGCAGCTCCAGGAGCTCGAGCGGCAAGCCGATCTGGGCAAGCCCTTCCTCGGTGATGCCACCGGTCCGAAGCGCGTCGATCCAGTCCTCGGTGAACCACACGTTCATGTGCCCGAGGTGCGGGCTCGACCACTCGAACCCGGGCATGGCCGTGTACCGCGCCGGAGCGTTCGCTGCGTTCGCCAACTCGCGCGTCGTCTGCCAGCCCGCGTCGGTGATGCCCAGGATCGAGCGGCACGGGTTCTCCTGTCCCACCACATCGGGGACGGGAGCACAGAAGTCGCGGCGCCCGAACGCGGCCACCGTGTGGTCGGTCAGCGCGGCGACGTCGAGGCCCTCGGCCCGCATCATGGAGTGAAACGCGAACGGGTCACCCGTGCCATCGGACAGGTGGCTGTGGTTGTGGAGGTCGGCGTGGACCAGTCGGAGGCCCGGGAACAGAGCGGAACGCCGCTGGGCACCCGGACCCCGTGCGGTAGCGAGCGACGCGCTCAGCGCAGGGTTCGGGTCGAAGACCACCAGGGCGCCGGCAGCGAGACCACCCTTGAGCAGTTCGCGGCGGTGAAGGTGCACGTGACTTCCCCCCTCCCCAGTTGCAGCGCAGAGAGACTAGCGATCGGTGTAGTGGTGTTCAGGACGTGCTGAATGCAGTCGGCGCCGGCTGAAACCCGTCGGTCGACCCGTCGCGCGCCACCCGATCGCCACCAGCTCTGGAGGAAGGTCAGCAGGTCGTCGTTGACCTGGTCCTGATGGGTGGCCATGAGGCCGTGCGGAGCGCCCGGGGAGTCGATGGCCTTCGCGCCCTTGATGACCCGTGCCGACTTGACCGCTGAGTCCTTGACGGGAACGGTCTGGTCGTCCTCGCCGTGCCGGACCAGGGGTTGGAACATCGAACTCGGCGAGATCGTCCGGCCCCGACGTTCCCAGACCGTCACGGACCCTGTGGAAACCCTGTGCGGAGCGGGTGGGATTCGAACCCACGGACCCTCACGGGTCGACGACTTTCAAGGCCGTTGCCTTCGTCCGCTCGGCCACCGCTCCAGGGTCAAGTGTCGCGTAGTCACTGGCAAGGACGTACCGCTTACTGCGAACGGCGCCGGCGTCTCCCGCAGTGTCACCGTGGATCTCCCATCGATTGGACCTCGTAAACCGCCGCTCCGCTTCATGGTTCGGCAGCCCTTGACCTCGACGCGAACGATCTGCCCTGTCCCGGAAGCCGCGCCGCTGGCCCGGCTGCCCGGAACGCTGCCCACCTGATTACCTGATCGCGCGACGCAGTCCCTCGACCCAGTCGCTGGCGGCGCGCCAGCGGGCCTCGGCCTCGCGGCGCCGGGCTGGTCCGTGCTCGCCGGCGGCCGGATACGAGCCGAGGAACTTGACATCCTCGACCTTGGAGCGCAGGTCGCGCAGGCAGTCCGCCACCAGCTCGTCGCCGACGTGGCCCTCGAGATCGATGAGGAAGCAGTAGTTGCCCAGGCCCTTCTTCGTGGGACGCGACTCGAGCTTGGTCAGGTTGATCGAACGGGCGGCGAACTCCTGGAGGATCGTCAGTAGCGAACCCGGGCGGTCGTGGCGCTGGAACACCACGATCGATGTCTTGTCGTGACCGGACGGCGCCGGGATGCCGCCCCGCGCCACGACCACGAACCGGGTGGCGTTGTCGGCATGGTCCTCGATGTCGGCGGACAGCACGTCGAGCCCGTAGACCTTGGCCG
>Ga0256867_10001353_pt1 | contig 10363 bp, 8 predicted proteins | sample RVTome_15_FD_185939 | JGI IMG/M metagenome (GOLD analysis project Ga0256867, IMG submission 185939) | Soil microbial communities from uranium-contaminated site in the Upper Colorado River Basin, Wyoming, United States - RVT150D86 (HiSeq) ... | reverse complement strand
ATCAGAAAGAGGAGATAACCGGCACAGACCCGTTCGAGACGCTGACGGACTCGGATATGGCGTGCAATCCAGGTGTGCAAAGTGTAATCTGGCATGGCGTCTCCCCTCTAACGTTGCTTTGACGTGCACGGAGGGGAGTACGTTACTTGGAATCGAGCCGCATGTCTATGGGAGCTTGGCCGCAGTCCAGCACCTCAGGGTGACGTCGCCACGTTGCGTTCACCCTTCGGCTTGCCCAGTCAATCTCGGTTTGCGCCGCTTTGTCGCCATATAACTATTTGTATCTTATATGATTATTAGACCTGGTGGCGTTTTCGAGCAACATTTAAGTATTCTCAAACAACGCATGCATCAAGGGAAACTCCACAAGGCCCGCCGGGGCGAACTCCGGTTTCCTCTGCCGATTGGGTACGTTCGCGACGCCAGCGATGAGATCCACTTCGATCCCGATGAACAAGCTCAGCATGTCATCCACCTCATTTTTCGCAAGTTTGATGAAATCGGAACCTTGAACGGCGTATTGCGTTATCTCGTGAAGCAAGGCATTGAGTTGGGGGTGCGCAACCGTCAAGGACCGGCGAAAGGCACTCTGGAGTGGCGACGTCCAAACCGCATGACCCTTCAGAATGTGCTCAAGAATCCGATTTACGCGGGCGCTTATGCCTATGGACGCCGCCAGGTCGATAGTCGCAAAAAGCAACCGGGGCGCCCCAGCACTGGGCGCGTGACTCAGCTGCGGCAGGATTACCACGTCCTGATCCCGGATCATCACCCGGCCTATATTACCTGGGAGCAATATGAGCGCAACTTATCTCGCTTAGAGGCCAACCGAGCCCATGCCGAAACGCCTGGCGCGGTTCGTGAGGGCGCATCGCTGTTGGCCGGCCTGGTGACCTGTGGAAAGTGTGGTCGTCGGATGCAAGTGACCTATGGCGGTCCAGTCAACGCGCACGGCTATGTCTGTAACCGCTTGGCGACGGATTATGGCGATGAGTTTTGCGGCTATCTGCAAGGTGAGGCGCTCGATACCTTCGTCAGTCAATGGGTTCTCAAAGCGCTTGAGCCGGCAGCGCTCACGCTGTCATTGGAGGCGACGACACGGCTCGAGGCAGAACGTCAGGAGATGGATCAGCTTTGGCAGTTGCGCTTGGAGCGCTCAGCCTATGAAGCCGAGCGAGCGGCGCGCCACTACCACTTGATTGAGCCTTTATGTGGCTCTCAGAGATATGTGGCGTCCTGACATCTCTCACTCATCCTACGCGTGATGAGAGTCGCCCGACACCACATAACTCTGGTTCTTAGAGTGACTGCAAGAATGTCATCAAACCCTTATCCTCACGCCACCGTGTCGTGAGGTTGGGCTCTTTCACCTCACACTGGGCAAGGGCTTTCGCTTTCATCTCGAGGTCCGTTTCTGCATAGATATTGGTGGTATTGAGCGAGACGTGCCCAAGCCAGGCCCGGATCGTGTTGATGTCCACGCCAGCGCGAAGCAGATGGGTCGCCGTCGTATGGCGAATCGTATGGGGACTGACACGCTTGTCGGCTAAGCTCGGCACCTGGATCCCAGCCCGCTTGGCATAGCGTTCGACCAGGGTATGAATGCCAAACCGGGTGATCGGTCGGCCACAGCGGTTGAGAAAAACGTGCTCGGTTGGCGCACGTCCCTCGATCCGTGTGGTGAGCTCGCTTGCCGTGTGGGGCCATAAGGGACAACGGCGCCGTTTATTGCCCTTACCCCAGAGCTCGACAGAAGAGCCATCGCGCTGCGGCGCGCGGCTAAGGTAAAGGTCCCCAATCCGGAGTTGAGCCGCTTCATCAGCACGGGCTCCCGTATTGTAGAGAAACAGCAGGAGCCCATAGTCCCGTTGACCTTGTGCGGTGCTGCGATCCGGAGCGGCGAGCACCGCATCCATTTCGGCTTTTTCCAGATAGGGGATCGGCGGTTGAGCCGTCTTTTTGAACGGAATCGACCGGAGCTGTCCACACCATTCGAGATGCTCGGGGCTTCGTTGCCCAATGAAGCGCACCAGGGCATGGATCGCGGCGAGTCGTTGGTTGCGGGTCGCCACGCTACAGCCACGTTTCTGCTCCACGTCCTGGAGGAATTGCCGCACGTGGTCGGCCGTGAGGTCCTCAATGCTGAGTTGATCGACCGATTTGTGGACGCGGTCGGCAATAAACGGCAGCAGCAACACCAGGGCGTCGCGGTAGCTACGTTGGGTATTACGTGCCAGATTGCGCTCGCCCACCAGATGTTCCATCAGAAAGCGCCGGACCCAAGGGCCAAGTTGGGTAGGATCAGTCATGGGGTATCTCCTCAAAGGCATAGTACTCAAAGCGTCGCGACGCTTCCTGGAGCAACTGCGGTGTCATCGTTAGGTAAACTTGGGTCGCGGCGAGGTTGACGTGGCCCAGGTAGGTCGATAAAGATGGCAACAGAGCTTGCACGTCAGCGCCTTGTTGATACCAGGACGTCAGTCGATGGACGGCAAAGCTATGTCTCAGATCATGGAGACGGGGTTGATAACGGGCACCGTCGGTTCGGCGTACCCCGGCATACTCACAGAGCTGTCGAAAGTTGTGTTCGACGATCTGAACTGACACGGGTGTGCCGCGACGTAACACAAAGAACGGTGCATCCGGAGATTGCGAGTGACCGGCTTGCTGTCGCCGCGTGAGGTACTGCGTCATCACCTCCTGGAGGTCAGAGCCCAGAGGGACGAGCCGGGTTTTATTGAATTTGGTGTTGCGCACGGTCAGCAGGGCATTGGGCAAGTCTACCTCCTCAAGGGTCAGGGCGACGGCTTCGCTCACGCGTAGGCCAGCACCATAAAGAAGCAGGACAATCGCCCGCAGCGTATGGGGCTCCAGTTTGCGAGGGTGCTGGCGGTAAGACGTCGTGGCGTGCACGAGTCGGCCGAGTTCGTCGCGGGTGTAGACATACGGGACAAAGTGGGGGGGTAGCTTGGGCATGACGGTCGGCAGGGGCGATGCCGTGACCAAGCCACGGCTGATGGCATAGTGGTACAGACCGCGCAGCACCCCGTGCTTACGGTGCCAATACCGAGTCACCGGGCCCGTTCCGGCCAAGAAGGCGGCGACACGATCGGCGCCGATGTTCTCGAGATCAATATCGGGCTCCATCTGCCGATAGAACGTGTTCAACACACTTTCGGCACTGTCAAAGTGCTCCCCAATAGCCTTTTTAAAGGCCCCATATTGAGCGATCAGGTCCTTGAGTTTCACCGCAAGTCTCCCAAGTCAAAGTTGGCTACCTGGCGCAGCCCCATCAGGTCCACCTTGGCGTACACACGGGTCGTATCCGCCTTTCGATGGCCCAGATAGTCGCCGATCTCTTTCATCGATAAGCCTTGGGCAAGGAGGCGGGTGGCACAGGCATGGCGTAAGGCGTGGGGGCCATACTGGCTCAAAGGCAGGTCTAGCCCGACTTTCCTACTTAGGAATCGGGATTTTGTGTTAGTCCTTGAATTTGAAAGGTTTACGGAGTTTTCTTTGTATCCCCTAACAAATTATCTCTTTATTCTTTATAATATATAGCTTATTATGAAATTTGTATCCCCTAAACATAGAAGCGCGACCCCTTCCTATCCCGACTGGATACCGTATGGAGCGATTGGAAAAAAAACGCATCAAAGGCCATACCTATTACTACTACTCCAAATGGGGACGCGTCGGAGGACGATGTCGACGCCTGTGGCAGAAATACCTCGGCAAACCCGACGATATCCTCCACGCGGTCGAGGGCCGTGGCCCTACGCCGCAATACGCCGAAGTCTTTCACTTCGGACTCGCCGAAACCCTGGCCAAGGAGTGCCGCTTGGCCCACATCGTCGACAAAGTCGATGCCCACTGCCCCAAACGCCAACAGGGCTTGAGCGTGGGGGCTTATATTGCCTTGGCCGCGCTCAACCGCGCCATGCATCCGTTAAGCAAAAGCGCGATGTTTGACTGGTTCACTCAAACCACGTTGCGACGGCATTTTCCCCACGCTTCCAGGGCTTCACTGGCGTCGCAACGCTTTTGGGACCACATGGATCGCCTCAACGCCGAGACGACCCGCACCATCTGGAAGGACCTCATGACGGACGTCATCGCGCGGGAAGCCATTGGCCTCGATTCCGTGTGCTACGATGGCACCAACTTCTATACCTTCATCGATACGTTTAATGCTCGATGCGACATCGCCAAACGGGGTAAAAACAAACAAGGGCGCTCGAAGTTACGCCAGGTGAGCTATGCCCTATGTTGCGAGGCCCACAGCCAGGTGCCTCTGTATTATGAAGTCTACGAAGGCAACCGCCATGATGCCAAACAATTTCCGCTGATCATCGAGCGCTTTGCCCAGTTTCTCAGCGACAGTTTTGGCTCTGCCCCTGAGAGTCCCCAGCTCACCCTGATCTTTGATAAAGGCAATAATTCCAAAGACAATTTTGGCCTCATTGACGACCTTAAGCTGCATTATGTCGGGTCCATCAAGCTGGGTGAAGTCAAAGACTTAGCTGAAGTCTCCAATCAAGACGCTCGCTGGATTCCTTGTCAAACGCTTGGACTGGAAAAGACAAAGTGTTTCCGTGTGACACAGACCATCTATGGCAAACAACGAATTCTCATTGTAACCCATCATGCGAATCTGTTGCAGACCCAGTCTCTCACCCTACACAATGACATCACCAAAGCCATAACGGAACTGGACATCCTGAGTCAGAAACTGCAAGACAGAGCCCAGGGACTCATCAAAGGGGGTAAATGTCCCACGGTCGACTCCATCACCACGCAGTGTAAATCGATCCTCAGTAGACAATACATGAAGAGTATTATCACATACACCGTCAATCAAGATCGAAATGGTATTCCTCAGTTAGAGTATGAAATTGATTATGACGCGATCAATCACTTATCCGATACATATTTAGGTAAGACGATCATCGTGACCGATCGACAATCATGGGACAATGAGAAGATCATTTTAGCTTATCGCAGTCAGTTCCATATCGAAAACGTCTTTAAGGAGATGAAAGATCGTGACATCGGCAGTTGGTGGCCCCTGTATCATTGGACCGATGACAAGATTAACGTCCACAGTTTCTATTGTACGATCGCGGTCCTTCTGAGGGCGTTAGTGCACCGCCGGGTGAAAGCGGCGGGCATCGACATCTCGATGAAACGCCTGTTAGCCGAATTGGATGAGATCAAGGAGGTCATCGTGCTGTACCCGCGTAAGCGGGGCGCCAAAACCGACCCGCAGCATACGGTGTTATCGAAAACCTCGGAGTTACAGCAATCCTTGCTCTCTATTTTGGACGTGAAACCAGAGGAAACGGCTCCGTTAGGGTGACAAGACACCCTCTATAAGTACTTATTTTACCTCATATTACCGGCTTGTCTTTCCATAACTAGGAAAGTCGGGCTAGTAGGAAAACAACGTTAAGATACACTTGATTCCCGATGCGTTTTTTTACGTTTTGACAGGCCCTCTATGTAACCCCAGTTCGGGATAAGCCTAGACCACCACGGGCAATCCCGATTCCCCCCGCCACAGTCCCAGTGATGGCTTCTTGGGCTGAAACGTGTAGGCAATCAACCCGCCTACCAGATTCACCATGAAGCCCGTCAAACTGCGATGACGCGAATGCTCAATCTGGCTCACATTTTTCAACTGATCGTTGATCGTTTCGATCAGAAACCGCTTTCTCAGCATCAGCCGATCCCACAACCGCATCAGTCGCGGCTTCATGTTGCGTCGAATCAACGTGATCAACTTCAAGCCGTTCGCCCACAACGCGTCGTGAAGTATCTTGGAGATGTACCCGCGATCGCCATAGAGATGGCCCCACAGCTCTTGGGCCATCCGCTCCACTGGGTCGCGGTCGTCAACCTCGCCCGGGCTCACCCGGAATGCCAAGAGTTCGCCCTGGTCATTGACCATCAGGTGCAGTTTGAAGCCAAAATACCACCCCATGGAGCATTTGCCTCGTGTGGCATAGCCCTCGAAGACTTTGTGACGAGCGATGCGCTTATTATGACACACCGCCAGCGGCGTCGAATCAACAAAGGTGATGCCGGTGCAACGGCCTTTTCGGGTATTCAGATAGGTGCAAAGCGGCACCAAGGCCCGCGGCATCAACTCCACAAAGCGGTTGTAGCTGACCAGAGCCGGGAAATACGGACGCAGATGGGTCGCCACATACTCGGTGTAATAGTGCTTGAAATCGCGGTAGTGACTGGCGTGGAAGTAGACGATGATCGTCATGATTTCGCTCAGGCTCAGCTGCCCCTGCCGAACGCGTTGGCACTGGCCGTTTTGCAGCAGATGCTGACTGTAGATCGGCTCAAACACCTTGCAAAAATCGTCAATATCACAGAACATGGCGACGAGCTGGCTCATAACCCGATTAATTCATAAATCGCCTTCGCAAAGGTGAGCAGCCCCAAAACCAGGGTACTCGTCTGGCTATCGAGTCCAAAACGAGCCTGTTGTCTTGTGCAACCCAACTTGTGTGACCTAATGCCGTCTCTCAATGACCGACCAAACGCGCCTCAGAGGTCCAAATGGACGCACTTCTCCCCTGCACTTAAATGATGCCCATCAATCAGACGATACCTGGCAGACGAGGTGACGGATCGATCAAGGCGATTGGCCAAACTCGGTGTTGCATAACTTCGTCACGACCGTTTGGTAGAGCGCTTGCAAGGGAAATGAACTCGGAAAGTGAAATCTCACTTTCGTCTTCAATTCGTCAACCCGTGCACCCACTTTCAGGATTCGAATCTGAATCTGATCAAATTGAGCTTTAGCCCAAGCTGTCCCTCGAAGTCCTGTTGTTCTCAAGGTGTGCATCAAGACATAAGCCGCACTATGCAGAAAAACACGAAACTGATTGGCTTCAAAGCGGTGACAAGACGTACGATCGGAATGCAAAAAGAGCTTATGGTCTTTGATGTAATTCTCCATTTGGCCACGACCACAGTAGATCTTCTCGTAAATCCAAGCACTCCGAGGGGTCTGCAGATTGGTCACGATATAACGGATGTTCTCGCCTTCATCTGATACTTCGACCTTACAGATGATGCGACGAGGTTCTGACCAACTTTCTGCCTGATACAAAAACGTCGTGTAAAGCTTTGCTTTGAGTAACGCTTTGGACTGTTCTGGGTCGCGCTGACGAGATACCGCTGCTCCTCCTTTTGACTTCGACTTCTGCTGCCGGCGATCTTCGTACGCTTGCTTACGATAAGCTCTCACTTGATGATAGCGATACAGGCAACGCGCTTGCTCTAACAGACCTGAGGCTTGCCGCTTCAACACCGCATTGCCACTTTGACCCAAAATGTAGGAGATCACGGGCTCTTGTCGCTCACACCATTGATGCACCTCAGGCGCACTAAAGTGTCCATCGCCGCGAAGCAAAATCATGACCTCGGGCCACTCACGACGAATCGCCCCCACCACGCGCTTGAGTATCGAGACGATCTCAGCTCCTGTGGGGCGGCGCCCTGGCCGAAGAATCGAGGTGACCAACTTGCCGCTTTGACCTTCATAAAGGTGTAGCGGCAAATAGCAATAGGCATCGTAGTGACCATTGAAAAGCGCCTGTTGTTGAGCTCCGTGCACCTCATCCGCTGTATCATCGATATCCAATAGGATGGCCTGGGGGGCCCGGTCGTAGGAGGCCAAAAAGGTCTCAAGCAGTGCCTGCGCTAGGCGGTAGAGCTCCGTGCGACGCGGCGCATTTTCCAAGCGGCTCATGCTGGACTGACTGGCCAGCGGGGCGCCCAGTAGCGGCAAGCGATCGCATGCTGCCTTGAAAGCCGGATCGTGCCTGAGAAAATTACAATCGTTAGCATCGTCATAGCCACAGGCGATCTGAAAAATCCGCTGGCGCAGCATCTCCTCATAGCTATGGTCGGTGTAGCGCCCATCGCGTTGGTCATCGAGGGCTTGGGCGTAACGACGAACGATACCGACGAGGGACTCCGTCTCGCGAAGCAACAGCACCCCGCCGTCGCTGGTCACGGTACCACCATCGAAATCTGCTTGTAGGGTTTTGCCGCGAAGTCTTGCAAAAGGTAACACGATTTGCGTATCTTGATGCATGGCGGTTTCCTTCAAGTTGTTGCAATATCCATTTTGGGCATAACCATTTTAAAACAATGGCTTGCACAGGGAAACCGCTATTTTATGAATAATCCGGGCTAGGAAAGCAGATATGATCATGTCACAGAGTGGAGTTCATCAGGGACGTGTTGCACGTCTGCCACTGAGGCCGCTGTGTCGCTTCTGTCATGGCCACCTGTCTGTCCCCAGTATTAGCAAGACGCCTTTTGTCTCATTGCAGCTATACCCGATGAATCCGATCATTTGACCTGTCCTGGCGCCGCCTCCGATGCGGTCGAACCGGCGCGCTTAGTCCAAGCCCCCTTCGCCCTGACCTCGACCGGAGTTACCTCGCTTCCCCTCGGAGTCCTGAGTGAAAAGGAATCGGCCTAAGTGCACCAGGTCAGCCCGCTACTCTTACTCCTTACGTCTCATCCCTTTTCCTCAGGGGAATGACGTAGCTCGCGATGCATATGCTTCATGATTGTTCTCCCCTCCCGCCTCAAGCTTGCGAGTTGTTCAGGATTGTCCGCCAATCCAACGATGTAAACAAGCGTGAACATAATCCGGCGACAGGCGCTCCTGCTCAAGCCGGGAGCCGCCATGTACACGATTACGCAGGTCATCAAAGAGCTTGCGCTCAAGCGCGGTCAAATGCTGCGGCTCGTGTGGAAAGGGCTCCGGCTCGGTCACCATGCGTTGCCGATGTTGCCGTAGGGTCTCGTGATCCATCATTAAGGCTGTCAGATGCGGCTGGCAGCCACGAGCTTCGCCCAGAATCGCCAATCCCCACGTATCCAAATCACCCCAATAAGCGATACGCGTTTGGTTGAGCCAATCGGTGTCCATCCAAGCCGTATTGCGTCCGCCCCCAAAGATAGCAATCGTATGAGGGAGAGCAGGCAGGCTCAGGCCGGCCTGGATGTTTTCAACCACCAGAAGCTGGTCGGCAGGCATGGGGTGCGTGCGCAATACATCATGGGGCAGTTGCAAGAGTGGCATGCCGCCAAGCTGCGCTTGCGCCTCGGCGCACAATGGCCGCACCCACAGCCAGCCCTTCGGATTTTCACAACAATCCAGCCACGGCAACAGGCCGCCACGCGCCGTGATGTCACCGGCATGGAGCACATCGAGCAGATCGGTGATCAGGTTGCGATAGGTTTCGACAAACTTCGTATCCACACCGTGCAGGGGCAGCGCTCTGAGATAGCGGCCCTGCCCTAAGCCCGGCTGAAGTTGAGGTAGAAGTGAGGCCATCAGGCTAGCATCATCGGGCGACAGTTGTTCAACCGTACTGAGGTGACACACCAACACGGAGTATAAACGTTGATCCAAAGCCACAATCGGAGAGAGGCGCATTTCCCATTGGCGGCTGCGCGCCACGGCATCCGGCCCGAGGCTTTCGATCAACGACTGGATGGACGGTAGTTCCAACGTCACGGGTATGCGCTGCTCATCCAATTGGCGGTACTGCTTCGCTTCCCAGATGACCTGATCGGCGTGTGGCCAATCCCGCCACGCCTGTATATAGTGATGGAAGTGGGGCAAATTCTGTAAGGCCTGCGCCCCCGTCGGGGGCTTTAACGATCGACGGATGGGAAAGGCGCGCACTCCTAACAGCCGATCGCGCAGACGGCGGGGATGATCCCACTCTTGCTGCCTGAGCAAGGCGCGTACATCCTCGGGCAAGAGTCCCCAAGTCCTCATCTCATGGACTCCATTTCAATGCCTAACTCGGCGGCTTCCGCCTGAAGCGTTGCCATGCGTTGCATGTCGAGGCGGTCGATTTCCTCCCAGGTCACTTCACATAACTGACTTTCGTGTTGATTCGGGTCGCGTTCGACAATCAGGAGGGAATGGGCCGACTCTCTGGCCAGATTGAGGTTTTTGTAGGGGGTTATCAGATTGACATGGATCTTCAACTCACGGAATACTCGCAAAACACGCCGGCTGACTGCCTCGGCGGTGTTGGAGAACGCTTCATCCAAAAATACTGTGCAGTAGATCGGCTTGTCGCCGCCATCCGGCGTCAACACATAGGCGAGGCTAGCCGCGATAATGGTGCCGGCAAAGGATTCTTTTTCACCGCCGGACTTGCCGCTGGACGATTCCAGGACGTCGCGCACTTGCCGCGAGGCGGTATCGATTTCCTCGGCAAAAAATGACATCTGATAGCGCGGATCCAATAAGCGCAAACTTTCCAGATTCTGGGCCGTGGCTGGGTTACTGGCTTTCTCCAACGTT
>Ga0256867_10001352_pt1 | contig 10365 bp, 10 predicted proteins | sample RVTome_15_FD_185939 | JGI IMG/M metagenome (GOLD analysis project Ga0256867, IMG submission 185939) | Soil microbial communities from uranium-contaminated site in the Upper Colorado River Basin, Wyoming, United States - RVT150D86 (HiSeq) ... | reverse complement strand
GGGCGATTTGCTGGCTCACTTTGGCTAAGTCGAGCATGCTAGAACCCTATTCCCAATTAAAGCGAGTCGCCAATTCTTCAAGACTGCGCCGTTTGCGTCGTTTGCGTCGCCGTTTGGGCCGCGCGACGGGAAAATCCGGCAACGTCAAGGCGGTGCCGAGTTCCTCATGTAAGACGACCTCCGGTAAGGCTTGGAGGACGACGTCGATGCGCGGACATTGACGATCGATGCGTTTGCGCAGATGAATTTCCACCACCAGATTGTCGTTCACTCCCAGTGCCTCGCACAAGGCGTCCTGGGCGATTTTGAGACCGCCATCGAGATCGCGCCGCAGCGCTGAGGTGAAGTAAAACGTAATCGCCAAGGACAAATAGTGGCGGCTGAACAGCGCCAGCGTTTCGTTTGAAATACCTTCGCGGTCTCGCCACTCCTCTACTTCATCGCCGACCAGAGCTTTAAAATCCCGTCCGGCCCGGGATAAGACCCGGCGTCCGTTCACCGAGGCATACTGATGGTTGACGCTGGGCGGCACCGGTAGAACGAGCGCCAATTCGGCTACGGGTTCGGGTTGGCCTGCAGCCTGATCTGCCGGCGTCTGATTCATTTTGGATTACCGCCTGCATCCGTCTGGCACACGATGGTCACTTGCTGCCGCAACATGGTGCTGAGCTCTTTTTCCACTAGCTCCTGGTATTCCGGGTCTTCGAGCATTTCGCGATGGAAGTCATCGCGTGCCGCGAAGCTGATGGTGAGTGTTTGATCTTGCAACTTCGACGGGTGACTGGCGACGAGCACCGAGCCGAGAAAGGCGCTTTTGTCTCGAATACTACCAATGATGTCGGGCCATAATGCCTGCAACCGGGTCAGCAATTTTTCTTCTTCCGGTGTGGGCTCGCGACGTGCGGGCATCGGCAGCTCGGCCTGATCTGGCCCGGTCGCTTCGGTGTTCGGCGCTGCTGTGGTTTGTGAGGTCACCGGCTTCGGCGCCGTACTGCTGGCTGGGTCTTGAGCCGAACGGGGTTTGAAAAAATACTGCGTTTCGCCCGCCGTGCGAATGCCTTTAAGTTCTTTGACTTTGATAATGACCGGATATTGCCGTGTGACATCTCCCAGAATGAGCGCGTGATGTCGCCGCAGCCGCTTGACGTAAGATGACATGGTTTCCTGGTCAACAATGGCGCTCTTGCTGATATGGCGCACATCGTCGTCGAAGGGGAGATTGAGTAAAAACAGATTATCCACCTGCCGCAACACCGTTTCATCCAGACCCCCGACCATGTTGGTCACGAAAAAGCAGGTCATCCCCAGATGGCGCGAGCGCGTCACGATGTAGCCGATCGTATTGCGATTGATATACAAATGTGCTTCTTCAAAGAAAACAAAAGGGAATCGTCCAGTGCCGCGTTGGATTTCCCGTTCGCAAATTTCGCGCAAGATATCAATAATCGATTGCACGAAACCTTGCCGGGAGAGGTTCGTCAGGCTTGAAATATCGATCACCAGGGCACCGCCGCCACGAATTTTATCGTACTCCGCTTGCAGCGAGGTCGACTCATCCGGGTGATCGGCGAATACGCCGGTGTTGCGGGCGGCTTCCAGACGGCTGCGGATCGCAGCGCTGACCACCTCGTTGGGAGAAAATTCCAAATCGTCCGCCATGTCAAGCAAGTGCTGGATGCCGATAAACGGCGCCTTGCGGCCCTGCTGCTCTTGATACCAAGCCTCCTGCAGCAGGCGTGACATGCGGTTTTCAAAATGCATGGCCGAGACATCGGGCAATCCGAATTTGGTCAGCATTGTCACCAGCGGATTTAGTCCGAATTGTCGTACCCCCAATTTCAGCGTATCGCCCGCTTTGAGATGTACAATGCCTTTGTTGAACACCTCGCCGCTATGGGCATCCATCTCGTGTTTCGGCAGATGAATATACTCGCGGTTGAGGTCGAACACCACACATGGGGCGCCGGCGTGGATCAATTCCATGAGCAGCACTTTGGACAGATGGGATTTGCCCGACCCTTTGACCCCGGTGACGATGTTGACCTTTTCCAGGTAATGCCCCTCGATGTGGAAGGGTTTGCCGCGCAAGGTGTGTCCCAGGGTCAGTGGATTGCCGAGATCGGCGACGCTATTGTCGAAGAGTTCTTTGTCCGAGACGCGAGTAATATCGACGTCGCGGATCGGGATCCAGCCGTCCCACTGATCCCAGTATTGCCCGGTGAGCTTGCGGATCTTGCTAATGGCGACTTTGAGATTGCGCACTTCGCTCGGTTCGAAATCCCCCAGCTCTCCAGACGATTCCGACAAGTAGGTCAGAATTTCCGGCGCGAGTGTTGTCGGTTGACCCATGGCGAGTTGGAGTTGTTCTTGAATGAGTGATGGATACGTCACCATGCGGAACGCAATGACCTGGACGACGAGGCCTTCCCCCGTATCCCGCTCCACAATGCGCAGGCTTTCCCCCACCCGAAGATCGTCCTCGCGGGGATTGAAAATCAGCTCGACAATGTCACCCCTGACTTGATTGACCTGGATGCTCATAGGCGGGAGGCTTCTCCTGGAAGTGGCGGCTTGATAGACGGAAGTTGCAGCACTTTGCCGAGCGACATTTCGTGTTCGTCTTCCAATTCGCTCAAGTGGAGATGCCAGGTATCGGGATTCCAGATTTCCAAGCGATCATAGAGACCCACCAGCACGGCATCTTCCTTCAGATCGGCATGTTCCCGCAACTTACGAGGAATCAGGACTCGACTGGTCCGGTCGATTTCGGCTTCAATCACCTCGGATACCATGTAGTGCATAAACAGGCGGCTTTCCTGGTCCGAGAGGCGTTGTTGCTGATATTCCAGTAGGGCATACCAGTGCGGAATTGGGAAGAGCCACAGGCAGGGCTCTTGCTGGGATTTAACCAGCACCGCTTTTTTTGTGCCGGGTGGGTCGGATACGGCAAACCGTTCCCGCAATGAAGATGGTACGGCAAAACGACCTTTGTCGTCCAGCTTACAGGGGAACTCGCCAGCAAACATGCAAGTTATCCTTGGCCAACTGGCTAGGGTGCTAACGCCCGGCTATGGCAAGAGATCCCGATGTCGTCCGGAAACCGGGATCCCCTGTCTATCTAATCGTCTTCTGGCGTGAGCAAGTCGGGCTCTAGGTCTTGGCCGTCAAACAGGTCGGCGTCGATCTCCATACTCGCGGCCTGGGCCGAAGCGGCTAGGGCCTCGCTACCCACCTGGGGCATGCCAAGCGCTTGCCGGACTTGCGCTTCGATCACCGCCGCCATAGAGGTATTTTCCTGGAGATAGGTTTTTGCGTTATCCCGTCCTTGTCCGATCCGTTCGTCGCCGTATGCGAACCAGGCACCACTTTTGCCAATGATGTTGTGTTCGACCGCCAGATCTAACAGCTCCCCGACGGCTGAAATACCTCGTCCATACATAATATCAAATTCTGCTTGACGAAAGGGAGGGGCAACTTTATTTTTGACGATTTTTACGCGGGTGCGATTGCCCACTACCTCCTGGCCGACCTTCAGCGCTTCGGAACGGCGGATGTCGAGCCGCACCGAGGCGTAAAATTTCAGGGCATTGCCGCCAGTTGTCGTTTCCGGGTTGCCAAAGAAAACCCCGATTTTTTGCCGGAGCTGGTTGATAAAAATCACACAGGTTTTGGTTTTGTGGATAATGCCCGTCAGTTTGCGCATCGCCTGGGACATCAGACGGGCCTGCAATCCCATTTGTGGCTCGCCCATATCGCCGTCAATTTCGGCCTGGGGCACAAGGGCTGCGACCGAGTCGACCACCACAATATCGAGTGCCCCGCTGCGCACCAGAACATCCGTAATTTCCAGGGCCTGTTCACCACTGTCGGGCTGTGAAATCAGTAACTGATCCGTGTTGACCCCGAGATTGTGCGCGTATATCGGATCGAGTGCGTGTTCGGCATCGACGAAGGCCGCCTCCCCGCCGCTGCGTTGGACAGAGGCCACGGCGTGCAGGGCCAACGTGGTTTTGCCGGATGCTTCCGGACCGAAAATCTCGATGATGCGTCCGCGCGGTAAGCCTCCGACGCCGAGAGCGGCATCCAGCGCTAGCGAACCGGTTGAGATGACGGGGATGTCCACGGCTTGGCTTTCGCCCAGACGCATGATGGCGCCTTTGCCGTACTGCTTCTCAATTTGAGCGAAGGCGAGACCGAGCGCTCGCTGCCGTTCGTCGCCGACATTTTGCACTGTGCGCTGTGCCATGCTGGTTCTCCTGAGTATATCTGATTTAAAGGGGACTTACCGTAGCCGCTGTGGCGCGCTGCAGGATCACCTCCAGTGCGTCGGCTACCGTCCGTACACCACAGAGTTCAATCTCTCCTGCTAATGCCGCTACTGCTACACAATTTGCCTGGGGTAACAGACAGCGGCGAAATCCGAGTTTAGCCGCTTCCCGCAGGCGAGCGTCCACATGGCCGACGGCTCGCACTTCACCCGTTAACCCCACCTCGCCAAACACCACCAAATCGGGATCGACGGGTACGTCCCGCAGGCTGGAGGCCACGGCGGTGACGACCCCTAAGTCGATCGCTGGTTCGTCTACGTTAAGCCCCCCCACCACGTTGACATACACATCGTGTTGTTGCAGGGGCATGCCGAGCCGTTTTTCCAACACGGCCAGTAACAACGCCATGCGTTGATGATCAACGCCACTTGCCACCCGTCGCGGGGTGCCAAAACCGCTCGGACTGCCGAGAGCTTGGAGTTCCACGAGCAAGGGGCGGGTTCCCTCCATGCTGGCGACGACGATCGACCCGCTGGCGTGCAGGGGACGTTCCGCCAGGAAGAGTTCCGATGGACTTTCCACTTCTATGAGTCCGGCCTGTTGCATCTCAAACACGCCGATTTCATTGGTCGGACCGAAGCGGTTTTTCACCGCCCGCAGAATGCGATACACATTGTGCCGCTCGCCCTCGAAATAGAGGACGGTATCCACCATGTGTTCCAGCACGCGGGGGCCGGCAATGGCGCCTTCTTTGGTGACATGCCCGATAATGAGGATCGGCAAATTTAAAGATTTCGCCAGGGTCATGAGCTGGGCCGTGCTTTCGCGCACCTGGGTCACACTGCCCGGCGCGGAGGCCACCTCGGCCGTGAAAACGGTCTGAATCGAGTCGACCACGAGTACCCGAGGGCGAAGGCGCGACACTTGCTCTTTGATCACTTCCATCGAGGTTTCCGTGAGAATGTACACGTCCTGATTGTGTACGCCAAGCCGGTCGCTCCGCATGCGCAATTGCGCGGCGGATTCCTCGCCAGAGATGTACAGAACCGGCCGGTCTGTGGCGGACCGGACCTGACTGAGACCGGCCACGGCCTGCAGCAGCAGCGTCGATTTGCCGATCCCCGGGTCGCCGCCAATGAGCACGAGGGAGCCTTGCACAATGCCACCACCCAAGACCCGATCGAGTTCGCCGATATGGGTCAGGATGCGTTCATCCTCGTCACGTGTCACCTGCGCCAGCGGCAACGGCAATTGCTGCTGGCCCGTCGACGGCTGCCGGCCCTTGCGCGCCGGCGCTATCATTTCTTCGACAAAGCTATTCCAGGCGCCGCAATCTGAACAACGGCCCAGCCATTTGGCCGTGTGATAGCCGCACGATTGGCAGGTAAAAACGCTTTTGGCTTTTGCCATACGGATCGATTTCCTCAGACTACACGCATTTAGTGCACGGTGGTCCGGATGAGACCAGTCACTTTGCCGCAAATCCTGACGTCAGAAACGCGAATCGGGGCTAAACGCGCATTTTCCGGTTGCAGCCGAATGCCATCGGATTCTCGGTAAAAGCGTTTCACCGTGACCTCATCGTCGAGCAAAGCCACCACGATGTCGCCATTGCTGGCGCTATCCTGCGGCCGCACCAGGACATAATCGCCGTCCAGAATGCCGGCCTCAATCATGCTGTCGCCTTCGACCCGCAGGGCAAACACGTCATCGCTTTTGACCAGACTTGGATCGAGCGATAAATGCCCATCGTAGTTCTCCACCGCGAGAATCGGAGCGCCCGCGGTCACCCGTCCCAAAATGGGGATAGCCACCACCTCCTGCGTCGCGGCTGAGACGACGCGTTGGACGTTGTCCAACATGGCGATGCCGCGCGACGTCCGCAGACTGCGGTGAATATAACCTTTTTTCTCCAGGGCTTTGAGATGCGCGCGCACGCCATTGGTGGAACTGATATGCAGCGCCTCGCCGATTTGCCGGATGCTGGGCGGGAAACCGGTGGTGCTGACGATGTGCTCAATAAAATCGAGAATTTGTTGCTGCCGCGCCGTGAGTGTGGGTCGCATGGTATATCCTGCCAAAAGAGAAATTGACGGAGCGCCACATTGCATGCCGCTCACGTGCTTAGATGTGCAAGATGCTCACATGAGTATTACTGCACATTATGGCAGGTGTCAAGGAGAAAGTCGTTCGTGGACAAAACGTAACTTGGGTGGGTGGGAAGATCGCCTAGAAGTATAGACGAACTCCCCCCTGTGGGGGGGGAGAAGAATCGTCCGCTATGGGTCACGTGCACTGCCGCCTTACACGGACTCAGCCGTGCGTCCTGCCATAGCGACAGGAACCTTCGCCCGCCGTGGCGGGCGAAGCGCGATACTGGCGACGAGCTTGTTCGGACCGACGGATTCATCAATGTCGACATGGACGTCGCTGGCATCGATATCGAGGTGCTGGGCCATGAGTTCCACGATCTCCCGGCGCAGGCTTTCCACCGTGCCTTGCTCTAAGCCATTGCGATCGTAGGTCAGAGCCAGCCTCAAACGTTCTTTGGCCAACGGCGCGCTGTCGCCGGGTGTCAGTTGAAGCTGTTCGAGAAACTTATTCCAGAGCTTCACGGTATACCCCCTTCAGCTCGTGTACTGATACAGGAGAGTTACTTGATTCTGAACAAGCGCTTAAACCACTGTAAGAGTCCGTCGCCACTTTCGAGCTGCAGAAAGGGGACATCTTCACCCAGGATGCGCCGGGCGATGTTCATGTACGCCAGCCCCGCCTTGGACGTGGTCTCCTGAGTCGCCAATTCGCCCTTGTTACTGGTGGTGACGATCGCTTCATCTTCCGGAATAATGCCGAGGGGTTCAATCGATAAAATATCCAGCATATCGGGAATATCCAACATATCCCCGCGCCGCACCATCGCCGGTTGCACCCGGTTAATCACCAGGCGAATTTTGTGTTTGTCCGCTGCTTCCAGCAACCCGACCACCCGGTCCGCATCGCGAATGGCGGAGACGTGTGGGGTGGTGATAATGGCGATTTCGTCGGCACCCACGATGGCATTTTGAAAGCCGCGCTCAATCCCGGCTGGGGAGTCGATGATGATGTAATCAAACAGGTGCTTCAGCTCGGCGCAGATTTTTTCCATGGCGTCGGGGCTGACGGCGTTTTTGTCGCGGGTTTGCGCCGCGGCCAACAAGTGCAGCGTGTCGATGCGCCGGTCTCGGATAATGGCTTTTTGCAACCGGCAGCGGCCTTCCACCACATCGACCAGATCGTAAACGATGCGATTTTCCAACCCCATGACGATATCGAGGTTGCGCAAGCCCACATCCGTATCGACGGCCACGGTTTTCTTGCCTAACGCGGCCAAGGCCGCGCTGACATTGGCGCTAAACGTCGTTTTGCCAACGCCACCTTTGCCAGAGGTCACGGTGATCACTTGTCCAGTCACAGGCTATCCCCTTTGCTGAAAAACTCGGCCACGGTCCCAGGCTTCGACCACGATGTTATTGCGGTCGATCCGGGCCAGTTGCGGCGCCGATGCCGTTGTGGATTGCGCCTCGGGTGGCCGCGCAATATACGCGGCGATGCGCAGTTGAATGGGGGCAAGATGTAAGGCTGCGATGACGGCCTCCGTCTGGTCCGGCACACCTGCGTATGCCGCACCTTTGAGGGAGCCCCATACGAAGATACTGGAGCCGGCAATCACTTCAGCTCCGGGGTTGACATCGCCGATGACGATGACATGGCCTTCCGCCGCAATCTTTTCCCCCGACCGCACGGTGCGGCGTTCCACGTGCAACATGGTGTTCGGATCAAGTACTGGAATCGGGGACGAGACCGCGGGTGCGCGTCGGGTTTGACTCGGCGGCGCGGAAATAACGCCTTGCAACGTCACATTGTACCGTTCGAGTATGACGGCGAGTTGTTCCATGTCGTGTTGCAGCACGGGCCGCTGACCCACCTCAAGAAAAACCTGGGCGCCGTTGAAAAACACGCGCGATTGTTGCAGATGTTCCTCAATTTCAACCAGCAGTTGAGGAAAAGACGTTTCCCACTCCAGCCGCATGAGCAATCCATAATCCGTGCCGGAAAATTTAACTCGGGACGATGACGATACCATATCTCACCTTCATCTGGACGCCCTCGTGCCGGCATCACTAGCCTTGGAGCGTCCGAACGATCTGTTCGACTTCTTCTTTGACACGCCAATCGTCCTCCAGCAACCCCTTAATTTTGTTGCAGGCGTGCAACACCGAGGTGTGGTCTCGATCGCCAAAATCTTTGCCGATCTGGGGCAGTGAGGCGTTCGTCAACGTGCGGGCTAAGTACATGGCGATATGGCGCGCGTGAGCGATTTCTTTGTTGCGTTTTTTGGACCTGAGGAGGGCGCTTTTCAGTTTGTAATGATCGGCAACGACGCGTTCGATCTCGCCGACCGTGATCGGCTTTTCCTCCGTTTCCGAGAGTTCACCAATCAAGGTCTGCACCAGCCCGATGGTGATCCCTTGCCCGGTCATGGCGGTGTAAGCCTCAATGACGTTCAATGCCCCTTCGAGCTTGCGCACGTCGCCACGCATGCGTCGGGCAATGAACCAGGCGACATCGTCTGGCAGTGACATCTGCATATAATCCGATTTTTTCTTTAAAATGGCGGCTTTGGTCTCGAGGTCTGGCGCTTGCAGATCCGCGACTAGGCCCCACTCGAAGCGGGATCGCAAGCGTTTTTCCAACCCCACCATGTCTTTGGGCAGTTTGTCACTGGTCAGGACGATTTGCTTGTTGTCGTTGTGCAGGACGTTAAAGGTATGGAAAAATTCCTCTTGCGTCCGCTCTTTGCCGATGAGAAATTGCACATCGTCAACCAGAATCAGATCGTTTTTGCGGTAGCGGTTGCGGAACTCGTCCATCCGGTCATGACTCAGCGCGCCGACGAGATCATTGAGAAATTTTTCCGACGATACATAGCAGGACGTCATGTGCGGTTGGTGCTGTTGAATGTAGTTGCCGATGGCATGCAACAAGTGGGTCTTGCCTAACCCGACATCGCCGTAGATGAACAAGGGATTGTAGGTGCGGGCGGGGTGCCGGGCGACTGCCATACAGGCGGCATGGGCGAACTCGTTGCTGGATCCGACCACGAAGGTCTCGAACGTAAAGCGCGGATGGAAGGTCGCCTGCCCATTGCCATTGACCGCCGCGGCTGAAACCGCATCGGGGGCGACTTGGGCAGCACGGGGGGCAGCCGTTTCGGGCGCTATTTCTACTGGCTCTTGAACCACGAGCGCCACTTGATACGGCATGCCCATGAGCTGCTGCACGGTTTCCGTAATCAGGGTGTGATAATGCTCCATGAGCCAGCCGCGCACGAATTTGTTAGGCACGGCAATGCTGAAGATGCCATCGGTCATGGAGAGCGGTTTCAGTGGCTCGAACCACGTCGTATATTTCGTCGCATCGACACACTCCCGAATGACGTGCTGCACTTTCTGCCAGATGATGTCCGTCTCGTCCGTGTGTTCCTGGAGAGCCCAGTCGTGCTGGGGTTCGACAAATTTACTCTCGGCCACGGCCCTGCCCCTATGTCTTAGAACTCGATTTCGCAATTCAGCGGGGGGTTTTCCAGCCAGCTCAGCCTGGCCACGAGTGACAAACCCGCAGCAACCAACCCGGTCCGTCATTGCGGTGCGCAGCACTTAGGCGGCTTGATCTCTTGCCTCTCAGGGGCGGTTTGATATCCGACCTCTCAAGAGCACAAGGTGATCTGTAACGATTTATATCGCCTTAGCCACAGAAAGTCAACAAAAAACGCAAGATCGTCATCTTATTTGTAGTTTTCAACAGGATGTTAACAAGTTCATCCACATGTGGAATACGTATCCACTAGGTCTTAAATCTCTCCAAATCCTTTAAATACCTATTTGTATGCGAGTTAATGATAGTTCCAAAGTGTTAATTACTTCTTCTGCCACTTTCCGTTCGCCTCTTGAATGCACCAGCCACGCCGGGCCTCCCGCCGGTTTACATTGGCGAAGATAGCGGCCACATCGCCAATTCGCGCCGCTGGCAAATGGTTGGCCATGGCAATTTCTTGATA
>Ga0256867_10001351_pt1 | contig 10366 bp, 8 predicted proteins | sample RVTome_15_FD_185939 | JGI IMG/M metagenome (GOLD analysis project Ga0256867, IMG submission 185939) | Soil microbial communities from uranium-contaminated site in the Upper Colorado River Basin, Wyoming, United States - RVT150D86 (HiSeq) ... | reverse complement strand
TCAGCCTCGAACGCCCTGGCGGCACCATCGAGATCAGCCACACACACGACGATGTGGTCGATCTCCAGGGTCATCGCTGGATCATGCCAGGATCCGCCGTACAATTGCGACGTGAAGCGCTTCTCCCCCCTGGTGATCCTCGCGGTCGCGGTGGCGGCCGCGGTTGCCCTGTTACGTAGCTCAGAGCCGATCGAACAGACCGAAGACTGGAAGCCGGTTCCCCCTTCGTGAAGGTGGGCCTCCTGGTCACCGGGGACACATCCGTCCGCGCCGCCCACAGCCTCCAGGCCCTCTCCTCGATCTCGGAGGTTGTGGTGATCGGGCCGGCGACATCGAAGAGCTTTCGGGTCGTCGACACCGCCGAGGGGTGCGACTACCTCGTGGGTTCCGGACTCGATGCCCCCGATCAGGCTCGAAGGCACGGCAAACCCCTCATCTGGGATGGGCACAACAGGGCCGAGAATGTTGCGGTTTGGGGAGCCTCACCCGTGGGTCTCGCCATCGCCCTCGCCTCCCGAGAGCCCGATCTTCGACTGGTGGCGGTGGCACATCCGGATATCGACGACGCTCGGACGACCCGGACCACTCGATTCCCCTACCCGGTCGGCCGGCTCGGCGTCCGTGACGAGCAGATCGGCGGGCACCCGGTGGCGGTGGCCCACTCCCCATCCGAGTTCGCCGCCTGCCTCGCCGTCGGCGCCGAGCGAAAGGTGACCGTCGTCGATGACGCTGCATTCCTGTCGGGGGTGGCCCTCGCCGCCGGCCTGGCTGCCGTAACCGGGTCGGGACCGATCTGGGATGCCGCCCTCCCCTATCTGGAGACGGCGACCGAAATGGGGCTGGTCATGGCGGAGAGCGCCTAGAAACCGTTCTGTGAGGGTTTACGGCGCGTGACGCGCCGTAAACCCTCACAGAACGGTCAGCTGATCTTCTCGATCCGCTCCGACTCCTCGGGCTCGGCGAGCTCGACCTCCTCGGTGGGGAGATCGACAGGCTCGGCCGCGGTTGTCACCGCGCCATTGGTGCCTCGGTAATCCGCAGGCGGGTGGAGCACCTGTTGTGAAGGCACCACCGGATTCAAAGTCTCTTCGAGAACGACGACCTCGAGACCGCCGACGACGTCGGAGACGAGGTTGTAGATCACGGCGATGGCGACCGAAGTGCCGGTCAGGAGTATCCAACCCAGCACCGAGCCGAAGATCAGGAACCTGAGGAACTGTTCGGTGTTGGCGAAGGGGTCGGCCCCCTCCTCGATGAGGGTGATCTCGACCATGAACTCGACGAGCCGATCGGGGATGCCGGCACGATCGAGGACGGACCAGAAGATCACCGCCCCCAACACGAAGGCGAGACCGAGAACCGCCCAGACCACGGCGGACACCTTCAAGGTGGTCCAGGGATCGATCTTACGAATTATTCGTCTGACACGACGGACAGTGGCCATGGTGGCTCCTGGTTATTGAACTGGAGTCTACGGGGAGTCGGGATTAGTCAAACGTCACTCGGCCAGATCACAGTTCCTCAGCGATCTCCTCGGTGATGATCTTGGCGACCGCCGATAGTCTGTTCCCGTCGCCCACCTTGATGACCCTCACGCCGGTGGAGTCCCGCTTCTGCTTGCTGATCTGGCTGACCGCGATCCGCGTGCCGACACCGGCGGTCGAGATGAGGAAGACGTCGTCGTCTCTACGCACAGCCCGAACATCGACGAGCCCGCCCCGCACCTTGGTGATCTTGAAGGCTTTCACCCCGATCCCCCCACGGCTCTGACGACGGAACTCCTCCATGTCGGTGCGCTTGCCGTAGCCGCCCGTTGTGAACAGCAAGACTTCGTCACCGTCGATGTTGGACACCGCGCTGATCACCTCGTCACCGTCACGCAACTTGATGCCCCGGACCCCTTGGGTGTCACGGCCCATGGACCGGAGATCGGACTCCGCGAACCTGATGCCCATGCCCTCGCTGGTGAAGATGAGGATGTCGTTCGAACCGGTCGACGTCTTGACGCTGACCAACTCGTCGTCATCAGCCAACTTGATGGCCAAGAGGGTCTGGTTGCGGGAGTCGTACTCCTTGAACTCGGTCTTCTTCGCCTGACCCTTCCTGGTGACCATGACCAGATATCGCCCGGTCTCGTAGTCGCGCGTGTCGATGACCGCCTGAATTCGCTCCTCGGGCCCGATGGGGAGCACCGACTGAGCCATGACGCCCTTGGCCGTGCGCGATTGACGGGGAATCGCATGTGCCTTGACCCGATGGACCAGACCCCTGTTGGTGAAGAAGAGGAGATAGGCGTGAGCCGTGGTATGCACGAGGTGACGCACCACATCGTCGTCCTTCACCTCGGCCGCCTTCACCCCGCGTCCTCCGCGGCCTTGGGTGCGATAGGTGGATGCCGGGACGGACTTGACATAACCGGTGGCCGATACCGTGATGATCAACTCGTCGTCGGCGATGAGGTCTTCGAGACTGAGATCGCCCTCGTCGGGGACAATTCGGCTGCGACGCTCCTCGGCGTACGTCTCTCTGATCGACCCGAGCTCGTCTTTGATGATCGTCCAGCGACGCTTGGGATCGGCGAGGATCGCCTCCAGATCGGCGATGGTGTGCTGGAGCTCGGCCAACTCGGATCGCAGCTTGTCCACCTCGAGGGCAGTGAGACGCCGCAGAGGCATGTCGAGGATGGCATTGGCCTGTATCTCGCTGAGCTCGAAGCCGGCCATCAGGTTGGAGCGCGCCTCGGCAGTGTCGGCGGATCCCCGGATGATCTTGATCACCTCGTCGATGTTGTCGACGGCGACGATGAGCCCCTCCAGGATGTGGGCCCGTGCCATGGCCTGGTCGAGCCGGAACTGGGTCCGTCGCTCGATGACCTCCATCTGGTGGTCTAGGTAGTAACCGATCATGTCGGCGAGGCCGAGCGTGCGGGGCACCCCATCGACCAGGGCCACCACGTTGTAGGCGAAGCTGTCCTGGAGCGGGGTCCCCTTGTAGAGCTGGTTGAGGATCACTTGGGGCACTGCCCCCTGCTTGAGCTCGATGACGAGACGGGTGCCGACCCGATCAGAGGACTCGTTACGAACCTCGGCGATACCGGTGATCTTCTTGTCGTCGACGAGGTCCTTGATCTTGGCCACGATGCGCTCGATGGAGACCTGATAGGGAAGCTCGGTGACCACGATGGCGGTGCGGCCCTTACGGACCTCCTGGACATCACAGACCGCCCGGATCTTGACCGAGCCCCTCCCGGTCGTCAGAGCGTCACGGATCCCCGAGGTGCCAACCAGAAAGCCCCCGGTGGGGAAGTCGGGGCCCTTGACGAACCGAAGGAGCTCCTCAGAGTCGGCGTCAGGGTTGTCTATGGCGTGCAGCGCGGCGTCGACCACCTCGGCCAGGTTGTGGGGTGGGATGTTGGTGGCCATGCCCACGGCGATGCCCTGAGAGCCGTTGACCAACAAGTTGGGAAACCTGGAGGGAAGTACCGTCGGCTCCTGGAGCTCCCCCGAGTAGTTGTCACTGAAGTCGACGGTGTCCTCGTTGATGTCCTCGAGGAGATGGGTGGAGAGCTTGGTGAGACGACACTCGGTGTAGCGGGCAGCGCCAGGAGGATCGTCCACCGTCCCGAAATTCCCCTGCGGGTCGATGAGCAGGTGTCGCATCGAGAAGTCCTGACCCATCCGAACGAGGGCGTCATAGATCGCCTGGTCCCCGTGGGGGTGGTAGTTACCCATCACGTCACCCACCACTTTGGAGCACTTTCGGTGTGCCGAGGTGGGGCTGATGTTGTTCTCGAACATCGAGTAGATGATCCGGCGCTGGACCGGCTTGAGGCCGTCCCTCACGTCGGGCAGGGCGCGAGCGACGATCACCGACATGGCGTAGTCGATGAAGCTCGCCTCCATCTCCTTGGTGATCTCGACCTCGGGAGAAGGATTGATCGTGGTGTGTTCGTCGGTCATCGTCTCTGTGGATCCCTGGGTTAGATGTCGAGAAAGCGGACGTCGTCGGCATTGGTCTGGATGAAGGCCTTCCGAGAGGCGACGTCATCGCCCATCAGGGTCTCGAACACCTCCTCGGCATGGGCGGCATCCGCCATATCCACACGAAGCAGTGTCCTGGTCTCCGGGTTCATTGTGGTGTCCCACAACTCGCGGGCGTTCATCTCACCGAGGCCTTTGAACCGGGTCGGCTTCACCTTCGGATGCTCTTTGCGGAATCGGGCGAGGTCGGCGTCGTCCTTGAGGTAGTGGACCTTGGAGCCCACCTTGACCCTGTACAGCGGTGGCTGGGCGACATAGACGTACCCGAAGTCGATCAAGGGTCTCATGTGCCGGAAGAGCAGTGTCAGCAGCAGAGTCCTGATATGGGCACCGTCGACATCGGCGTCGGCGAGGAGGATCACCTTGTGATAGCGGACCTTCTCGATGTCGAAGTCGTCACCGATGCCCGTCCCCATGGCGGTGATGATGTCCTGCACCTCGGCGTTCTGCAGCGCCTTGGCGAGACGTGCCTTCTCCACGTTGAGGATCTTCCCCCGGATCGGGAGGATGGCCTGGGTCTCGGAGTTCCGAGCCGATTTGGCCGGTCCGGCCGCGGATTTGCCCTCGACGATGAACAGCTCGGATTCCGCCGGGTCCCGACTCGAGCAGTCGGCCAACTTGTCGGGGAGACCGCCCGACTCGAGACCCGACTTGCGTCGAGTCAGCTCCCGGGCCTTGCGTGCCGCCTCGCGCGCCTTGGCGGCGTTGATGCACTTGTCGACTATTCGCCGCGCCTCTGGCGAGTACTTCTCCAGCCATTCGGGCAGCTTGCGATTCAGGGCCTTCTCCACGTAAGACCTGATCTCGGTGTTACCAAGCTTGGTCTTCGTCTGACCCTCGAACTGGGGCTCTTTGACCCGCACGGAGACCACCGCGGTGAGCCCTTCCCTGACGTCCTCGCCGGTCAGGTTGAGATCTTTCTCCTTGAGCAGATTCTTCGACCGGGCGAAGTCGTTGATCGCCTTGGTCAGGGCCTTGCGGAAACCCTCCTCGTGGGTCCCACCTTCGTGGGTGTTGATGTTGTTGGCGAACGTGAGCACCGACTCGGTGTACGAGCTGGTCCATTGCAGCGCCACCTCGAGCTCGGCGTCCTCGGTGACATCGGCGATGTCGACGATATGGGGATGGAGGGGGTCCCGCTTGGCGTTCAGGTGGTTGACGAAGTCGACCAGGCCCCCCCTGTAGTGGAAGGTCTCGATCCGCGGGTCTTCGCCGCGCTCATCGGTGAGGGTGATCTGGAGCCCCCGGTTGAGGAAAGCGGTCTCACGGAGCCGCGCCGCGACGATGTCATAATCGAACTCGAGTGTCTCAGTGAAGATCTCGGGGTCGGGCCAGAAGCGGATCGTGGTCCCGCTCTTCTTGGCTGGCTTGACCCGCTTCGGTTCCTTGGTCTTTGGCGAACCGACATTGAACTCCTGGGTATAGAGGCTTCCATCGCGACGCACCTCGGCCTCGAGCCGGGTGGAGAGGGCGTTCACCACCGAGACGCCGACACCGTGGAGACCGCCGGAGACCGTATACGCGCCCTGTTCGAACTTTCCCCCAGAGTGGAGCGTGGTGAGCACGGTGGTGAGCGCCGACCTCTTGGTCTTGGCGACCTTTTCTATCGGGATACCGCGACCGTCGTCGACGACCTCGACTCCGCCGTCGGCGCGAATGGTGACGGTGATCTTGTCACAGTGTCCCGCCATGGCCTCGTCGACGGAGTTGTCGACGACCTCCCAGATGAGGTGATGGAGACCACGGGGACCGGTGGAACCGATGTACATGCCGGGTCGGCGACGCACGGCTTCGAGCCCTTCCAGAACGGTGATGTCTTTCGCCTGATAGCTGTCGCGGGTGGTCGTCACGACCCTCCTAAATGCATGAGATTGCGGACCTGGTGGGGAAGGAATGTGCCGAATCCACGGCAACTTTCACATATGTCATTCTACCGGGAGAAGGTGACAAAAACGAATTCATTGCTGGGCTTTTCAGCCGTCAGGCCCGGCCGGGCGGCCGAATATCCACAGCCTTCACGATGCCTTCTCCAAAGCGGCGTTGCAGACTCTCGACGAGCCCGATCTCCCCATAGCGGAGGAACGCCACCATCGACGCACTCGACGCTTCGACGACGAGTGTGGTGCCCTTTATGTAGAGGGGTTTGGACCGCCCCGACCAAGGGGCCCCTGCCAGTTGCTCCCACTCCGCGGTCAGCGCCGCCATCACCACCGGGTCGGATAGGCCCAACCTGCGGAACATGTCATCCATCGAGTCGGAGAAGTGCTCGAGGTCCCTCCTGGGATGGTCGCCCGCCGGGCTCATCGTGTGATTCCTCCGGCCACTTGCCAGATCGAACCCGAGATCGGAACGTCCTCGGGACGGGCGGACGTGATCATTGTCTGCGTGTCGGAGGGGAGGGCTCGGGCAAGCGCGGACGCCCGGCTCGGATCGAGCTCGGAGAACACATCGTCCAACAGGAGCACGGGTGACTCACCCACAGCACTCGCCACCGCCCGATGGGCGGCGAGCTTGACGGCGAGGGCAAGGGTTCGCTGCTCGCCCTGGCTGCCGTGGACCCGCGCCTCATGCCCGTCGATGGAGAACCCAGGATCGTCGCGATGTGGCCCCACGGTGGTCATCCTCCGTTCGTAATCGATCCGGTGACTCCGTTCAAGGGCTTCGGCGATTCGGTCGGCGAATTCGGCTGCCGACGAGAGATCGAGGACGCCCAGCCAGGAGGGCTGGTACGTGAAGCTCACCACGACTGCCGACTCCGCAACCTCGGCGTAGGCCGTCGTCAGCGCCGGACTGAGCGCCTCCACCACCCTCGCCCGGCGTGCTACCACCCGCCCGCCCGCCTGGGCGAGACGCGAGTCCCAGACCGCCAGTGTCGCTTCGTCGTGGTGCCCCTGCTTCAAGAACGCGTTGCGTTGTCGCAGGGCCCGATCAAATTCGGCCTGGTCGTGATGGGCCGTGGGCCACAACTGGACCGCGATTTCGTCGAGCAGATCCCGCCGATAACCAGGCCCTCGTTTGACGAGATCGAGGTCGTCGGGAAGGAAGGCGATCACTCTGAGCACACCGAGCAGGTCGCCAGTGCGACGGACCCGGGACTTGTCAACCTGTGTGCGGCGGCTCCCCTGACGGGGAATCTCGATTTCGATGAGGCGCTCACGTTGTCCGCCGACCAGGCCGGCACGAATGATCGCGCTGTCCATGTCATCCGTGATGAGACCGGCGTCCGGGACGGAGCGAAACGACTTGAGCGTCGCCAGATAGGCGACGCTCTCCAGGAGATTCGTCTTCCCGGCGCCGTTGGGCCCGATGAGCAGGTTCACCTCGGCGTCGGGACTCCAGTCGAGTTGGGGATAGGACCTGTAGTTGACCAGGGAGACCCAGTCGATCCTCATTCAGACCCGGACGGGCATCAAGAGGTAGATGAAGTCGCTCCCGTCGCCGGCATCGAGGACACCCGGCTTGAACGCATCGATGACTCGAATCCGAACCGAATCACCGAGGATGGCGGCCACACCGTCCTGGAGATATCGAGGGTTGAAGGCGATGGAGACTTCCTCCTCGGTGCCGGTGAACTCACCGGACAGGTGCTCGCTCTCGCCACCGACGTCCTGACGGCTCACGGTCACCTCGACTCCCCCCTCCATGAGCTTGAGACGGACGGGTATGTGATCTTCGGCGACCAGGGTCACCCGCCCCAGGGCTTCGAGGAGCTCCTCTTTGCTGAGGACCACCTGGTTGGGATAGGTCTCGGGAAGCAATGACTGGTACTTGGGGAAGTTCCCGTCGATCAACCGCAGTCTTAACGTCCCCCGATCGGATGAGAACACCGCCTCGCGTTCACGTAGCTGAGCGGTCACTTTGGGGGCGCCGATCGTCCTGGGCAGTTCACGCAGACCTCGGGCCGGGACCAGCGCCGTACCTTCCAGGCCGACGCCGGGAAGATCACGCTTGGAGAGGCGGTAGGAGTCGGTAGCCACCATGCGGAGACCCTCCTCGGACGTCTCGAACAGGACTCCGGTCAGGATTGGGCGGGCTCCATCGCCGGATGCGGCCACGGTCACCTGATTGATCGCCTCGGCGAATGCCTCTCCATCGACCTCCACGCCATCGCTGACAACCTCCTCCTGGGTTGGGAAGTCGTCGACGGCCAGGGGTCGAAGTGTGAAGCGAGGGCCATTGCCCTGGATTTCGATATCGGTGTCGGTGGCCCCGATGGTCACTTGCCCCGGGGGCATCTTGCGCACCGCCTCCGAGAGCAGACGTCCGGGGATCACCGCACGCCCTTCCGCCATGACTTCGACCTCCGCCTGCGTGCGGACCGTCATGTCGAGGTCCGTCCCGGTCACGCGCAAGGTGTTACCGGACACCTCACAGAGAAGACCCTGCAGTACCGGCAGGGCAGTCCGAGTGCCCACGGCACGGTTTGCTCGGACGAGCACATCGGCGAGATCGTCTCGCTGGGCTCGGATTCTCACAGGCAGTTGTCCCTTCTTCTGTTCTTATGAATCTTCATTGAAACGTTATTAGTTGTAGTAGGGGGTTGTGGAAGTGTGGAAACTCGTGTTCTGGCCAACTGACGGCTGGATAATCACTTGTGGATCAACGTGTTGATGTCCCGGCCTCTTCTGGGGACGCGCCGTGGACAACTCAGGAGCCTGTGGAAACACCACCACCTTTCCTCAGCTCCTGTGTGAGCTGGTTGACACGATCGAAGACAGCGCGATCAGACCGAAGGATACGTTTGACCTTCTCCACCGAGTGGAGAACCGTGGTGTGATCACGATCGAAGTGCTCGCCGATCTTGGGCAGTGAGAGGTCGGTCAGTTCCCGGCAGAGATACATCGAGATCTGGCGGCAGAGGACCAGAGGCTGACGCCTACTGGCACTCAGCACGTCTTCGACCGAGAAGCCGTAGGCCTGCGCCGTGGTGCGGATGATGGTCTCCGGACCCAGGGGAACAGGCTCATCGGTGGTGACGATGTCTTTCAAGACCCTTTCGGCCGTCTCCAGGTCGATGTCCCGTCGATTCAACGCGGACCAGGCCGTGACTCTGGTCAGCGCACCCTCGAGCTCTCGGATGTTGTCCGAGACCAGCCCGGCGATGTGCTCGAGGACGCCGACAGGCACCGGGCGTGGGGCGAATTCCGCGTTCCGGCGGAGAATGGCAAGTCGGGTCTCCATGTCCGGAGGCTGGATGTCGGTGAGTAGGCCCCACTCGAAGCGGCTTCGCAACCGGTCCTCTAGAGACGAGAGGTTGCGGGGATGACGATCGGAGCTGATGACCATCTGCTTACCGGACTCGTACAGTGAGTTGAACGTGTGGAAGAACTCCTCGAGGATCTGCTCCTTGCCCTCGAAGAACTGGACGTCGTCGAGGAGGAGGATGTCCACTCCCCGGTAGCGTGACTTGAAGTCATCGGGGCGTTTGCGTCGAATCGACTCGATGAAGTCGTTGAGGAAGTTCTCCGACGAGACATAACGGACCACCAGATCGGGATACATCTCCAAGGCTTGATGGCCGACGGCATTGAGGAGATGGGTCTTGCCCAGCCCGGCGCCGCCGTAGATGAAGAGCGGGTTGTAGTGAGCTCCAGGCTGCTCGGCCACGGCCATCGCAGCCGCCCAGGCGAATCGGTTCGACTGACCCACGACGAAGCTCTCGAACCGGTAGCGATTGATGAGGTTGGTGACCTTGGCGGGTGAGGTGAGTTGTTCCTCGTCTCGCACGGGCAAGACACCGGACGTGGAGTTCTCATCATCCAGCGGCAGGGGTAGTTCCACCGACCGGTTCTCGCTCACGCGATAGGCCGGACCCACATCGGTCCCGAAGACCGAACGGTAGGTGGCATCGACCAAGTCTCCGTGCTTGTCCTGCACCCAGCGCATGTGAAACTCACTTGGAGCCACCAAAACGATCCGGTCACCTTCGGTGTCTGGCTCGAGACGGGAGAGCCAAGTGTCCCAATTGGTGTCGGACACCCCGGCCCTCAGTGTGCCCCTGAAGCTCGACCAGAGGTCATTTCCTCGTTCGGGTTGTGTCAATTGAAGGCCACTCCTCCCAGGGCCGAATTTGTCCACAGAAGCATCCACACCTGTGGAAACCTCTGTGCACATCCTCCAGCGGGTTCGGTTCTTGGTCGGCCCGGGTTCGCATCGCTGTCATCCGCCAGCGATGAGGAAGTGGGGGCACTCCCGGGTTGAGTCGAGCGAGTATTGGATAGCGGTCAGACCCAGTCAAGAGCGCGAGAATCGTCGTTGTGGAAGAAGGGACGGCGACGTTTCCACAGCAATTTCCCTGCTAGCCAAGCGATTTTCCAGATGATGGG
>Ga0256867_10001350_pt1 | contig 10366 bp, 11 predicted proteins | sample RVTome_15_FD_185939 | JGI IMG/M metagenome (GOLD analysis project Ga0256867, IMG submission 185939) | Soil microbial communities from uranium-contaminated site in the Upper Colorado River Basin, Wyoming, United States - RVT150D86 (HiSeq) ... | reverse complement strand
TCGAGATGAATCCGGGCAAGTGCACAAGCTTTCAGCCGTTTGCCCACATCTCGGATGCGTCGTTGCGTGGAATTCAACCGAACAGACCTGGGACTGCCCGTGTCACGGTTCGCGGTTCTGTGCAGAAGGACGGGTCTATCAAGGTCCCGCCAACAGCGATCTGCCCGTCAATAACCACTAATCGTCAAAAATTCTGCTAGTTCCTAATTTGTTTTATCTCTGTGCAGCCTCTGTGTCCTCTGTGCCTCTGTGGTTGTCTGGTCTCGAAAAAGAGCCACCACAGAGACACTGAGGACGCAGAGGTTGCACAGAGAAGTCAAATTAAAAAACTACCAAAACCGAATCGTTTGTTGGGGCGGCACTTGTGGTTACGCTGTTCAGTCACTATGCTTTGTGCGGCGCAGTACAAACTGTGGTTACAAACTCTGATACAGTCCTGTCGGAAAAGCCTCAGTTCGCGGGTAAATATTTGGGTTTCGCCTTCCCATTTTAATTTTTCGTCTTTCTGTTCCCTCTTCTGAATGATTGCGGTACTCGTAGGTTCAAAAAACTATGCGAATTCTTCTTTACAATCCAGACAATGGCGTTACGCGAAATTTCATGCCCCATCTCTGGATGTTTCTGTTGCAGGCACTCACACCCGCCGGACACGAGGTTCTCCTGGTTGACGGAAACGCTCGTGCCATGAGTGATGACGAGCTAGTGAGGTTCGTCCGTGAGAAGAACATCGAACTAGTCGGAATCGGTGCGATGACGAGAATGATCGCCAAGGCTTACCGGGTAGCCGACGCGATCCGGGCAGCCGGTGTGCCCGTTGTTATGGGCGGACCACACGTAACGGAGGTCCCCGACGAGGCACTCGGTCGCGATGGCGGCCCTCGCCACGCAGATGCCGTTGCACTCGGCGAAGCGGACGAAACGTGGCCGTTGATTGTGGAGGACACTGCTCGTGGAGAACTCAAACAAGTCTACCGGCCGGAAATAGACAAGCACGGGCTGGACCAAAAGCCCAGTTTGCAGTCGTATCCCCTGATACGCTGGGAGGCGCTTAATTTAAATCAGTTTAGTCTCGTACCGAAGTTGTTGCGTCCGTTTATGTCCAAGCTTGGAAGTGGCTGGGGTACATTCCATGTTGTACCAGTTGAAACGGGACGAGGCTGCCCTTACGGTTGCGAGTTTTGTACGGTCACAGGATTCTTTGGTGATTCGATTCGCTTTCGCACCAATGAGAGCGTGGTTGATGAACTCCTGCGTCTGAAAGCTCGCGCTCGCCGTGACCGTGGCAAGATCGCGGTCTTCTTCATCGACGACAATCTCGCGATTAATACAAAGCGTACCAAGTCGCTTTTGCGAGACATCATTGCAGCCGGCGCTCAGGTTCCCTGGGTTGCACAGATCAGCGCAAATCTACTTCGGGATGAGGAGCTCGTTGACCTCATTGCCGAATCAGGCGGCAAATGGATCTTCATTGGAATGGAATCCATTGACCCCGCAAACATGGCTGACGTTAACAAGAATTTCAGCAAACCAGCCGAATATGGAACTGTACTGAAGCGCCTGGCCCAAAGAAACATCTATGCCATCACCTCGTTTATCTTTGGTATGGACAACGACACTGTCGGGGTCGCAGATCGCACTTTAAAGGAGATCCAATCGTGGCCTCCGGGATTGCCTGTATTCGGACAATTAACTCCGTTCCCCGCCACGCCGCTCTATGAGCGGCTCAAGAAAGCAGGTCGGCTGGCCCGTCCGAAGCACTGGTTAGACTTTGCTCCGTTCGTGATGGCGCATGACCCTCTGAAGATGACGATTGCAGAAGCGCGTGCAGAAACTAATCGCGCCTGGTCGAGTTCGTACAGTCCTCAGCAAAACGCCAGGGCAATTGCGGCAATATCGGGAGAGCCGCTTCAATACAGAATCACTCATTTGGTGGCGCGGCTGTTCTTTCGCGGAATCTATTTCCCGCAGATGGGCTGGCAGGCATGGTTCAAGGTTATCGGCCAAAACTGGCACACGATCCTATCGCTGGCCAAAGACTCCCTTACGTCAGCACGGAAGGCTCGCAAGAGGAACGTAATACTAAACTTGGGAGCGACGGGCTCTCAGCCGCGCAGCCTTGAGCCCTGATTGTCTATACAGCTCGTCGACCAGTTACCAGGTTGATAATCAAAACAACCACAGCAACCACCAGCAGCAGGTGGATGAGGCTACCGCCAACATTCGAGAGCAGGCCAATCAGCCACAAGACCAACAGAATCACTAGAATTGTCCACAGCATGATCGAAATCTCCTTATTGATACTGAGAAAGCGCTGAAAATCTATAATCCTTGCCGACCGCAACCCTGCTAAAGAGCAACGTCCATGCCAGCGCCCGATCCACCCCACGTCGGCGAAAAACGCGAAGTTTGATTGTAATCGGTTTCAGACAAGGGTGGTTCCCGGACGAACACGCTTGGTGTGCTGCATTACAATCATCCGCTTTTCGATCCGGCAGTTGAGTTATGTTTTGAATCAGGTCGACAAGGCTTGGACACAACGAGTTAAACTGATTATCATTCGTGCGTTATTTTGATCCCATCTTTTGCTGCGGCCCGAATACACCATGTCAGATCCAAAAACGATGGCTCGCGAAGCAGAGCAACCTGCTGTCGAGCCTGTACCCGAAGGCAAATACATCTACTGCATTATCGAGACTGCTGAAACACGTTCCTTTGGTCCGATGGGTATCGGTGGCCGCGGCGATGATGTTTACACCGTTCATCACAAGGGCCTCGCTGCCGTGGTCTCAAATACGCCGCTCGTGGTCTACGATCCAACTCGCGAAAACGTCTTCACGCACGAGCAGGTAAACGAAACGGTCATGCGCGACTTTACGGTTTTGCCAATGGCCTTCGGCGCTTTGTTTCGCACTGAGGAGGATATTGTCGAACTCATTCGGGGAACTTATGACGCGTTGCGCGATGTGTTGGCAAAGATGGAAGGCAAGGTGGAATTCGGACTGAAGGTGAATTGGGATCGTGACAAGGTCACGCAGGAATTGGAAGAAAAAGACGACGAGATTCGGCATCTTAAAGAGCAGATTACTTCGCGCACCACTGGTTCAACTTATTTCGCACGCATGCAACTGGGCCGTTTGATCGAGGCCGCGTTGACTGACTATGCTGACGCGTATATTCGCGAGGTCTATTCCCATTTGCGAGATACCGCTGTTGCTTCGCGCGCTAACAAGCCAATCGGCGATCGCATGATCATGAACGCGGCGTTCCTGATCGAACGCGATCGAGAGGCGAAGTTCGATCAGAAAGTTAAAGAGATCGCGTCGAAGTATGAAGGCAAGCTATCTTTTAAATACACAGGTCCATGGCCGCCGTACAATTTCGTTCATATTCGTCTCAAGCTAGAGCCCAACATACCCGGAACAAGCGCTGCCGAAGCGGTGGCCCAGTTAAGAAATGTTTCTGATTGACGACTTACTGCTGGCGCCGGTCAACGGTTTCAAGTTCATCCTCGGCCAGATTCAAACGATGGCCGATCGGGAGCTGAACGACGACACAGTGATCAAGGAGCAACTGCTCGAACTGCAAATGCGTCTCGAGCTGGACGAAATATCCGACGAGGAATTCCGGGAGCGGGAAGCGGAGTTGTTTGCGCGGCTGCGAGTGATAAAGGCGCGGCAACTCGGCCTGATGCAGGAGGCAGTTCACACTGCAGACTCGTCAAGTTTTGTGATCGAAGTTGGCGGAGACGACCAGGGCGGGTTCGGCGAACCACGCGAGAATGGCTGAACGCCGAAATTGAGAAGATTCTCTGTGCAACCTTGGTGTTCTCTGTGTCTCTGTGGTAACTGCTTCAAAGCAAAGCCACCACAGAGGCACAGAGGACACAGAGGTTGCACAGAGAGAAATTGAGATCAGGATACCCTACAGCGCGCTACCTTTTTTTCGGCGGCAAAGGTGGCGTTGGAAAAACCACCGCGGCATCTGCTACCGCTCTTTTTCTCCTCAACAAGTTAAAACGAGACGATTCCGTCCTTCTGTTCTCAACCGATCCGGCCCACTCTCTTTCTGACAGTCTCGACCTAAAAATCGGCAACCGGCTGGTTGAAGTAAAACGGTTGCGCGGCGCACGGCTGGTTGCGTACGAGATGGATGCAAGTCTCGCGCTCGAAAGGTTTCGCGCGGCACACGGGAAGGTGCTCAAAGAGATTGCCGAGCGCGGAACCTTGCTTGATGAGGACGACATTAACGAACTGTTGAGTCTTTCTCTGCCGGGGCTGGATGAAGTCATGTCGCTCTTTGAACTGAGCGAGCTCGATCGTGCCGGGCAGTATGCGCACATCGTTGTCGATACGGCGCCGTCGGGCCACACTTCACGTCTACTTCGGTTGCCCGAAGTTTTTGATCGTATGGTTAAAGCACTCGATCTGATGGGCGACAAACACCGGTACATCGTGGCCCGCTTTGCTCGTCGAAAACCAATTGCCGACGAGGTCGATCTCTTCCTGCGCGATCTGAGCCAGAGAATAGGAGCAGTTCGCCAGTTACTTCACGACAAGGATCAGACAATGTTTGCGCTGGTAACTATTCCGGAAGCAATGAGCGTTCGCGAGACGGAAAGATACCTCGCGCTCCTCCGGGAGCAAGGCGTGCCGGTGCGAGACCTGATCGTCAATCGCGTAGAACAGGAACACGACGCCTGCGACTATTGTCGAGCACGAGTTAGCAGCCAGCGGCCCTGGATAAAACAGATCGCGACTTCGTTTGGAGATCTGCGTCTTCATTACGTGCCGTTGACGGCAAAGGAGGTCCGCGGGTTTGATGAATTGAAAAAGATCGGAAAGTTGATCTGGGAGAGTGATGGCTTCAAGCCCACGGCGGCGCGGATCGAACGCGTTCTTTCCTCAAATAAGGCCGGAACTCTCGAACGAGAGAGTGTTTTTCCGTTGGTTTCACGCAAGATCGTTATCTTCGGAGGCAAGGGTGGCGTCGGCAAGACTACTGCCGCCGCTGCATTCGCGTTGGCGCTTGCTCGGGCAGATCGAAAACAAAAGTTGCTGATTTTCTCGACCGATCCGGCCCACTCGCTGTCAGACAGTTTTGACGAGGAGATCGGTGAGTTGAAGAGCGGAATAGCCGGCAACGAGAATCTCGACGGAATGGAGATCGATCCCGGAAAGTGGTTTGAAGAATTGAAGCAACGCTATCGATCCTGGACCGATGAACTGTTCGCTTCGTTGTCCGGAGGGTCTCATTTGGAGATCAAGTTTGATCGGGAAGCGATGCGTGAACTGGTCGAACTGACTCCGCCCGGCATCGACGAGATTGCAGCGCTCGGAACGATCAGCGATCTTCTCGATTTAGAGCGCTATCACACAATCATTCTAGATACAGCGCCAACCGGGCACCTGATACGTTTTCTCGAGTTACCGCAGGTTGCTCTCTCATGGATAAGAACATTCATGAAGCTGCTGCTAAAGTATCAGCACGTGATGCGCGCCAACCAGGTCGCGGAAGAGCTTGTGGCTTTATCGAAGAGCATCAAGAAAGTGCTCGCGTTGCTTACTCACAGCGAGCGTTGCGAGTTTGTTGGCGTGGCAATTCCCGAGCGAATGAGTCTGGAGGAGACTGTTGACCTTGCGAAGTCGCTCGAGAAATTGAAAGTACCGTTGAGTAAACTCTTGATTAATGGAGTTGCGCCGGCGGACGCTGCGGCGAATTGCGGGTTTTGCAAGTCGAGACGAAAGATGCAGGATCAGGTGATTATTGATTTTCGAACTCGGTTCCGACGTCGCTCGGTGGAGATTTATGTCGCTCCTCAACAACCGCGCGAGATCAGGGGGGCGAAGGACCTCCTGGGGCATTTCCAAGCTTGGCAGGGGATTTTCCGTCGTGGGGTAATAGTGTGTTGATGAACGTTGTCCTGGTCCTGACCGCGGAGCGGTCAAATGTTTATAGCTCGGGTGTGTAATTGAAACTACCTCGCTCCAGAGGAGCGAAATGTCCACTGCCAGAGAAAACATTGGGCTCCTACGGAGCCCGACCGTTTCTTCCCTTAGGCTATAAACATCTGGTCCCTCTGGGACCGACAAGCCTTTCCTGCCAACACACTATTACCCCACTACCGGATTTTCCCGCAAAGGCGCAAAGTTGAACTACAATTCTTCCTTTCCGTCTTTGCTCCTTTGCGCGAGAATATTACTTTCAAAATGAGCGCCCTTGCTTTTTATGTTTACTGTATCGCCGAAAGCGCGGCAGCCGCACGGTTGCCCGCAGATTCGTTGCCTGCCGCTATCGAGGATGATTCCAAACTTGAATGGGTTTCAGTCAATGCTCTCGCGGCGCTTGTGAGTCGTGTTCCCAGGGAGAAATATAGTGAGGAGAGTTTGTCTGAACACTTGAATGATGCGACCTGGACCGCTATTCGAGCCATGCGTCATGAGACGGTGGTGGAATACGTCGCCAAACGCATGAGCGTCGTTCCTTTGCGTTTTGGAACAATCTATTTGGAGCGCGAAGGAATAGAGCATATGCTCGCGGAGAATGCTCGAGAACTGGAAGAGATCATCGAGCACTTGCGCGGACGTGAAGAGTGGGGTGTCAAAGTTTATTGCGACCGTGCGGTATTGACCTCGAGCATCACGTCTGTGAGTCCGGTCTTGCGGGAAATGTCGGAGCGTGCGGAGCAGGCGTCGCCAGGGCAGTCGTATCTAATGCAAAAAAAGATCGATGCACTAAAAGTTGACGAAGCGCGCGCCGCAGTGAACCGAATAGTCGATCAGATTGAAGAGCGACTAAGAGAGCAGAGCGATGATGCGAGGCGTCTGCGAATACTGAAGGTGGAAACCACCGAGCACGGTGAGTTGAAAGCCAAGTTTGCGTTTCTGGTGAAGAGGTCGGATTTTGAAGAGTTTCGTGCGGCTGCGGAACGGTTAGCTGAAGAAAATCTGGCAACGGGAGTGCGTTTGGAGTTGACTGGACCATGGCCGGTTTATAATTTCATTCAGACAGGATTTACACAATTAACAGGATAGTTTTCATTCTGTTAATTATGTAATCCGGTCAACGATTAATATGAGTTCTCCTTTTGAAGAGGTAATTGTTAGCAGTGAAGTGGAACAGTGGGAAGACTCGGATCTCTCCCTTCTGGAAACACTCGATCATGTGCTGAATCGTGGACTCGTGATCGCCGGAGAGATCACGATCTCTGTTGCCGACATCGATCTGATCTTCGTTGGCCTGAATGTTTTGGTTAGCTCAGTGGAGACGGCACACGAAGCGTTACGCAAGCGCCAAATCGAATGAAGTTATACGTCTATTGCCTTGCCGAGGGCGTCGATGCATTACCTGAGCCAGTCAATGGCGTTTCCGGCGCTCCGGTCCGATTGTTGAAAACAGAAGATCTTTCGGTCCTGGTAAGCGACTTGAATGCCGACGCGGTGCCGGTGACTCGTGAAAATGCCCTTGGCCATGCAGCAGTGGTGCGAAGTATTCTTGATCGAACGACACCGCTGCCATTCCGGTTTGGGACACTCGTTACCGAGCAGCAGCTCAGAAACTATGTCGCGGCTCGCAAGCCCGCCCTCGAAACCAAACTCGCGCTGGTGCGCGGTTGCGTCGAGATGAGCGTGAAGATCATTTGGGAGCTTTCCGGGATCGAGCAACCGGAACCAGTCGAAAGCGATCAAGATAACAAGCAGGGAGCCGGCGCGACCTTTCTTACTGAGAAGCGACGCGAGATCCTCGGTGGCGAGCTTATGGAAGAGGAGGCAGCAGACATATCGACGTGGCTGCACGAAACAGTTGGCGGCTTAATACGGAGTGAACAAGTCAGCCTCAGGCCGGCTGAGAAACTCGTTTTATCTGCGGCCCACCTGGTTGAACGCGACAAAATTCGCCAATACCGGGAAAAAATTTCAGAAGCGCGCAAAGATCGGCCCAAACTGCATTTTCTTTTGAGTGGTCCGTGGCCCCCGTACAGTTTTGCAAACATCGAGCTTGAGTTTAAAACACCGTTCGGAGTAAGCTGATGAAGCTTTCCCCCGAAAATCCCCTTTCGGCTGCGCCGGAGATCGAAACTTCGCACGCGGAGGAGTTTGTCGAGCAACTCCGTTGCGTCACGGATACTCTCCCATCGCGAATTAATATCGATGCGCAAAGCGTCGAACAAGGTCTGGCTAAGCTTGTACTTACTTTGATCGAGTTCATCCGCCGTCTGCTGGAAAAGCAGGCGGTCCGCCGCATGGAAGGCGGGGATCTCTCACCTGAACAAATCGAAGAGTTGGGATTGGCGCTCATGAGGTTGGAGGCAAAGCTTCAGGAACTAAAAACGCAGTTTGGATTAGCTGAAGAAGACCTCAATCTTGATCTCGGTCCAATCGGGCGCCTGATCTAGCAGTACGCAGTCTTGCTCGGCAGAGTCATATGATGGGTGCGGCTATCTGAGCTTTTTGAGTAAAGCCGCCCCTGACAGTGGAGGCGAAATGTCCAGCGAGAGGTCTTCCCTGATAACGGCCCGTCCCCCGGGTCTGGTCGATGTTCTCGATCGTATTCTTGACAAAGGACTGGTGATTGCGGGCGATATCAAAGTGTCTTTGGCCAACGTGGAACTACTCACGTTGCAGATCCGCCTGCTCGTATGTTCGATCGATAAGGCAGAACAGATTGGTTTGAACTGGTGGCGCTATGACACAAACCTGACGACACGCGCCGAGCGTGCCGAAGCCGAAAACCTGGAGCTGCGCGGACGGCTTGCTGAACTGGAACTCGAGATCAGAAAGCTCGCCGCGGCAGGGGTGGCCGCAACCAGTCGTGAACAGAATCGAATTGTAAATAGTCGCAAGGTTGTGTCGCGCAAAGTGAAAACCAAGCGTGGCAATCCATAGTTTGGCACAAGAATCGAAAAAGACGTTTGAGAAGAGCAAGGCGCGCCGTCAATCCTCGCGGAGTATGCTCGTTTTTCCAAACTCAGAAAAAAGGAACCGAAGCAAATGGCTGTCGAAAGAGCACCAGGCGGTACTAGTTTAATCGACGTCCTCGATCGCGTGCTCGACAAGGGCATCGTGATCGACGCGTGGGTAAGAATCTCTCTGGTTGGTATTGACCTGATTACGATCGAAGCCCGTGTAGTAGTTGCTTCAATCGATACCTACCTGAAGTACGCTGAAGCGGTAGGTTTGACCCCGGCAGTTTCGCGACCAGTATTGACGCCGGGCACGGAAACAGTGGAAACCGAGAGGCGCCGTGTGAAAGTCGAAGTCGAAAAGAAATGAAGTGGCGCGATTGCCGATTGCCAATTTGTGGGAACTAAAACCGCTCTCTAAATCGGCAATCGGCAATCGGCAATGAAATAAGTTATGGGTGAAGCTCCCGCAGAATTAGTCTTACGAACCGCCCTATCCCTGTCTGATTCCGAGGCGGTTAACCCATACCTGCGCCAGTATGACGCCTTTGTTGAAACAACCACGCAGATGCTTGCCACGCCCAAGCTGAGCGAGCGACTGTTGCTGGCTCTCGAAGGCATCGAAGATATTTTCGGACATCGACAGGCCGCAATCGCGATCATTGATGAAAGGGACGCGGAGCTGCGAATTCGCGCTGCCGTTGGTTTCGACGGCGAATCAACTACTGTTGAAATGCCTTTAGACTCGAGCGCCGCCTGCGTGCGCGTGATCCACGATGCCACGCCACTGTGGATCTCAATTCAGGACGACGAGTCCTCGCGCAATCTCTTCGATAAAATGCACTGGAAACAGGACGTGTTGGCGCTGCCGCTCTTTGGCATTTCAGAGATCGCGACAAAAGCAGGACGCGGTGTAAACGCCCAATCCCGGCTTCTTCCCTCCCCGTATTGGACCTTTGAACCGGGCTCGCGACTCGGCATTCTCTACGTTGGAGCCACGGAGAAAAATATCGATCCGGTTTCTCTGCATCTTCTCAAGCGATTCGCCGATCGCGTCGGAGTTATCTGTTCCCTGGCAATTCATCAGGAACGACTCGTGAGCACGGTCGCCAAACTACAACGAGAGCGACAATGGATCGAGTCGATTATGAAGTCTGTTGCGGATCCGATCGTTCTTACAGATCTCGACAACGAAATACTGCTGCAAAACCGGCGAGCTGAAGAACTGTTTAGCGGCTCTGCCAACGCCGGCGAAGGAAAGCGGCGCGCGCTAAAGATGAACGATCTGCTTTTTTCCGCTTATCTTTCCAGCGCTACCGTCTCGTCGTCGGAACTTATTCAGAGAGACATCACTCTGGTCGATCCGATCGAGGGTTCTGACATCCACTTCGAAGTAATCTCAACTCCCGCAGCAAATTCACGTGGCGAACCGCTCGGACTGGTCTCGATCTTTCGTGATGTAACTGA
>Ga0256867_10001349_pt1 | contig 10368 bp, 9 predicted proteins | sample RVTome_15_FD_185939 | JGI IMG/M metagenome (GOLD analysis project Ga0256867, IMG submission 185939) | Soil microbial communities from uranium-contaminated site in the Upper Colorado River Basin, Wyoming, United States - RVT150D86 (HiSeq) ... | reverse complement strand
TCCTCGAAGACGCCCGTGTCGGTGCGGGTGGGACGCAGACCGAGACACCGCTCGACCTCGTCGGCCCAGGACATCTCGGCACCCGCCAGGCGAGCGGTGATGCACTCCACCGCTTCGAGCTGTGCGCCGAGCCAACGCCGCCGGTCGTCCTCGAGGGAGGCTTCGCCGAGAACGCCCAGAATGGCCTTCGTTTCGTCGTGGAGCTGTCTCGGATCGACGGGTTCCTCTGCGGCGACCGCTTGCTGCCACTCCGAAGGGCCGATGTACGCGTCGACGAAGTCCTCGAAGTGGCGGCCCACCCGCAGGCAGAGCCACACGTAGCGTTCGGGTATGTCCATTGTTCGCCCTCCCGGAGCATGGCCACGAGACCGTCAATCGCTCGTGGCCGCACGACCATGAACGGCCGGATACTAGTGACCACGACCGATCAGATCGGAGGGCAGGATGAAGGCGTTCGTACTGCCGGACGACGGGAGCGCCGCCACTTTCCAGAACATCGCCGTCCCCGATCCGGGATCCGGTGAAGTCCGTGTCGAGGTGAAGGCATCGTCGGTGAACGGGTTCGACGTCTTCGTCGCGTCGGGTATGGCGAGGGGCATGATGGAGCATCGCTACCCGGTCGTCATGGGTAAGGACTTCGCGGGCGTCGTGGACGCCCTCGGAGAAGGGGTCGAGCGCTTCTCGGTCGGAGACGAGGTCACCGCGATCGCGCCTCCCGAAGAGCACGTGGGTCGCGGCGCGTACGCGGAGTTCATCGTGGTGCCCGCGGCCGGCTTCATCGAACCGAAGCCGTCGAACCTCTCGTTCGAACAGGCCGCCTCGGTCGGGCTCGCCGCCCTCACGGCACTGGTGGGCATGGATGCCGTCGGCGCCTCGGAGGGCCACATCGTCCTCGTGACGGGGGCAACAGGTGGCGTCGGTTCGTACGCGGTCCAGATCGCGGCCGCGCGCGGCGCGACGGTGATCGCCACGAGCCTGCCCGACGACGAGTCGTGGGTGCGGTCGCTCGGCGCGAGCGAGGTCGTCGACTACCGGGGCGACGTCGCAAAGGCCGTACGAGGGTCTCACCCCGACGGGATCGATGCGCTCATCGACGCCGTGAACATGGGCGATGCCCACAACGCCGTCGCGGGTCTCGTCAAGGACGGCGGTCACGTCGTCTCGACCACGGGATCGGCGGACGAGGGCGGGTTGACGGCTCGTGGGGTTGGAGCGACGAACGTGTTCGCTCAGAGCGATCCCGCGCGGTTCGCGAGCGTGGTCCAGATGGCAGGCGACGGCGATCTCCAGGTGCCGATCAGGCGGACGTTCTCGTTCGATGAGCTCCCGCAGGCTCTCGGCCTCGTCGGAAAGCGTTCATCGAGAGGGAAGTTCGCCGTCACGATCGCGTAGGGAGGCCCGATGAGCGAACGGATCGCACCGAGCCGGTTCCACGAGCTCGACTGGCGGATCGTGAGGGACGACGCGTGCACGCATTTCCGCACCGGGTCGTTCGCTGCGGGCGTCGCGCCGATCCCCACTTCCAGGGGCCACCTGTGTGGTTCCAGCAGATGGGCGCGCCGCGCCCCCAACGCAACCGGATCCACATCGACGTCTACGTGCCGCACGACCAGGCGGAGGCGCGCGTCGCCGCGGCGATCGCCGAGGGTGGACACGTCGTCAGCGACGAGAACGCGCCGGGCTGGTGGACCCTGGCCGACGCCGAGGGCAACGAGGTCGACGTCGCCAGATGGCCGGACCGCGGCTGACCGCATCCCATCAGGGCCCATCCTCTGGAAGGCGCGGGCCGTCCCAGGCGTAGGTTCGGCGAACTCGTTCAGACGGAGGTCATGGCTGCGGTCGCTCGGCCGCGATGATGCGGTGAGCCATCGCCTCGAGGTCGGGTGCCTCGATGTCGGGGCGAGGCAGCCACGAACGGTAGGTCGCCCCGGGGCGCGCCACGAACGCGCCACGCGCTCCGGCCGCGATTGCCCCCGCGACGTCCCAATCATGCGCTGCGACGAGGCGGATTCGCTCGATCGGCACACCCAAGCTCGACGCTGCCGCGAGGTAGCAGTCCGCGTGAGGCTTGAAGCGACGCACGACCTCGACCGAGAGCACTGCGTCGAACCGCTCGGACAACCCTGCGTTCATCAGCTGCTCGAGAGCGATCCGATGGGGAGAGTTCGTGAGGGCCGCGACCCGGAAGCCGGACTCTCGCAGCCGCTCGAGCGCCCCATCCGCCTCGGGGTGCGGCGGCAGTCGGCGGATCCCATCGACGATGCGGTCACGAGCCTCGACGTCGAGGTCGACCGACCGAGCCACCGCCATGTCGTCGAGGGCGGCTGCCCCGATGGCGCTGAAGGACTCGTAATGGTCGATCACGGTGGCTACCAGCGATCCGTGCAGTAGCCTGGCGAACCACTCCCCGATCGCTCGACGATCGGCGAAGGCCCCCTCGATATCGGGACCGAGCGCGGCGAGATCGAGCAGGGTCTCGTTCACGTCGAAGACGAGCACGCTGGGGTGGGACGACTCGTCGCTCGGCATGGCGGACATCGTGTCACGATGGCTCGTGAAGATGCGGATGATCTGGATCTGATGGTGCCGGCATGCTCGGTGCTGCAAGCCGGGTCCCCTCACGCGCGCGGCGGTCGATCGCATGGAGCTCCAACCGATGCTCACGGAGCAGCTGCTCCGGCGATCACCTGCCCTCGCCGCCCTGAACCCCGTCGCGTCGGCCCATCACGAGAAGGCCGTTGGCTCCGGGTACCACAAGCGTTTGCGGGCCGGCACGATCTATCGCGGTGCCGGCCTCCTGGCTGCCGCGGACATCTATGTGGACCTCACGACGGAGCGCGCCGACCGCCCGGCTTCCTCTGATGGCCACGCGGCCACCGAGCTCAACCGACTCGCATCGGACGGCGTGCTCGACCACGACATGGTGGGTGCGGTGCTGTCGGCCGCCGGCCACGACGCGCCTGCGAAGCCTCCTCGGAGCCCCACCCGGGGGGGCTCACCGGTCGCGAGATCGACGTGCTGCGGCTGGCAGCACTGGGCCTCACGACGCGGGAGATCGCCGAACGTCTCTTCATCTCCCCGAAGACCGCCGACCACCACATCCAGCACGTCTACACGAAGATCGGGGTCTCGACCCGAGCTCTGCAGCCTTGTGGGCGATGCAGAACGACGTCATCCGTTGAGTGAGCTGGGGGCGTGACGTGATGTCGATACCGGTGGTGGGTGGTGGTGGGGTGTTCTCAGAACTCCCTGACCTCACGGAACGGGCGCTGGTTCGGGGAGTACCCACAGGTTAAGGAGGGCAGTACCCACACTTGCCTCGCAAAGCTTCCTGCGCGATCCTGACGCCGAGCAGCCCATCGGGTGGCCCGTCCGGGGCGGTCTGCGCGCTAGAGCAGATCAAGGTCCCGGGAGAATGCCCCGACCCACGGAAACGTAGACGTGGTTCTCTCGGTCGCCGGCCGCAGGAGCTCGGGTCCGACCTGTCCGTGGCGCTTGCGGTCGGCGGATCGGGACCCATGTTCGTGGTGCCCGGAGCATTGTTCGCGGTCGCGGCCGGCGTGGTCGTGCTGTTGTTCGCATCTCGTCAGCCGTACTCACGCTCGACGTCGGCCCGACCGGGCCGGCCGGTGAGGCGGACGGCCGAGGGCGTCGGGCTGTTCGATCCATCACGGACCCGCCGGCCGAGACGATCCAGCGTACGTTCCCGTCCCTGGAAGGCAGTGAGATCATGCTGACGCGTCCAGGCCGCTGCCTCGGAGCGTTCTGGGAGGCGGCCGCGCGTTGTAAGGACGGCGCCCATCGGCACGTCAGCAGTAACGCGCCACGAGATCACAACCCCTTGCCAAGGTGAGGGTCGCCAGTTCGAATCTGGTCGCCCGCTCCTAGCGAGAAGGGCCTTTGACCTGCAGCTCTCCCACTTGCGTGGTCAGCTCTTGATGCGTTCGGTTTCGTAGGCCCACATCGCGATCTCGACGCGGTTTCGAGCGCGGAGCTTGCGCATGAGGCTGGCGAGGTGGGACTTGACGGTGCTGAGGCTGATGTGGAGATCGTCGGCGATCTCGCTGTTGGTCCAGCCCCGGGCGACCGTGATCAGGACCTCTTCTTCCCGGCGGGTGAGCGGTTCGATGGGCTGAGTTGGTGGCTGCCCCGTGTGCGTGTCGGAGAATGCAGCGAGGAGTCGGGCGGTGACGCTGGGGGCGATGAGTGCGTCACCGTGGGCGGCAGCGTGGATCGCCTGGGCCAGGAGTGCTGGTCCAGCGTCTTTGAGCAGGAAGCCCCGGGCGCCGGCCTTCAGGGCGCCGTGCACGTACTCGTCGAGGTCGAAGGTGGTGATCACGACGATCGCCAGCGGGTCGGCGACGTCGGGGCCGGCGAGCTGCCGGGTGGCCTCGATGCCGTCCACCTCCGGCATGCGGACGTCGAACAGGCACACGTCGGGCCGGAGCTCGCGGGCGAGCGCGACCGCTTCGCGGCCGTTGGCGGCCTCGCCGATCACTTCGATGTCGGGTTGGGCGTCGAGGATCATCGTGAGCCCGGCACGGACGATGTCCTGGTCATCAGCGACGAGCACACGGACCTTCATGTTCCCGCACCCGCTTTCGGCAGCACCGCGTTGACCGTCCAACCGCTGTCGGGGTTGGGACCGGCCTCGAGGGTGCCGCCGAGGAGTGTGGCTCGCTCGGTCATGCCAACGAGGCCGTAGCCCCACGAGCCTTGACCGGTCGGGCTGCCTTCCCCGTCGTCACGGACGGTTAGTCGCACGCAGTCGTCGTCGTCTGCGACACGAACGGAGATGCGGGTCGCGTGGCTGGCGTGACGCACCGCGTTCGTGATCGATTCCTGGGCGAGGCGATAGATGGCGGCCCCGACCGACGGGGCGAGGTCGTCGAAGTCGCCCGACAGCTCCACGTCGACACGCGGCCAGTCCCCGGTCCGGCGGGCGAGCCGCGCGATGTCGGTCACGCCCGGTTGCGGGACGAAGTCGGGTTCTTCGCCCTCGCGCAGGACGCCGACCATGGTGCGCATCTCATCGAGGGTCCGCGACGCCTCTTCCTCGATGATCTCGAGGGCGGCCATGGCACGGTCGGGGTGGGATGCTGCAAGGGTTCGCCCGGCTTGGGCCTGGACGGCGATGGCCGAGACGTGGTGCGCGACCGTGTCGTGGAGCTCGCGGGCCAGCTGCTCGCGCTCGCGGAGCTTCGCCTGCTCGATGTCACGGGTTCGCGACTTCGCGTGGAAACGGATCGACGCTCCGAGCGCAGCGGAGAACAGGAAGAACCCGTACCCGGCCACCATCTCCCCCGCGTCGGGCGGTTCCGCGACATGGGTGACGACCAGCCAGACCAGGATGACCCCGAGCCCGATCCCGGCCTCGCGTCCGGCACCCCAGCGGAACAACGAGTACGGCAGGACGAGGATGCCCGCGACGCTCCACAACAGCCCCTCCTCGATGCCGGCGAAGATCCTCGCCACGTCGAACGCCAGGAAGATGCCGAACGCGGCCATGGCCGCAGCGAAGGGATGAGTGCGTCGCCACAGCAGCGGGAGCAGCACTGCGACGGTGACGACGACCGCGACTGGACGCCATACCAGGTCGGTCTCAGGACCATACTTGAAATACGTGCCGTCCTCGCGGAGCAGGACTTCGAACACCGACCAAGCCAGTAGCCCCCCAACAAGAGCCCAGTCGCGCCAGACACGCGCCGGTGCTCCCGAGGGGCGGGGTTCGGCCCACAGGGCGCGGACGGCGTTTCTCACCATGATCGAAGTCTAGGGAAGCCGGGTAGCGCTGCGGACCAGCCGCAAGTACGAGATGCGCGCCGTCCGATCGGCTGGGACAACTCGGGCTCCGAAGCCGATGTGGTGCTTGCCGCGTCCCGTCATCGTGAGGCCATGTCAACGACCGAAGAGGAGCAGACGATGCATGATCCCCAGGAGCCGATCCTGTCCGCACGCGGGGTGACCAAGACGTACCGCACCGGCACCCATGAGGTCCCCGCGCTGCGCGGCATCGATCTCGACATCCGACCGGGCGAGCTCGTGATGGTCATGGGTCCGTCCGGCAACGGCAAGACCACCCTGCTCAACTGCCTGTCCGGCTTGGACGACATCGATGCCGGCACCGTCACGGCGGATGGCGTGGACGTGTTCGCGATGTCTGACGCCGACCGCACTCGCCACCGTGCAGAGCGCATGGGCTTCGTCTTCCAGGCCTTCAACCTCATCCCGGTCCTGTCCGCCACGGAGAACGTCGAGCTGCCGCTTCTCGTCACTGGAGTGTCGCGGCAGCGCGCCAGGAAGCAGGCCCGCGAGATGCTCGCCCGGGTCGGTCTGGCCGACCGCGCCGACCACCGGCCGGGTGAGATGTCCGGCGGCGAGCAACAGCGGGTGACAGTGGCACGTGCGCTGGTCGCCGAGCCGGCGCTGGTGTGGGCTGATGAACCCACCGGCGCGCTCGACAGCCGCACCGCCGGGGAGATCGTCGAGCTGCTGCACGAGGTGCATGCCGCCGGTCAGACCCTGATCGTGGTGACCCATGACGAGGGCCTGGGCCGCTCTGGGCAGCGCCTCGTGCAGGTTCGCGACGGACTGATCGTGCACGACGGCGATCCGATGACCGGGGAGCTCCACCTCGCCGATGCAGGGGTGACGGCATGACCTCGGTCGCCATCCTTACCGCACTCGCCTTGATCCTGCTGACCCCCCTGGCCGTGGCGGCGCTGCGGCAGCGGACGCTGGCCACCATGGCCCTGCGCAACATCCGCCGCCGTCGCGGGGAAGCCGCCCTGGTCGTCGCCGGAGCGCTGCTCGGGACCGCCATCATCACCTCCTCGTTCGTCGTCGGTGACGTCATCGAAGGCTCCTTGTCCGACGTTGCTCGGACCCAGTACGGGCCGATCGACATCACCATCACCCCCGCCGGTGACGCTGGTCTCGACGAGGTCACTGCTGCGGTCGAGGCTGCGGGGATCGCGAGCATCGACGGCTTGCTGCCTGCGACCGTCACCACCGCGACCCTCGAGGCGCCTCAGTCGGATACCGCGGTCCCGCAGGTCCGCGTCGTGGAGCTCGACCTCGTCGCGGCTCGCGGGTTCGGCTCGGACCCCGCGATCACCGGGCTAGCTGACAGCGGTGTCCTCACCGCCGGCGAGATCCTCGTCAACGAACGTACCGCCGCGCGACTCGACGTCTCCGCGGGAGACGAGCTGCGCGTCCACGCTTACGGCGGCACGGTCGACCTCGTGATCAGCGAGGTGGTCGGCGAGGTCGGCCTCGCCGGATACGGAGGCGCGATCGTCGCTCCGGGCACGATCGCGCATCTGGCGGAGGCCATGACGAATGTGAGCGCACCTCCACAGGACCGACTGCTCGTCTCCCTCGACGGTGCTGTGTTCGACACCCGGGAGCGGTCCGACGACGCGGTGGCGGACCTGAGGGCGGCCGTCGCGGATCTCCCGGGCGTCGTGGTCAAGGGGGAGAAGGCCGCGATGCTCGACGATGCGCAACGGATGGCGTCCGGGTTCACCGAGCTGTTCACCGTCATCGGATCGTTCAGCGTGCTGGCCGGGATCCTGTTGCTCGTCAATCTCTTCGTCATGCTCGCCGAGGAGCGCAAGACGGAACTGGGCATGATGCGCGCCGTCGGCTTCACCCGCCGACTGCTAACCCGAGCGTTCGCGATCGAAGCTGCCGTCTACGCGCTCGTCGCCTCCGTGGTCGGGGCCGCGGTCGGAACAGCTATCGGCTGGCTCGTTGCGCTCTTGGCCGGCGGCATCTTCGGGATCGCCGAGCAGGGATCCGGCTACCCGCTGGTCATCGAGCCGGTCAGCCTCGCCATCGGGGCGACCACGGGCCTGGTCATCTCGCTCGTCACCATCTGGGCGACGAGCCTGCGGATCGCACGGCTCAACATCGTCCGAGCCATCCGCAACCTGCCAGAGCCCCGACTGTCCAGGCCGCGCGTCCGAACCCTCGTGCTCGGCGGCCTCGGCGTGCTCGTCGGTGCAGGGCTCGCGGTCGCGGGGTATCTGGACGACAACGCCGTCCCGCTGCTGCTCGGCGTGCCCGTGGCGGCGTTCGCCGCGTCGCCGCTGCTGCGCCGACTCCTTCCGGAACGCACCGCGCGCATCCTCAGCGCCGGCACCGTGCTGGCCTGGGCAGTGGCCGCTGCGCCACTGTTCCCCGACATCATGGGCGATGCGGACGAGGCCCTCTTCATCCTCCAGGGCGTTGTGCTGACCGTCGGCGCCGTGTCGCTGGCCGCAAGCCTGGACCGTGTCTGGGCCGTCGCGATCGACCGCCTGGGACGTGGCGGTCGTGGCGGTCGTGGCTTGGCCCCACGCCTGGGCATCGCCTACCCCCTGGCACGACGGTTCCGCACCTCGATGCTGCTCGGGATGTTCTCCCTCGTCATCCTCACCGTGACGCTACTTGCCGCGATGTCGGCCTCGTTCGACCGCAACACCGAGGCTTCTGCCGGACAGGTATCTGCCGGCTTCGACGTCGTGCTCGACACGAACCCAGCGAACCCGATCAACGCCGAGGCGCTGACGGCTCGCGCCGATGTCGGCGGGGTGGCCGGGCTGTCTCGGGGTCTTGCGGACTTCGACGCGGAGCACCTCGCCGGTCCTCGCCCCTGGCGCATCAGTGGGATCGACGCCAACCTGCTGCAAGGGGGAACTCCCAGCCTGTTGTTCAGGGACGAGGCCTACGCTTCCGACGCGGCGGTCTACCGAGCGGTGCTCGACGACCCCACCCTGGCGATCGTGTCGGACGAGTTCCTCGCCGAAGGGACGAGCGGGACGGCGCTCGACGTCGGTGACACGTTCACGGTGATGGATCCGGCCAGCGGACGACCGCGTGAGCTGACGATCGCCGCGATGAACGAGGATCGGCTGGACAACGGCGTTCTCGTCAGCCGCGAGGTCACCACTGGGTTGTTCGGCGCCCAAGACACCGTGTCTCGCTGGTACCTCGCGGTCACCGACGGCGCGGACGCCGGGAGGGTTGCTGCCGCCATGAACGACACCTTCCTCACCCACGGGGCCGAGGCCCACACCTTCACCGAGCTCATGGGCGATGCGATGGGCGAGCTGACGGGGCTGCTGGCTCTCCTCCAGGGTTTCCTCGGGCTCGGCCTGCTGGTGGGGATCGCGGGTCTTGGCGTGGTCATGGTGCGCGCCGTCCGGGAACGTCGCCAGGAGATCGGCATGCTCCGAGCGATTGGCTTCCGCACCGGGCTCGTGCGGGCGGCGATGCTGTCCGAAGCCGGGCTCATCGCCGCGCAGGGCACGGTGATCGGTGCGGTACTCGGGCTGATCGCCACGCGCCAGCTGCTGACCCATACGTTCGACGAGCTCCAGATGCCGTTCGTCATGCCGTGGGGTGGGCTGGTGCTGATCCTGACCCTGCCGCTGGCCGCGTCCCTGGCAGCAACCGCTTGGCCGGCCTCCCGCGCGGCCGCTATCCAACCCGCAGTGGCCCTGCGCACCGCCGACTGAAGGAGGACCTCATGAACGCATCCACCGGAGCTCATCCAGCACGGCTGACCATCGACTACCCGGCACGTGACCTCGACCGTCTGTCCACGTTGCTGCGCGTGCTCTACGCCATCCCGATCGCGATCGTCTTGGGCCTCATCGGGAGCACCTTCGGCAGCGCGTCCTTCGGGGCGGTGCTCGTGCTGCCCGTGCTCCTGACCATCCTGTTCCGACAGAAGTACCCACGGTGGTGGTTCGACTTCCATCTCCAGCTCGCCCGCTTCTCGACCAGAGTGTGCGCCTACCTCGCGCTCATGTCGGACAGGTACCCGTCAACCGACGAGGAGCAATCGGTGCACCTGGACCTCGACTATCCGGATGCTGCTCAGGATCTGAACCGCTGGCTGCCGCTGGTGAAGTGGCTGCTGGCCGTGCCTCACTACGTCGTGCTGTTCTTCCTCGCCATCGCTGCAGTCGCTTCTGTGATCGTCGCCTGGTTCACCATCCTGTTCACCGGTCGTTACCCCAGGAGCGTCTTCGACTTCATGGAAGGCGTCCTGCGCTGGGGACTTCGCGTCGAGGCCTACGCCTTCCTCCTGATCACCGACCGCTACCCACCGTTCTCACTCAAATGAAAGGTCCACGATGAAAGCGATCGTCCAACACGCCTACGGACCAGCGACGTCTTGCGACTCCATGACATCGACAAGCCCCAGGCTGACGGGGTGCTCGTGCGGGTCCACGCAGCCTCCATCAACCACGGAGACTGGTTGGTCACGACCGGCGTCCCATATCTGATCAGCACCGTCAAGACCCATATCGCCAGCCTCATGCGCAAGCTCAGCGCGAGGAACCGCGTCGAGATCTCGGTCGGGCGGGCGGTTGG
>Ga0256867_10001348_pt1 | contig 10368 bp, 16 predicted proteins | sample RVTome_15_FD_185939 | JGI IMG/M metagenome (GOLD analysis project Ga0256867, IMG submission 185939) | Soil microbial communities from uranium-contaminated site in the Upper Colorado River Basin, Wyoming, United States - RVT150D86 (HiSeq) ... | reverse complement strand
CACGAGTGCGAGGCTCATGAAAAAGCGCTGCGCTGCCCGATCATCGCCGCCATTGCCGACGAGGAGCGCTGACGAGCGCTGGAAAGCGGAGACACAAAGGACACGAAGGACACGAAGGACACGAAGATATTCAGTTCAGAGCTGCTCTTCATTGTCTTTCCTTAGTGTCCTTAGTGTCCTTCGTGTCGGTGCTTTTAGTTTCACGGGCCTGTCGTGCAGAAGCCCTGTGCCGGCACGCCGAGCGCTGCATTGAACTTGCTCGACATGTTCTGAAACGCAATGAGAGCCGTCAGTTCCACGATTCCCTGCTCGGAGAAGGATTGCCGCAGCCGCTCGAAGAGGGCGTCATCTACCCCGCGCGCCGAATCGGTGATGGCTTCCGCGTAGGCGAGGGCAGCCCGCTCCCGGTCGGAGAACAAGGGCGACGTTTCGCGCAGCTGGAGAGCGGCGAGCTTTTCGGGCGAGCCGTGCCGCTCGAGTGCCGCTGCCGAATTGAGATCGATGCAGAACGCGCACCCGTTAATCTGCGAGATCCTTACTTGAACAAGCGAGCGCAGCACGGGGTCGAGCGGTGAACCGGCGCGGTCGAGCGACCGATAGAGCAGCGTCAGCATTGGGAATGCCCGCGGAATCCTGCCCCAGAGCAGCGCTGGTTCCAGCGGCCGACCGTACTTGCGACGCTGAAGCGCGAGGATCATTCGCATGTACCACGGAAACCGGTCAGCCTCTGACGGGCGGATTCGGGGAGCAGCGCCTTCGCTCATGACTGGGCGCCTTCCGCGTCCTCGCCGATGCTTACTTTGGTTTCCCCCAGGTAACGGTGCGGCGGCACCACCAGGTTGGTCGGTGCAGGCACGTTGCGGTAGACCCGTCCGGCGAGATCGAACTTGGAACCGTGGCAGGGACAGAACAATCCGCCGTCCCAGTCGGGCCCAAGGTCCGGCGGCGCCGGCTCCGGGCGGAATGTCGGCACGCAGCCGAGATGCGTGCAGATCGGCAAGATCACGAAGTATTGCGGCTTGATCGAGCGGTACGGATTCCGGGCATAAGGAGGCTGCTGGCTGGCGACCCGGGAATCCGCATCCGCGAGTTTCCCCTCGTGCGCGGGTGCTGTGAGGCGGTTCAGCATGGTCTCGGTGCGGCGGACGATCCATATTGGTTTTCCCCGCCATTCGCTCGTCATCCTTGCGCCGGGCTCGAGCTTGCCAAACTCGGTTTCGACGGGTGCGCCCGCCGCGTGCGCGCGCCGGCTCGGTTGCATCGACGCGATGAACGGCGCTGAAGCCGCTGCAAGTCCCGCGGCTCCGACTGCGCTGGTGGCCGTGACGAGTATCCGTCGCCTCCGGACGCTCGGCTTGGCGTTCTGCTCGTCTTCGTCGCGCATAAAATGTTTGAAAAGCGTCGTGTCGAAAAAGTTTCTCCTCCGATGGCAGATCCGCCAGAACAAGCGCGCATCACGCGCCGGCTATCCGGTGGCCGGGTGGAGAGGTTCCCATATCGTGCGGGATCGCCGGCGGCGCTTCGAGGCTTTTCACCACGAGCACGAGGCGTTCCACCGCGATAACTTCCACGCGATCGCCTTCGCTCAGCGGGACCGATGATCGGCCATTCCAGATCTCGCCTCCCATCCGCACCACGAGGTCCCTGCCGCGGCCTTCCACGACCTTGCCCGTGGCTCCGATCATCCCTTCGGCGCCGGTTTCGACGGGCCGCCGCATGGCGAGGACGGCATACCAGTAGATGGCAGCGGAAACGGCGGCGATCACGACATAGACCGGCCCGGACACCGCAAGAGGCCACATCCACAAGACGGGCAGCGCCAGCAGCGGCAGCATCAAGGCGATGTGGCACATGCGCTCACCGTCAGCCGACAAACTCCTATCCGGAGAGATCGCGTTTCTTCTGGTCGAATTCTTCTTTGCCGATCTCGCCGCGCGCGTAGCGCTCTTTCAGGAGCTCGAGCGCCCGGTTTTCGGCTCCGCGCGCCTGCCCGGATGTCCCGGCGAACAGCCACTTCACGAGCACCACGATGCCGAGAATGATGAGCACCCACCACAGCAGCATGTGCAGCGCGCCGAAGATTCCCCAGCCCATGCCATAGCCGCCCCAATCACCCCACATACGGTCGCCCTCCAAAAATCATTTCAACGGCCACCGAAACGATCGCGGCTTCGGTTCGCCGGGCCGCGCGATACGCAGCTCGATCGCCTTCGGAGCCGGATTGATGGCGTTAAACCTCAAGACGCCCTTACGATGATGCCCCCCGGGCGGGTCGCCCTTCCAGCCGACGGGAAGGTGCGCCCTGCCGTCGGCGACGAGGGTTGCCGTTTTCATCAGGTCATCCTTGAGTTCCTGCGAATGGGTATCGAAAACGATGTCGAATTCCCAGAATCCGCCTGGCAGCGCACGTGGCGTGGCCTTGATCGTGACCCCTGACCCGCCCGCTGACTGCGTGGCGAGGCTTTGGGCTGCACTCGCGTCGGCGGCAACGAGGGCGGCACTGAAACACAGCGTAAGTACGATCAGGCATGCGCGCACTGGGCGTGATCCTTGGTTGCGTTCCAGAGCCTGTTGCCGATATAGGCGATTCCCGCGGCGTTGAAGGCGAGCCCGACCCAGAAGAATTCGACCTGATACTGCGTCGCGAAAGTGACGAGGCCGCTGGCGCCGAGCACGGGTGCGACGTTGACGAGATAATGCGCACAGCACGAGATCATCGCCGCGGTCGATGTCGTCCCCGATGCTGCCATCACGGTTCGCGACCCGTCCTTCGGCAGCAGCAACTCGCGAAGTCGCATATAGAGCGCCACCTGAAGGCCGAACCCGCCCGCCAGCGGTACCACGTAGAACCAGAACTCATAAAACTGCTCCACGGTGAATTTCCAGCCTGAAACCAGCGTCAGCACGCTGAAATACGCTCCGAGCAACAGGCCGAAGGCGAGCACCCCGAATCCGGCCGGTCTCGGGACGCTGATAGCGGAGGCGTTCATCGCGATTTCCTCTCGAAGCCACGGGCGACCCGGACCACCGCCGCCCGGGCTTTTCCACAGTTTCTCATTCGGCAGGCTGTCCCCACCCCGGCGCAAACCGGCGCAATTGCGCCTTCTGCTCCTTGGTAAGCACTCCGTCGATTTTCTCCTGCGCCTCCAGCCGCGCATGGAAGCGCTGCTGGCGGACGTCCTGGAGCTTCTTGTACTGGTTGTTGATCGCGCCGCGGTCACGCTTTTCGGCGGTCATCAGTCCTTGGAGCTTGATCGCCTCCTCGCGCATCCTGCCGGCGTAGTCCCATTGCTTCTTCGCAAGATCTTCGTGGATCGCGTTGATCTTGCTCAATTGCTCGGAGGAGAGGTTGAGCTGGCCGGGCATTCCGTAGCCCGGACCGTAGCCGCCGCCCGGTCCCATCATGCTGGAACCGGGGCCGTAGCCCCCGCCGGGTCCCATCATGCCGTAACCGGGGCCGTAGCCGCCCATCATCCCGGGGCCCATCATGCCCCCCATCATGCCGGGTCCCATGCCATAGCCGCCGTAACCGGGTCCCATCATCCCGGGACCCATACCGTAGGCGGGACCATAGCCGCCGCCGGGTCCATAGCCACCCTGCGGCCCGTAGCCGCCCATCATGCCAGGGCCCATTCCATAGCCAGGTCCGTAGCCTCCGTGCTGTGGGTCGGCAACGGCAGTTCCCGTGATCACGGCTGCGCTGATCAGCGCGGCGGCGACCAAGGTCTTGCGTGCGTTCATCCATTTCATGTCAAGCTCCTTTCTGAATCGATTCAACACGGGCCGGTGAATGTTCGTCGGCAACGGAATACCCAGGCACAAATAAGCCGCGCCCCGAGCCCAGCCTCTTCCTCCCGGAGGAAGGGTGCTTCATTTGATAAGAATACCGTTCCGACGACGGCACCGTGTTGATGCAGATCAATCGCGTTCCGCGGCTTCTGGCCTGGCTGCGCCGGAAATTCAATGACCTGGGTTGGTCCATCACGGCATTCGCGTCCCTTCCGGATAGGATTCGGGCAGAGCCAGACGGGCGGGGCGCATCGTGCCCTCATAGGCAATCTTCCAGCGCCCGTCCTCCAAGATCCAGTATTGCTGCTTGCGCGTGCGGCCCTTCAGATTGCTGGAGCGGTAGTCCTGGTCGAAGGTCACCCTGACGAGATCCTGTTTTCCCGGACTGCGGAAAACGCTCACATTGCTCAGAGAAACCTAGATCCATGCCTTTCGGGAATTGACGCGACGCTTGTGATCCTGCCACGCGGCGAGGGTCATTCCGCGGGAACGGAAGTTGCGCGCGTAGTGCGCGAGATAGCGGCCGGTATCGAGGCTTTCCCAGTCCACGCGCCACGCTTCCAGCTGGCGAGCAAACGTTTCGCGCTCGGCGCGCCGCGCTTCAGGAGTCACCCATTCGACGCTCTCAGCGATTATGACGGGTGTGATGCCGACCTGCATGCGCTTCGCCAGCTGCTCGATGTCCGGATTGGCGAGCGCAATGCAGCCGTCGTTCGCCCACGGCGCGCGCGCGTAGGTATCGGATGGCACGCCGTGCAGCCAGATTCCATATCCGCTCTTGCGGAGGCGCCTGTCCCATGCGTTCGGGTAGTCGATCGGGAACGCCCCCCAGCCGTAGAGATCGGGCAGCTTGCTGCCGGGAATGCTGGAGGTGATGTTGTAGACCCCGATGGGCGTTTTCTTGTCCCCCTCACGTACCTTTTCTATTCCATACTTGCCGAGCGTCGTGTAATAGTCCTCGACGAGGCGCGGGATGCCCGCCCTGTTCTGGTAGACGTAGACCCGCGAGCGGCCGGAGTCGACGACAATGGCGTATTTCTGCTCCGGGCTCATCTGGAGCAGATAGCGTAGAATCAGGTTTACGGGCGGCTCGTCGTTGTACGCACGCAGCCGGGCCACTGCCTCCGCACGCAGGTCGTCGAGACGCTCGCGGTCGGCATGTCCGGTATTGCCCAGCGTCGCGATTGGTCCGGCTCGCGCCAGAAGGAGATCGCCGCGAACGAGATGGGCAAGCAGGAAGTTGGGGTGGCGCGCGATGAGCCGCTCGACTTCTTCCAGCGCCGGCCCGAGTTGCTCGCGTTCGACCTGCTGGAAGACAAGGTGAAGCTGTGCCTCGGCGCCGTTGCGGCCCGCAGCAGAGCTTGATGGAGCCGGAAAGCTCGCGACCGGTGTGAGCATGACGAGTATCACGGCGAGCGCAGCAACTCGCGCGGTCCAGCGCGGCGCCGAATGCCCGGCCGATACCCGTCGGGTCGTACGCGGTGGCCGATTTTCCTCAGGTCTTGTCGCGGTTCGCATTTCCCTGCACCTCATCACGTGGCCGGATGTCCTTTCAACGCGCGGCGTCGAGCAGCTTCCTTAACTGATCGGCGGGGATCGCGCCCGTCACCCGCTGACCGTCGGCAAAAAACAGCGTCGGCGTCCCGGTGATCGCCTGCCGCTGGCCGAACGCCAGAATCTTATCAATGGGTGTGTCGCAGGTGGCCGGTGTGTTCGGCGCCTTGCCGTTGAGCATCATGTCATCCCAGGCCTTCACCCGGTTTTCCGAGCACCATACGGCTCGTGCCTTTTCGTACGAATCCTGGCCCAGGACCGGGTAGAGGAAAATGTAGATCGCGACGTCTTCCAGCTTTGCGAATTCCGCCTCGATTTTCTTGCAGAACGAGCAATTGGGATCGGCGAAGTAGGCAAGCTTGCGCGTGCCCTTGCCCTGGACCTTGGGGAACGCGAGTTCGAACGGGATTTCGTCGAATTTGGTCGCCGTCAGCACGCGCATCCGCTCCTCGGTAAGATCCGCCTTGCGCGCGACGTCGATCATCCGGCCGCGCACGATCAGATAGGTCACGTTCTCATCGGTGTACACGATCTGGCCGTTCACGAAGACCTCGTAGATTCCCGGCATCGGAGTCTTGCTGACGCCATGAACCGGCACGCCGGGGTATTTCCTCTGCATTTCCCGTTTTACCGTCGCTTCATTTGCGGCCGCCACACCGGAGACCAGCAACATTACATACAGGCAACCGCGTAGCTTGATCAGCATGGTCAGGGACTCCTTTGATGTTGCTCGACATCCCGGTCCCGCAGCACGCGCCCGCGCTGGACTTTCGGTGACGTATCCGGAAGGCCGTGCTGTACCAGATCGCCAAGATCGAAGGGCAATCGCTTAGCCGCCGATACCTCCCGGGCGCGCCGGATCAACTCGTCGTGCGCCAGCGGCGGCTTGCGGGATAGCCCCAACAGGATTTTGTTGCCGGTGCCGCGGACATCGAGGACCAGCAGCTTGCCAAACACTTCCTCGTACGTGCGCACTATCGAGTCATAGCGCGGGTTGATTTCGCGGCCCCACAGGTTGCCGACCACGACGCCTCCGGGCGCGAGCACGCGCCTCACTGCCTGCAGGAACTCTTGCGTCGTCAAGCGCGCCGGAATGCTGCCGCTGCCAAAGGCATCGAGGAAGATCACATCGTAGCGCTGCCGCGAGTTCTCGATGAACTGCTGGCCATCGGCGACGTGGGCACTCATGAACTTATCCTCGCGGAAGCCGAAGAACCTCTTCGCGACATCCACGACATCGGGATCGATGTCCACTGCATCTATTGCCGCGTCCGGGTAGTACTTGCGGAGAAACATCGGCAGCGTGCCGCCGCCGAGCCCGACAACTAGAAAGCGGCGGGTTTCCGCCGTTAGTGCCAGTCCGACCAACGTGACCGGCACGTAGGGCAACACCAGAACATCGGGCTCGCCCACCTTCACGGCGCTTTGCCGCACCCCGGCTCTCCCGAAACGCAGCGCGCGCACGCCATTCCCCTCGTCCGTGACGACAATCGTGTTATATGCCGACTTCTTTTCGTACAGAACCGTCTGGTCGGTGCGCGCGATCGAGACTGCCGCGAGGAACGCGAGCGCGGCGGAAAATGCGGCGACAAACGGGCGCCAGTTCATCTGATGTCGGTGATCAGGTAGTCGTTTCCGTCAAACGCGACGCGAAACGCGATCTTTTGCCGGGGTTTCAGACCGGCAAGCTGGCGCTTGTCCTTGACGGCGTAAGACATCGTCATCGACGTCATGCCCAACGCCGGTAGCGGCGCGTGCGTAATCGTCACCACGCCTTGCTCCGCGTCAACGTACTGCACCACTCCGCTGCCGCTGGAGTTCTGCGGCGTGTCCGGCAGCTGTGCTTCATCCAGGCCCGGAAGCGACAGCCACGCGAAGCCCGCGAACGCGCCAACGCCTATCAGAACGAGCAGCCTTTTCATGCCGGGGCCGGGGATATCCAGCGCGTTGCAGATGCGCGGACGCTTCTATCGCTACTTGATCCTGGTGATCGCGTAGTCCTTGCCGTCGTAGGCGAGCTCGAACTCGACCTTCTGCAACGGCTTCAGATTCGCGAGCTGGCGGCTGTCCCTGACGGTGTAGGTCATCGTCATGGCCGTCATGTTCAATGCCGGGAGTGGCCCATGCTTGATTGTGACCACCCCTTTGTCCCGGTCGATCCGCTGGATCAATCCGGTGCCCTTGGCAGTCTTCTGACCGGCAGCGGGGGCTGCCTGCATCCCATGCTGTCCCATGGATTCCTGCTGTGCAAGAGCGCCGCCGGGAGCACCCGCCGCGAAAAGTATGAACAGAAGAACGCGTTTCATGTCTTGCTCCTTTCCGTTGATTCTGACTTGAGAATTTGCCACGCGGGTACTTTCTACGCCTTTACTTTGTAGCCGATCATCATGCCGGTGTCCTCGTGCTCCAGGTTGTGGCAATGGAACATGTAGATCTGGTCGCCGGAAAAGGGATGGCTGAAATCGAGCGCGATGCGCACCGATTCCCCCGGCCACACCAGCACGGTGTCGAGCAGCCCCAAGTCCTGCGGCAGCAACCCGTTGTTTCGGGTCGCGAGCGATCTCACTTGCGCAGGGCTGTCGCGCCGCTCGAGCACCCGGAACTGGAAGCCGTGAATGTGCGCGGGGTGCGGCATGCTCGCGCGGTTGTTCTGGAGCAGCCATATTTCGCGCGCGCCACGCTGCACGGTGACCGGCGTCTCGTGCATGTTGAAACGCCAGCCATTGATGGTCCAATTGCCATTGCCGTCGTGGCCAAGCCGGAAGCGCCGCGGCTCGCCCGTTCCGACCGCGAGCTTGGGCAGCCGGGACAACCGGGACGGGATTTGCCCCCTGTACTCCGGAGATGACCTGACGTTGATCCGCAGGAGGAGCATCTCCGCGCCATCAGGCAGCGTGCCGGCGGCGGCATGCGCGGCGTGATCGTCCACCACGCCGGCGGCGGGCGGCTTGCCGGTTTTCTCGTCGAACGACTCGTTGTGCATCGGATCGAACGCGAGGCTCTTGAGAAATACCGGCTCACTGCCTGATGCAGCGCGCAGGTCGAGCAGCACGTCCAGCCGTTGCGCCGCGCCGATGAAGGCTTCGCGCACCTTCTCCGGCCGCTCCAGCAGACCTCCGTCGGTACCGATGAGGTGGTAATCGAGCAGGCGGCCGCCTTGCGCGAAGGCGAGTTGGTAGCTGCGGGCGTTGGAGCCGTTCAGGATGCGGAAGCGATGGACGCGCCGGGCGGCGTCGAAATATGGCCGCGCGGTCTGGTTGACAAGAATTTCCTCACCGAGAAAGCCCATGAATATCTGATCGCGCGTGAGCCGGTATTCGAGCCTGCCCTCAAAGCTGAAGCTGCGATCCTGTATGACCAGCGGAATGTCGGTGACGCCGAGGTCGAGATCGAGCGCGCGAGCGAGCTTTTCCTCGTCGTCATCTTTTACGATGAACAGCCCTGCCAGTCCCATGTAGGCCTGTTCCGCGGTGAAGCCGTACGGGTGAGGGTGATACCAGTAATTGGCGGCGCGATCGCGCACCTTGAAAGCGTAGTCGTACTCTTTGCCGGTCGCCGCCAGGTACACGCCGGTGCCATCGTTTCGATCGTCATTGGTCAGGCCGTGCCAATGGATGATCGTCGGCTGTTTCAGCCGGTTCACCATGCTCAGCTTGATCGAGTCGCCGGATCGCGCGAGCAGCGTGGGATTGAGCAGCCGCTTTCCACCCACCTCGGCGACGTAGGCCCAGAACGGCGATAGGATTCCGGGCAGAACCTCGAAATTCAGCTCGCTCGCCGCAAGCTGTTTCACGTCCTTTGCCGCCACTGCCGCATACAAGCCGCTCTCAGCGGGAAGACGCAGGCGGTTGGTGAACTGGCTTGCGCGATCGGAAGCGGCGAGCGCCGCCCCGCGCCGCCAGAGGACACCACCCAGGCCTGCGGCACCGGCGCCGGCAAACGCGGCCAGGAATTTTCTGCGTGTGGTAATGCTCATGCTTGATCTCGTCACTGAGTTTTCGCACCGCGAATGGGCGATGCGAGCGGATGCGCGCCGGGAGCGCGCTGCGCGGGGATTACCCGCGTGCGACGGGGATCAGGCGAGCGGAGGCCGCTGGGGTTGCTCGGGGACGAAGAAACCGTGTACCAGGGCCGGCGCGAGCGGCCGGACAGGGAATTCGGGCGGGGCCGCCTGCTGCGTTACCTCTGGGGGAGCGGAAGCGTTACCGTGGCAGCACATGTGGTTGGCGGGATTGCCGCCGGCGCCGCCCTCATCGGGCGCACCAGCCTGGTATTGCGCGCCGTCCGGCGCGCCCGCCGAGTGCAACGCATGGAGCTGCGGCTCGCTGTGGCAGAGCAGGCTGGTCAGGGTCGCCGCGACGCCCTGAAACGGCATCACAAGCAGCGCCGCAGCCAGCACGAATTTCCTCAACCTCGGCGACAGAGTCATGTAAGTGATTGTATTGGAAACCGCCGCATTCCGCACCACTGCCATGCTGGCATCGCTCCGTGCCGGGAGTTCCATGCCATTTCCAGCGATTGCATCCAGGTGAGCGCCGCGCGCGTATACAATCCCGTTGAGCGCCCCGGTCCCCGGCCGAGGCGGTGGCCGCCGGACCCAAGGGCACGCCAACCGTCTGGACCACGACCAGCGCCGTGACGTATCGAAAGGAGTTGCGACTCATGCTTGCCCGACTTCTCGCCCTGCACATCTGGCTGTTTGCCATCGCGCTGGCGCCGACCCACGCTCAGACTCTGCCGCCCGGCGCCGCGAAGGCCACTTTTGCCGGCGGGTGCTTCTGGTGCGTGGAAGAGGCGATGGACAAGTTGCCGGGCGTCATTTCGACCACCTCCGGCTACATGGGCGGGAGCAAGAAGAATCCCACCTACGAGGAAGTCTCCACGGGACGGACGGGTCACACCGAGGTGGTGCAGGTTGTCTACGACCCGAAGAAGGTGAGTTACGAACGCCTCCTTGAACAGTTTTGGGTGAATCACGATCCGACGGTCCTGAACCGGCAATTCTGCGACGCCGGCTCGCAGTAC